>Ga0209509_1001819_pt1 | contig 15205 bp, 13 predicted proteins | sample BioC13SIPDNA_FD_185743 | JGI IMG/M metagenome (GOLD analysis project Ga0209509, IMG submission 185743) | Anaerobic biogas reactor microbial communites from Washington, USA - Biogas_R1_A C13 SIP DNA (SPAdes) (version 2) | ecosystem: Engineered > Bioreactor > Anaerobic > Unclassified | place...
CAACCAAGGAGATTTTTATAAAAAATACGCCCGGGATAAGCCCCGGGCGTATTCTCTACCCTACAAATTAACGTCCCTTGAAATCTGCTTTGCGGTTTTCTAAGAAAGCGCCCATGCCTTCTTTTTGGTCTTCTGAACTGAACAGCATAGACCAGGCGATCTGCTCCATGCGGCAGCCGGTTTTTATATCGGTATTCATGGACATATTAACGGCATTTTTAGCTTCGCGAAGAGACAGCATACCCTTTTTAGATAGTCTGCGGGCCATCTTCTTCGCTGTCGCCATAACCTCATCGGCTGGCACCACCATATTGACCAGTCCCATTTTCTCCGCTGAAGCGGCATCAAAGAAATCCCCGGTAAAAATATACTGTTTAGCTAAACAGATAGATACGCTGCGCGGCATTCTCTGGGTACCGCCCCCACCCGGGTAAATACCTACATTAATTTCAGGCAGGCCTAAAGTGGAGTTATCAGCGATAATGCGAATGTCACTGGCTAGTACTGTCTCCAAACCTCCGCCCAGAGCCAGACCGCGTACGGCAGCAATGACCGGCTTATGGTTGTCCTCAATAGCGAACAAACACCTGTGAACTGCATCAATGTAATCGCGGGCTTGGAAAGGATTCATGGGGTAAACAGCTTTTAAGTCGGCCCCGGCAGCAAATACATTTTCATTACCGCAAATGATAATAACCTTTACTTCTGGATCAGCGCTATATGCCTCCAATGCATCGGTTGACTCAGCCAGTAAAACATCATTAACAGCGTTCATGGCTTTGGGACGATTAAATTGAAGATAGCCCACGCCGTCTTCCACCCAGGCCAATATGGTTTTGTATTCCTTGCCTTTGTATGCGTCCATTAATATTCCCTCCTATTTTTGTTGATTAAAGATATATTCATTACCAGTTGCGAAATTTCCTGCTTAAATAATACGTAAAATGGAAATAAGTTATGTAAATATTATGACTATTAAACACGGACAAAATGTAGAAAGTTGTGCAGGAGGAAGGATTATTGTGCCAGGTTTGGCTAAAGGGATTGAGGTGGGAATTAAATCACTGTGGTTTGCGAAGGGGCATTTTGCAGGTGGATGAAAATGACCAGGATACGTAAAAATCTCGTATATACTATGTAAAATTTGCTTATCCAAGTTTATCTATGGCCATATAAAGTTTAGAATGGTGGTGAGAAAGGTTATTGGAGGCAACGGCATGAAAAAGAAAATATTAGTTGTGGATGATGAGGAGTCTTTAGTTAGACTAATTACCTACAATCTGAATAAAGAAGGCTATACTACTGTCTCAGCCTATGATGGAACAACCGCCCTAGAAACTGCTAGGCGGGAAAATCCGGATTTAGTAATTCTGGACTTAATGCTACCGGGCATGGACGGTCTGGATGTTTGCCGCCAGATGCGTTCAGAACACATCTACACCCCCATTATTATTCTCACAGCTAAAGATGAAGAGATTGACAAAGTAGTCGGCTTGGAATTGGGTGCTGATGATTATGTTACCAAGCCTTTCAGTGTGCGGGAATTGCTGGCTAGAATAAAGGCTGTTTTGCGGCGTCAGCAGGACTTGCCTGAGAATGACCTTCCCACCATAAGGACGGTAGGGAATTTTACTATTAAAACTGAAAGCTACGAAATATTTATGGATGACAAGCGCCTCGATCTAACCTTGAAAGAGTATGAACTGCTGGAAGTCCTGCTCAACAATCAGGGGCGGGTCTTGAAACGAGATTACCTTCTGGAAGCATTGTGGGGTTATTCTGTGGAAGCTAATACCAGAGTATTGGATGTTCATATTAGTAAACTCAGGGAAAAAATCGGCGACAATACCCGGGAACCCAATTACATTAAAACAGTAAGGGGACTGGGGTATAAATTCGAGGTGAAGACAGATGTTTAGGTCATTTCGAGGACGCCTCACCGCCACTTACCTGCTATTGATCGTGATTGTTCTGACTCTTACTGGATTTATTGTCTCCTACGAAATGAAGAATTTCGTCATGGATAGTTTTCGCACTAAACTGGTCAACGAAGCCAGACTGGGCGCGGAACTGGCTAGTTCCATTCCAGCTGATCAGGAAGCGGATGATTATCTTCAGAAGGTGGCAATCGCAGTCGCGAAGAATACCGGTACTCGTGTGACCATTGTGGATACCAACGGTCAGGTGCGGGCTGATTCGGAATATACTCCCGAGTCCATGACCTCGCACTACCATCGCCCTGAAATATTTCAGGCTTTGCAAAACCGGACGGGAAGCGATATTCGTTTGAGTGATACGGCGGGCATACCCTTCTTATATACGGCCGTGTCATTTTCTCATGCAGATGTCAGCGGAGCTATTCGTTTGGCTGAACCGCTCCAGCATATCGATGATTTGTTTACTAAGCTTCTTTATTTGTTTTTGGCTGCTATTGCCATAACTGGTTTGATCGCTTTTTTGATCAGCTTCCTATTAGCGCGCTATTTTTCTGAGCCAGTTCAGGAAGTTACTCGAGCAGTCAGCGACATGGCTCAGGGCAACTTAAAAAGGCAGGTTACCACCATTTACCATGACGAACTGGGAGTGTTAGCCACCGCCGTTAATCAGATGGCCCAAAACCTGGATCAAAGCATGAGCGGACTGGCGGAAGTGAATAATCGCTTAGCCACCTTACTTGCTAATACCATTAACGGTATTTTAATGGTTGATAAGGACGGCCGAGTGGCTTATGCAAATCCGGTAGCTATAGGATTAGTGGGCACAGATACCAACTATGAAGGACGTAATTATGTGGAATTCATAAGTACTTATCAGCTTATTGAGTCTGTAGATAAAGTTAAAACCCATCTGGAACCTGTGCGTCAGGAAATAAAGTTGTTCAATCGAGGAGATAAGACCATAGAAACTAATATTGTTCCTATTACTGAAGCGGGTGACACTAATCTGTATGGGATCCTGATAGTTTTGAATGACATTAGCGCGATAAAACGTTTAGAACAGGTGCGCAAAGATTTTGTGGCCAATGTATCCCACGAACTAAAGACACCGGTAGCTACTATAAGTGGTTTTGCGGAAACTCTGTTGGCCGAGAATCCTGATAACCATGAGAATGTCAGGGAGTTTTCCCAAATCATCTATAATGAAGCTCAGCGCCTGACCGAGATAATCAGTCAACTGCTGGAGCTATCCCGGCTGGAAGCTGACCCGAATTCGGATATTCAGGTCATCGATATCGGGCAGGTAATTAATAAAGCGGTAAAAGCGGTAAAACATAAATTTGTCAGAGAACAACTAAACATTAACATTATTATGCCGCCGGATACAGTCTGGGTTGAAGCTGACTTAGACTCTATTGACCAGGTGATGGAAAACTTGATCGATAATGCCGTCAAGTACACTTTCGCTGAAAACAAGCTGGTTACTGTAGTGGTAGAACAATTTGCGGATCATGTTCAAGTAGTGGTTGAGGACAAGGGCGATGGAATTCCCGGTCAGGATATTCCCCGTATTTTTGAACGGTTTTACCGAGTGGATAAAGCCAGATGTCGGCGATCGGGCGGAAGCGGCCTGGGTCTGGCTATCGTAAAGCATTTGGTAGAAAATATGGGTGGCAAGGTGTGGGCCGAAAGTGTTCTCGGCCAGGGCTCCAGGTTTTATTTTACGGTTCCTCGAGCGACCCGCTGAATCATTTGATAAATTTGCTCTCCTAATCATTTAGGAGAGTTTTTTATTTTTACACTTTCTTTACATAAGCAATAGACATATTTTAAGTAGGGAAAACAGCCGGTTAACAGTGCCATGCTAGCATAACAAATAAGAAGATAAATTTCATTTTTAAGGAGGAAGAAAATGTTTAAGGAAAAGGTGAGGAGAACAGCCAGTTTTGCTATACTCGCTATTTTGCTACTAGGTACTTTAATATTTGCCGGGTGTGGGACAGATGAGAACAGCGGCCAGGCTGATGCGAATCCCAATGCGGCATTGTCCGGCACTATCAATATAGCTGGATCAACATCAGTTCAGCCTTTTAGTGAAGTACTGGCCGAAGAATTTATGAAGCTTCATAAAGATGTACAGATCAATGTTCAAGGGGGAGGGTCCTCCCAGGGAGTTACTGCTGTTGTATCTGGAGTAGCTGATATTGGTGCTGCCTCTCGCGAGCTTAAGGAAGAAGAAATAGCTGAGGGAGTAGCTCCGATCAAGATGGCTATAGATGGGATCGCCATTGTAGTTCATCCGGACAACTCTATCGGTGATTTATCTGCTGACCAGGTAAAAAGCATTTATACCGGTAACGTTACCAATTGGAAAGAAGTGGGCGGAGCCGATGCTACTATAACCGTTGTGACCCGGGAGGAATCTTCCGGAACCCGCGACGCTTTTCTAGACATCATAATGGCTAAAGAGGAGATAACTTCTTCGGCTATCGTTCAGAATTCTACCGGTGCAGTGAGAACCACGGTATCAGGAGATCCCAATGCTATTGGTTATATTTCGCTGGCTTCATTGAATGAGGAAGTAAAGGCGCTGGACATTGATAGTGTAGCCGCTAGTGTAGAGAATATTAAGAATGGCAGTTACCTATTGCAGAGACCTTTCCACTACATTACCACTGACAAAACCAGTGATCTTGCCCAGGCTTTTATTGATTTCACTCTGAGTGACGAGGGCCAGAGAATTGTTGAAGAAGAAGGCGCTTTTAGCGTAAATTAATGGCCTAGAGGAGTTCACTCTAGACCCTGTGCAGTAAAGATTTCTACGCCCTCCTCGTGGGGGGCATTTATCAGTAATATGGGTGCCCCTGCAGGTGACCGATGGCTTCATAAAAGGCAGGTGAACGAGGTGAGAAACATTAGCATATCCACTACATCTAATAATATTGATTTTGCCGGGTCTACTAGCAAGGCAGACAGCACTGCCAGGAAAGTAACCAGAGAAGCTGTGATCGAAAAACTGTTGATGATCAGTGCTGGCATATCCATATTGTCCATTATTCTGATTACCGTATTTATATTTGCGCGAGGAATACCTCTGGTAACCCAGGTAGGCTTAAGCAATTTTTTGTTTAACCTGACCTGGAACCCTGCCAACAAGATATACGGCATCGGTGCTATGTTCATTGGTTCGCTGGGAGTAACCCTGGTGGCTTTATCGTGGGCTGTTCCTCTGGGGTTAGCGGCGGCTTTGTTTATTGCTGAAATCGCTCCCAGTGCGGTGGGGTCATTGCTAAGCAGGTTTGTGGAGTTGTTGGCAGGTATACCTTCGGTAGTATATGGATTTTTTGGGCTAATCGTAGTGGTACCCTTCATCCGGGAGACGTTCGGAGGCAATGGATTGAGTGTGTTGGCCGGCGGTATAATCCTGGGCATTATGGTTATACCCACTATTATAAATATATCCAGAGATTCGATAATGGCGGTTCCCATGGATTATAAAGTAAACTCACTGGCACTGGGTGCCACTCATTATCAGACCATTTTCCATGTTATTATGCCTGCGGCTCGTTCCGGTATTATCACCGCCATCGTTTTAGGAATGGGGCGAGCGATTGGTGAAACCATGGCTGTGGTAATGGTAACTGGGAATGCTGTCATAGTCCCCGGCAGCATATTGGAGCCGGTTCGTACCATGACCAGCAATATAGTCTTGGAAATGGGATATGCTTCCGGTGATCATCAGGCTGCTTTGTTTGCTACCGGGATGGTGCTTTTTGTTTTCATCGTCATATTGAATCTGCTGGTCAATATGGTAATAAAGGGGGCCAAAAAAGATGGGCTTAGCTGATGTTAAAGAAAAAGCTCTAACCGGGCTATTTTGGTTATCAGCATTAATGATTGTGGGAGTATTGGTGCTCATCATAGGCTATATAATAGTTAATGGGATCAGTGCCATTGATCTGAAGTTTATACTGGAACCGCCTTCACGGGCTGGTAAAGAGGGCGGTATTTCAACCACTATTGTGGGAACCCTTTATCTTACAGTAGTTTCGCTGTTGCTATCCGTGCCGGTGGGGGTAGCTTCCGCTGTATATCTGGAAGAGTATGCTAACCCTAACAGTCGCTTTGCTTATTTAGTGAATTTGACGGCGGAAACTATGGCGGGCATACCGTCCATCATATTTGGCTTGTTTGGGTTTGTGTTTTTCGTCATTTTCCTTAATATGGGCTGGTCAGTGATTTCGGGCAGTCTTACTCTGGCAATAATGATATTGCCTACCATAATGCGAACTTCACAGGAAGCTATTAAAGCGGTGGCACCGGAGTTAAGAGAGAACAGTCTGGCCTTAGGGGCCAGCAAGTGGCAAACTGTTCAAAGGATAGTACTTCCATCCGCAGTTCCTGGCATAACTACTGGTATTATTCTCTCTATCGGAAGAGCAATAGGGGAGACGGCGGCGCTCATTTTAACGGCGGGTAGTTCACTGGGTATGCCGATAAATCTATCTGACCCAGCCCGATCTATGGCTGTTCATCTCTACGTTCTGGCTATGGAAGGCATTTCCATGGAAAGAGCCTTTGGCACCGCGTGTTTACTGATCGTTTTGATAGTGATATTGAATTTTTTGGCCAACTGGAGTATGCGGCGACTGTCTCGGGCAGCCGGTTAGGAGTGAAGTGAGATATGACCAGTCTTAATAAGAATAAAGTAAAGATAAAAAGTCAGGATGTTGAGGTATTCTATAATAAATTCCAGGCTCTTTATGAAATAAATATGGATGTTGAGGAAAATCGGGTCACCGCGTTGATAGGCCCTTCCGGGTGCGGCAAATCCACCTTCCTGCGTACTCTGAACCGCTTGAATGAACTGATTCCCGGTACAGAGGTCAAAGGACAGGTGTTTTTAGATGGGCAGCCCATTTATTCGCGGGATGTAGATGTAGTTGCCTTGCGTAAAAAAGTGGGCATGGTATTCCAAAAGCCCTCGGTATTTCCCATGTCTATTTATGATAATGTTGCCTACGGTCCTCGAATACACGGTATTAAGAATAAATATGATCTGGACAGTATCGTGCATAACAGTCTGCAGGCAGCTAACCTTTGGGATGAAGTGAGTGATCGGCTTCATTCACCGGCAGCCAGGCTGTCCGGCGGGCAGCAACAGCGACTGGTGATTGCTCGGGTGCTGGCCGTTAATCCGGAAGTGATCCTAATGGATGAACCGGCGTCTGCTCTTGATCCCATATCCACTAGTCGCTTGGAGGCTTTGATAGCTGAGCTGAAGGAGAGCTATACCATTGTGATAGTAACTCATAATATGCAGCAGGCGGCTCGGGTATCTGATTATACTGGTTTCTTCTTGAATGGTTATCTGGTGGAGTTCAATCGTACAGATGAATTGTTTGTCAATCCTCGTGATAAGAGAACTGAAGATTATATCACGGGGCGGTTTGGCTAATGGGGGAGGATTATTAAATGGCGCATGAAGCATTACAGAATGAACTGGATAAACTATCCGAAGAAGTATTGAAAATGGGGCGTTTATTGGAAGAGCAAATCCACAATGCGGTCAAGGCTCTGATCGATAAAGATGTCAATCTGGCGGAACAGGTGATTGAAAAGGATGAGATCATTGACCAAATGGAAAACGATATAGAACGAAAATCCCTGAGCTTGATTGCCTTAAAACAACCGATGGCAGGTGATCTGCGTTTAACAGGCTCGTTTTTGCGTCTTATTATTGATATTGAAAGAATGGCTGATCATGCCGAAGACATAGCCCGGATAGCACTTGATCTCCATGAACAGACCTATATAAAACCCTTGATCGATATCCCGCGTATGGCTAAATTAGGTCAGGATATGGTGGATGTGGCTATGAAGGCATTTATTGAGCGAGACGTTGATTTGGCTATGAGCATTGTCCCCATGGAAATAGAAATGGATGGTTTGTATGATCAGGTTTTCCGTGAACTTCTATTATATATGATGCAGGATCACCGCAATATTGCTCAGGCTACCTCACTGTTGCTGGTGGCTGGACACCTGGAACGCATTGCTGACCATGCCACCAACCTGGCCGAAATAGTAGTATTTGTGGTGGAAGGTCGGCGTATTGACATAAATGCCAGAGCACGCCGTCGGGAGAAACAAGGCGATGCTTAAAAATAAAAACGCCCGGGAAACGAAGTGCATCCCAAGGTTACACCTAACCGAGTGCCAAGGACTGAGTTCTGAATAAAACAGGGCTCAGTTCTTTTAGTTTGTGGTTGTCTATAATGGTATGAAGGAAATGAAAAACATTAAGCGAAGTAATATTTATTGGCGAAAGGGGGCATTTCATAAGTGGGTGAAAAAAGAAATCAGGTTAATAAGGTTACGGTTACTATTTATAACGAAGACTACATAGTAAAGGGAACTGAAAAACCCGATTACATTGAAATGCTCGCTTCCTATGTTGATCGGCGCATGCGTATGGTGCAGCAGCGTAATGTCAATTTGTCCACCAGTAAAGTAGCAGTTCTGACTGCTTTGAACCTGGCCGATGAATTAAACAAACTGCAGGAAGACTACGATGAGCTGGTCAAGAATCTGGAAGAGGAGCGCAAAAATAGGATGGGATAAGATGACTAACCGAGAAATTGGACGTACTCTGGATCGAATAGCTGACCTTCTGCAAATAAAGGACGAAAACCCATTTAAGATCGCGGCCTACCGTAAGGCTGCCAATTCAATCTATCACCTTGATGAAGACCTACATGTTTATTACCAGCATGATCGTATAGGGAGTATCCCGGGCATTGGGAAAGCGGTCAAAAATCTTATTGAAGAACTCATAGAAAAAGGTAGCAGTGAATACTACCAGCGCTTAGTCCAGGATATTCCGGAGGGAGTGCTGGATTTTCTAAGGATACCTGGGTTGGGTCATAAAACCGCTGCTTTGATATACGAACACCTGGGTATAGATAATCTGGATGATCTCTTGAAAGCTGCCCAGGATAGAAGGATTAGAACCATTCCCGGATTAGGTAGCAAAACCGAATATAACATCAAGAAGGGCATGGATTTATTGCAACAGAGCCATGGTAAAACTACCCTGGGTCTGGCCCTGCCTCTAGCTCAACAGTTAAGGGACTATCTAGCTGAATCCCCTTTGGTTGAATTAATTTCACTGGTAGGAAGCATCCGGCGGGGTAAACCGCTGGTCGGTGATATAGATATTTTGGTAGCCACACGTAATGGGGAGGAGATCAAAAACCTATTCAGGAATTATCGCGAATTGCAGCAGGTGATGGATGAAGGTCCCGACTATATAGCGGGACAGTTAAGTTTTGGCATAAAGGTTGAAGTAATCATGGTGGAACCACCCCACTTCTACGGAGCCCTGGCTTGGACCACCGGATCAAAAGAGTTCCGCGATCGAGTCTGGGAGGGTATCGAACCTAATCGGTTCGCCAATTTAGCCAGTGAAGAAGAAGTGTTCAAGGTTATACGTTTATCGTTCATTCCCCCGGAGATGCGCGAGAACCAAGGCGAAATTGAACTGGCGCAGCAAGGTGCCATTCCTCGCCTGGTTGAAGCTGCAGATATTAAAGGGGATCTCCACGTTCATTCTGACTGGAGCGATGGAGGAGCTAAAATACAAGAAACAGTTACCCAAGCCCGTTTACTGGGGTACTCTTATGTGGCAATCACTGACCATTCGCAATCCCTGGGCATTAGCGGCGGATTGAATGAGCAGCGTCTGTCTCAGCAGGGTAAGGTTATCGATGCTATTAATCAGGAGTTGGATGACTTTCATGTTCTTAAAGGCATCGAAGTAGATATCTTAAAAACCGGGCGTCTGGATTTTGATGACGAAGTACTAGAAAAACTCGATGTAGTAGTTGCATCCATCCACAGCAACTTTAAACTTGATAAAGAAACACAAACCGATCGGATCATTCAGGCTATCAAGAGCGACCAAGTAGATATAATTGGCCATTTAACTGGTCGGCTTCTTAATCGACGCAGTGGTTATGAACTCGATATTGAACCAGTCTTACAGGCAGCGGCCCAGTATCAAGTAGCCTTGGAGATAAATTCTCATCCGGATCGTTTGGACATTGATGAGCATATCTCCCGGCAAGCCAGGGAAATGGGCATTAAGATAGCCATCAACAGTGATGCTCATCACAGGGAAGATCTTAAATTGCTGCAGTATGGTATACTAACTGCCCGACGGGGGTGGCTGCAACCCGAGGATGTGCTGAATACTATGGATTATGACAGCCTGATTACCTACTTGAGGAATAAAGACCTCCGCTGAAGAAAAAGACTAAAGCATGGCATATCATCCAAAATGAGGAGTTTACCATGCTTGATTTTGTTTTACGAGCTGCTGTCATGTACGTTTTGGCCTTGGTCATGATTCGCCTTTTGGGCAAAAGAGCCCTGGGGGAACTGGGGCCATTCGATTTTGTAGTAATGACCGGGGTTGGACATACCGTAGTCTCGGTGGCCCTTGATCGGAGCATCCCCTATTATGAAGGCATAATTATTCTGGCGACTCTGGTGGGGTTGGAATACCTCATGGGATTTATGGCCATGAAAAACCAGACTCTATCTAACCTGATAGTGGGTAAACCGGTGGTACTAATAGAGGATGGCCGCATCATTAGAGAAAACTTGGCCCGGGAAAAGTTTAATGTGGATGATCTTATGCAGGAACTGCGCAAACAAGGAATTCGTGACATAGACGAGGTGGAAAGAGGTATACTAGAATCCTGCGGAGGATTCAGTGTCATTTTGAATGAAGGTGATGAGCCTGTTACCCGCCGTGATCTGGGCTTACAGGAGGTGGAGAAGAGTCACATCCGCACCTTCGATCTGGTTCGACGGGGGGAGATATTTGCCCAGCAGGAAGAGGAGTCTTATCAAGATCAGTCGGGCCTTAATCTTCCGGAGATTCTAAGCGAGATAAGCGAAAAGTTGCAAACGATCGACAATCGCTTGCAATACCTGGAAAGCTCACATCAGATGGAAGGGAGAAACCAAAATGAAACTAGTTGATATTTATAAGCTGGCCGTAGATTTGGGTAAACGCTATGATATCAGAGGAAATGACCTGAGTCGATTTCTTCAGGAAGAACTTGAGCGATTTGATAGACTGACGGAGGCAGAAAAAGAACACTACGATCTGCAGAAGCTGGAGCATCCCTATAGTGATACCAGGATTTTAAGCGGAGATCCTTCCACCGAAGTACATACCATATTATGCGGTATTGATATGGAGACTCCAGAAATCCTGTTGGCTGACCGGCTTAATCAAAAAGGACATAAGATAGATATGGTGTTAGCCCATCACCCCGAGGGTATTGCTGCGGCAGCTCTCTATGAAGTAATGCGAGTACAGGCCGATATGCTGGAGAAGATGGGAGTACCTATAAATGTAGGTGAGGGCATAATGGCCTCACGTATTAGCGAGGTAAAGCGTCGCTACCTGCCTATGAACCACCAGAGAGCAGTGGATGCTGCCCGCTTATTGGATATACCTTTTATGTGTGTTCATTCTCCCGCTGATAATTTAGTACAAAAATTCCTGGATAATATCGTAACAAATGCGGAGTTTTCTACTCTGGAGGATCTACTCAAGGTCTTGCGGTCGATTCCCGAATATCATCAGGCTCAACAGCTCAAAGCTGGGCCTAAAATTATCGTAGGAAATGGCTCCAATCGAACCGGTAAGGTTTTTATTAAAATGACTGGAGGAACAGCGGGAGCGGAAAAAGCCTATGAAAAACTAGCTCTGGCCGGCGTAGGTACTATCATCTGCATGCATATGTCTGATAAGCACCGCACTCTTGCTAAAGAAAACAACTTGAACGTTATTATCTCTGGTCACATGGCCAGTGATTCACTGGGTATGAATCTCTTTTTGGACGAATTGGAGAAGAACGGCATAAGCATCATTCCATGTTCAGGATTGATTCGTGTTTCCCGAGTCAAAGATCATGATCCGCATTAATTCTGGAAGGTTTGGTACTAGCAGGAGGTTAAGGTCAGGTTGGAATTATTGGCCCCAGCGGGAAACTGGCAGGCTTTGGTGGCTGCCATAGAAAACGGCGCTAACGCGGTTTACCTAGGCGGCCCCGTTTTCAATGCACGTCATTCAGCTGAAAACTTTACTATAGAAATGATCAAGCAAGCCGTCGAATATGCACATCTGCGTAATGTCAAGGTGTATATCACAGTCAACACCTTGCTACACACCCATGAACTTGATGGGGTATTAGATTATGTTTTTGAACTGTATAACTTAGATATTGATGCGGTTATTGTGCAAGACTTAGGATTGTTGAGTTTGCTTAGAGATCTGCTACCTGATCTGCCCCTTCATGCCAGTACCCAGATGACGGTTCACAATCATGAAGGGGTCAACCTGCTGGGACAGCAAGGTATCAAGAGAGTGGTATTAGCCCGTGAGCTATCCCTGCCAGAGATCAAGCACATTAGTAATAATAGTACGGCAGAGTTGGAATTGTTTGTACACGGAGCTTTATGCTACTCTTATTCTGGACAATGCTTGTTCAGTAGTCTGGTGGGTGGCAGAAGCGGCAACCGGGGCAGATGTGCCCAACCTTGCCGTCTGCCCTACATTCTTTATTCAGAACGGAGCGGTAAGCAGTCGTTGGAGGGAAAATATTTACTCAGCCCCTCCGATCTGAATTTGATCGACTATTTATCGGCTATACAGGAGAGTAGTGTTCACTCCCTAAAAATCGAAGGACGGTTGAAAAGGCCGGAATATGTAGCCATTGTCACTCGCTCTTACCGGCAGATGTTAGATCATCTGTTAGATGGAGATGGAAAGCTTGATACAGAGGTCTTAAAACAGGAAATGGCCGGGATTTTCAACCGAGATTTCTCGCCCGGATACTTAGATTCCCAGGTTTTGAAAAGATTAAGCAGACAGCGTCCCAACAACCGTGGCGTCAATATCGGCCAGGTGATATCCCAGAATCCTGAAGGACGTACCGCTATTCACTTGCAGGAACCCCTGTCGCAGGGTGATGGTGTTGAGATTTGGGTATCCCATGGCAGAAGCCCCGCTTTCTTGGTGGAACGAATGGAAGTCAATGGTCGTCAGGTTAATAGTGCTGCTGCTGGGGAAACGGTTATTTTATGGGTTGATCAAGAGGTGGCCCCGCATGATCTGGTCTTTAAGACCCATGATAAAAGCCTCATAGATTCAGCTCGAGCCAGTTTTGAAAACGCTACATGTCCAGTGGTGCCAGTTGATGTTGAGGTTTATCTCAATCAGGGAGAGCCTCTGCAGGCAGTATATAGAACTGCTGACGGGTATGAAGCCACCGCTACAACCGTCAGCCTGGCTGAGCCTGCCCGGCAAAAACCTCTGGATGAGAAAAGTTTGGCGGAGAAGTTGGGACGCCTGGGCAACACTCCCTATGAATTGCGCCACTTGACTCTGCGAGCAGAGGACAGCTTGATAGTTCCTTTTAGTGAACTCAATCAGGTGCGCCGTGATGCCGTCAGTCAGTTAAATGAATTGTTGGTGATGAAAAACAAGCGGCAAATAAAGGCGACCGATTTTTATACCCGGAAGAAAGAATACCTGGCAGCTGCTTTGCCACAGAAGAGAAAAGGTGAATACGATAGCCCCCAGTTGACAGTGATGGTCAGCTCTATCCAGGCTGCCGAACAGGCATTGTTAGCGGGAGCTGATCGAATATATCTGGCTCTGGAAGGATTGGGGAATCATAAACGGCCTAGTGCTGATGAGATCAAATTATTAAGGCAGCAAGCCATGCAGCAAGGCTGTGAACTGGTGCCAGCTCTACCCCGGATCCATAAATCGGGTGATGGTTTTGATTATACCCAACTGGTGCAGGAATCGGCCAGTTCCACCGTATTGGTAGGTGACCTGGGAGCTATACATTGGTGCCATAGTAACGGAGTGGCCATTTGGGCTGACTACAGCCTTAACATATTGAACCCGGTGAGCTTGGAACAGTTAAAGAAATGGGGTGCCCAAGGAGCATGTGCCTCTCCGGAATTGAACTTAAAACAGCTCAGAGAATTTCCGGATCTATCAGCGGTGGAACTGCTTGTTTACGGAGAAGTAGTCTTGATGGTCTCGCAGACCTGTGCATTATATGAAACATTGGAAGATAACCCCAAGTGTTCGCATTGGTGTAGGCGGGATCAGTACTATATTCAGGACGATAAGGGTTACCGTTTCCCAGTGCAGGGAGATGCTGATTGCCGTTTTTATGTGTTTAATTCTCGTACTCTATCTATGTTGGATGATCTGCCCAAATTGACCGCCCTGGGACCGCAGGCCTTGCGCCTGGAAATGAGAAGATCTTCTCCTCAACAGGTAGGCCAAGTGGTGACAATTTTTCGGGAAGCTCTGCAAAACATCGCTGCTGATAAAAGCGAGGGTAACGAAAGCTTGAAGGCTGAACTTGTACTGCATAGTCCTTCACCTTTTACTAAATGTCATTATAATCGTGGGGTTGAATAAGTGAATAATAAAACCTTGGAAAAACTTGAATTCAATAAGATCACCCATGAGTTGGCCCGCCATGCTTATTTTGAGGGCGGACAGGAACTCTGCCTGGATCTGAAACCCAGCAACGATCTGCAATTAGTGCAGCAGCGCCTGGATGAAACCAGTGAGGCAATGGAGATGCTGCGCTGTGCTGACCCAGGTTATTTATCGGGACTGGTTATTATAACTCCTTATCTGAATAAGGTCAAAGCCGGCGGTATGCTAATACCCATGGAACTGCGCGATATCTATCAGGTTTTGTTAGCCTCCCGACTGGCCAGCCAGGCTACCGATACCGGCAAATATCCCCGTATGCAGGCCAAAGGGTGGGAACTGTTTATTGATATCAAACTAGAAAAACATATTGATCGCCTGGTAAGTGAAGACGGCGAAATAAGGGATGATGCTACTCCTGAACTTAAGAAGATCCGCAATCAGATCCATACTCTGCGGCTCAGAATCCGGGAGTACCTGCAAGACTTTATTCGCTCCGGTAATAATCAGCGCATTCTACAGGATGCCATCGTCACGGAGCGGGATGGACGTTATGTAGTACCGGTAAAACAAGAGTACCGTCAAGAAGTCCGGGGCATTATTCATGATGAATCGGCCAGTGGAGCTACCGTTTTTATCGAACCTATGGCCGTTGTAGAGCAGAACAATCGCATACGTTCCCTGCAGGCCGAAGAAAAAAGAGAGGTCGAGAAGATCTTGC
>Ga0209509_1001821_pt1 | contig 15177 bp, 9 predicted proteins | sample BioC13SIPDNA_FD_185743 | JGI IMG/M metagenome (GOLD analysis project Ga0209509, IMG submission 185743) | Anaerobic biogas reactor microbial communites from Washington, USA - Biogas_R1_A C13 SIP DNA (SPAdes) (version 2) | ecosystem: Engineered > Bioreactor > Anaerobic > Unclassified | place...
CCAATATCGACGGCGAGGAAGTGGGCGTGCTGCCCTTCTACTGGTATCTCGACCGGGCCACGGCGGAAGACCCCGAAGCCCAGGATCTCGAGGCGCGGCCGCGGTTCACTTACCGCTTGTGGGCCAGCGACGACTTCACCGGCATCTACTCGCCGGTGGGGGTCTGGAGCGCCTGGACCTTGGAGACCCAGCTCGCGGATCTGGCCCCCAATCTGGCCGAGACGCTGCGTCAGAGCGGATACGGCGATAGCTGGATCCTGATGGTGGTGCTGGCCGCCGACGAGTCGGGCAACTACGAGTTGTGGCCGGCCGCGGACCTCACCCTGGGCGGCGGCGACGAGGTCGAGGTCATTGACCGGACCCGGAAGAACTGGGTGCGGTTCAAACTCTCCAGCGGCGAGATCGACACCACTATCGCGTACGAGTTGTGGCACAACGCTACCGATTATGCCGCGCTCAGCGTTACCGATGGCGACATCAACTTCGGCGCGGCCGGGGTCGTGGCGCGGCCGGATCCTTCCAGCGGCCTGCGCGTGGAGGGCCTGTTCCGCATCGGCGTGGTGCTTCCGGCCAGTCTCGAGAGGGACCCCGGCGAGGTCGCCGTGCGGTGGTCGCTCCAGCGTGAGGGTGAGGTTCTGTTCGAAGATTTCCTGCCTGAATACTACTCCACGACGGGCGAGATCCAGGCGCTGCAGTATCCGGAACAGGTAACGGCCATTCCGGGCAAATTCCTCGACTTTATGGAGCTTGGCCGGAATGAGGTGTCGTATGTGCTGAATGCCCAGGCCTTCTGGGATGTCAACGGTAACCTCGTGTGGGATTCCGGCGAACGGATTGACACCACGCCGGCGAGTATATACTTCAAGGTTGTGCGCGATGCGAACGTGGGCGATTACATCGGGCGGGAACGCCAGCGAGGCAAACAGCAGATCATTCTTCGCGAAGAATAGCGCGCGTCCGAAGGACGCATACGCGCAGGGTTGTGCGACAGTACAGAGGACCGGGCTTCCCGTCGAGGAGGGGAGTCCGGTCCTTCTTTTTCCGGCCCTGTGGGGTCGATGGCCCGGGCACGCGCTACCCGGTTTCCGGCAGAGACTTGCGGAATACGCGCGGATACGCTTTAATGGAGTAGAGAAGCGAGGATGTCGCCATGGGGAGGGAAGCCCCCGTGTCTTGGCGCCGCTTCTGGAGGGCTTGCCCGGGCGGTTCTTCTGGGGGTGTCTGATGCGTGGGCCGTGGAGCGCAATCGTGAGCTTAGGGGCACGCGGATGAAGAGGTATCTGCAGAGCTTGCCGACAACGCAGGCGCCAGCGGGACTGGTTGCGCTCGTGCTTGTGGCGACGGCTCTGTGCGGATGCGGCGGGGGGCAGTACGGCGGCACGTTGATCATTGAATCCGCCCCGGAAGCCGGCGCGATTGTCGTCATCAACGGCGAGCCGCGCGGTCAGACCCCGCTCACCATTGAAGGCCTGCCGCAGGGCCGCATTCTTATCCAGGTTACGAAGGAAGGCTACCGGGATGCCATGACCAACGCCGTGGTGCCCGAGCGTGGCCGGGAACAGCGGGTGGTCATCGACATGCATCCGCGCACCGGCTGGCTCACCATCGATTCGCAGCCCGAGCGGGCCCGGGTGGTGCTCGGCGACGGCACGGAACTGGGCATGACCCCGATCCTCCGGCGCAGCGTGCCCTCGGGGGAGATCAGCTATACGGTCGAACTTGAGAACTATGAACCGTTTTCAGGCACGATTACGATTCATGAGGACCTTCTGGCCTCGGTCAGCCACAAACTGGAACCGAAGCCGGCCCGTCTGGAGGTCACGTCTATTCCCGAACGTGCGCAAATCATTGTAAACAAAAAACTTCAGGATGCTGTAACCCCCTCAACGTTATCGCTGCGCCCGGGCACCTATGTGGTCGGGCTGAAGGTAAAAGGCTTTGTGGAGGCCGAGAAATCCATCGAGCTGGGGCCTAACGAACAGCAAACCATGCATTTTGAGCTGAATGTCGGCGAGGCGCCTACGGGCATGGTCCTGGTGGCGGGCGGGGAGTTCATCTGCGGGGTAAACAACGCCGCCCCGGACGAGCGTCCCCAGCGAAAGGTCCATCTGGACGCCTTCTTTATCGATAAATACGAGGTCACCAACGAGCAGTATCAGGCGGTCGTGCCTGCCCATACCTTTCCGGAAGGCCAGGAAAACTACCCCGTCACGGGCATGACCTTCCAACTGGCCACGGCGTACGCCTCGGCCATCGGCAAGCGGCTGCCCACCGAACTGGAGTGGGAAAAGGCCGCCCGGGGTACGGATGGCCGCGCCTACCCGTGGGGCAACGAATTTGACCGGAAAAACTGCAATTCCCAGTCCGCGGCCGCCCTTGAATTGCGCGAAGTGGGCCAGTATCCTGGCGGGAATTCGCCCTACGGCTGCGCGGATATGGCCGGAAACGCCATGGAATGGACCTCGAGCTGGTACGAGGCCTATCCCGGCAATCCGGACGTGACCAAGGATTACGGGCAGATTTATAAGGTCCTCCGGGGTGGTTCCTATACCAGCGAGCCCTTCGACGTGCGGTGCGCGCGCCGCCATTTTGAGCGGATGGATGTGGCGCGCAAGGACTACGGATTCCGGTGTGTCATGGACATGGAGGCCTGGGATGCACAGAACCGGCGCTAGGCGGAACGGGTCTCGGGTATCTGTTGTCAGGTGCGATTTAACTCTTGACACATATGGCTTTCTTTATTACAATCATTTGTAAGGGTTTATGACGTTGGGCCGATCATGAGGGGGTGCAAATTTCGCGCCGCCTCGCGCGGCAAAACGAGGTGGGCTTTGTGCTGGAATCAGGATTGCGGCTGGTTACCCGGCACTGCTGCCACAAGTACGGCGGAAAGTAACGAATGGCGTCTTTAAAAGGTCCACGGCTCCAACGGCGGCTGGTACTGGACATTGGCTCCAGTGCGGTGCGGGTGTGTGAGCTCACTAAGACAAAGACGGGCTTTCAACTGACCAAGTACCTGCAGCGGGAACTTGATCTGCCGCCTTCCACACCCGAGCCCGATCGGGCAGCCCGGGTCTCGGAGGTGCTGAACGACTTGCTCAAGGAGGCGAAGATCCGGGCGCGGAAAACCGTGTTCGGTGTGCCGGGGCAGTCGGTGTTCACGCGCACGCGCGCGTTGCCTCCCGTTCCGGAACACAAGGTTCCTCAGATCGTCCGCTACGAGATTCAACAGCAGATTCCCTTCTCGCTCGATCAGATCGCGCTGGGCTACCAGGTGCTTGCCCGCACGGAAGCGGGCGGCTATGACGTGTTGATGGCGGCGATCAAGGTGGATGTCGTAGACAAACGCCTTGACATCATCAAGACGGCCAAACGCTCCGTCGGCATCGTGGATGTATGCCCCATTGCGGCATACAACTGGCTGAAGACGACCGGCGAATTCGGCGCGCACGGCGAGTGTGTGGCGCTGATCGATCTGGGCGCGAGCACGACGGACATCGTCATCGAGCGCGAGGGGCAGTTCCGGTTTACGCGCAGTCTGAACCTCGGCGGCAACGACATCACGAACGCGATCGGCAACACGTTCAGCATGAGTTTTGAAGAAGCCGAACGCCTGAAACGGCAGCGGGGCTTCGCGCCGACGGGCGATACGCAACGTGACGGCAAGGGCGGCGAGGTTATCGGGCAACTGTTGAACCGGCTGGTCACGGAGATCAACCGGTCGTTCGCGTATTTCCGATCGCAACCGGGCGGGGGACCGGTGTCGCGGGTGGTCATCACGGGCGGCGGCGCCTGCCTGCGCAACATCGTTCCGTATCTCCAGCGTCAATTGAACATGGAGGTCCGGATCGCGCAACCGCTGGCCGGCCTGGCCATCGCTCCGGCGGCGCAGGCGGTGAACGAGCACCCCGAACAGGCGGCCGTAGCGCTGGGGCTGGCCCTGCGCAATTGCGGCGACGTGCCGATCAGCATCAATCTGATCCCGCCGCGGATTATTGAAGGGGCGCGCCGCAAACAGCAGTATTTCTACTGGGCCGCGTCGCTGCTCACGGTGCTGGCCATTTTCGCCACGATCATCCCCGACATGCAGAACAAGATCGTGGAGGTCGAACGGCATACGAACATGGCGCGCGATGTCATCGGGAAATACGACCCCAGGCTCGTCGACAATCCGGCCTCGGCGTGTCAGTATGACGATGACCTGAATATCGCCAAGAACTACATCAAAGGCATCCAGGACAATATCGCCAGCATCGACACGTTCTACAACCGGCGGCGGCCCTGGCTGCAGTACCTGAATGCGCTGAATGACGCGCGCCAGCGCGACCCGGTGTGGTTCACGCGGGTGTTCAGCACGACGCTCTCCGTTGACGATCCCACCATGGCGGGGAGAGCGTCAGGCGCGTTCGACGACGATGACGAGGATAGGGCGCGGCGGCCAGGACTGGCCAGCGCAATTCAGCGCCGTCCGATGGCGGGTCTTGCCGCCACGGGCGAGGAGACGGACGTGGCCCGGATTCTCGACAGTTCGGGATTCCCGGGCATCACCGCGGACCAGGCACGCGGCGGGTTCCGGGGCGGCGGCCGCCTCGGCAGCGGGCGGTACAGCCGCGACGACGACGAAGAGGAAGACGGCGGGGTCAGCGCAAGCGTCTTTGTCCCCCAGAGTGCGGGCACAACGGGCACGGCGGGCGCCTTCGGCCAGATGGGCCGGCCGGGCGCGATAGGCCCGGCGGGAACCGTGGCTCCGGAGGATCTCGATCCGATGCCGTTGCCCAATGGGCTGGAGATACACGGTTACGCGGCCGATGAGGGCGTGGTGCTGAATTATGTGGAGCGATTGAAGGCCCGGGACGAGTTCATTGAAGTGTATCTCGACGGCCGCAGCGTCAATCCCGTGCCGAACACGGACCTGGGCCAGTCATTCACGGTGGGGTTGCCGGCCGCGGTTGCGGGCAGCCCGACGGTGGTCACATTTGTGATTCTGGTTCAAGTCGACGGCGAGCCTCTGAAGGCTACGGAGGTGGGCAGCACCGGATTCATGAGCGGCGCCGGGTCCGCGGGCGACTTTGGCGGGCGGCGCACCGGTCTGCGGGGCGGCACTTCGGATGGCGGCCGGGCTCGCCGCACGACGCCGGCTCCCAGGTCGACCGGCGGCCAGGGGGCCAGGAGAGGGGACCGCTGATGAAGAAGGAATACGTCATATTCATCGGTGCCGGCATCTTGTTGCTGCTCGTGATCGGCAGCGGCTATCAGTTCTATCTGAAGCCGACGGCCGAAAAGCTGGATCAGAAGAAGACGGAATACCGCAGCTACGATACGAAACTCATGGATCTGGAAGAACGGTACGGGGGCTATGTGCCGGAAGACGTGGTGTCTGCGTGGATGCTCCAACTGACCCCCTGGTACAACACCATTGACTCCCGGGGAGAACTCTTCGGTCTCGGGCGGGTCGAGTTTGAAGAGGTGCCCACCAACACGCTGCCGAAATTCCATTATGCCGCGCAGTATGAGGCCATGATGGAAGAGTTGCGCGTGGAAGCGCTCGAAAAAGGGCTGTATCTGCCCTATCTGGATCTGGATGTTCCCACGACGCAGATAGAGAACATGACGATGACGAAGGAGGAGGTGGAAGAGTATCTCCGCCAGATCGCCATCGGGTGCAACATGGTGCGGCTGCTGCTCGAACATGAGCCGCTTGAAATTCAGACCGTATACCTGTGGCCGGAACGCGTGCCGGCGCAGCGGATGAAGGCGGTCAGCGTAGGGTATGCGTTTACGGCCCGTATGAGCTCGGTGGCCGAGCTGATGGATGAGATCTGCACCCAGCAGCGCTATGCCAGCATTGATTGCTTTCAGATTGTCAATGAAAACCTCCTCGTGGGCGCGGATCCGCCGTTGATGGTGGAAATGGTGCTCACGCAGGCCACCTATACCCCCATGGAGCAGCAGAGTCCGGAAGCCATTCTGGCGCAGGCCAACGATCCCACGAGTGAACAAAGCAATATTCTTCAGATGCTGCGAGGCCAGTCGAGCGACGATGAAGATGATGAGGCGGACTACCTGCGGCGGAAGCCTCCGACGAAGTGGCAACGGTTCCGAAAGATGTACCTGCCCTTCTAGACGCGGTGGGCGTCGAGGGGGTGCGTACCGGGATGATGGATAGGGTGAAGCGTGGACATATTTCGAAAACTCGGTGACTGGGCGTGGATGAACAAGGAACGGCTGGTGCTGGCGATCCTTGTGATATTCCTCATCTACCGAATCTACGTTGTCATGAACCCGACTACCATCGAGGAACAGACCGCGCAGGCGGCGGCCGCACAACGAAACGCCGCCGCACAAGCCGCCGTGTCGGGCGCCGCCGCGGCGCCGGGCCTGTTGAATGCGGATGGTTTGGATGAGGACGGCGATGAGGATGAGGATGCGGACAGCCCCGGGGGCCGCCTGAGGAACCTTCAGGGCAGCCAGGGCGGCCAGGGCGCGCAAGGGCAGCGACCGCCTTCGGGCGACCAGCCCCTGGTATTCACCCAGCACATGCCGCCCAAGCGGATTCCTGACCCAACGAATCTGCCGGAGGAATGGACGGTGGAGCAGGGGCGGCCGCCGGCGCCGGAGGCGAGCCCGCTGCCGCCGTCCCCGGTGGCGTACAATGCCCTTGTTAAGGATAACCCGTTTACGGCAGCAACCACGCCCACGGATAGAGGTCGGGACACTGACCAGCCCAAAATCAGTCTGCTTGCGATCAGGGAATGGGGGGACACGTACCGCGCTCAGATCCAGACACGGACACGGAAGTGGTACGAAGCTGGGGAATCTTTTGAGACGTACCAACTGGTCTCGATCGATCCGGATGCCGGAACGGTGGAGATATTTTCGGAGCAGCATGGCCGGTCGTTTACATACGCTCTGAATCGTTGAGTCTCCGGAAGTGTTGTTCTATAATCTAGCGAACTCTAGCGGGAGGAAGCGAGCGCAATGGATACGCAAAAGCAGCGGCGTAAAGCCGTGCGAATGAGTGCCGCCACGGTAATGTGTGTGTGTGTGACCGCGTTGTGGTGGTGCCCAGGAGCATTCGCACAGGCCGGTGGTGGCACCGAGGCTGGCGGAGACGGGGTAACAGCCGAGGTGCAGGCCGGACAGGTGGAGGTGGTGGAAGCGCCTTCGGCTGCTCCGGGCGACTCGGCCAGCGGCGAGGCCGAAACCAGCGTTCCTCCCGAGCAACTCCATTACCGCCAGGGGGTGTCTCTGTACAATCAGGGGCTCTACCGGGAGGCCTTGGAGAGTTTTGAACGCGCCCTGGCGATGAACGAGGGCTACGAACTCGCGCGCCAGATGGCCGAGAAGTGCGAGGCCAAGCTGAATCTGGAGGCGGCGGGCGCCGACCCGAACGCGGTGCCCAAGATCGAGACCCTCGTTCCGGCCGAGCTCGAGACCTTGGCGGCGGAGGGCGGCGAGACGCTGCTCAGCGTAGAGGAAGTCAAGAACCGGCGCGTGCGCGACCTCATGGACGAGGCGCAGGTCTACATGGAAAACCAGATCTTTGAAGAAGCGGTCAAACGCTATGAAGAGGTCTTGCTTATCCAGCCCAAGAACCGCATGGCGCACGAGATGCTCCAGAAGGCCACGGTGGGCATGTATGAAAACCGCCGCATCGATGCCCAGAAGCAGAACGAGATTGACGCCGAACGGCGCCGCGAGTATCTGGAGCGCATGAAGAACCTCCCCGAAGGCGCCGATGCCGGCGGGATCAAGCCGTTCAAGGTTCCGGTGGACGTGACCGAAGAGGAATTTGAAACTGTTGAGGAGACCAAGTCGGTCATTGACGAGGCTCTGGACGACCCGGTCTCCATCGAGTTTGAAGGCGAACACATCAACCGCATTGTCGAGTTCATCTCGGAGTATGTGGGCATCAACATTGTCGTAGACACGCGCGTTGTGCGCCCCCCGCAAGACGTTCTGCCCGCGCCTACGGCGGTATACGGCGCCCCGACGGTGGGGACGCCCGGCACGTATGGGATGGTTCCGCGTTCCACGTACGGCACGGCGCCGGCGCCGATGCCAATGCAGATGCAGATGCGGCCGGGGGGGCAGAGCGCCCGGCGCAGCGACGACGATGAAGACGGGCCTTTCAGCGTGGGCGCCATGCCGATGGGCGCGACGCCCGCGACCGCGTACGGGCCCTACGGCACGACAACCACCGGGCTTGTGCAGGAAGAGGATGAGACGGTCACCGACGGGATCGTCCCCTATATCAATCTTCGGGATGTGACTCTCCGCGATGCGCTGAACGCATTGCTGCGCTCGCTCAACCTTACGTTTGACGTCCAGGAGAATTTCATCTGGATCAGCACGCCGGAGAAGATCCGGACCGAATCGTTCGAAGAGTTGGAAACACGGTATTACGAGTTGATTAATGCCGGCGCCGAGAACCTCGATATTGATCCTCCGCCGTACTATGGCGGCGGCGGCTACGGCGGCGGCTACGGCGGCGGCGGCTACGGCGGCGGTTACGGCGGCGGCGGCGGTAGCCGGCGCGGCGGCGGTGGCTATGGCGGCGGCGGCCGGCGTGGTGGCGGCGGCGGCGCGGGTTCTTATCGCGGCGGCGGCGGCGGTAGCCGGCGCGGCGGCGGTGGCTATGGCGGCGGCGGTCGGCGCGGCGGCGGCGGTTATGGTGGTGGCGGCCGGCGCGGTGGCGGCGGCGGTTACGGCGGCCGGCGCGGTGGCGGCGGTTACGGCGGCGGCCGCGGTTACGGCGGTTACGGCGGCGGCGGCTACGGCGGTGGTGGCGGCTACGGCGGCGGCGGGTACTATGCCGCTTCGGAAGCGGTCATTATCATCGGCTTCACCGGCGTGGGCAGCAGCCCGTCCGGCACAACGACCGGCCAGACCGGCGTGGGCACGGGCGGAACGGCTCGCGGCCAGGCGGGCCGCCGTGGCGGCGGCGCGACCGCGGCCACCGCGGGCGTCGAAGGCGCGGAAGGCGGCATCACGGCGGAAGGCGGCGTCGAGGTCCTGAACTACGCGCCGAACATCATCGTGATGTTGCAGCGGATGGTGTCGCCCGTGATCGAGCCCGAGACGGAAGAAGTGCTTTCGTACATGATCTACAACCCGACCACGAACCAGCTGGTGGCGCGCAATACGCCCACCAACCTGGATTTGCTGGAGGAACAGCTCGAACAGATCGACCTGGTGCCCAAACAGGTCACCATCGAGGCCAAATTCGTGACGGTCAGCGTCTCTGACCTGGACAAGGTCGGATTCGAATGGGACGTCAATCTTTCGGACGTGAACGGCCGCCCGCGTGCCGTGCAGAGTCTGCAGGAAACGACGTATCCCTACGACATCAACGGCGACGGCGTGACGGAGGACATCCCGTTCTACACGCGGCCGGACGGCACGAGCGTGATCAACAACACCATTACCCAGGGATTGCTGAATGCGCTGGCCAACCCCGGCCCTCCGGGCACCTTCAGTTTCTCGGGCACCATCACGGACAACTCGGACGGCGACAGTCTTGGAGTCACGTTTGATTTCCTGAACAGCCTGACGGAAACGGAACTGCTCAGCGCGCCCAAGATCACGACCCTGAACCGGCGCCGCGCGGTGATTCGCGATTACACGTCGCGGACATTCATCACCGACGCCGAGACCACGGTGGACGTGACGGAAGGCTCGTATCTGGGCGGCGCCTCGAACATGGCTGTGACTACGGAGATCTTCCCGGAGACCTTCGAGTTCGGTATCACGCTCACCGTGACGCCGCAGGTGTGCGGGTCGGATCTGGTGCGCGTGTGGCTGTATCCGTTCGTCGACTCGTATGTGGGTCAGGATACGTACACGAGCCGAAGCGTCGTGGACGGGGAAGAGATTGAAACCGTGACCACGTACCCGCAGATTGCGACGCAGGAGATCTACACGAACGCGCTGGTGCATGACGGCGATACCATCGTGCTCGGCGGCATGATCACCGACCGGTCCACCAAGGGAGATGAACGGCTTCCGTACCTGGCCGATATCCCGGTGCTGGGTTTCTTCTTCCGCGGAAAGTCGCGTGAAATTGCCCAGAACAGCCTGTTGATATTCATCACGGTCGATATCGTTGACCCGACGGGGGCCCGGTATTTCGAACCGGCGAAGTAGGCATCGAAGCAGCGTTGATGGTTGGAATTCGGGCGGTCGATCTGGCGCAGGGCCAGCGGCCGCCCGTTCTGCATGAGGACCGATGCTACCGCAACTCGCGTACGACGTGCTGACGACGCTTGCCGCGGCGCCCGGGGCGGCCTATCTGGCGGTACGGCCGGAATACCGGCCGCTGCTGCGCCGTTTCGCTCCCCCGGTTCCGGCGCGGCTGGATGGCGCGCCCATCTGGGTGCAGGCGTGCAGCATGGGCGAGGTTAATGCGGCGCGGCCCATACTCGAGGCGATGGCGGCGCGCTGGCCGGACATACCCATCCTCCTGACCACATCGACGCTGGCGGGCCGGCGGCAGGCCGAGAAGACGGCCGGGACCATCCCCGTGACGTGGTTTCCGTTCGATCACCGGGTGTGCGTCGGCCGCTTTCTGGAGCGTCTCGGGCCGCGCCTGCTGGTGCTGCTCGAGACCGAAGTGTGGCCCAACGCCGTATGGGGAGCGCGCCGGCGGAGCGTCCCGGTGGCGGTGCTCAACGGACGCATCAGCGATAAACATTTCCGGCGGTACCGCCGGATGAAGAGGTTCTGGCGGCCGGTTTTCGGCGCGCTTTCGGCCGTAGGTGCGCAGAACGGGGAGTACGCGGACCGCCTGCGGGCGCTCGGAACGGATGAGACCGCGGTGCATGTCACCGGCAACACCAAATTCGAGGGCGTGCGGACCGAGTTCCCACGGGTCGAAGTCGAGGTTCTTCGCGGGCAGATGGGCATTCCTGCCGACGCCCCGGTGATGGTGTTTGGAAGCATGCGCCCCGGCGATGAGCGCCTGGCAGCGGCGTGCTGGGCGGACCTGAAGACCCGAATTCCCGGGCTTCGTCTGATCCTGGCGCCGCGCCATCTGGAGCGTGTGGGCGAGGTCTGTGCGTCATTCGAGGAACCGCTCCTGCTGCGCTCGGAGGTCCGTGGGGGCCGAACGCCGGCGGGCGAGCGGGTGCTCGTGGTCGACGTCATGGGCGAGCTCGTGGGGTTCTATGCCATCGCCACGGTCGCGGTGATCGGCGGCAGTTTCTACCCGGGCGTTGAAGGGCACAATCCCCTTGAGCCGGCGGCCCTGGGCATACCCACGGTCTTTGGCCCCTACATGCGCAATTTCATCGATCCGGCGCGCGCGTTGCTCGAAGGGGATGGAGCGCTCCAGACTGATGCCGACCACCTGCGGGAATCGCTGGCAACGCTTTTCGATGACGCGGAAGCGCGTGAGCGGCTCGCCGGCAAGGGTCGCAGTGCCGTGCTGGCCAATCAGGGCGCTATTGCGCGTTCTCTGGACGTGCTTCAACCGCTCCTGAATCCGTCTCCCGCGGCGTGAGCAGGAGCAATGCCCCGGTGCCTCCGGGCAGCGTCAGGTACATCTCGTTCCGATTGAAGGACACCGGTTTCAGCGTGCCTGTGGTCCGCTCCACTTCCATGATCGACTGAATGGCCGGATCGAGCTGGATGCGCAACGTCCGTTCACTTCCTTGTGCGCTTCGCTGCATGCCGTGCACGGTATTTACGACGAATGCCCAGTCGCGGTGGTCGTCATCGCGCAGGAAACTCACGAGCGCGGATTGCGCGGTGATGGCGCGGATGGGATGGGCGCCGAACGGAAGGGGCCGCATCCCCGGGGGCACTTCGCCTGCGAAGAATACGTCGTTGACCTGCAGCGCACGCAAGACCGGCCACAGCGCGCGTACTTCGCGGTTCACGTCCGCGACTTTTTCCCACGTGTAATGGCGTTCGCCGGTAATCGGATTGACCATGCTGCGGCGCATCCCGGCGGCGGGATCGGCCTGCCAGGCCTCGGGGGGGATGGAGAGCCAGTAGCGATGGTAGGCGAGACCGCGCGCGCCGAAAGCAAGCTGGCTGTATACCTGGAAGCGCAGGTCGCTTTCCGAAGCGAAGCGGAAGCCTCCGCTCTCGGTGACTTGTACGAATCCCAGCCAGCGCGCCCGGTGCTTTCCTGCGAGTTCGCGGGCGCGCGCCAGATGGTCGAAATACTGTCCGCGGTCTTCGGAACCGTCGCGCCTCAGCGTGAACGCGCGCAGGCCGAAGGCGTTGAGTCCCGTGCACAGAAGCCGCTCGGCGGTGGCTGCGCGTTCACCGTTGCTCGTGCTGATAAACGCCAGCGTGATCCGGCGCGTGTCCAGGCGTGTCAGTTCCTCAAGCTGGGCCGCGGCGGCGTCCGCATCCGCAGGTGTTACATTCGTGCCGGCGAGCCATCCCGCGATGGCGGGGCAGTCCTCCGCCAGGGCGGCGCATGCGGCCGCGCCGCCCTCCATCGCAGCGGGATTGACCACCAGCACCGACAGTCCGGCCTCGGCCGCGAGGGCTGCCGCCGCGTCGAATTCTGGTCCGACAGCGGCCGTAATTGTGTTCAATCCCGCCTCCGCGTAGGCGGCATACAGTTCGCGCGTGGCCGGAGGCGGCTCCAGCGCCATCAGGAGAAAATCCGGCGGCGCCTCCGCGGCAGAGAGCAATCCGCCGAGGGCAAGAAGCGCGGTTGTCAGCATCGGGAACGGCATGGTCTCACCTCACCGGGTTGTTGGGTGTATGGTGCAAGACCCGGCGGTCATTTGGCAAGATCCCGTTGCATCCCCAAATCCGGATAACGTGAGGAAACCTCCGCAAGGCCGGTGCCGTATCCGCATCGGGTGCGCCAACGGCGCTTCGGAGAAGATGCCAGCGGCCTCGCGATCGGGATCGGGACTCGGGGTCACGTCTCTGGCATGCTGCCGCGCCCTCGGCGCCCCGGATGGCACAACGGTCTTCTTTTTTACCACAAGGGTTAGCCGACAAAAGCTCCAGCGCCCGGCATCCCAAGCGCCTTGAGCAATCTGCCTTCGCGTCAGCCAGGGATTGGGGGCGTCCGGTTCCCGTGTATGCGCACGCAGGATTGATCGATACGCTTGCGGGTTTGCCGGGTTGACCACAAGCGGCGGCTTTTTTGCGGGCGCTTGAACAGGGGCCTTGTGGTTATCGCAGCAACCAGGGTATCTGCAGGGCCCGGAATTGGGGGTGTGACCACAAGCGACCTGGGTTTCCGGCGCCGTGAAAACCGGCGCTTGTGGCAGGCCAGGATCTGAGTGCGCATGCCGGGCGCCGGCGGGACCAGGGACACGCGCGTATTGACATCGCGGCGGCGCTCCCCGTACGGTAATCCCCATTGGTTACGCGGGGATGCCGCGGGATTGGGGAAGAGCAGGCCGTGTGGTTGCGGGTTGTGGTTGCGTTTTGGGCGCTGGCGGTGCTTGCCGCGCTGCACCGGCCCCTGGTACAGGGGCTGGATCGGCTGCTGGCGGCGCTGGACGCGCTGTTCGACGCCCTGCGCGGAAAGCGGTGGCGCGACGCGCCGCTGGCGCTGTTTCTTCTGTCGCCGGCCGTTGCCATTCTCGGGCTGTTCGGCATGGCGCCCCTTTTCTACGCGGTCTACCTCAGCCTGTTCAATTCGAAGCGTCCGGACCGGCCGTTCATCGGACTGGCGAACTATTCGCGCGCCCTGACCCAGCCCGATTTCTGGAAGAGCCTGCTCGTGACCGTCTACTACGTCGTGGGCACCATTCCCGTCACGATGATGGTCAGTTTTCTCGTCGCGACGCTGTTGTACCGGATAGCGCGCGGGCGCGGTTTTTTCCGCACGGTATATTTTCTGCCGTACATTACGGCGGTGGTGGCTGCGGCGACGGTCTGGGCCGCGCTGTTGCATCCGCAAGACGGGCCCGTGAACTCGGTTCTCGTGTGGCTGGGGTTCCACCCGAAGTCCTGGCTGTTGGAATCGCGCGGCGCGCTGTGGGTTTTCAGCGGCGGCTTGATTCCCGCGGACATCGGGCCGAGCCTGGCGCTGTTCTGCATCATGCTGTTTGAAATCTGGCATTCGAGCGGGTTCATGATCGTGATCTTCCTGGCGGGATTGACGGCGATCCCCCGCGACCTGGAGGAAGCGGCGCGGATCGACGGCGCCGGCTGGTTCCAGGCGACCCGCGCCGTGACCCTGCCCATGCTGTCGCCCACGATCTTCTTTCTGCTGGTGGTAAGCACCATCAAGGCGTTTCAGGCGTTCAACAGTTTTTACGCGATGACCGGCAACGGCCGGGGGCCGCAGAACACCACGCAGAACCTGACGGTGTACATCTACGCCAACTTCTACGAATTTGGCCGGATCGGGTACGGCTGCGCGGTCGCGACGCTGCTGGCGCTCGGCATCGTGGTCATGACCGCCCTGCAGTGGCGCGTGGCGGGCCGGCGGGTGCATTACGAATGACACGGAAGGCGGCCATATATGCCCTTCTGACGGCGGGCGCGTTGCTGATGACGTTTCCGTTCGTCTGGATGGTCTCGACGGCGCTGAAGAGCGAGGCCGAAGCGCTCCTGGGAGGCCTCGATCTGTTTCCGGCCCGGCCGATGTGGAGCAACTTCGTGGTGATGTTCCAGGAAGCCCCGCAGTTCGCGACGTACTTCTATAACTCGTTTGTGGTCGCGTTCGCCGTGACGGCGTCGGTGCTCGTGACCTCGATGTTCGCGGGCTACACCTTTGCCCGGCTGGATTTTCCGGGTCGGGGGCTGCTGTTCAGCCTGGTACTGGCCACGATGATGGTGCCGTTCGAGGTCACGCTGATCCCCAATTTCATGCTGATCAACGCCCTGCATTGGAAAGACACCTACGCTGCGCTGATTGTGCCGTGGTGCGCCAACGCGTTCTCGATATTCCTGATGCGCCAGGCGTTTCTGGGCCTGCCGGCCGACTTCTTCGACGCGGCCAAGGTCGACGGGTGCGGCCATTTGCGGTTTCTCGTGTGGATCGCGACACCCCTGGTCAAGCCCGTGGCGGTGACGGTGGGGCTGTTCGCTTTTCTGGGCAGTTACAATTCGCTGATGTGGCCCCTGGTGGTGACGGACCGCGACGAGATGCGGGTGGTGCAGGTGGGGCTCACGCTGTTTTCCTCGGATGAAGGCGTGCGATTACACCTGCTGATGTGCGCGGCGACCGTTGTGATTCTTCCCACCCTG
>Ga0209509_1001851_pt1 | contig 15012 bp, 14 predicted proteins | sample BioC13SIPDNA_FD_185743 | JGI IMG/M metagenome (GOLD analysis project Ga0209509, IMG submission 185743) | Anaerobic biogas reactor microbial communites from Washington, USA - Biogas_R1_A C13 SIP DNA (SPAdes) (version 2) | ecosystem: Engineered > Bioreactor > Anaerobic > Unclassified | place...
ACGGACATTCGGGCCTATCGATCCGCAGGTCTGGACGCTCCGCGTCGAGGACGCCGAGGGCAAGCTGCTCGCCTCGATGGTCAACTTCGCCTGCCATGCGGTCAGCGGCAGCGCCGATCCCAACGGCTTCTACTCGATCTCGGGCGACTATCCGGGCGAGATGGCACGGGTGGTCGAGCGGGTCGAGGGCGGCGTGTGCCTGTTCACGTCGGGCGCCGCCGGAGACATCGTCCCGTTGCGACGGGGCCTTGCGCCGCGCCGTCAGATCGGTCGCGCCGTAGCGGGGGCAGCGGTGCGCGGACTCCAGCTCGTGCCGATGTCCGATGCGATCACGGTCGAGGCCCGGACGATGGCCGTCGAACTGCCCCTGAAGGAAGAACCGGCCGGAAATCGCATCATCGACGCCGATGCAGACCAAGAACTGCTCAAGACGGAGATCCAACTCCTGCGGCTCGGCGACGTCTACCTGCTCGGCCTGCCGGGCGAGATCCTTGTTGAGATCGGTCTGGAGATCAAGAGGCGTTCGCCCGTCGAGCGGCTGATCGTCGCATCGCTGAGCAACGACGTCATCGGCTATGTCTGCCACGCCGACGCCTACGACGAGGGCGGCTATGAGCCGGTCGACGGGGCCAACCTGGCCAAAGGCGCCGGCGAGCTTCTCATCGAGCGCGCCCTCGAACTGATCGAACAGGTGAAGCGATAAGCCGCAGTCGATCGCTCAGCTCACCGCGATCGGCTTGCTCGATTCCCACAGGCCGTGGATGTTGCAGTAAGCCAGTGCGTGCAACACGCCCGGCTTGGCGATCTTCAGCGTCGCGGTCGCCTCGTGATGGGCGTACACCGGGCCCTGGTTCGGCCCTTCGGCCGATTCGCCGTGCGCGTTGAACTCGATGTGGGCGACCTCGTGGGCGAACTTGCCGCCCTCGTCGTGGTAGTACAGGGTAATCCAGCGAATGTGATGCTCGGTCGTGTTCGGGTGGGCCACTTCCTTGCCCAGCGTGACCTTCACCTGGAAGATGTCATTGGCCTTGACCGATTCCGGGCACTCGATCGCGGGCACGTGCTTTTCCTTCTTCCAGTCCGCTTTCTGGATGTGTTCGCCAAGATTCCCCATCGCTGCTGCTCCTTTGTTGTAGTTTCCATTTTTGGGCCGGACAGGCTACAGCGGTAGGATGGGCTTTAGCCCATGCTGTAGCTTCACCTCGCGCCAAGCCATATCGCACAACGTACGCTCGCCCGCCGTTCAGGGTTTGCCGTTTCCCAGATACTTGGACACGATCTGGCTGTTCCACGCCAGTTGGGCCCCGATATCCTCGCCGGCGGCGATCATCAGGACCTCGGTGACCTCTTCCTTCGTGGCCCCGGCCTCGAGCGCGCCTCGAACGTGCTGTTCGGCATTGTACGCCGAGCGTGACGCGCATGCCATCACGAGCATGAGCAGTTCCTTTGTTTTTCTGTCGAGGACCCCGCCCTTCTCGCATCTCCGGCGGAATTCCACAAACGCCTGTCCGATCTCCGGGGCGTTCAATACGAACCACGGCGTCGTTTTCGTTGCGTTCATTGCCTGACTCCTCGCGACCCTGCTTGCCCAAGCGGCCGGATGGGCCTTCGCCCATGCGGCGGATGATATGGTATGGGCTCGAGCCCATCCGGCAGCTCGATGGTAGATCGGCGTGCGGTCGGGTGGAATCGGGGGATTTGCTTGATTTCCGTCAGCGAAACCCGCAGGGACCGGCCGGATCGAGCAAAAACCTCTATCGCCCATCGTGACGGCGGGAGTATAAACAGATACAGGATCGAACGATGAGCCCGGCCGGAGCAAGGAGACCGAGCAATGTTGCGGAGTATCAAGGGCTTACGAGGTTTCACCATCGAGGCGGCCGATGGCCACATGGGCAAGGTCCACGACCTGCTGTTCGACGGGCGGACCTGGGCGGTGCGGTACCTGGTCGTCGATACAGGTTCGTGGCTGCCCGGACGCAAGGTGCTGATCGCGGCTTCCGCACTGGGCCGGCCCCGCTGGGCCGAGCATCTCTTTCCCGTGGCCCTGACCACCGAGCAGGTCCGCCACGCCCCGGACATCGACACCGACAAACCTGTCTCCCGCCAGCGCGAGATCGAGCTGCACGCCTATTACGATTGGATTCCCTACTGGGGGATGGGCCATGATGGGGTCGGCGCCATGCCCGTCCCGACGCCCGTCGATCGCAAGACGGTCGAGGAGACAGCCCAGGGCGACCCCAACCTGCAGAGCGCCCGCGAGGTGACGGGCTATCACATCGGCGCCCAGGACGGCGAGATCGGCCACGTCGAGGACTTTCTCGTCGGCGACGGCGACTGGGTCATTCGCTATCTTGTCGTCGATACCCGGAACTGGCTGCCCGGACGCAAGGTGCTCATCTCGCCCAAGTGGGTCCGCCAGATCAGTTGGGAGCAGCGTGAGGTGTGGGTCGATGTGTCCCGTGAGAAGATCCGGCACAGCCCGCTCTACGATCCGGCCGTCACCGTCGACCGGGATTACGAGGCCCGGATGCACGACTACTACGACCGCCTCCCTTACTGGCCCTGACCGGTCGCCGCCTGTGGCAGAGGCCCAATGCGATTCGCGCATGTGGCGCTTGGTTCGACGGCGTGTGGCGGTATAATGGGCCGATGTTGATCGGATTGAAACTGGAGATCGGCTTCTCGCAGGATGAGGACTACCGGCGTCTGTACGGCGGGCGCCCGATTCTGCCGTTCCTGCGGGAGCTGGGCGTCGAAGTGGCGGAGACCCCCATCGGACCCGAGACCCAGCCGGACGCCCTGCGCGAGCACATCGCCCGTTGCGTTGATGCGGGCCTGCAGGTCACCATGCACCCGTATTCCGAGGGCAGCATCTTCAACCTGGCGTACTTCTGCGAAAGCGACGACAACCCCTGCCGGCTCCTGCACGAGCGGTTCTTCTCGCTGGCCGCCGAGGCGGCCGAGCGGCAGCAGTCGCCCACGCTCTTGAACATCCACGGCGCCGCGGGCACTGCGACCGAGTCCCGCTCGCACCTCGTCGAGCGGTCGATCGCCTTCTTTACCTGGGCCCGCGATTGGTGTCGTCGCAACGCACCCGAAGTCAGCGTGACGGTCGAGCTTCAGATCCGCCCGAATCCCGATGAGCCGAGGCAGCGCATCGGCGACCGGTACGACGAGCTGCTGGAGGTCGCGACCCAGAGCGACGTGCCGGTCTGCTGGGATTTCGGGCATGCCTACTGGAACGCGCACAACTACGGCTGCCCGATCGAGCCGCTCGAAACCCTGCTGCGCCGGATCGGCCACGTCCACTGCCACGATGTGAAAAAGGACGACCATCAGCCGCTTCTTTACGACGCCGTGCCCTGGCGCCGCTTCATCAAGCTGCTGATCGACCACGGATTCGACGAGCGGATCATCCTCGAAGTCCCCACCGCCTCCTTCCTCGACGCCGGAGGTATCGAGACCGTCACCGCCAGCCTCCAGGCCCTCCGTGCCTGGCTGCAGCACTGCACGGCCACGCGGTAGGTTGTGGATGGGCTCTGGTCTGTGCGGATCAATCCACACGGGCCCAGGCCTGTCCTACGAACTTCGTACCGGCCGATCGCGTAGGCTATGAGGGTGCGCTGGACGCCTCTTCCTCGTCCGCAAACGCGATTCCTGTGCCGCGTGCACCTGCGCATCCGGTGGCGGCGGCATGATGGCAGGGCGCTATGGTCAAGACCAAATGCATTTACGAACCGCTCGACGCCTCGGATGGATATCGCGTCCTGGTGATGCACTACTGGCCGCGGGGCGTGGCGAAAGACAAGATCGACGCCTGGGAAAAGGAGCTTGGCACGCCGCCGGAACTCATCGAGCGATGGAAGAGCAAGCGTATCGGATGGCCTCAGTTCCGACGAGAGTACATCAAGGCTCTGAAAGGCCAGGAGGACAAGATCGCGGAACTGGCGGCGCTGGCGAAGACGCGGACGCTTACGCTTCTGTGTAGCTGCAAAGATGCGCCCCATTGCCATCGCACCATTCTTGCGGAGCTTCTGGAATCGCCCGCCGGTTCGCCATCGCGTCGATAGCCGGCAGGCACGGTCACTCGTGACGCAGGGCTTCGATGGGGTCGAGACGGGCCGCCTTGAGGGCGGGGAAGTAGCCGAAGATGACCCCGACGGCCGCCGAGAACAAAAAGGCGATGATCGCGATGCCCGGATCGAACACGAAGGGGACCTGCAGGACGCTCTTGAGGCCGAACGACGCACCCAGACCCAGCAGGATTCCGAACAGGCCGCCCAGCGACGACAGCGCCACCGCCTCGACCAGGAACTGCAGGAGCACCTCGCGCTCCAGGGCCCCGATGGCCAGCCGGGTGCCGATCTCTCTCGTCCGCTCGGTGACGGAGACGAGCATGATGTTCATAATGCCGATCCCGCCGACCACCAGGCTCACGGCCGCGACGGCGCCGAGCAGGCCGGTGAGCACCTGCGTTGCCCCGGTGAGCATCGTGCTGATTTCCTTGGTGTCCATCACCTGGAAGTTGTCTTCCTCGCCCGCGGCCAGCCGGCGACGGTCCCGCAGAAGCAGTCGAATGGCTTGTTGCGCTTTCTCCGTCGCGTCGCCGTCGCGGACGGAGACCTGGATCAGCCGGACGTCCTGGTTCCCGGAGATCCGCCGCTGGAAGGTGCGCAACGGCACGATGACGAGGTCGTCCTGGTCCTGGCCCATGCTCTGGCCCTTGGCCTCCAGAAGACCGATGACCTGAAACGACAGGGCGCCCAGGCGGATCCGCTGGCCTATCGGGTCCTGACTGCCGAAGAGCTTCTCTCGGACGGTCTGGCCCACGATGCAGACCGCGGCGCCCGCATGCGCTTCGCTGGTGGTGAAGTTTCGCCCGCTCTCGAGAGCCATGTTGCGCAGAGCAATGAACTCACTGGTGGTCCCGGTGACCGAGGTGGACCAGTTCTCATTGCCGAAGATGGCGGTCGCCGCCCCGGTGGATACAGGCGCCACCGCCGAGACCGACCCGATCTCGCGAGCGATGGCCTGGGCATCCTCGTTCTTGAAGGCCGGCGCCATGCCCTGTTGGCCCGGGCCCATGCGCCGGCCCGGGGTGACCATCAGGAGGTTGCTGCCCATGCTGGCGATCTGGGTGGTCACGTGCTGTGTGGCTCCGTTGCCCAAGGTCACCATGGTGATCACCGACGCGACGCCGATGACGATGCCCAGCACCGTCAGGAAGGACCGCATGACGTTGCGTCGGATCTCTCGCAGGGCCAGCAGCAGCGTATTCCAGAGCATCAGTCCGTCCTCCCATTCTTCTGGTCCGACTCGATCCGACCGTCCTTGAAGTGAACGATTCGCCTGGCATACTCGGCCATGTCCGCTTCGTGCGTGACCATGACGATGGTGATGCCGGCCTCGCGGTTCAGCCGACACAGCAGGTCCATGATCTCCTCGCTGCGAGCGGTGTCGAGGTTGCCGGTGGGCTCGTCGGCCATGAGGACCGATGGATCGGCGATGATCGCGCGGGCAATGGCCACGCGCTGCTGTTGGCCGCCGGACAGCTCGCTGGGGCTGTGCGATTCCCAGCCTTCCAGGCCGACCGCCGCCAGCGTCCGACGCGCGATCGCGTGGCGCTCTCGCGCCGGTACGCCGCGATAGATCAGCGGCAGTTCCACGTTCTCGATCGCACTGGTGCGCTTCAGCAGGTTGTAGCCCTGGAACACGAATCCCAGATAGTAGCGACGCAGCCTCGCCCGCTGGTCGCGGGTCAGTTGCGAGACCTCGACGCCCTGGAAGCGATAGGACCCGCCGGTGGGCGAATCCAGGCACCCGAGGATGTTCAGGCAGGTGGATTTGCCCGAGCCGCTGTGGCCCATGATCGCCACGAAATCACCTTGCTCGATTCGCAGATCGATCCCGGCCAGCGCCCGCATGGCCGCCTGGCCCTCGCCATAGACCTTGGTGACGCCCTGAAGCTCGATCAGGGCCGTGCCGTTCGTTTGCGTAGAGGCGACCATGCTTATCTCCCTGCGCTGATCGTATCGACGATCAGAGGTGTGTCCGAGTGAATCTCGCCTGAAACGATTTCCGTCATGGTTCCGTCCGAGACCCCGATGGTCACGGGCACTGCCACGGGTCCGCCGTCCTGCAAGACCCACACGGTCTGCTGCCGTTTGCTCGTATCCACGATCTCCCCGGACGGCGCCGGCCGGGGAGGGCCGGGCAGCAGCATGGCCAGACCGCGACGCCGTGTCTGCTCCTGAACCGGCGGCGAGAAACGCAGCGCCGCGTTGGGGACCAGCAGCGCGTCGGCCACCTGCTGGACCGTGATGTTCGCGGTCGCCGTCATGCCGGGACGCAACGACAGGTCCGCGTTGTCCACCTTCAGCACGGTCTCGTAGGTGACCACGCCGTCCACAGTCTTGGGCCCGAAGCGGGTCTGCACGATCCGCGCCTGGAAGATGCGGTCGAGATAGGCCGCGACGGTGAACTCGGCGTCCTGGCCTTCCTTCACCTGCCCGATGTCTGCCTCGTCGACGTTGACGCGCAGCTCCATCTGCGTCAGGTCTTCGGCCAGCGTGAACAGGACCGGGGCCTGAAACGCGGCCGCGACGGTCTGGCCTGGCTCGATGCTGCGGGTCAGCACGACCCCGTTGATCGGCGAGCGGATGACCGCCTTGGCGATGTCCGTCTGCGTCGCTTCGAGGGTGGCCTGAGCCTGGGCGACCGCTGCTTTGACGTTGGCGTCGTCGGCCTTGGCCCGTTCGAACGCTGCCTCGGCGGCATCGAATTCGGTCTGCGAGGGCACCTTGCCGTCGCTCAGCTCCCGCACTCGCTGAAGCTGTGCGAGCTTGTTGGTGGTCTCGCGAAGCGTCGCCTGGGCCTGGAGGACCCTGGCCTTGGCGGCCTCCAGGGCGGCCTTGTGTTGTGTCTCCTGCGCTTCGAGTTTGGAGGTGTCGAGCCGGGCCAGCACCTGATTGACCTCGACCTCGTCGTTGTAGTCGGCATCGACGCTCTTGACGATGCCGGAGATCTCGCTGCCCACCTCGACCTGGTTGGTCGGCTCCAGCGTTCCGGTGGCGGTGACGAGGACGACCAGATCGCCGCGCCGGGCCGGCTGCGTGTCGTACTGCATCGTCTGGCCCGAGCCTTTTCGCATGGCCAGGAACGCCAGCACCGCAACGGCCAGCAGGATGATAATGACCCAGCGCTTCAGGTGTCGGCCGCGCTTGGCGGTATGGTCTACGCCCAGGGTCTTGGCGATGTCCGAAGGTGCATGTGATTTCGCACTCATGTAAGGTCTCCAGATGTTAGAGTTGTTCCGCTGGCCCTTGTGTCGCCGCGACCGCTGTCATCGGGGTCCATCCACCGCCGAGGGCCTTGTACAAACGAATCACGTTCGATGTCACGGCCCCGTCGCTCTGACGCAACTGGTCCTGGAACGACAGCAGCGAGCGCTCCGCGTCCAGGACGTTGCCGAAATCGGTCAGGCCCGCCTGGTACTTGTACTGCGCCAGAGTCGCCGCCGACTGGGCCGCCTCCATCGCCTCTCGCAGGTTCTCACGCCGCTGCAGTTCCTGGCCATAGGCGACCAGGGCGTTCTCGACCTCTTCGAGGCACGTCAGAACGGCCGCCTCGTAGCGGATCAGGGCCTGCTCCTGAAGGGCCGACTGCACCTCGATGTTCGGGCGGATGGTCCGATCGAAGAGCGGCAGAGTGATGCGCGGACCGCCGCTGATGCTCCACGTCCGCTCCGACAGCGGATCGCGCAGCGACGTCGTCTCCAGTCCGATCGAGCCGTTCAGCGTCAGTTGCGGGTAGAGATTCGCCATGGCCACGCCCACCCGCGCCGTCTGGGCCGCCAGCTCGCGCTCGGCTCGTCGCACGTCGGGCCGCCGTCGCAGCGTCTCGGCCGGCACGCCGACGGCGATCTCGGCCGGCGGCAGCGGGATCGCCCGGGGTTCAGCCAGCTCCGCGTGAAGGTTGCCCGGCGTCTCGCCCAACAGCACGGCCAGGCGATTCATCGCCTCCGATAGCCCGCTGCGAAGACTGGGGATTTGAGAGCGCGTGTTTTCGAGATTGTACCGGGCCTGGTACATGGCAAGCTCGTCGTCGAGGCCCGCCTGCGAGCGCCACTGCGTCAGCTCGTAGCTGGCCTCCTGAGTCGCCAGACTTGCCTCGGCCGCCGTCAGCCGGGACTGAAACGTGCGCAGCTCGACGTAGTTCAGTGCCGTCTCGGCCAGCAGCGAGACGAGCACGTCGCGCAGGTCCTCCTCGCCGGCCGCCAGGTCGGCCTCAGCCGCCTCGATGGAACGACGGACACCGCCGAAGAGGTCGAGTTCCCAGCCGGCATCGAAGCCCGCCGAGTAGACCTCGCCGTGCGAATCGAAGCCCACGTTCGTATCGGTCCGCCGCGATGTGGCCGAGCCCGAGGCGTTCAGAGTGGGGAACAGTCTGCCCTCGGCCATGCTCCGGCGGGCCCGCGACTCGCGAATCCGCGACTGCGCGGTCTTCAGGTTCAGATTGCCCGCCACGGCGCGCTCGATCAGGCTCGACAATTGCGGGTCGTCGAGGGTCGTCCACCACGATGCCAGCAGGTTGGGGTCGGTCGGTTCGCCGATCAGGCTGGTCGGCAGTTCACTGCGCCAGCCCGCCGGTGCCGCCGGCCCGGGCGCGACGTGGTCGGGCCCGACCTTGCACCCGGCCAACATCACCAGCGCCATCGCCCCGTACCGCCATGACAACGGCCTGATCGAGCCTGCGTTGCGAATGGTATTCATAGACTACTCCCGTCTCAGGTGGGGGCGAATGCTCATTCGCCCCTACGCGATCGTCGCGTCTTGCCGCTTGTGCTTGCGTTCTTGCGATTCTCGCGAATCCCGTGGATCCCCGCGAGGGTGAATTGCACGATGTGATCGGCCAGTTGCTCGACGCTCAGGTCGGCCAGCGGCGCGGGTGGACGCGGCATACCGGGCGGCATCTTCCGGTGCCGCAGGTGCAGCATCGGGCCGAAACACTGGCTCATCAAGCTCATCTCACAGAGACACACCGCCTGCTCGCTCACCTTGGCGCCCAGCAACTCGCGGACGAGGGCCAGCGTGCACTGACGCTCCGACTCGATGGTGCGTTGCATCGCGCCCATCAGGAGTCCCGTGGGGTTTGCCATCTCCTTGTGAACCATCTCGATCTCGTGGTTGTCCGGATCGGTGATTCGGTGCATGAACGCCAGAATCCGCCCGTACAGCCTCTCTTCAGGTGGGGCCTCGGGCGACACGCCGCCGTCCGGCGGATGGACCCGCATCGATTCATCGTGCGAATGCTGCCATGCCTCGACGTACAGGTTCTCCTTGCTGCCGAAGTGGTAGTTCACCGACGCCGTATTGGTGCCGGCGCGCTCGCAGATCTCCGCGTGCGTCGCCACCCAGTACCCCTTCTCGGCGAACACCTCGGCCGCCGCCGCCAACAGCCGCTCCCGCGTCGCCTGCGCGTCCTTTCTCGGTTTCTTCTTCATGCTCTGGTCCTTACTGGTTCACAATCCTATCACATAGTTTAACTGTAAAATTGAATTAGTCAATAGAACAATCCGGTTCTTCGCGAAAATCCACATCGCCCGCCGTGCGTCCGGACTCTATGGGTGGTAGGGGCGACGCATGCGTCGCCCTTTGGCACACGACCTGATCATTGCTTGTGCAGCAGAAGGGTCTGTGGGTGTGTTCTGGCCGCTGAGCAACTCGATATGCCATGAAGACGTATGCAACTCGGCGCCTACGAACACGCCGTGCGCCTGGGCTCTGTGGGTTCGGCCAAAGGGGCTTGCAGAGGACGGCGGGGTGCTTTAGCATGCGCGGGGTACGGTACCGAAAATCGATCTGCGATAAGGAAGAGCCATGGCCGACGACAGACTGCGCATCCACGACAGTCCGACGTTTTCGAATCCCCGGCTGGTCGTCGGGTTCTCCGGATGGATGGACGGGGGCGACGTCTCGACGGGGACGATCCGCATCCTGGCCGAGAAGCTGGGGGCCCGGCGGTTTGCGGAGATCCAGCCGGAGGGATTCTATATCTACAGCTTCCCCGGCGCGATGGAGCTGACCGCGCTGTTCCGGCCGCACTGCCGGATTCAGGGCGGCCTCGTGCGGGCGTTCGATCTGCCGGAGAACGCGTTCTTCGCCGCACCGGACAGCGACGTGATCCTCTTTCTCGGCAAGGAGCCGAACCTGGCGTGGCAGGACTATGCCGACTGCCTCTTCGGGCTCTGTGAAAGGTTCGGCGTCAAGACGGTCTATTTCGTTGGCAGCGTCTCGGGTCTGGTGCCGCACACGCGCGACCCACATCTGTTCTGCTCGGTGAGCAGCGAGTCCCTCAAGCCGGTGTTCGCGGCGTACGGCATCCGCTTCAGCGACTACGAAGGGCCCGCCAGCATCGTCACGTATCTGACGACCCTGGCCCAGCAGCGCGATGTCCAGATGGTCAGCCTCGTGGCGACGGTGCCGGCGTACGTCCAGGGGGGCAATCCGAAGTGCATCGATGCGATGGTGCGCCGGGTGGCGGGCCTGTTGAGCCTGGAGCTGCACCTGGACGACCTGCGGGCGGCCGCCGACGACTTCGAACGCCGACTCACCGAGGTCGTCAACGAGCAGCCCGAGCTGGCCGAAACCGTCACCAAGCTCGAACAGGACTACGACAACGAGATCTTCGACAACCAGATGACCGACCTGAAACAGTGGCTCCACCAGAAGGGCGTTCGCCTCGATTGAGCCGCGCCATTACGACAAGGAGGATTCTGCCATGTCACTTTCTCAGCAGTTGCGCAGAATGTCACTGGGCCTGCTCGGCGCCTTCGCATTGAACCTCGGCCTGGCGGCACCCGCCACATCGACCGAAGTTGTCGGTCGCCCCGACGAGACCCCCGAGCAGCGCGACGCCCGCATGAAGTGGTGGCGCGAGGCCCGCTTCGGCCTCTTCATCCATTGGGGCGTGTATGCCGTGCCGGCGGGAGTGTACAAGGGGCAGGAGGTCAGCGGGATCGGCGAGTGGATCATGAACCGGGGCAAGATCCCGGTGGCGGAGTACAAGGCGTTCGCCACGCAGTTCAACCCAGTCAGGTACGACGCCGACGCATGGGTACGGCTGGCGAAAGAGGCGGGCATGAAGTACATCGTGATCACCTCGAAGCACCACGACGGCTTCGCGCTGTTCGACTCGAAGGCGACGGACTGGGACGTGGTGGATGCGACGCCGTACGGCAAGGACCTGCTGGCGCCGCTGGCCGAGGCCTGTCGTAAGCACGGCCTGCGGCTCGGCTTCTACTACTCGCAGGCCCAGGACTGGAACCACCCGGGCGGCGGCGCCGCCGCCGGCGGCCACTGGGACCCCGCCCAGGATGGTGACATGGACGCCTACCTGCGTGACATCGCCATCCCGCAGGTGCGCGAGATCCTCTCGAACTACGGTAAGCTCGGCGTCCTCTGGTGGGACACGCCGACCGACATGACCAAGGAGCGGGCCGAGATGCTGCTGCCCTTGCTCGATCTCCAGCCCGGCATCATCACGAACAACCGTCTCGGCGGCGGCTACGCGGGCGACCTGAGCACGCCGGAGCAGCACATCCCCGCCACCGGCACCCCCGGCCGCGACTGGGAAACCTGCATGACCATGAACGGCACCTGGGGCTTCAAGAGCTACGACCACAACTGGAAGCCGACCGAGACGCTGATCCGCAACCTCGTCGACATCGCCAGCAAAGGCGGCAACTACCTGCTCAACGTCGGGCCCACCGCCCTCGGCGAGATCCCGCCGCCCAGCGTCGAGCGCCTCCAGGAGATCGGCAAGTGGATGAAGGTCAACGGCGACTCGATCTACGCGACCACCGCCAGCCCGTTCTCGCGGCTGGCCTGGGGCCGCTGCACCAAGAAGGTCGGCGACGAACGCACCACGCTCTATTTGCACGTGTTCGAATGGCCCGCCGACGGCAAGCTGCTGGTGCCGGGATTGCGGAACAACGTCCGCCGCGCCCGCCTGCTGGCCAACGACGAGCGGCTCGATGCGACGAACACGCCGGAAGGCGTCGTCATCGACGTGCCCGCCAGGCCGCTGGACCCGATCGACACGGTGATCGTCCTGCGCGTGCGTGGCGAGCTCGATATCGAAAAGGTCCTGCCGACCCAGGCCGACGACGGCACGATGGCCCTGCCCGCGCCGCTGGCCGAAACCCACAGCGAAGGCGGCTCCAGCCCGCAGGTCGAGGACATCGGCGGCAAGGCCAGCATCGGCTACTGGACCAACGACCGCGCATGGCTGAGCTGGCAGTTCAAGATCGCCAGGCCCGGCACGTTCGACGTCGTCGCCGAGATCGCCACGACGGCGAGCAACAGCAAGTTCGAGATCGCTGTCGCTGGCGAGAAGCTCGCCGCCCAGGCGCCGAACACCGGCGACTATCGCAAGTTCGAGACGGTGACTCTCGGCCGGGTCCGCATCGCCGACGCAGGCGACTGCGAGCTGACCATCAAGCCCGTCCGTGGCCAGTGGAGCCCCATCAACCTCCGCTCGATCGTGCTCAAGCCCGCGCAGTAGATGCGTGAAGCGTCGTGCGTGAAGCGTGAAACGTGATGCACCGTGCCCCCGCCCCACGCGGGGGCACGTTCGTTTGTAGTGACGCCGTCAGGCGTTACCAGGCTGCCACCCGCCACCATCCATCCCCCCCTTTCCACTCCAAACTCAAAACTCGACACTTGAAACTGATTTCCCCTTCCCATTCCACCCGAATTCCGCCATAATGGTCCGGAATGAGACGAACGCGGCTCCAACCAGCGTAGTGGGCACCGCCCATCAATTCCATTGTCTGGCGAGGCGGATAGATATGGATGCGTCGATGGGGTCAGGCCAGCAGTCGGCGGCGTTGTCAAAGGTAATGGTGTGCAGTGCACACCCTACGAGACTCACGGGCGTGTTGCTGGTCAGCTCAGCTCTTCTTTGTGGTTGTGCGGGGCGGATGGCTTCGGTTCAGGTGTACGACGAGAGCTTCCGGTTGCCTGCCGGCTACGATACGTCACATCCGTGGATCGGCATGAAGGTGGCCTTTCTTCCTCAGGATGAATCGGTCAGGCAGGACGGCTATCAGGCCTATTCCTTCGAAGAAGATGGGGCCAGCCATCCTTCCTACGATGTTCTCGTGGGCAGGACGGCCGAGGTCATCGAGTACAGAAGCGACCCAGGTGCTCCCGCCGTGATTCTCAAGGTCGATGCGCTCGACTGGGTCCTGTACACGCAGGCCGTGTCAGGCATGCTCAGCGAAGTAGGATTCGTATCGGAAATGGAGAAGGCCAGGACGCTGGTCGGGCGGAGAGTCTGGAGGAAGGGCCGGCCACCACGTACCTATGCTGACCGAGGTGGCTATATCAAAGGCTCCGAGCAGACAGGCACGGGCGAGGAGGTGGTCATCAGAGACATAGAGTGGAGTACGAATGACCGCAAGCCCTTGAGGTTTGTTTTCGAAACTCACGATGGCACGACCGGATATTGGGACGGGGCTTTGAGCAGAATCAACGCCGGGCTATCGAGTCGAGTCAGGCTGTTTGAAGACAGTTGGTCTCTCGATGATCCCCACGTGGCCCACGCCGATTGGCCTCAGCGCGTGTGGAACACGATCGAAAGCGGGAAAGTGACCTGTGGGATGACGGCAGAACAAGTCCTCGTGTCCTGGGGCAAGCCTAGAGACGTGATCAGGCTTACGGAGACTCCGAAAGTCCGCGAGCAGTGGGTCTACGATTCTCACGACCTGCGTTTCGAGAATGGAACGCTGGTCTCCTTCGAGAGCAAATAGCGCAGCCGCTATAGATGGGACATTGAATGGGAGCGGAACGATGAGGTGGACGCGGGTGGTTGGAGAGGTACGGCTGTTGGTGGGGTTTGTTCTGGCGCCGGCGGCGGTGCCGGTGGTCGTGGCGGTGTGTCTCGATCCTTTGCTGTCGTGGTTTCGGCCACGGGGGAGCAATATGGCGATCGGCATGTTCTTCGTTTTGACCGTAGGCGCTGCGGCGGCTGCGGCGTATCTGGTCGGTTTCGGGATCGGCTATCCTTACATCCGCCGGAAACGCGATGAGGGCCGATTGAGCGTTTGGGCCATCATGAAAGGGGCACTGATGCTGGCGTTGGGCTTTTCGCTCTTGGCGACGGTGATTCCGCTGGCCTCGGGCGCCTTCGCTTTGGCCGGCGCGATGGTCGTGACCATGGTCCTGGCGTTTACGCTTTCGGCAGCGTGCTTCTACCTCATCGCCTGCGCCGGCGACGCACATGGACCGTGTGACGCGAGCGAAACGGACCATCCCCAATCCCTTCGGGCTTGAGGCTGCCACCCATCGAAAGGATTGGGCGCGAGTTACATGGGCAGGTTGACGCGGAGGGTGGCAGTGGTGATGCCGGCGGCGGTGGTCAGGCGGAGGCGGCCTTCGTTCATGCTGATGTGGCCGAAGGCGGTGCCTTACGGGAACGGAGGGTGTCGCGAACCTCGTTCTCGCGTCGTCGTCAGTCCGTTGGACGCCCGCTCTGTTTGCCCCGGCGTCGCCGGTCGACCAGCCGGGACACGGGCGTCTCCTGTCGCTTCTGGAGGTCGGCGACGATTTCACGGAGACTGTGGTGATGACGCGCAGCATAGGCGTCGCGAACTCTCCAGAGTTCAGTGAGAATCTCATCTCGATACATCGTCAGTTTCCTCCGGAAGAAGCTCTTGCGGTGTGCAGAATACACGCTCTTCATACGATTAGTATAGCATTCCATCTGCTGCCCTTCAAGCGATCATCGGTGTGGACGGGGGCGAGCGTCCGCTCGGCGCAAGCCATGTGTCCGGGCGTAGATTCCGCGGCGCTCTTTGCAGAGAGCGAAGTATCTGCATGGCGGACGACGTCGCCGCTACATCGGCAGGTTGACGCGGAGGGTGGCGGTGGTGATGCCGGCGGCGGTGGTCAGTTGGAGGCGGCCTTCGTTCATGCTGATGTGGGGAAAGGCGACGCCTTGGGGGTC
>Ga0209509_1001858_pt1 | contig 14973 bp, 20 predicted proteins | sample BioC13SIPDNA_FD_185743 | JGI IMG/M metagenome (GOLD analysis project Ga0209509, IMG submission 185743) | Anaerobic biogas reactor microbial communites from Washington, USA - Biogas_R1_A C13 SIP DNA (SPAdes) (version 2) | ecosystem: Engineered > Bioreactor > Anaerobic > Unclassified | place...
GATATGGATTTAGCAAGATGATGGTTTTTAACCATGTTCTTAACTTTAAGGTCTTCAAATACGATGGTATCGTAGGTTTTAACTAACTTACAACTTTCTTTATGTAGAAAATCATTACGCTGGTTTTTAATCTTACGATGTATCTTAGCAAGTTTGTGTTTTTGTTTCTTGCGGGAATTCGAGCCTTTTTGTTTACGTGATAACTTACGCTGTTCGTGCTTTAACTTAGCTTCGGATTTCCTAAGATACCGTGGATTGTTAACCATCATTCCATCGGACAGAGCGGCAAACTTCTCCAGGCCAACATCTATACCAACGGATTTGTGAGTTTCGGGTAACACTTCCGGCTCAACTACGCAAGCAAAGCAAACGTACCACTGGTCTACTTCTCGCTTAATGGTACAGGTCTTAATAGTGCCTTTAATACAACGATGTAGTTTAACCTTGATATTGCCTATTTTAGAGAGTTTAAGCCGTTGATAGCCTTTGCTATTATCCGATAGGCTAAACCCAGACTGAGGATAAGTGAAGCTGTCATACCAACCCTTGCCTTTGAAGCGAGGATAGCCTGGGGTTTCGTTGTTCTTTAGTCTGCGGAAGAAGTTTTGAAAACTTTTATCAACTCGAAGGATAACTTCCTGCAATACTTGGGAATGAATCCCTTTGTATTCAGGAAAGTATTCCTTTATCTCCAATAACTCGGCTTGTTGGTCTAATCTGCGAACAGACACACCGAACTGCCGATACGCTACTTTACGCTGTTCTAAGGCACAGTTATATAGCACTCGGCAGGATTCTAAAGTTTCCGCTAGGAGTTGCTTTTGTTGTTTAGTTGGATGCAAACGGTATTTATAAGTTTTCATGGTTGTATTATATCATAAAAAGAACAAACGTTCCCACCTTTCATCTCCCCATTGAAATAGGGAGAATTCCCGGCGGGTTTCTTAACAAGAAAACGCTTAGAAAAATTTTTGTCATTTTTCTGCCCCCTAAAGCAATTTCAGAAAGTCTTCTACCGAATAGACAGGAAATTCATTATAAGCATCTTTTGCTTGTGTCGGAATTACTGCGTCCAATCTGAACCCGCTACCTGCCCATGCCCTTAATGGTTCCAGACTTTCATGTGGATCAGCCGTCACATGTACGATCTTATATGCTGCCCCATAAATAAGCTCTAATGCCTCTGGAATCTGGGCATCTACCTCTACTACAAGATATTGTCCCGGCATGACAGAAGAATTGTAATTAACTGTATTGCCATCAGAATAAGCATAGTAAGGATTTTGTTTTTGGACTGGATCAGCAGCTATATTAAGATGTACAGTATTTAGTTGCCTGGCTAATTTAGCCGCAACTTGATTGCTATCAGCAGATTCCGATGTTTTGAATACTGCAATAATACGGTCACAGGAATTAATATAAGTCTTTAAATCTGTTTGGGCAGGAGTATAGGCTTTAGGTTTTGGTGTAACGGGTTTTACTGTTTCCTGCGGTGATTCTTGTGGTGCTTTTGGGACAAAACTCACAATGTCCACTTGTGATGGCTCCTGCGATGTAATTATACTATCTTCCCGTGGTTTCCATACATAGATATCCGGATACAACTTGTTATCAACTGCATACTTACATATTTCTTCTAGCGTTTTTACTGATAAACCTGTGGCTTCGGCAAACACTTTTTGAGAAGAACGCATTTTTCCTTCCTCATAATAAATAACAGCATGAGGATGAATTAAATTTAATGCCTGCCGAAAACATTCCGAATCTTTAGTCACAATAGCAATTACCGGAACATTAGTACTTATTGCTGTCTTTAATGTAGTATTAAAGTTACTGTCTTCAACTAAAGCAATAACATCTTGAGCATTCAAGTTTCCTGTCTCAGTTAGCGGTATTACCGGACAGGTGCTTAATAACGAATATTTTTTGGTTTCTTGTTCGGTTTTATTTATTATAATTCTCAATACAATACCTCCGTTTTTACAGTGGATTCACTGGCTTTTGTGTTAACACATAAAGTATTTTCCCGCTTGCAGCGGAGACTTTTAACTGAATATAATATAACTGTTGCAAATGGTGGTAATTCGAAGTCATAAAAGGTAATCCCATTAAGACTGGTATAATCAAAAAAGGATACCAATAAAATTCTGTCGGCGTTCTTTCTTCTGCGTTATAGATTTTTGTTTTATAAATTTCCCTCCGATTTTCCCTGCTTACAAAATCAAACCACTCCTGTTTAGCGGAATAGTTTTCTCTGTGCTTTTTTAAGGTTTGATGTGCGTCCAGTAATCTTTTGAAAAATTCCTGATTGTGGCCAAGATCGGGATGATGATGTTTTACAAGAAAATGCCATCTTTCTTTTAATTCCTCCTCTGTATAAAAAGGATTTATGTTAAACAACAGAACAGCTTCATCTTTCGTCATATCATCCCCCCCCCCTAAAAAAGCCCTCTATAAAGAGGGCTTTTGTCAATACCTATATCAAGTTAGCAACCATTTTCTTAGCAATTTTATTCCCTGTGAATATCATGGCACATATTATACAAAGCACAATTATTCCCCCGGTTGTATTAAATAGAGGGTATGCAAATTCGGGGGCTACTATCCGCATAAAAGCCATCACAAAGAAGGGCAGAATGGTTAGCACGGTGGTGGTGGTCATTATGCTGGCAGTAGTTGCTGCAACATATTTGCGATCTGCTCTGCGATCATACGCAGATTGTAGTAAGTGATTACATACTTCTACTAGATTACTGCCGGTTTTATCATATAGTCTGAAAGCCATTTCAAGTTGATGTAGATCAGTCCATCCGGTTTCTTCTGCCACTGTACGGATTGCTTCGGAATAGTTATTTCCAGTACGGTTCCTGCGGATTATTTCAATAAAAACGTCTCTTGCAGGATTTTTAAGGCCTGTTATGGTTTCCTCAAGTGCTTGATAGGGATTTGCACCACCTTGCAAAGAAGAAACAATAGAATTTAATACTTGGGTATATTGTTCTTCAAGTATTTCCTGGTTCTTATTATTTTTCCTATTAGTTAACCAATTAGCAATAAAAGCGGAACCGGCTACACCAACTACAATTGTTATAATGGGTTGCCCAGTTACGAGATATCCAAGGATTATGCTAATTAAAAATCCTATAAGAAGGTTTTTTCGTTTGGTAGATTTGCTATTGCTTATTGGTGTTTCTGTCCATTCATCTTTTAATGCTACGCCAGAGGTTTTGCTATTATATTGAAATCCTAAAACGACAAGAGCAATAAATATTAAGAAACAACCTATGATTATTCCGGGCATATCCAACCCCCTTCCTCAAACACTTGTCTAAGTCGAAAATCTTTGGCTACCCAATCCCAAGTCTCTGTTTTTTGATTGTATTCCCAAAGACGATTGCTTTGGATACCTACTGTCCGTCCATCAGCAGCACGTATCGGACCTACTACCTCAATAATATGATCCAATCTTCTATGTCCGTTTTTTGCTTTAGTCGCATATATAACTAAGTCTAAGGTATCAGCAATTTGTACGAGAATAGCGTCATTAGGAAGTCCCATATTAGCCATCCTTAACATATTAGGTAGTCTAGTGTTAAGTAAATGTTCAGCCGAATTTGAATGGGCTGTTCCTAAAGAACCTTCGTGCCCCGTACCCATAGCTTGAAGAAGATCAAATGCTTCTTCGCCCCTAACTTCACCGACAACAATAATTTTAGGTGCCATACGCAAAGCGTCTTTAACACCATCAGACAATGTATAGCGTCCTTTGCCTTCGATATTAGCACTTCTAGCTTCTAATCTTCTTACGTCAGGATGTTGAAGTTGCAATTCTGCAGGATTTTCTATAGTGATTATAGATAATGACGGGTCGATAAAACCTGCTAATACGTTTAGCCAAGTGGTTTTTCCTGATGAAGTTCCACCAGCTATCATTGTGTTTAATCTTTGCTCAACGGCAATTTTAATAAATCTCATTACTTCAGGTGATACAGCTCTATTATTTATCAAGGCCAGGCTATCAATATCTTGCCTGAACCTACGAATGGAAATTAACAATCCATCTACTGCAATAGGTGCTATTTGAGCTTTTAAACGAGAACCATCATGCAGACGTGCGTCCACCCTTGGTTCGGCCTGGTCTATCCTATTTCCTGTTTTCGCAATCATGCGTCTAATTAAATCAACACCTTGGTCAATGTTATCAAATTGTTCTGGAACTAGGGTTTCAACCCCATGTTTTTCCACCCGAATACTAGTGCCATTAACCTTTATTTCGGTTACTTCAGGATCGTTAAAGTATTTTTCAAGTGGACCATAGCCCAGAATATCTGAAAATAACTTTTCGGCAATTACAGGTATATCGGGTTCTTTTACATCAAGTCGAAGATCGTGAATCTGGTAATCAACTATGTTATTAAATTTGTGTCGTGTTACGGGGTTTCTGGCCTGTTGAGGGTCAGTTTCTTCAATCGTAAATTGTTTCCGGACAGCAAACTGCACATTATCACGTAGTTGCTTATATACCTCATTGGGAAGAACGTCAATTTCGGTATCGTTTTTGTCTGTAACTATTGTTTCAAAGTTATCTTCCATGAGGCCGAATCTTACAGCTAGTGAACCTACTAAAAATGTGTCTATGTTACTATGCAATATCTTCGGCTCCTTTCATTATTTTAAGAAGCTGGTCTTTGATTTTTCTGTCGGGTTTCAGTTCCCTGCGGTTACAATCTACTGCAATGTTTTTGTTATAGGGAATAATAATATCCGGAGCAAACCATTTGATAGAACCCTCAGCATCTATACAGCCTGGATATCCTTGCTGATTAAGGATTATCTTTATTCGGCCACTACAACCCAACCTGGCTAAAAAGTCTACCGTATCACGGAAATTATCCATGTTGGGGCGATCGGGTTTTACAACTACGCAAACTAAATCAGATATCATAGGGATAACCCAGGACGTACTATAAAGCGGTCCTAGAACTGCTATAGTTAATGGACTTCTTTGTTTTAGGTATGTAGTTGCTTTCATTACCAACTTTGAATCAATTAATTGAGCATCAGTTACTTTTGGTATTACTCCAGGAAATACTTTTATTCCTGTATGATGTTGTTCGCTGGCTGAAAATATAATTTCAGGCGAATTAACGCTGTTAATATTTAATATAGAGAGAGTTGACACTTCTGCCCCCGGATAACCTAAATAAGCCCGTACTTTGCTTTCAGGGTTAAAATCTATCAAAGATACATCTTGTATGCTGGCAGCACTAATGGCTGCCATACATGCAAGAGAACTTGCACCAGCTCCTTGTCTTACTGATACAAAGGATACCAGTACACCTTTACCTGCTTCTTGTGGCGAAGTGGGAAATTGAAACATTATTCCTCTACCTCCACTTCTTCTTGTATGTCCTGCGAGACTGCTTGAACAGTTTCCACTGGGGTAGAAGGAAGGGTAATAGTTATAGGTTTTTGCCTAACCATCACTTCTGCAATGCTATTAGCGTAATTTGCAGGGACAGCTACAATATATTGAGGGCTATTACTCTCGGCATCAGGAACAGATAACACAACTGCACTTTTTACTATTTCAGACACTACAGTACCCTGGGCTGTGCCAATCTCGCCGTAAATATCTACCCGATCACCTTTTTTTAATCCTTTAAGCCCTGCTCCTGCACCAGCAGGTAGTTCTACTGCAGTCCAACCTTCATCTGCGTAGGTTTTAAGTGTAGCCATCAGGGAACCTTCTAGAGATAAATGTTCGCTACGGATAGCGTCACCTGCAACTACTGGCCCATTAATAATGGTTTTGCCTATCACATCCTGTTTAGATGTGAATGCAGTGGGAGGGATGTTATTTGCTGAATAGTTTTTAGTGGTTAGAGAATCTTTTGTAATGATAGCACCTACTCTTAAATTCTGATTAGCAACAACTACGGCTACCGTAGGAGACATAGCTTGAATTGTAAAATAAATACTTAATGAAGCTACGATTGCCAAGACAATCGCAACTATTATTGCAAAATTCTTTTTTATTACTTCCATTTATGCGGCAGTTTATCTGCCTACCTCCTCTCGATTTTTAATTTTGTCAATTGTAATTTGGCTTCCTTGATAATACTGACCGTTAATTTCAAGTAAAGGCACAGAACGAGTGGGCGAACTAAATGATGATTTAATTTCACCTGTATATCCCTTGTCTTTTAAAATAGCTTCTCCTTGCGCCAATAAAACAGCCGGCACTATTACCGGCTGCCAGTAAGTGCCGTTAGGGTCAAGTTTAACAAATTCTTCCAGCACTGGTTTACAACTTTTACATCCTGGAGAGATATACAACATAGGCTTGTTGTCTTTAATAGTGGAACCAGTAATGACTACTGGTTGTGCAATTACAGGTTTTTGTTCGTAACTTGGCAAATTAGCTACTAACAATATGGCTGACAAAACGGACAAAGTTAGTAAACTTAGGATTGCTGTTATGTTTTTGGATTTAAGAAATAATAAACTTATTAACCCTCCAACTAGAAATGCTGTTGCCGCTAATGTGCAGTAAGAACAAAATGTAGTAATAAATTGAGTTAAAAAACTACCAAATGCAGCTGCAACTCCCAGATAGGCAGAATAAAGATATCTACCCGTAAGGGAACAATATAATGCTATAACTGCCACAATTAATCCAGGGATTGTTAGCATGCCAAACGTATTGATTGCAAGAAAAATTAATGCTGTTATGAAAAAGAGGGCGCTGATTACGCCCTCTTTTGATGTTATTTTCTTCATGTGCTTAAAATTGAGCGGGTTTAGCGTTCTCAATTTCTTTGCCAACATCGAAGAATTTTTCAGCAATTTTAGGACCTAAGAATATTAAAGCACCGATTGAAACAACCGCAATAAGGGCAATTATAAGGCCATATTCAGATAACCCTTGTCCTTGCTGATTCTTTAGAATAGTTTTCAGTTTAAACATTTTTAACCTCCTTATATTTTTTAAAATGCACCCATAAGTGCTTTGCCAGCAGGGAAACCAATAGCCATAAATAGTGGAATTAGCATAAAAAAAGTAACAACAAAAATTAATCTAATAGATAACTTTTGAGCTGCTTCCATAGTTTGATACTGTTTTACCATTCTAACTTGAGAAGCGTATTCTTTCATTTTTTCAGAAGCTGGTGCGCCTTGGATGTATATTTGATTTAAAGTGCTAACCAGAGTATTGATCTCGTTTACATCCATACGGGATGCCCAATCAAAAAGGGCATCGGACAGGTTTCTTCCAGAAGCGTTTTCTTTTACTACTCTTTCTATTTCAGTTTGATATACTCCACCTGTAGCGTTCCCTGCTTCTTGTAAGGCAGTGAGGATATCCGGGACAGAAGTTAAAGCGGTACTTAAATAAGTAGCAAAATCATCAAGTTTTTTGCGAATTTCTGATTGCCTTGATGTAATTTTGCTGTTTATTCTCATTCCAGGGAAAAACCACATTATTAATGCTCCTGGCAAAAGCAACAAAACCAAAGCCATAGGCAGAGATAGAAGTAAACTAAATACCGCTAACCCTATTAGATAACTGCTAGCAAGAACAACTTTTAAGCCATGAAAATATTCCGGTGGTTTACTAATTCCTGCCCTGGTTAATTTTAATGCAGTTAAAGACTTTTCTTCTTCACTGATAACTCTTAAACCAGTTCTACACAACACCTCCTCTCGATCAATCTTAGGAACTTTTTTATGAACAGTTGGTACTGCGATAGCAATACCTACCATTGCACTGGCTACAGCAACTGAATCAAGCAAACTACCCCTCCTTTCGTATAATTTTGTCGTTAATTTCTATTCCACTTTTTCGTATTGTGCCTACTGGAAGTTCAAGTACCGAAAAAGCCTTTGATATAAGAGGACTTGCCCTATAAGGTTTTATACCCTCCATAAAATAAATAACCCGGTTATCCCGGGTTAAAAATACCGCATCAAACGGAAATTTCATAAAAAATGAATGTATTTGGTTACATGGATAAATCAACATTCCATGTTTTTCTGGCAAGTGACTTCTGCCCAACAAGCCTTTTAATCGTTTAAAAAAAGTATTGGCTATTTCTTCGGTATTGGTTACTGTTACATTTTTGGTTGAATTAAGAATAATAACAATCCCTCCTAAAAGTCTACCCAACAGGCTTTATCGGGCAATTTAGTCCATTTACCTTCTGTCAAAGATGAGTATATTTTAGAACCATAAATTGATTTTTGATCATTTGCATCTCTATACGCAGTAGTTCCTTGGGCGCATACTGTAGTAGTAAAATCTCTATTGAACCACTGGGGAAACAAGGTTTTGATTTTTGCTTTGGCATATACCACGACCGAAGGATAATAAGGACTGTTACGGTTTTCATATCCATAAACTTTAAGTTTTGTTATTCCAGAATCAGTTGCGTGTTTAGGCAAGTTAGCCTCAAAATAGGTAGCTGTTGAACCTGCATATTGGGCATCAATCTTTTGTACTGGTTGACTGTTTACTCCGCGCATGGTATTAAGCGATTGTATCATGTTATCTATGGCTGATTTTCTCTTTGCAGCTTCACGATATTGTTGTTGGCCGATATTTCTCCATTCCGTGCAATCATAATATTCTCCATAATAATGAGATAGATAATAACAGTCACAAGAATATCCCTTTTGTGCCATCCAAGAAACAAGCCAGTTATATTGGTTAGCTAGTAATGTTTGCATTTGCTGCAACGACATTCCTTGCACCATTTTTGTAACAACTGGAGTATATTGATATAAAGATTGTGCTAATATTTCTCTTGATGCTTCGGTTAATTCTTTCTCAGCATTGTTGATTTCACTTACATTAGTTCCCCATCCCATAGAATGGGTATCATACATTAAATCTCTATTAACTAACTCGAACCAACAATCGTCACCACCGCAATCACAGGGAGGAACACAAAAACTTCTCCATCCGTCTTGATCAATAAGTTCTTTTTCGTTACCAACAATGCCATTAATACGCACTGTGCTGCAACCACGACAACAAGGTGAACAATCTTTGCCACAACAAGCGGTTTGTTGCCCCCTGTTGGTTATAACATTAATTTTTACATACCTATGAGTACCGCTTCCTGCCCCTGCTAATGCCGCTGAATCGGCAGCAGTTTGTAATTGTTCGCGGACGATCATTATTCTGCCAAATTCAACTGTTCCAGCAAAAAGAATAGAGATAACAAGAATTAAAAATACTCCTAGAATTAATATGTTCCCTCGCTGGTCTTTAAGTGTTTTCATCCCACCATGGGTAAACTGCTTTTGCATCTAATTCTATCCCTCCTATCCCATTGTTATTAAATAAATAAAAAGGCTTATAGTTATATGAAACATCGCATACCACATTTGCTTCTTTTCCTGCTGCCTGATTAGTATACACAACAATAGAAGGTTTAGAAGACACAAAGTACTGCTGTGATACATCTGTAGCCATTCGTTTGCCAGCTTGTGTATCGTTAGTCATTGCGGCTTCTCTTGCACCTTCTCGGGCAACTTTTTGTATGTAAATATTAGCCCTGAAAATATTGATAACTTCTATTGTTGCAAGCATGAACATGGTTAAAAAAATACAAACGAATACCAATTCTACTAATATAGAGCCTTTTTGAGATTTTAGCTTGTTCATAAAATCCCCCCTAATTCACATACAAATCTGGATTGCGGATATAATGCTCAAATGTTGCCTGAGAATCCTTAGAGATATTCGGCATAGTAAATATATAAAACTTCTGTATACGGGGTTTAACTGAAATTATTGCTGTAGCTTTATCTCCTGCTTCATCTACAGATATATTAATTGATCCTGGAGCGATAAACATATAACCCCACCGCCCTAAATAAGTTTTTCCAGTATTAATTGCCCTGGATTTGTCATTGGAAACTGCATACTCCCTTGCTGTTTCATGGGCTATTTCCTGGGCCAAGAAACTTGCCGTTCCCCAGAGGGTTGCACCCATTAAGCCAAATACAAAGAGAAAAAGTATTACTATTGAAATAGCGAATTCCACCAGGACTTGACCTCGTTGGTTTTTTAACATTCTATCACCTCAATAAAAAACTCCCATTGGGAAGTCTATTTGTTTTGCCGAACATATCTTCTTTTCTAATTTACTGATACCATTATTGCTTGTTAGACCAATGCCAAATAAACAAAGGGCTTGATACTGCCAGAAAAATAATCAGTTTGATATTTAATGCAGGCAGTATAAACGCCGACCTTGCATCAGGCCCTTCACTGAACCAATTTATAAAAGCGGCTACAAAATTTATTCCGGTGGATGTAGCTGATAAAAACCAATATGCTATTAATACAAAGCAAAATAATGTCATCGTTTCTATGGCAAAAGTAATAATTCGTTGAGAGTTTGGGGGTAATCTATTGAGAAAATATTTCATCAACCTCACCCCCTATAACTTACACTGGCACCAAACACATACTCCAACAATGACTGTAACAATCCCCATTTTTTTAAACTCCTCACGCAATTCAATTGACATTAGTAGTTCCGGAATAGGGAATAACCATAATACTAATATGTACAACCATACAAGGCATCCTACCGCTATAAAAAGCTTTTCTCCCGCAGATAAATCTTTCACTATTTCTTGAAAAGTAGGTTTTTTCTCCACTTTTGTAGAATCATTGTAGATTAACCAATAGCGTAATGTTAAGGGCCTGAACAATATATGATTTATTAATAAAAACCCCAAGTACTTGTAAAAAATGTAATGCTTAAAAACAAGAAGCTCAGTTCCTCCTAAATTTATTAAAAGTACCCGAAATAGTAATTCAAATAAAACCCCCAAACAAAAAAAACATACAGCCAAAAGTCTATAATTACGTTTTGAGAGGAGTTGTTCTTTATTGTTAGTCATTATTGGCCTCCTTTACCTATCTTTGTATATTTTCACTGTTTCGTTGGTTATTTTTGAAAATAATCCACCTTTAACTTTCATGCTCACTCAATTTACGCCTATAGACCTTTTGCTCGGAATTGTTTTTGGAATAGTTTTTACCTGTGTAGGAATTATTCTTTATAAATATAGCGAGCTCTGGAAGGGAAGTATGTTGTTCTTAACTGAAAGCGGATTAACAAAAGGAAGCAAAGTATATCTTGCCCTAATATCCGCTAAAGCAGGGATATTCGAAGAACTACCTACACGTTTTTTGGTTCTTTATATATGTTTTAATTTAGATTTACTACCCCTAAATTTGTCGTGGCTATTAGTTTGTGTTGTCTTGGTTACTAATCTGATATGGACAATTTTTCATTTAACTAATAAAAAAAGCAGTTATAAAAAAGAGAAGTATAAAACAGTTAAGAAATCTTTACCTCATTTGTCTACAATATTTATTTCCGGCTTAGCTATGTACTGGTTAACTCTTCACACCCTATCAATCTACCCCGCCATGATTTCTCACTTTCTCCTTGATTTTCTTATGGGTTTATATGTTCGCCGGCAAAAAAGAATGGCATAAAAAATCCCCCGGCCAATAATACTGACCGGGGGATGTATGCTAATATTACCTATTCTCCGGTGGGTATGGTACCTCCACCAGGCCTGGATAGACTTCCCTGAAATCAACTACATTTGGTTTGGCGCTGAAACCGCCCTCCCAATTTGCTTGCCAGGAATTATTCTTGGTGCCTTGCCGTTCATTGGCACTTCTATTATTGCATCTATTGCCGCTGTTATAGTTTCCGCAATTTTGAGTTTTGCCATAGCATACGCACTGGACAAAATTACTCCGATTTTCTTCCGTTCTCCTTGAAATCATAGTTTTCTTTCATTTGATATCGGAAAAGTCGCCGATAAAATTCACAAATTACTATCAATCCTGGAGTAACACATATCACAATTCCTGTAAAAATTAAAAATGCCCAAATTTCTGCCTCTGTTGCATAAGACAACAGTATGCTTATCATAAACAAGGCATAACCGATGCTTACAACTACCAACCTTTCTTTAATACATCGCCCTCCCATAATAACGGGAAGGCTGAAGAAAACCCACATTAAAACAATTAAAATTATAGTACAGATAAACTCAATGAGTTTTGATGTGCTATTCATTATAATCCATATTACTAACGGAATAGCAACAGAAACTAAGCAAAACCATAAAGCATAAACACGATATTGTTTTCGAGGTATTAAAAGAACTTCCTCAAAATAACGTTCCCGACGCTGTATGTATACTTCTTTTGTTGGCAAAAATTTTTTCATACTGTCAATAAAGTTTAACATGATATCACTTCTTTTCACCGTTTTACAGACAGGGAATAATTTGAAATTTAGAAAGGAGATAACATATACCCGATATCACTAAGACCGCATATAATAAAATAAAAAAACTTGAGTCAATGTATCCTCTTTCTGAGGATATGTGTTTTTTCATAATAAGTCCTTCCTTTCGCTGTTTAAGGCAAGAATAGTCTACCTATATAATCCATACCAATGAGGCAGAGATAAAGTACTAATACCCACGTACTTCCACCCAGGAATACTCCAAATAACAAAACAACGCCAAACAAAGGCCACGATATTATTATCACCCATCATAATGTGATATAATTATTCGTGAACTACTCACGACTAAAGTCGCGAGCTTCTGGTTTCGTCACCCGGCTACCGCCGTGGCTCCACCTAGGGCCGTACCAGCCCTCAAGATATTTATTGCAGCGTTTATGTCGCGGTCTAAGACAAGTCCGCAGTACGGACATTTATGTACCCGCACCGATAGGCTTTTCTTGACTATGACACCGCAACCTGAACAGATTTGACTTGTATTTCGTGGGTTTACTAATATTACTTCCTTACCGGCACTCTCAGCCTTGTAAGAAGTATATTCAATGAATTTACTCCATGAAGCATCGGAGATTGATTTAGCAAGATGGTGGTTTTTTATCATATTTTTAACTTGCAAGTCTTCAAACACGATTACATCGTAATTATCAATTAATTTATAGGATTCCTTGTGCAAGAAGTCATTACGCTGATTTTTGACTTTAAGATGCATCTTAGCTAGTTTAGTTTTCTGCTTTTTGCGTGAATTAGAACCTTTCTTTGTGCGGGATAATTTACGCTGTTCACGTTTTAACTTGGCTTCAGATTGACGTAAATACCGTGGGTTTTCGATTATCATGCCATCAGATAAAGTGGCAAATTTCTCTAAACCGACGTCAATGCCAATGGACTTGCCGGTTTTGGGAAGTATTTCGGGCTCGCCTTCGCATGAAAAGCAGACATACCAATTATTCAACTCTCTTTTAATAGTGCAGGTTTTAACAGTGCCTTGTATTTTACGATGTAGCTTAACCTTGATGTTGCCGATTTTAGAGAGTTTAAGACGTTGGTTGCCTTTGCTGTTATCGGATAGTGAAAAGCCCGATTGAGGATAGGTGAAAGAATCATACCAGCCATAGCCCTTATAGCGTGGATAGCCCGGCTTTTTGCCTGATTTGAGCCTGTGAAAGAAGTTTTGAAAAGCCTTATCTACTCGCTTAAGTACATCTTGCAGAACTTGGGAGTGAACTTGTTTGTATTCTGGGAAATATTCTTTAATTTCTTTTAATTCATCAGCTTGAGAATAATAGTTTAAAGATACTCCAAACTGCCGATATGCTAGTTTCCGCTGTTCTAAGGCGCAGTTATACAAGGCCCGGCAGGATTCAAGCGTATCCGCCAGGAGTTGCACCTGATATTTAGTTGGACACAAGCGGTATTTATAGGTTCTCATACCTAAATTATACTATGTTTAGAACATAAGTTCTATCGCGAATTCATCCCACGGCTGAAGTCACGGGTGTTCTTCGCGAATTTATAAATTAAGAAAAATACCTAAAGATTGGTATGTTGAATGCAACGGATCAACAGCTAAGGTATATCAAAAGCTTACTGCTTAAAGCTGTTTTTGCTTCGTATATGATAAAGAACCCCGGCAATATACGGAATAGCAATTCCTCCTGTAATAATTAGAAAACTCAAACTAAAGCCTATTCCAGAAAGAATTCTAACGTTAGTTGAATAGCGAGAATCTAAAACAACGAAAATCAATAATAAGCCCAGATCAGCAAATACCATTAATGCTAACTGATAAAAATGTCCAGTAAAAGGCGCTTCACCATGTCTATATAGTATACGAATAAATTCTATATGGTCTTGAATGTCTTTATGAAGTTTCATGTTCCCTCCTTAAAATACTGTCCTATAATGGTTATGGTACGTAGACAACAAAAAATCCCCCAGCTATTAGCCAGGGGATTCCCGTCCTTCTTAACTTCTCAAATTAACCCTGGTTTGATTATCAGGGTTTATTTTTTCTGCATCGTATTGTTTCTTGAGTTTTACTATTATCCTGGTCTCGGCTTTATTATTAGCCGGGTTGATATCGGTTATGCTAATAGGCCATGCTTCAGCATATACTTTATAAGTGCCGGGCTTACTAAGTTTAAAGTGCATTTCATAATAAGCGTCATTGCCAATAGAATAAAATCCTGCCAGAGTAGCCTGTTTGTTCACGCTACCAAACGGCCCGGAATATTTTATATCAACATCTACCGGCTTGGGACTGGTATCTTCACGTATTATCGTAAGTGGCACAAAAACATCAGCGACTTCGCCAGAATTGATAAGATAGATAAGTTCATCCGGCATCAAGGTTACTACGTCAACTCCTGCTTCTTCTATTTTTATTATCATTATGTTATTTTCCTGGTTGACTTCGTTTGCAGGAGTTTTACCGTCAACATTACATTTAAAGGCTAACATCCCTTCTGCATAATCCGGCACTGGTAGGGGTACGGTAACTTCAAATGTCTTAGATTCGCCTTTAGCAAGTTTAATTCCTGGTTCAGGTTGGGTTATTGGATTTTCTTCTGTCCCGCCAGCGTTTGGATGAGCTACAGGCTTTTCAATGTACGGG
>Ga0209509_1001868_pt1 | contig 14900 bp, 10 predicted proteins | sample BioC13SIPDNA_FD_185743 | JGI IMG/M metagenome (GOLD analysis project Ga0209509, IMG submission 185743) | Anaerobic biogas reactor microbial communites from Washington, USA - Biogas_R1_A C13 SIP DNA (SPAdes) (version 2) | ecosystem: Engineered > Bioreactor > Anaerobic > Unclassified | place...
TTGATAGCCTGCGGCTGCTCGCTACCGCGGAGGTGCGTGACGATGGGACTGACTGACCGGCAGAAGCAGGCCGCCCTCGACCACGCGAGGAGCAAGTGCGTCACCGCTGGAGCGGGCACCGGGAAGACCTACGTCCTGGTGCAGAAGTATATCGACCTGCTCGAGAGCAGGGACGATCTCGGTTTCGCGAATATCCTTGCGCTGACCTTCACCGAGAAGGCAGCCGCAGAGATGAAGATCCGCGTCCGGGAGGCGCTCGCGAAGAAGGAGGGCGCTCGATGGGATAGCCTCCGCGACGAATTTCTGTGGGCAAACATCTCGACCTTCCACTCCTTCTGCGCCCAGGTGCTCCGGGAGTTCCCGCTCGAGGCCGGCGTCGCCCCCGGGTTTGCCGTCCTTGACGAGCGGGAAGCGGCACGGCTCAGGGACGAGGTTATCGATGCATTCGTCTATAGTGAGCCGCCCGAAGCCTGCCGGGACGCGCTGGTCGGCGTGCTCCGGATGGCCGGCGTGCACGAGCTGAAGAATACCCTTGAGCGGCTCTCCTCGCGCCGTGAGGCTGCAGAGCAGTTCTTCACTGCCCTCGCCGGGAGCGAGGAGGGGGTGCTCGACACGTGGAGGACGACTGTGGAGCGGTGCCGGGAGGAGGAACTCGCGATCTTCGCGGCCGCTGCAGGAGCCTCGATCGGCACCCTGCAGGACCTCGCAGCCCGCTACCCCGGTGCCGCCGACCCGGGCCAGGTCTACCTCCGCGCCGTTGAGCCGCATCTCCCCTCCATCGCCGCCGGGGAGTGCGGGGCGGTTGGGGCGCTCGCGGAGATCCACGCCGACTCAAAGTTCCGGGCGAATATGGGTAGAAAGCCGAACTGGGAGGGGGACGACCTTAAGAGGCTCCGGGACGCTTACAAAACCCTCAACAACTCCCTCAAAGCGCACGGCGAGTTCCTCTCACTTGCGATCGACCCGGACGATCCGTTCACCCGGGCGACGCTCGACTACCTCCGTGACCTCGGCGTGGTATTTGCGGCCTACTCCGACGCGGTCGATGCCGAGAAGCGGCACCGGAACGCGCTGGACTTTGACGACCTGATCGATCGAACTCGTCGGCTCTTCCGCGAACACGACGCGATCGTGGAGGCGCACTTCAGGAAACGTTTTGAGTTTGTTCTGGTTGACGAGTTCCAGGACACCGATCCCGTGCAGAACGGGATCATATGCTCGATCCTCGGCGATCTCGCGCAGACTTCGGCGAAACTCTTCGTCGTCGGCGACCCCAAGCAGTCCATCTACCTCTTTCGGGACGCCGACGTCACGCAGTTTAAGCGCACCCGCGACCTGATCGAGCAGGCCCTCGGCGGGGAGGCCGTCCCGCTCGACGTCAACTTCCGGAGCACACCCGCCATCGTCGGATTCGTCAACGCCGTATTCGGGGCGCTGATGGCGGAGTCTGCACGACCCTGGGAGTTTCGGTGCGAGCCGCTGGAGGCGTTCCGGAAGGACGACGCCGGCTCGGTCGAGCTCCTCCTCGTCCCGAAGGCCGATGACCGGCAGTCCGGCCGGCGTGCCGAGGCGGAGATGGTCGCCCGGAAGATCCAGAACCTCATCGAGCACGAGAAGCGGCGCATCTACTGGGACCGGGAAGGAAAGCACCTTGACGAGCCCCGGCCGGCGGAGTATCGGGATGTGGCCATCCTTCTTGAGCGGCGAACGAACCTTGCCGCCTACGAGTGGGCGCTCGCCCGTTACGCCATCCCTTACCACGTCCACGCGGGTATCGGGTTCTACGGGCGCCAGGAGGTCTACGACCTCTACAACATCCTCCGCTTCCTGGAGAACGAACGGGACGATGTCGCCCTCTACGGGCTGCTCCGGTCGCCCTACTTCGCGTTCTCCGACACCCTGCTCTACACCGTCGCCCAATCCGGCTCCCCGGAGAACTCCCTCTGGGAGCGGCTGGAGCGGTTCGCATCCGATCCGGAGATCACGGCGGGAGTGCAGTTGCTCAGGTCGTGGCTCCTGCATGCTCGCCGGGTCTCTCCCGCCGACCTCCTCACCCGGATCGTCTCCGGGTCGGGGATCTCCGTCGTCCTCGGGGGAATGCCGGGCGGCGAACAGGCGGCCGCGAATGTCGAGAAGGTGGTTGCCCTCGTCAGGAGCATGGAGGCGAACGGCTCCGGCACGCTCGCTGAGATCGTCCGGGAGCTCGGGACCTGCATCGACGATGGCGAGCGGGAAGGCGATGCACTGCTTGACCTGACGACTGCGAACGCGGTCTCGATCATGACGGTGCATGCCTCGAAGGGGCTCGAGTTCCCGATCGTCGTCGTCCCCGACCTCGGCGAGCCGCCCCAGGCAGGCGGCAACACTGTCATGGTGGAGGACGGGCTCCGGATCGGCGTCACGATCCCGAATCCGGCGAAAGACCACGAGCGCGAGGAGGCGCCCCTCCTGAAGGTCCTCAAGCGGGAGTACCGGCAGAAGGAGAAAGCCGAACAGAAACGCCTCTTCTACGTCGCCGTGACGCGGGCGAAGGATCACCTGGTTCTCTGCGGCGAGCTGCCGATTGAGGTCCCCGAAACCCTGGAGGGTGCGAAGAACCGGATGGGCTGGCTCGCCTGCTGTATCGGGCTCTGCGATGACGCCTATATGCGGGGCGCAGCGGAGATCGATATTCCCGGCGAAAAGTCCCCGCTCTGCATCCCTCTCGTTACCGATCCCGGGTCGATATACGCAGAATCTCGCCAGATCGGGGCCATGCATCTTTCTCTGCCGGACGATGGGGCCGGGGTGTCGGAAGGTGTGCCTCCTCTAGAGGTCGATGAAGAGGAGCACGTGTACTCCGCGAGCGAGATCCGGCAGTACCTCCGCTGCCCGCTCGCGTACGAGCGCCAATTCCGGCTCAACAACCCGACGCAGCCGATCCGTGAGGTGTCCGGGGTGATGGATGCAGCGACGCGGGGGCTGATCGTCCACGAGGTCTTCCGGGGCAGGGACCCCGGGACCGTGCTGCGACGCTACGGTGTCGAGGATGACGGCATCGCGGGTGAATACCAGGCGCTCTATGACCGCTTCCGTGCGGCGGAGGTGATGCAGGGGGTTACGAGCGATCACTGCGAGGTGCCGTTCCGGACGAGCATCGGCAGTGCGAAGTTCAAAGGCGCCATCGACCGGCTCGTTCGGCGACCGGACGGCGCCTGGGTGCTCATCGACTATAAGACGGGTGTTGCCGGTGTGGACGATATCCCGGCAAAAGTCGAGGACTACGCGGTCCAGATAACCATCTATTGGCTCGCCGCCGAGCAGATCCTGGGAGAAGCGGTCAGACCTTTCCTCTATTTCGTCGATAGCGACCACTGGGTGGAAGTCAAGGGGGACGGACAGAAGGTTCTGGGTGAGATTTTTGATGCGGTTTCCGGCATCGAGCGGCAGTTGTTCCGGATGCCGGAGTGTGCGGGGTGCAGTGGGAGAGATGGGTGTCGGTTTTGAGTTGGGAGACGTTCTGCCGGCAACGTCCTGTTGCCCTGAATGAGACGAGCCCCGCTCACCGGTTTACCAGCGCCGGCAGATCCCCCCCATGCGCCTTTCGGTACTGCCCTTTCAAAGTTTCCTCGGCAGCTCCAGGGTTCTCGTCGACGACCATCCACCCATACTGCAGCTCCCACCCAGAAGAGAGAAGCGCCCATATCGGATATTTGGCGGTATGACGGGTCGCAAGTTCCAGGTACCGGCCTTTGAGGGTGTTCTTGCTTCCGGCGTATGTCCCCGCTGACCCGATGTAGATCGTCGGGCAGTCGCCGATCTTTGAGAGCCGGTCGAACCGGCTGCAAAGAAACCGGCCTGCCACATCCCAGCCGATTGACTCGGCCAGAGCGATGGCCTTATCGTGGACTTCTTCGACTGGAGTTCCACGCCGGTGAATCCGGATGACGTAGACTCCTTTTCGCTTCGGCGGTTCTGCATCTTGAAACCGCGTAAACTCAAACGCATCGAAGAGGCCGTTGCAGCAGTCACCTGCTGGCGGAGAGTTCTCCCTCATCGTCTACCCTCACCGATAGTAGGTCTTGTAGCAGTCATTACAGACCGGCCGGGTCTTTGTCGTCGTATGCTTGGTCCCGCACTTGTGGCATACCTTCTCTTTATAGTCCGGGTTGTTGAAGCGGGCCCAGGGCAGCGCATGGTCGTGCACCTCTGCTCCTTGTGATCAGTTCGCCTCGTAACTCTGCAGGATCAGGGGCTTTGCTTTCTCCAGGTCTGCATCCGATCGGATCAGTATTTCCAGGTCTCCGGTGCCGTAATGACCAATCTCTCTTACGTCCCGGGTGAATCCCGGCTCAATTTCAACTGTATCTGGATCGATCTTTACCCAGATGACAATCTCTCTTTTCTGGACGCCTATGGTCATACAGGCAAAGTTCTTGATCCGCTTGAAGGCCACATAGAACTTGAGCACCTTTGTCTGGACGTCGTCCCCGAGCGCCTCGATGTAAGCCTTCAACGCCTCGACGCGGTCCTGAAGGGCTACATCCGAACGTTCAAGGTTTTCAGAGAATGACGGTGCAGTGCGGGCCGGTTTCAGCCCGGTGCCCTCACTGGATTTTGTGGTGGTGCTCAGGGCAGTAGCGGCGTTCTGTGCAGCGGTCGCGTTCACGAGTTCTAACAGCAGGAGGTTGTCTTCGAATTGCCGGTAACGGATGAGTTCGACGTTGCGGTTGATCTGCTGGACTGCATGGACATCGTACTTCGTAAAGTCACCGGCGATGCAGAGGAGCCGCGGGTTGCTCCAGTCTAACTTCTCGTCGTAGGCTTTGCCCAGCTTTTTGAGAACCATCAACTCGAACTCGCCTTTATGATCGAGGAGCCAGTCCAGGTAGTAGAGACCCTGGTTGATGACGTTTTCATTGATGGCCCGCTTGTATTCGATGATGACCGGAAAGCCGTTCTCATCGATCCCCAGGGTATCGATGCGGCCGCCGTGCGTCTTTCCGGTGGAGTATTCGCTCTCGAGGAACGTGATCCCGAGCAGCTGCTCCAGGTTCTTCTCGATGTAGACCTGGAGGGATTTTTCGAGTGCGACCGAAGACCCCTTAAGTTCGCAGGCTTCCGGCCCGTCTATGCGAAAGATGCGGATGTCGCCCATGGGTTCACTCTCGCAGGTACTTCCCCCCGACCGGCACAAACCGCTCCGGCTTCTTCACCGTATCGTATTTTTGGACATCCTCGAGTTCGAGGGCCATCCAGGGCCGCTTTCGGGGCGCCTCCTTCCTGACCCTGACCCCCTGCCACCGCTCCTGGTTTTCGACGTAGGCGCGTGCCTCCTCTTTCGTCAGGAAGACCGCGTCCCCGAACGTCTCGAAGAACGCGAGAGGGTCGTCGTCGATGACGATCCGTTTGATCGTCGCCTCCCCGACGTAGCCGGTATCCTCGTGGGACTGGTAGAAGACGAGTTTCATGCCGCTCCGGAGTTCTTTGAAGACGGTGGCGGGCTTGATGAAGATGGTCTTACCGTCCTTGAAGAACCGGGGGATGTACTTCTTCGGGACCGGGAAGGTGACGCCGGTGATCTCTGACATCGGTTATGCCTCCACTCCGGCCTGCTTGAGGACAAACCGGTAGTCCTCTTCGGGTATCTCGCGCATGGCTATGCGGAGGTGGCCGCTCCACATCGTTTTATTCTTGATGAATTTGAGGTCGGGGATCAGCGGCTTGAACTCAAGGGGTTCGGCAAAGACTGCCACCGGCCTGACCTTCATGCGGAAGGGGAAGACTTCGTCGCCCATCTGCGGCGGGGTAACGAAGAGGCGGGAGTGGTCTTCGTAGGGCTCGGAGATGACTTCGTAGGCTCCGGTGATCGCCGAGGGGAGGATCGTGTCGTCCTCTTTCTCCTGCCGGACGTATACGAGGATGGTGTCGCCGGGCTTCACCCGGTGTATGAGGTTTTTGTTCCGCTTTGGAACTCCCCAGATATGCTTCGCATCGAGGATCTTGGCGTTGTCGCGGTTGGAGGAGGCGATCCAGTGGGTCATAGGTGGGATTTGATCGTTTGTAGTTAAAACGTTCACGGAGTGGGGCCCGCCCGAATCATCCTGTCTGTCTGGCAGGCCAGTTTAACAGATCTGGAGAGATTGTCCCCCCATATAGCCCTGCCCGGGAGGGAACACTCCCTCCCATGCAGCGAGAACCGTTTCATCAACTATATCAGAGCGTAACTATTATTTTTGTTACAGGTGCGTTCAGTGTCTTCGGATCTTACTTTTATTACTAATGAGGATGGCAATACGTTACTTGATCGTTTTAATGCCTTAGTTAAGGACACCACGCTTTTCGATTGTCTCGTCGGGTATTTTTATTCGAGCGGATTCTATGCTCTTGAGAGGGGCCTGGAAAATACCGAGAAGATCAGAATCCTCATCGGCATCAGCACCAATAAAACGACGTACGATCTTATCCAGACTGCCTCATTTGAGGGGCATTCAACACTCCTCCTTTCCAATAAGGACCTCAGGAATCAATACTCCAGCATGGTCAAAGAAGAACTGGATCAATCCGAAGACGCCTTCGACGTAGAAAAGGGCATTCTGACCTTTATTGAGTGGTTGAGGTGTGGAAAACTTGAGATCCGTGTCTACCCCTCAGAGAAGGTCCATGCAAAACTCTACATCATGACCTTCAAGGAGGGTGACCGGGACAGGGGGCGCGTTATCACCGGCTCAAGCAATTTCTCTCAAGCCGGACTGCAGGATAACCTTGAGTTCAACGTTGAACTCAAGATGCGGGGAGACTACGAATACGCGCTTAACAAGTTCAACGAACTCTGGGAAAACTCGGCCGATGTGTCGGAGAGTTATGTCGAGACGATACGGACACAGACTTGGCTCAACGATTCTATCACCCCGTACGAACTCTACCTGAAATTCCTCTATGAATACCTGAAGGAGAAGATCAATCTCGATAAGCAGGAAACCGGGAATGAGTATATCCCTGAGGGGTTCATGGACCTGCAGTACCAGAAAGACGCGGTGCAGGACGCAAAGTTAAAACTGGAGGAGTATGGCGGCGTTTTTATCTCCGACGTAGTCGGCCTCGGGAAGACGTACATAGCAACCCTCCTTGCGCAGCAGCTTGACGGGAGGACACTCGTTCTTGCCCCTCCCGTCCTGATAGACCGGGAGAATCCGGGTTCATGGCCGAATGTCTTCCTCGATTTCGGCGTGCGCCAGGCGGATTTTGAATCGGTCGGGAAACTGGACCATGTCCTTTCACGGGGGACCGAGCGGTACAAGAACGTGATCATCGATGAGGCTCACCGGTTCCGTAATGAGATGACCCAGAGTTATGAGAGCCTGTATCGGATCTGCAGGGGCAAGCGGGTGATCCTGGTGACGGCAACTCCTCTCAATAACTCCCCTAACGATATCCTGAGCCAGATCAAACTCTTCCAGAACGCCAGAAAATCCACCCTGCCTAACCCGAAGGTGCGCAACCTCCAGGGATATTTCAATACCCTTCAGAAACGGCTTGACGGACTCGACCGGCAGCAGGACCGCGAAGAATACATGAGGGTTGTCAGGGAAAATGCCGAGGATATCCGTGAGAATGTGCTCCAGTACCTGATGGTTCGGCGCACGCGGGCGAGTATCGCTGCGTACTACAGCGAGGATCTGAAGCGGCAGAACCTCAAGTTCCCCGAGGTTGAGGACCCTCAGCCGGTGTATTACCACTTTGATGATCATACGGACTCGGTCTTTCTGGAGTCGATCGACCTGATCGTGAACCCGTTTAAGTATTCCCGCTACACGCCGCTCCTGTATCTGAAGGAAGGGACCACGCATCCCGAGGAACTGGCCCAGAAGAACATGATGAAATTCATGAAGATCATGCTCTTGAAGAGGCTGGAGAGCAGTTTTTTCGCGTTTAAGATGTCTATCAGCCGCTTTATCGGGTATTATGAGGTATTTATCCGGGAGGTCGAGAGGGGGCATGTCTACATCAGCACGATGCACACGAACGCGATCTTCGACCTCCTTGAAGAGGATAATATGGATAAGGTCGCCTCGCTCATCGACGAGAAGAAGGTCTATTGTCTGCCGTCATCCAGTTTCACTCCGGCGTATCTGGAGGATCTCAGGTATGACCTCGAGATCCTCAAGAGACTGCGATCGCTCTGGGATACTGTTGAAGACGACCCGAAGAGAGCCGCGTTTGTTGAAGCACTCTCAACGGATCCCCGGCTCAAAGACCAGAAGTGCATCATCTTCACCGAGGCGAAAGAGACAGCGGATTATCTTGCTGATGCCCTGAAGGAACGGTTTGGAGACTGTGTTCTTGAGTATCATGGGTCTTCCTCGGAGAGTGAGAGGATCGCGATCATCGAGAACTTTGATGCGAAGGCCCGGCGCCCGAAGGATGACTACCGGATACTCGTGACGACAGAGGTTCTCTCGGAGGGGGTGAACCTTCATCGCTCCAACGTGGTGATCAACTACGACATCCCGTGGAACCCTACGCGGATGATGCAGCGGGTCGGCCGTATCAACCGTGTGGATACGAAGTTTGAGAGGATACATATCTTCAATTTCTTCCCTGCAGGGCCTATCAACGAGGAGATCGGCCTGCAGGAGGCTGCTGAGGCGAAGATAGCAGCGTTTATCGAGATGCTTGGAAACGATGCTCCTCTTCTGACCGACGAGGAGATCAAGTCGCACGATCTCTTTACGAAATTGACGTCCCGAAAGACGATCACGGGAGAGGATGAAGAGGAAGACCTTGAACTTGGGTATCTGACATTCCTGCGCGAGATACGGGATTCTGATCCTGATCTCTTTAAAAAGATAAAGCACCTCCCGAAGAAGGCGAGAGCCGGCCGGGCGGCCGACGGGTCCGAGCGTTCGGTGGTCACGTTCTTCAGGCGGGGGAAACTCCGGAAGATCTTTCAGACGACGACCCGCGGGCAGGAGGCTGTTACCGGGGAGGTGGACTTCCTGCGTGCGGCGGAGCTTCTCCGGGCGGAGGTATCGACGAAGAAGCACGCTCTCGGACCTGACTTTTACTCGCTGCTTGCGTCCAACAAAGCCGCCTTTGAGGATGTGTTTGCCATCGAGAGTACCATTGCGCCCTCACGCGCCAGTAGAGGAGGCGAGGTCAAATTCACCGGCATCCTCAGGGCGATCCAGCGCTCGCCGGCGTTTACGGACGAAGACGAAGATTACGTGGGAAAGGTTCTCGGGCTGATAGAAGACGGGGCACTCCCGAAGGCGACCATCAAGAAGATCCTCAAGAAGATTGAGTTTACCCCGGAACCTCTTCCGATGCTTGCGAAGATCAGATCCGAGATCTCGGAGGAGTTCTTCCGCCCGGCATTCGGGCCGGTGGATATCTCGGGGCCTAAAGAGGTCATCCTCTCCGGGTACTTTGCAGGAGGTGAATCTGCATGAAGGAAGAGGAGACCGTCAGGCTCATTGATGGGGTCTTCAAGAACGCCTTCAATCCGGGCCGGTACATGAAGTTCATCCAGGAACTCTTCGACGACTTCCAGATACTCCCCCAGCGGTTGCCGATCTGGCGCGAGTTCAAGAGTTACATCGATGAGGCATACAGTGTCGGAACTTACGTTGATAGGAAACATACCGTTGGGGTGCTCTATGTCAGGCTGATGAGGTCGACCTCCCGTGACCGCGCCAGAACGATGCAGCGGAACTTCATCGCGAAGTTCCTCAATAACGAAGGGAGGGATGCGGCTCTGGTCGCGTTTTACGGCGACGACCACGATGACTGGCGCTTCTCGTTTGTCAGGCTCGAGTACGAGCTCGGGACCGGTGACGACGGAAGGATCCGCACGAGTTTGAAACTGACGCCTGCACGCCGGTTTTCGTATCTTGTGGGGAAGAACGAGCCGAACCATACCTGCAGGGAACGGTTCCTCCGCCTTATCCGGGAGAAGAATGGAACGCCGGTTCTTGCAGATATCGAGGACTGTTTCAGCGTCGAGAACGTCACAAAGGAGTTCTTCGAGAAGTACAAGGCCTGCTACCTCAACCTGAAGGAGTCGCTTGAGAAGGCGCTCGAAGTAGATCCCATCTGTAGGGCGGAGTTCGAGGAGAAGGAGATCTCGACGGTCGATTTCTCGAAGAAACTCCTCGGCCAGATCGTCTTCCTCTATTTCCTCCAGAAGAAAGGATGGCTCGGGGTGAGGCAGGACCCCGGGACCGGGCGGTTCCAGGAGTGGGGCACGGGGCCGAAGGATTTCATGCGCCGCCTGTATGAGGGGGAGATCGTCCCTTACGAGAGTTTCTTCAACGATATCCTCGAACCGCTCTTCTACGAGGCGCTTGCGGAGGATCGGTCCGAGGACTACTACAGCCGGTTCAGGTGCAAGATCCCGTTCCTGAATGGCGGTCTCTTCGAGCCGATCCAGAACTACAGCTGGGTCAGCACCAACCTGCGGATAGAAAACGAGGTCTTTGGGGATATTCTGAAGACATTTGACGAGTTCAACTTCACCATCAAAGAGGACGAGCCCCTGGAGCGGGAGGTGGCGGTCGACCCGGAGATGCTCGGGAAGGTCTTTGAGAACCTCCTCGATGTGACCGACCGGAAATCGAAGGGAGCGTTCTACACCCCGCGCGATATTGTGCATTATATGTGCCAGCAAAGCCTGATCGGCTATCTTGCGAACCACACGAGTATCCCCCGCGATGACCTGGAGTTGTTCATCAGGCGTGGCGATGTCACCATCGGGATGACCATCCATGCACAGGAGGCCGGCGGCCAGGCCGAGGAGTGGCTCCGGGATGCCCGGTTTACCCTGCCGGAATCCGTTCGGAACCATTATGCCGAACTCGACGCGCTGCTCTGCTCGATCCGGGTGGCGGACCCGGCGGTGGGTTCGGGCGCGTTCCCGGTGGGGATGATGAACGAGATCGTGAAGGCCCGTTCGATCCTGACGCCGTTCTTTGCCGGGGAGGGCGCGGACCGGTCGATCTACGAGTTGAAGCGGCAGGCGATCGAGCATTCCCTATACGGTGCGGATATCGATCCTTCGGCGGTAGATATCACTAAACTCCGGTTCTGGCTCTCGTTAATCGTGGACGAGGAGAGTATCAAGACGATCCGGCCGCTCCCGAACCTCGATCACAGGATTATGTGCGGGAACAGCCTGGTGGACGAGTTCGAGGGGGTCAGCCTCTTTGATGAGGGGCTGTTGGTTGAGGCCGAGGATGGCCCGGAGGCCCTGACGGCGTCCATCGATGCCAAGATCGAGGATCTCGCGGAGGAGCTGCACCGGCTCCTCACGGGAGCGGAGGAGGGGGACTCAGGCCGGATACGGCGCGAGATAGCACGGCTGGAGAAGAAGAAGAAAGAGGCCCTTGCAGGCCAGAGATCCACCGCACGGCAGGTGACGTTCGACCAGGCGGCATCTCTCCGCATCAAGGAGTCGCGGCGCAAACTCCGGGAATTGAAGAAGTACCAGCGGCTCTTCTTCAACGAGCAGAACCGTGCGAAGAAGAACGAGTATCGGGCCACCATCGAGCAACTGGAGTGGGATCTCATCGAGGAGACCCTGAAGGAGGCAGGCAATACCGATGCCTGCAGGAAACTTGCTCTGTACCGGAAAAACAGGGCGAAGCCGTTCTTCCTCTGGAAACTCTACTTCTCAGAGGTCTTCCTGCGCCAGAACCCGGGGTTCGATGTGGTGATCGCGAACCCGCCGTATGTGCGGCAGGAGAGCATCACGGAGTGGAAACCCTATTTCAAGGAGCATTACCGCGTCTACCAGGGCGCCGCTGACCTGTACGTGTATTTTGTCGAACGCGGGGTGAACCTGCTTGCGGCCGGCGGGGAGTTTGCCTACATCCTGCCGAACAAGTGGATGCGGGCGAACTACGGGAAACCCCTGCGGGCGTGGCTGAAGGAGCGGCACATCGAAGAGATCGTGGACTTCGGTGATCTCCCGGTCTTTGAGAGCGCAACGACCTATCCCTGTATCCTCCGGATCGGGGCGGGGGCTCCCCGCGAGCGGTTCGATGCGGTGCAGGTGGAGACCCTCGATTACCCGGACCTCACGGACTACGTGAAGGCCCACTCGTATCAGGTAGACCAGACCGCTCTAGATGATGGGGGATGGTCCCTGACCGACGGAAGGACGCAGGCGCTCCTTGAAAAGATCAAGGGCGCCGGAGTGCCCCTGGGAACGTATGTGGACGGGAAGATCTATTATGGGCTCAAGACCGGGCTGAACGAGGCTTTCGTGATCGATGACGTGACGAGGGACCGGCTGATCACCGAAGACCCGCGGAGTGCGGAGGTTATCAAGCCGTTCCTCGCAGGGAGAGAGATCAAGAGGTGTCTCACCCCTTTCCCCACTAAATTCCTGATATTGTTTGAAAAGGGATGGACGAACCGGGAATCGGGAGGCATATCCGATACATGGAGATGGCTCAAGAGCGCCTACCCGGCGATTGCAGCACACCTTGAGCCGTTCGCGGAGAAGGGCAAGCGGAGGTGCGACAAGGGAGATTACTGGTGGGAGTTACGGGCATGCGACTATTATCAGGAGTTTGAGAAACCGAAGATCATTGTTCCTGCAATAGTTCAGAAGGGGTCATACACGTACGATGACAGATCAATCTATTCCAACGATAAAACATCTATTATACCCTGCACTGACATCTATCTGCTCGGCATACTCAATTCAAAAGTCGCCGATTTTGTTGTCCACCTTATTTCCTCGACAAAGCAAGGAGGCTATTACGAGTATAAGCCGATGTATATCTCCCAGATCCCAATCCGCCCCATCGACCCCGCCAACCCCGCTGACGTCGCCCGCCACGATCGCACGGTCGCCCTCGTCGAGAAGATGCTCGACCTGAACAGGCGCCTCGCGGCGGCGAAGGCCCCGCACGAGAGGGAGGTGCTCGCCGGGATGATCGACGCGACCGACCGGCAGATTGATACGCTGGTATATGAGTTGTACGGGCTGACGGAGGAGGAGATCGCGGTTGTGGAGGGGGCGGCTTGATGCAGTGGATACTTCACCTTATTCTGGAGTTATTTAATGTATTGCAGGGTTTCCTTGCCTTCATAATTCAGAATCAAGAATCTGTCTCTTTCCTTCTGTCATTCGCTGTGGCGATAGCGACAATTGTTTACGCTTTCCTCACTGCGCTTCTCGTATTAGACACACGGGAAATGAAGAGAAGGCAGATTGAGCCAATGGTTTCAATCACACTCCAGCAAAGAGAGGAAGGCATTGCTCTGTTCGATATGATCATTCAAAATATCGGGCCCGGAACCGCTTATAACGTGTCGTTTAATGTGCAACCAGACCTTGAATGTGAACTAGGAAGATCTTTGTCTGAAATAGGACTTTTTCGGAAAGGGTTGTCATATCTCGCACCAAATCAGAAGTACCAATTCTTTTTAACATCGGTATTTGGTAAGTACGAAACGCTGAGAGATAGCCCAATTGAAATTGATGTTTCCTACACCGATTGCAGAAAGACACCGTACACAAACAGTTACTATATTGATTTTGCCCTGTTCGAAGGCATGGCTCAATTGGGAACGCCTCCCCTGCATGAGATTTCTGATGCAATCAAGTCTATTGAAGAATCCCTCAATAAAATTTGCGCTGGAGGAAAAAGGATGAAAGTAATAGCCTACACAACAGAGGATCTGAAACAAGAGCAAGAACAAAAAGCTGCTAAAATTGAGGAAATGAAAGCAAAAACCACGTCCATTACGGAAGACAGTGGTCAAAACTGAATTGAGTCTGGGATCATGGCAAAAGCATACCGTTTCTATCGGCTGTTCCGAGAAATGAAGGAAGATAATCAGACGCAAGAGCGCGATCGCTTTATTTTTGACCTAGTGCAAGGCAGATCTTCGGAAGAATCCGACCGCATAAAGAGCCTTGACGGAAAGGCGAGCAGAATAATCGCAATAAGCGGCATCGTGTTAAGTTTGGAGACTGGTTTCGTTAGTATTCTCCTCAATTGCATTCCCAAAGGATCTGATTTTTACGTCACCTCACGATTGCTTCTTATTACATCATTCATCTTCTTGGTCACCTCAATTGCTATTGGTCTCAGGGCATACGCGATAAAAACGTGGAAAACCGCACCAAACGTGGAGCATTTAATCAACGAATATGCAATGCAGAATAGGCCTCTCGAAGAAATCCAAATACTCCTTACGAAGGAATTGGCCAATGCAGTTAAGGTAAATAAAGACGTGAACGATAAAAAAGCCGAAAATATTTCGTATAGCCTCTATGCGCTTGGTTTGGGCATCTCCGCATACTTTTTATTCGTTGTAGGGCTTTTATTAGTGTGAGCGATCGGATATGAGCGAGGAAAAACCAAAGAGACCTCCCACAGCGTGGGACGCTCCACGAGATCCAGAACTTACAGAAGAGATACGTAAAGCAAACAAAAATCTTGGAAAAGAGAGAAGCAAATAATATAGTCTGTAGAAGGCTTCACAATGGGCGATAAAAACAGTAAAGCAGAGAAATCTAGTAGATGGAACACACCCAGAGATCCAAAACTTGGTGAGGAAATTAAGAACACCAAGGATAGCAATGGAAAAAAGAAGCGATAAGAAAGGGCGTGCCGAACCGATCACTTGGAGTAGTCCACGCGATCCAAAACTTGGTGATGAGAGAAACCTTGGCAGAGAGCCTCGCCCTAACCGGAGGGCATAATTATCCGTTGAAACCCTAATTTTCTTACTACAAACTCGTTCCACATTCTACTGGAAGAACTGTAGCGAGGAAAACGCGATGGGGATTCAGGAGGGATGCTCGATGACCAGAGTCTGTTTGTAGTTGAGAGAATCCGTTGGCAGACGCCTCAACCGGCAGACCACACTCCCTGCCGGTCGTGGCGCCTGCCTGATCTTCT
>Ga0209509_1001877_pt1 | contig 14836 bp, 11 predicted proteins | sample BioC13SIPDNA_FD_185743 | JGI IMG/M metagenome (GOLD analysis project Ga0209509, IMG submission 185743) | Anaerobic biogas reactor microbial communites from Washington, USA - Biogas_R1_A C13 SIP DNA (SPAdes) (version 2) | ecosystem: Engineered > Bioreactor > Anaerobic > Unclassified | place...
GACATTTGTCTTGATATCGACAGTACCGTCCACACCAAGATTCTCGTTCAATTGTATTGGATCGAATACAACGTCATCTGTTACATAATTTCCGGGTTCATCAAATTCTTCTTCATCAAAATTAAGCGCACACCCGAAAAGCTCTCCACTCGCGTCATAGTACCATTGTCCGTTGCCGACCTTTACATCAATCTGGCAATTCGCACCCCACTCTCCATGTTCTACACCGTATTTTTGCAATTCCCATATACTTTGAGGATTCAGCCACTTAAGCGCAAAATATGGTCTTCCATCTTCCCATTCCTTGAGCTCTACCGTCAGTTTTTGCGGGGCCTCAAAGCTGTCTCCTGTCGGGAGATCGGCCGCGAATGCCGACAAATTCCACATCATGGTAAACATCATCACTGCGGTGATTAAAAAAACTATAGATTTTCTTTTCATTGGTCTTACCTCCGTATAATTTTTTTTGCTTGTTATTCACGTAGCCGCCAGCGGCCCGTGTTTACTTTCGTGTCCTGTTTGCTCACGGCATAAACACAATCACGCCGTGGGTGATTTTGGCATCATCGGCCGGAACAGGAAAAATAACGACCCTATTGAAACGATCAGGCTCCGCCGCATTTTGCTGCGTAATTCCTGAAAACATGGAAAACGGTTTCTTTAAGTCCTCTAAAAAGAAGGTATTCCCCGCAAAGACCCCCCTGACGGCGGCGGCCAGTTGGATATCATCGATCTTGTGTTGAAGAATGCGGATGGCTCCTTTTTCCGGATACATGACCCGCGTTTTTGTGTCCTCCGCAAAAGCCTTGTTTACCATGACCACTGTATATTGCGGCGTAAATATGGCGATGGGATAAGGGAAAAAATCGATAATCTGAGAAAATAGCCCATCGTTAGCCATGAGCGTCTGAAATTTTCTTATCATATGACCTTGAGTCTCCGTTCTTTCCCCCAACATTTTCTGTACTTTTGACAGTTCCTCAAGCAGCTGCTCTTTCGTTTTGCCGCCCATACGAACGCTCCTTTCCAGCCAAAGTGCGGATATTTTCATCATAGATACCAATATTTTATTAGCCGACCGACTGTGAGGATAGGTTGGATATGCTTATAATCAGTAAGGAAAGTGTGATTTTTGAAAATAAGAGCCCCACCCGTCAACGCAATCAAGAATTGCTGACGGATCCCAGCAACCTTGTTATATTGACAATAAAAAAAGCCGGGCTTTCGTATAAACCAAAGCCCGGCTTCCTCTTATTATTTTATTACTTTTATCGGGTGATTTATTTTACTCCAACAATTTCCGGTAAGTGGAGGGGGAAAGTCCGGTTTTATTTTTAAATACTCGGGCGGAATGGCCGTTATAGTCCATGTTGCAGGCGGCAAAGGCCTGCGCGATGGAAAGGTTGGTATCCTGAAGCTTTTCCTTCAAATTGCTGATTTTATAATTGGTATAATACTCATGAGGGGTTACGCCGGTATGCTTCTTGAACAGCTTGGTGAAATGAGTTTTACTGAGGCAGGCCGCCTTTGCCGTTGCACCGGCGTCAAAAGGCTCCTGCCAATGGGTTTCTATGTATTCCTTGGCCTTGGCGATTTCATTCTTACCACGGTAAACCCTCCTGTTGATCAAAAATGCCGCCACATATATCACCCGTTTTTCGTCGTCCAGAATAGGGAAAACCGTAATATCCTGATATACAGCCTCCACATCGAAATCCTGTATCCCGTACCGCTCCGCAATTTCTTCCAAAGGCACTCTGACATCCGGGAAAAAAACGGTTTCACCCTTAAAGGCCCGCTTTAACACGGGGAGCTGGCCCGAGGCGACAATATAAGGATCTTTGAATATATTGTATTTCCCGACAACCATGTCCGGGCTAATCGTATGATATTCAGCCAGCATAGCCTTATTCACCAGCACCGAGGTTCCGTCCTGAGCGTAAACCTGAATCGGATAGGGGAAGCACTCGATTACTTTCGCAAGCAGTTCTTCCTTTCCAAAGAATGATTGGAAGGACTCTATGATATTGTTTTGCATGTCTTTCATATTACTTCCCATTTTTTAGCCCCCTTCTATACCTGCCATCTTTAGGTTTTCTGCATCCTTTGGGAGCAAGCACATATTGTCGACTTAATCCGTCCGGCTGCACAATACAGCGTTACCATCCGGCTGCCGATGCCCCATTTTTCCCCTGCTTCTTTCACGGTCAGATAATTCAGCATGGTATCCCCCAAATAGTTTTCTTTTATTATATTATATATTTTCAATATATTTCTATGTTTAGGAATATCCTGAAGACGGAAATGCGCGTAAAGCTCGTAAATCTATTGATATGGCTCAAAATTAAAGACTTTTCACCAGGCTCACCAAACGATTTATCCGTTTGGTAAAAATAGGAGTCATGACCCCCAGAAAATACTTATGCCATACGGCTTTGACCGCATGGCATTTTTTTGACCTATATGATGGCGAAGCCGATGGGATTTGAACCCACGATCTCCGGCGTGACAGGCCGGCATGTTAACCGCTACACCACGGCTCCGCGCAACATGATAATAGCATACCTGCCACTGTTTTTCAACACCGACAAAATGATAACCTGCCGCCCCCGGCCGTTAATTAGTCAGCAACCCGGGCAAAACCGTAGCAATCTGCGGGAAAGCAATAAGTATGACCAGACAGACAATAATTGCCAGTAAAAACGGCCATATACCCTTAAAAATCAATTCCAATGGTACATCGGGTACAATTCCTTTAATAATATAGACATTCATACCTACCGGCGGCGTAATTACTCCCATGGCAACCACCAGGACTATAATGACTCCGAACCATATAGGATCATATCCCAGCGTTTCAACCGCAATAGGATAGAAAATCGGAATAGTCAGCAAAACCAATGCCAGAGCATCAATAAAACAGCCTAGTACTAGATAAATCAATAAAATAAAACCCATAACTGCAAAAGCCGGTAAATCAAGAGAACCAGTCCAACTGGCCAGTTCAAACGGAACCCGGCTTACGGCCATAAACCTGCCAAAAACTGCTGATCCGGCTACCAGCAGCATAATCATGGCAGTAGTTTTGGTAGTATCAAAAAGGGACCTTTTAAAACCTTCCCAGCTAAGGTTTCTGCCTGCCAACGAAACCAGCAGCACTCCCATGGCTCCAACTGCCCCAGCCTCAGTGGCTGTAAACCAACCAGCAAACAACCCACCCATGGAAAGAGCAAAAACGACGATAACTTCAAGTAGCCCACCGCGCAAAGCGTCAAGCCTTTCCTTCCAGCTGGCTACCGGCCCTGCCGGAGCAATCTGAGGCCGTCTTAAGGCCAGCAGGAAAATTACTGCCATATATAGCAACATCAGCAAAATACCCGGTAATATACCGGCTATAAACAGTTTGCCTATTGACTGTTGCGTAGCCATACCATACACAATGAAAATAACGCTGGGGGGGATAAGTACCCCCAACACCCCTCCAGCCGCTACACTGGCCGTAGCCAGAGAAGTCTCATAATTATACTTTTTCATTTCCGGAAGGGAGATAGCCCCCATGGTTGCAGCCGTGGCTGTATTGGAACCACAAATGGCTCCGAAAATAGCACAGGCTGCCTGCGTAGCTATAGCCAGACCACCCGGCCAGTGACCGATAAGCCGGTAGGCAAAAACATACAACCGGGTGCCAATCCCCGAATAATACGCCAGAAAACCCATCCAGACAAACATAGGGATAACGCTTAGCGTATAGGAAGAAAAACTGCTGTAAATCTCCCTGACTACCATATTCATTCCTGCTGATGCCGAGGTCATATAGCTGAATCCGGCAAAACCTACCAGCGCCATGGCAAAGGCAATCGGCATTCTCAGGAAGATTAACAACAAAAAAATTATTAAACCTATTAATCCCAATATTAATGAACTCATTTTAATACCACCCTGACTGCATCTATAAACTTTATTACGATAACTAAAAGCAAGGCCAATAAACCAAAAGCAGTCAAATATACCACTGGATATAACGGAATAGAAACCGTACCTGCCAGATGGTTGCTCAGCATCATGCTATGGGCATAACCCATCATAAACCAGACCGCTGCGCCCCAGAATATAATAGCTGCCAAATTTATGAAGACAGCGACCAGGGCCCGAGATTTATCGGTCAATTTTTCAACAAAATATTCCACCGCAATATGCCCGTTCTTCAGGGCACAATGGGCCAGGCCCAGACTAATAGCCAGAGCCATTAAAATATTTACATAATCCATCGTACCCATTAAAGGTTTGCCCAGAATCGAGCGCATCAATATATTTGCGACCACCACTATGGTCATGGCTGCAATACAAAATGCAGATATTCTGTCCAATACCCGGCTTAAAACCTCAACCCGTTCAGCGTACTGTTTCATTTTTGGTAATGCCTCCTGAAAAAACCCTATTTGTACTCCTGATTGTACTTGTCAGCCAGGGCCTTGACCTTATTCAGAATTTCCTGCCCTTTAAAGCCCTGCTTATCCATGCGGCTTACAAAATCCTGCTGCACCGGGCCCACCAACTTTATCCACTTGTCAGCTTCTTCCGGTGACAGGGTAATGATTTCCATGCCATTTTCCTTGATAGCACCATTCATAGCGGCATCATTCTGTTTATCCCAAAGCCCCATGCCTACCTGCTCAAAATACTGTTGGGTTGTTTTTTCAATGGCCTGCTGATTTTCGGGGCTAAGCGAATTCCATTTATCCTCGTTCATGGTAACAAAAAACAAAGTATTATATAGGAAGGGAGTTTTAGTAATATAGCTGGTAACCTCAGCCTGTTTCCATCCCTGTAAAACCTCAATAGGTCCCAGATTACCCTTTACCACTCCTTTGGACAAAGCTTCATAGGCATCCGACTGTGGCATGGCTACCGGAGTTGCACCCAGGCTCTGCAGTGTAGCAGCACTGAGCCCGGTGGCCCTGATTTCCATTCCCTTCAGATCATTCAGATTACGTACCGGCTTTTTCGTAAAAAGGTCTCCAGGGCCGGTAGTAATAACCATCAGCAGATGAGTATCCTGAATTTCAGCAGGATTTAATTCCTTTATTCCCTCCCAGGCTACCTTGCTGGCAACCTTGGAATTATTGTAAGTAATACCCGGCAGCTCAAAAACCTCGCTTACCGGAAAATTGCCCCGTGTATATGAAAAACAGGAAATACCGATATCAGCAATACCATCTTTTACCCCGCCATAAACATCAGCCGCTTTTAACAGCGTCTCCCCGGGATAACTGATAATCTTTACCTGGCCATTGGTAGCCTGCTCAACTTCCTTTGCCCAGGGCTGAACCAGATCAGTTTCCGCCGGATGTGCAGCCGGCCAGAAATGAGCCAGTTTCAACTCTACCGTTTCAACTTTACCTGCTGACGAAGCTGGCGCAGATGCCTCCTTGTCACAACCAGCTGACATGGCCAGCATCAAGATCATCAACAATCCGGCAACAACCATCCTACCTGCCCGTAAACTCCTCCAGAACCTTAAACTCTTACCCTTCAACACACTACCATCCTCCTCAATATTTTTACCTTAAAAGCAATAAACATTTTTTCGTTTATATAAATATACCGCTAGCGGCCTTCGCATGGGCAACACTACGGCTTGGCTCGTAGCTCAATGGGGTACCGCGCTAATCTCCCGTCCATGGTCGATAGCGTGCTCGCGACGTCCTGTCGCTCGCCCCCTTTCACCTACTCGTCTTCGCCGGCTGTTTCTGCCATGCTACGCCAACGCTCACTTGTATATTTATATTAATCTTTGGGGTTTTTACCGCATAATCTAGCCCGAGAAACAAAAAAAACCCCCGCAGGAGTTTTACAAAGGATACACATAGTCCCCCTGACTGGTAAAAAACCAGACAAAGAAAAGACCCGTATTCCTATTCCTACCGCAAATCCAAACTACCCTTTTTCAAAAAGATAAACTATACTACCGCTACCATTCTACTGCTGTAAATCAAAACAGCACCTTAACTACCTTAAATCTTATTCTATAATATTATTTAAAATCCTGCCAGCATAAAAAAGCCCAGCCGCATGCTCTTTTTGAAGAGCATTAAAACAGGGGCTTTTAAAAGCCCCTGTTGTTTTTGCTGATACCTGTAAACTGTGTTGCTCTTTATAATGGTACTCCGATATGATTACGCTTTACCAGGGCACCAGTGGGACATACCGCCACACATTCACCACATAAATTGCAATCAGTAAGCTCCAGCGGTAAACCGAATTCCGGTTGTATCAGGGTCTCAAATCCCCGGTTAACCTGTCCAAAGACATTTAACCCCACTACTTCATCACAAACACGAACGCACAGACTGCACAGGATGCACTTGCCCGGTTCCTGTATTATCAAAGAATCCTGCTGACACAAATCTCCTAGCGGGTGTTTTTCTCCAGCCAGGCGATTCGCATTTGGCTGGTATTCCCCGGCATATTCTACTAATTTACACTTATAAAAGCCCTTGCAGCCACATTCCAGGCAACGTCCAGCTTCAGCTGTGGCTTGAGCCTCAGTATAACCCAGATTAACTTCCCTAAAGTTACTGCGCCGTTCTTCCGGGGTTAAGTGCGGCATAGTTACACGATCTATTTTCGAATAATCACTAAAATCAGCGGCAGTTAATTCTTTTCGCTCTACCCGGTATTTATCCTTATAATTCGGGGCTCCCACTTCACCCTTCAGCCAGGCATTGATTGACCGGGCGGCCTTGCCCCCTTGGGCGATGGCATCTATAGCAATCTGAGGTCCGGTTACTCCGTCTCCGCCGGCAAATACACCCGGTATATTAGTAGCCAGAGTATCTTCATCCACCTCAACGCTTCCCCATTTGCTCAGGGTTACTCCGGATATCCCTTCCGGGTCAACCTTCTGGCCAATAGCACTGATTATGGTATCAGCTGCCACAATTTCTTCTGCCCCGGGAATAGGTACAGGACTGCGCCGCCCGGAGTCATCCGGCTCTCCCAGTTCCATTTTCTGCAGACGCAGGGCAGATGCTTTACCCTCCTGGGACAAAATCTCCAGAGGAGCGACCAGAAATCTGAATTCGATACCCTCTTCTTCTGCTTCTTTAATTTCAATTTCTTCAGCCGGCATCTCAGCCCGGGTACGCCGATACAGAACCATTACCCGCTCTGCTCCCAGCCTCAATGCGGTACGGGCAGCATCCATGGCCGTGTTGCCGCCGCCCACAATGGCTACCGTCTGCCCCAGGTTAACTTCTTCGCCCAAAGCTACTTCTCTCAGGAAGTCAATGCCTCCAATAACTCCGGGCAGGTCTTCACCTTTGGCTCGCATTTCAGAACTCGTCCAGGCTCCAATTCCTAAAAATACCGAGTTATATTCATTAAGCAGCTGTTCCAGGCTGATATCTTTTCCTATACGGGTGTTATAAGCAAATTCCACCCCCATTTTAGCAATAAGGTTAATTTCCTGATCCAGTATGGCTTTGGGCAAACGATATTCAGGTATTCCATAGCGCAGCATACCGCCACCCTGGGGCATGGCATCATATACTTTTACCTGGTGTCCTTCCACAGCCAGGTAATATGCAGCTGCAAGCCCGGCGGGGCCAGCTCCAACGATGGCAACCTTTTTACCACTGGCAGGTTTTATTTCCGGCATAAAAGGTTCTTTATCTGCCAGATCAATATCTGCAGCCATATATTTTAGAGATGCGATGGATATTGGACTCTCCACCAGTTGCCGACGACAGGCGGACTCACAGGGATGCGGACAAACACGTCCGATACTTGCCGGCAGGGGGATTTTCTCTTTGATTAATATAACTGCATCCCGGTATTGCCGATTAGCAATAAAATTAACATAACCCTGTACATCAGTGTGAGCCGGGCAGGCGTTTTGACACGGCCCGGTGCAATCACCTGTATGGTCAGATAACAGGAATTCCAGGGTCATTTTGCGCGATGCTCTTATACGAGGAGTGTCAGTATTTATTATCATCTCCGGGCTGATTTCGGTTGCACAAGCCCTTAACAGTTTGCTATTACCTGCCACCTCTACCAGGCAGAGGCCACAGCCGCCATAGGTTTTTACTCTTTCATCATAACAAAGAGTCGGTATATCTATATTATTGGCCCGGGCAACTTCCAATATGGTTTGACCTTTTTCAGCCTTTAAGTTCTGACCATTGATAATAATATTTATCATGCTTCCCCTCCTCCGCCTTCGAGAATTACCGCACTGAATTTGGTCGGGCATACTTCCAGGCAGTTGCCGCATTTAATACACCGCTGCTGATCAATAATATAGGGTTGTTTCTTTTCCCCGCTGATGCAGTTGACCGGGCACTTTTTGGCACACAAGTTACAGCCTTTACATTTTTCCGGATCTATACGGTATTCAATGAGGGCTTTGCAGTATTTGGCCGGGCAGGTTTTATCATTAATGTGAGCTTCGTATTCATCCCGAAAATATTTAATCGTAGTCAAAACTGGATTGGGAGCACTCTGCCCCAGTCCGCATAAGGAACCTTCTTTGACTTTCTGGCCAATCTCTTCCAGGAGCTCTATGTCACCAGCTCTGCCTTTACCGTCACAAATGCGCTCCAGGATCTCCAGCATACGTTTGGTACCAATGCGGCATTGGACACATTTACCACAGGACTCCTTACAGGTAAAATCCAAAAAGAAACGGGCTACATCCACCATACAGGTAGTATCATCCATTACTACCATACCGCCTGAACCCATGATGGCTCCAGTTGAGGTAATCGACTCATAATCAACAGAAATATCCAGGAGGCTGGCAGGAATGCATCCTCCCGAGGGGCCTCCCAGTTGCACAGCTTTAAAGGCCCGGTCAGCTTTGATTCCGCCGCCAATCTGATAAATAATTTCCTTAAGGCTAAGACCCATAGGTACTTCTATTAGGCCGCCATTTTTTATCTTGCCGGCCAGAGCAAAAACTTTGGTACCTTTACTCTTTTCACTTCCATGAGCTGCAAAAGCTTCTCCCCCATTAGCTATAATCCAGGGTACATTGGCCAGGGTCTCAACATTATTAATGTTGCTGGGCCGACCCCAGTAGCCGGATTCGGCTGGAAATGGAGGTTTTAATCGGGGCATCCCTCTTTCTCCCTCCAGGGAAGCAATAAGAGCAGTTTCTTCACCACATACAAAAGCCCCGGCACCTTTTTTGATTCTTATATTAAAGGAAAACTTTTGATTAAATATATTTTCACCCAGCAATCCTTTTTCCCGGGCCTGGTTTATGGCTGTTTCCAGCCGTTTAATGGCCAGCGGATACTCAGCCCGGCAATAGATAATGCCTTGCGATGCACCAATGGCATAAGCAGCAATAGCCATTCCCTCCAGGATGGAGTGGGGATCACTCTCCAATAGGCTGCGATCCATAAAGGCACCCGGGTCACCTTCGTCGGCATTGCAAATCACATATTTGACCTCTCCCGGGTTATTCCTGGCCGCCTCCCATTTAAACCAGGTTGGAAAACCTGCGCCTCCCCGACCTCTAAGACCTGACCGTTTAATCTCTTCGATAATGTCTTTGGGACTCTGTTTTAAAGCTTTTTCCAAAGCTTTATAACCGCCCTGTTCCATATAGTCGCTTATAACCTCCGGATTAATGATTCCACAGTTTCTAAGCGCAATTTTTAGCTGCCCGTTTAGAAAATCATTAGGCTGTCTACTACTATGAACCAGGTGTTTTTCAACCGGTCGACCAGCTACAATATGCTCCTCTATTATTTCTTTGATATTCTTTTCATCTATGTGCCCATAGGTAAATATCTGTCCATTATCGTCAATAATGTCCAGCAAAGGTTCATGATGGCACATACCCACACAGCCCGCCGGCTGAACTTTTATATCGATACCCTGGTTCAACAGTTCGGCTTCCAGGCTGTCCTTTACCGTTTGTGCTCCGGCAGCTAAACCACAGCTTCCCAGACCAATGCGCAGTTTCATGCCGGTTCACCTCCCTCGCTGATTTCCCGGGCTTTTAGATCTTTTATTATTTTTACCGCCCGATCAGTAGTAAGAGGGCCATAAGCCTGTCCGTTTATCATCATCACCGGCGCCAGACTGCAACAGCCCAAGCAGGCGACATTACTTAAGGTGAACAATCCATCGGCAGTAGTTTCTCCCGGTTTTATTTTCAGTTCCTCCAGAAGAACCGTTTCGATTCGTTCAGAACCATTAACATGGCAGGCTGTACCCTGACAGAGCAGGATAAGATATTTACCCACCGGAGTAAGGCGAAACTGGGTATAGAATGTGGCTACTCCATACACCTGGGCTGGTTTCAGTTCAAATACATCAGCAATATGCTTTAACACTGATAAAGGTAAATAGCCATATACCTCCTGGGCTTCCTGTAAAACGGTAATCAAATTACCTTTATCGCCCCGATACTTTTCCAGCACGGCTTTTATCAAACCCAGATCAATATTATCCTGAGAAAATATTTCTTCCCGGCTTTTATACTGGCAACAACAATTCACCCTACCACATCCCTTTCAGGTAATAAACAACCAACCGGCTTCCTGATTAATAAAATTTGCGTTGATATAAATGCTCGCAGTCTCCATATCAATAATATAATTATACTAATCATCTGCTCAGGGGTAACCCCCCAGGCAGATGATTAATTTACCACTTATGGAGTTTTATCTAAAACTGCACTGTATGCATTCTTTTATGGTTAAATCCGGCAAGGGATAGAACATACCCGCCGGATCCATTTTAACCGCCCAGAACATTAACTCGGCAGCCTGGTCATCAAGCTTCTGTGTAAAGACCGGATCTACACCACATTGCTTTTGTAATTCCCGGACCTCTTTAGCACATGCCTCAACCAATTCTTCATCACGTTTACCCGTCGGGTCAACCCCAAAGGCATCCGCCAAAACTTCGATATTGGGCAGATAATGTTTCGGATAGTTTTCCATCATTACAGGTATTAGAACGGCATTGGCTTCACCATGCGGGATACGAAGCTGCCCGCCAACTGCATGGGCTACATTATGAATAGGATAGAATAATCCGGACATGGCAAAGGCCATAATAGCCATATTGCTGGCCACCAGCATCTTCGTACGGGCTTCCAGATCAGTACCATTTTTCACGGCTACCGGCAGATATTTACGGATTAACTTAACGGACTGAACAGCTAAAGCGTCAATCATACAATTGGCCCCCGGAGAACTAATAGCTTCAACCGCATGGGATAAAGCATCAAAGCCAGTATCGGCTGTCATTTTGGGGGGTAATCCCACCGTAAAATCCGGATCCAGGAAAGCATAATCAGCCGGCAAATAAGGATGCAGGAGGTCTCCCTTGACCTTTTGTTCCTCGTTATAAATTACTGCCAGCGGGGATGACTCCGAGCCGGTTCCGGCCGTAGTCGGTATGGCAATATGCGGTACATTCAGCGGTTTTCCCCATGGAGCCAGATAAGGGCCGATATTACCCGGCATAATATCCTTAATATCAGTAACCTTCATGCCCAGCATGGCTTTTACCCCTTTGACCGAATCCAACACACTTCCACCGCCCACAGCCAACAGGCCATCAACCGCATTTTCCCGGCACCAGCGAGCACAGTCATTAATTACCCTCATTACTGCATCCGGTTCAATCCGGTCGTAAACACCAACAATAGGGGGCTGGCCCTGTACCTCAAAAAGCTCCTGCACCTGATCAATTATGCCTGCCTTGACCAATCCTTCATCTGTAATCAGGCCAATACGTTTACATCCCATATCTTCAAAACGCTGGGGTACGAAGGTACGACAACCTGAACCTACTTCAACCTTGCCACGGTAATCCCAAACAAAATACTTTGGTATTGTCATCTTCAAAACCCTCCTGTCCCTATTTATTAGAACCAATCAAAAGATTGAGCAGCTTTTCCGTTCCATCGGGGGTTAAATCCTGGCATACATGTTTTACTTCACTGTAGGCTAAGAGTGAATGATAACAACACTCTCTTCCATAACCACTTTGTTTATATCCTCCAAAAGGAGCATCCGGCCTGAGTACATGCCAGTTATTGATCCAAACCGTTCCGGTACGCAATTTGGAGGCGACTCTCTGGGCCCGGTTGGCATTGGTACTGCATACACCTCCGCCCAGACCATATACACTGTCATTGGCCATGGCGATGGCTTCTTCTTCATCATCATAGGGAATTACGCATTGAACCGGACCAAATATCTCTTCTCTTACCTGAGTCATTTGATTGTTGCAATTTACAAAAATGGTCGGTTCAAAGAAGAACCCCTTTTCATATATGCCATTAGTTAAACGATTACCGCCATAAGCCAATTGGGCTCCTTCGTCCTTGCCAATCTGTACATAATTCATAATGGTACGCAGCTGGTCTTCATTGGCTATAGGGCCCAGATCAGTTTCCATATCCATCTGATCGCCAATGACCATCTTCTTAATTTTTGCAATCATACGTTCCACCAGTTCATCCTGCATATTTCGCGGAACAAACAATCTGGTTCCCGATTCACATACTTGTCCGGAATGAAAGAGGAAAGCCAGCAGGCACATATTGGCTGCCACTTCCATATCCGCATCATCCAGCACAATAATCGGAGATTTTCCACCTAGTTCCAGAGTCACCCGCTTAATACCGTCAGCTGCCATATGGGCTACCTGGCGTCCGACCTCAGTAGAACCGGTAAAGGCTATTTTATCAACCTCGGGATGCTGAGCCATATAATTACCGGCTGATGAACCGGGTCCGGTTATGACGTTAAAAACTCCCGGCGGAACACCCGCATCGCTGAGCAGCTTGGCTAACTCCAACGTGGTAACCGGGGTAATGCTGGCCGGTTTAATGACCAGGCTGTTGCCCATAACCAAAGCCGGGGCAATTTTAAATATGGCCAGAATCAAGGGGAAATTCCACGGAGTTATACCGGCACATACACCAATAGGTTCCCGTTTCCAGTAACTGTGCATAGGCGCCACCCAGGGCGGTGAAAAGAAGGTATGCTCCACCCGGGGAAGCTCTTTGGCTATCAACGCCGCGAGCAACAGGCTGGCACTGACTTCAGCCGCATCAACTGTAGTTGTACGTCGGATAGTTGCCCCGGAGGTCAGAGACTCCAACCAGGCCAACCGGTCTTTACTGGCCACAGCTAGCATCGCAGCGTTCATAAGCACTTCGGCTCTTTCATCTACGGATTTCTCAGACCAGACACCTGATTCAAAAGCATTCCGTGCACTGGCCAGAGCTTTATCCACATCATCTTTGTTTCCACGGGGTACCCGGGCTACCACTTCGCGATTGGCCGGATTAATAACCTCCATAAACTCCCCTGACGAGCCAGGGGTCCAGTTCCCGTCAATAAACATCTGGTATTCCATGATATCCGCCATTAATTATTCCTCCCCTACTAAAAATTAGGCCTTATTTAACCGGTACATTCACAAGCCTCCTTTTGTCGTCCGGTTAGTCGACCGATATAATGCAAAAAAAGATCGTTGTCAACGATCCAAAAATTCTACTATGTCATCCAAAGGAATGGCATCCCCCCCTACAATATGCTGAATAATCAGTCCGTCAATAATAGCTACTATAATAAACGATAAGGCCCGCGCCTCTTTCTCGTTAAACTGCAGCACCTTAAACTGTAAATCCAACTCTTCCTTTATAAGGGAGCGCCATTCGCGGTAATTTTCCTGAAAACGCTGTCGTATATGTTCATTATTCAATACCGCTTCCTGCAGAAGATACAAATGCAGCATGGTGCGGGTATCAGCTTCCAGGAAGGAGCCAATCACCACTTTTAAAATCTCTGCAAAACTGGTCTGTCCCCTGATATTTTCAATCCACCTTAGAATATTACTCTTAACCAGCGTGAAATGCTGCTGACCAATGTCATATATCAAATCATCTTTAGAGGGATAATAATAATGCAAAGTGCCCTTGCTGATTCCGGTCTCACGGGCAATATCCGCCAGGCTGGTATAGTTTATTCCCTGCTCCATCATCAAGCGGCTGGCCGTTTGCAGAATTAGCTGACGATTGTTACCTGCTGCTGCGTCCTTTTTACTCAAACTCGTCTCTCCTCTTCCACGATATTTGTCGGCCGGCCGACCGACTATCTTAAATAATAAATATCAGGTTAAACATATATTGTCAAGCGTTTAATAAAAAGTCACTCCCATATACTTTTTAAAATTTTATCGCGCCTGTCCGGAACTGTTTTTTACTACTTTTGATAAACATATACATCCCGCTGAGGATAAGGAATAGCAATGTTCTCCTCATCAAAACGTCGCTTGGCCGCCTCAATCAAATCAAAATATACACTCCAGTAATCGTCAGTTTTAACCCAGGCTTTAACCGAATAAATAATTGCACTATCTGCATGCTCCGACATCCTGACAAAGGGTTCCGGCTCCACCAATACCAGGGGATGATTATTTACCATATCTTTTAATACCTTGACAACCTTATCGGTATCAGCTTCATAGGCTGCCCCGAAAGACAAATCCACCCGGCGTGTATCCTTGAGGGTGAAATTGGTTATGCTGCTATTGGATAAAACCCCATTAGGTATAAGAACTACCTTGTTATCAAAAGTAGCCACCCGGGTATAAAGTATCTGTATAGCTTCAACAGTTCCACTGTAACCATTGGCTTCAATAACATCACCCACCTTAAAAGGCCTGAGGGTCAGTAAAATCACCCCGCCGGCAAAGTTAGCCAGATATTCCTTAAGTGCCAGCCCCACCGCAAAACCGGCAGCAGCAATTACCGCCACCAACGAATTGGTATCTATACCTAGCAGGCTGATAA
>Ga0209509_1001889_pt1 | contig 14796 bp, 12 predicted proteins | sample BioC13SIPDNA_FD_185743 | JGI IMG/M metagenome (GOLD analysis project Ga0209509, IMG submission 185743) | Anaerobic biogas reactor microbial communites from Washington, USA - Biogas_R1_A C13 SIP DNA (SPAdes) (version 2) | ecosystem: Engineered > Bioreactor > Anaerobic > Unclassified | place...
CCTGAAGGCTTCCCAGCCCTCCCCCGGCCTCCAGCTCCGGAAGCCCTCTATCTTGAAGAGGATCCGGACCATCTGGTGTTCGTTCATCGCTCGCTCGAGTTCCGGGATCAGGATGGTGGCGTAATCGCTCTCGCTCAGCTTTCCATCGAACCGGAAACCGAGAACACTACCTGAACTCTCTTTCATCCGGTCAAGCATGGGTGCCCCTTCGGCCTCTGAATAGAAAAAGGCTACGGCCCCCTATCTGCGGCGGGCACCCGCATCACTGCTTCGTCGGCATACCGGCCCCGCCTCTCCTGCCCGGCCGGTATACCATGGGTATCTGGTTATGTATGCATCCGGAGCGCAACGATGATTGCCGCACACCCTCCGATGATCGCGAGGATCGCGAGGATCACGACAAGCGCGAGAGCAGCGACGAACGGGTTTGCGATCAGGATGAGCCCGAAGATGATGCTCACGATGCCGAGAATCCCGGCACCCCAGCCGGCGCCCCCGAGGCCCCGTGCCAGCTGGACGGCACCGATGATCAACCCCTCCACACCGATGATGATGGCAAGGAGTGTCGGGAGGAGGATTGTGCTGTAAAGCGGGTAGGCCAGGACCAGGATGCCGGCGAGGATGCCGAGGACGCTGACAAGCATCTTCCACCAGAGGTCTGTCCTGTCCGAATAGAGGCTTGCCAGGACGAAGATACCATTAATCAACCAGTATATGCCAAGGAATACGACAAGGACGGCAAGCGTCCCGACTGGGTACACCAGGAGCAGGATACCAAAGACGAGGGCGATGATACCCTGGAGCAGCACGAGCCACCGGGGCAGGGGAGCCGGCCTCGTAAGACCGGGCGTGCCGACGCCGAATGTTGCGTTTACCATAACGCCACCACGGGCAAGAGGTCTGGTCCCGGTATATAAACATATGTCTTCCCCCGGCGGCGGGCACCCGTATGGAGAATAGCCGGTGAACGGGTGCGAGAGGCACTCTTTGAGCGCAAGTCTGGTGCGCCTGGTGAACATGAGAAAGAGATATATGCGGTCCCGCTCTCCCTGCCTGCAAGGACGGCAGAGATGTTCCTCTCAGCTGTGTTGATCTGGCTTCGTCAGGCCATAAAGGCGCTGGCAGCATTGTTTCTCTTCGCTACACTCCTCCCCCTCGCTCTTGGCCTGGCTCTCGGCATCCCGACGGCACAGGTGCTCGCTCTGATCTCGTCCACCATCGTTCTCCAGGCAAATGCCGCCTTTGTCGGCGTGGGGATGGGGATGCATCCCGTCGCGGTCCTCGTGATCATGACGCTGGTCGAGGTCGGTAGCGTGCTTGCTATTCTGTTCATCTGCGATGCGTTCGCCATCCAGTCGGCACGCGTCAGGGATATGCTCCGGCGCACTGAGGAGAAGATGCAGAGGGTACCGTATCTTGCGAAATACGGTGCAATCACCCTCATCATCCTCCCGGCGATGCCGGTCGTCGGCCTCTACTCGAGCGCTGTGATCGGCTGGATCCTGCGGTGGGACAGAGGTCTCTCCCTCCTCTTCATCACCATAGGGTGGGTTGCTGTCACGGTCTTTCTCATACTTGTCGCACTCGGGTTCGTGCGGGTGCTCGCCTGACGGGCCGGAGATCCCCTCCCCGGCAGACGGATATACTTCTATGGAGAGATAGAATGGTCATGCCCGGTTCCGGCAAGGAGGCAGCAACGGAATGGCCCTTGAGATAATACTTGCCATCATCCTGGTCCTCAACGTCATATTTGCCGTCACCATCGTCTTCTTCGAGCGGAGGAACCCGACGGCGGCCCTGGCCTGGCTGGTGGTCCTCTTCTCCCTGCCGTCGATCGGCTTTGTACTCTATCTGCTCTTCGGGCAGAACTACACCCGGCAGAAGATGTTTGTCATCAAAAGGGAGGAAGACCGCCGGTTCCTGCAGGAGGTCTTCCTGGAGCAGTACCGTGAGTTTGCCGACCCCCACTACCGGTTCTCCACCCCCGAGGCTGAGGAGTTCCGCGAGACGATCTTTCTTCTCCTCCAGAACAACCGAGCGTTCCTGACCGGGGGGAACCGGGTCGATCTCTACACCCGGGGTAAGGATAAGTTCGACGCGCTCTTTGCCGCGATCCGGGGGGCACGCCACCACATCCACCTGGAGTACTTCGTCATCAACAACGACGAACTGGGGCGGGCGGTCGTCCACGCCCTCGCGGAGAAGGCACGGGAGGGCGTCGAGGTCCGCCTCCTCTTCGACGCGATGGGAACCCGTGCCGGGGGTGGGTCACGGAAGGCGTTCTCGGAACTGACCGATGCCGGCGGGGAGATCGGGGTCTTCTTTCCCTCGGTCTACCGGGTCAACTACCGCAACCACCGAAAGATCGCGGTCATCGACGGGACGGTGGGGTTCATCGGCGGGTTCAACATCGGGGACGACTACCTGGGAAAAGGTCCTCTTGGCCCCTGGCGCGATACCGCTTTCCGGATCACGGGGCGGGCTGTCCAGCTTCTCCAGCTCCGGTTCTTCCTTGACTGGCATTACGTGACCGGCGAGTACCCGGGGCCGGGCCCCCGCTCCCACTACTTCCCTGACCCCGGCGACCGCGGGACGACACCGGTCCAGATCGTCTCCGGCGGCCCGGATACCCGGTGGAACCCAATAAAGGAGGGCTACATCAAACTGATCAACTCCGCCCGGGAGTCGGTCTACATCCAGACACCTTACTTCGTACCCGACGATAGCGTCACCGACGCCCTGCGGATCGCAGCGCTCTCCGGGGTTGACGTCAGGGTCATGATCCCCTGCAAGCCCGACCACCCGTTCGTCTACTGGGCGAGCCTCTCGTTCATCGGCGATCTCCTCGACGCCGGGGTGCGGGCCTACACCTACGATGACGGGTTCCTCCACGCAAAGACGATCGTCGTCGACGGGAAGGCAGGGTCGGTCGGGAGCGCGAACTGGGATGTGCGGAGTTTCCGGCTGAACTTTGAGGCGAACGCCTTCTTCTACGATGCGGCGGTCGGGGCTGAACTTGCACGGGCCTTCGAGGAAGACCTCGTCGTCTCGACCGAGATCACGCTGGAGAGCTACCGGGCGCGGCCCCGCCGGGTCAGGATGAAGGAGTCGGTCTCCCGGCTCTTCTCGCCGCTCGGGTGAGAGGGCCGCTCACCCGTTCAGCCGGGTCCTGACGAACTTTCTGATCCTGGGGAGGCTCTGCTCCCAGCGTGCCTGGAGGATGGGGACAGTGTAGGGGAGGTGGTGCGGGAGGACCGCGGTCCCCATCACCGCCTTCTCGACGAGCGGCCGCTCGTGGCCGATGATGACGGTCTCTCTCCTACGGACAGCTTCCAGGAACTCTTCTGCGGTATCGGCCTCTGCGCAGGTGACGACCCCGCCGAGTTCATGGAGGAGGTGGCCGTCGGTTCCGCCCGTCCGGCCGAGGCCGTGGGCGGTGGCGAGTTCGGCCGCCTTCTGGTTGTGGGACCGGGCCATCCCGCCGCAGATGACCTCGAGTGCGTCGAGGCGGGAGAAGACCTCTTCGTCGATGTAATCCCCGGCGACGCACCGCTGGACTCCCCGGTTCAGGAAGGCGTAACCGCAGGGGTGCGCCTCGACCGTGATGCAGGGGTAGCCCTCGCCCGCCTCGAGGATATCGGCGGTGTCGAGGCGTATCGCGGTGAAGGGGCCGGTCCTACGGTTCTTCTCGACATGGTGGCTGTAGAAGTCCACGAGGTCGGAGACCGCGGAGAAGTAGAGGAGGATGTGCGGGCCGTCGTTGGCGCTGACCTCGATCCCGGGGATGAGGGGGACGCGGCTCTTCTGCCGCCCGGCCTCAAGCACCCCGCCGACTTGGTTATGGTCTGTGATTGCAAGCCCGATCCCCCGCCGGGCCGCGAGTTTCAGTGCGTCACGCACGCGGGTGGCGGAGTCGGAGTAGCTGGTGTGAAAGTGCAGGTCCGCCGGGAGCAGCCCGAGCCGCCGGATCTCTTCCGGTACGGGCTTTTCGAATATGATGTCTTTATAATAGCGCATGGGATCGCTGTCTGCCTGATCACCGGTAGGTCGCCGGGGTAAAAAAGGGTTCCCTGCCCGGGGGTGATGTCCGCCCGTCACTCTCTCCGGGGTTCTTTTGGGACCATCTTCCCGGTGAGTTCCTCTTTTGAGAACTCTGAGAGGTACCGGTTCCCGGTGAGTGCAACGATGACCGCCCCGATGAGGACGAAGATCATATCAAGCATGGTATCGTCGAGGCCGTGCTGGAGGTTTGTCCCGAGGAAGGTGTCGAACAGCCATTCATAGATCTCCCAGAACCCCTCCATCGCCATCGCGAAGATGATGATGAACCCGACGATCATCCACCGGGAGAGGTTGAGCCTGCTGAACCGGTCGAGGAGCAGGACTGCGACGAAGGCGAGCACCGAGACGGTTATCCCGGAGATGAGGTGAGCGACCTTGTCGTAGTAGGGGTAGTAGATCTCGTAGAACCCCCTGACTCCGCCCGCCACATGGAGGTAGAGCGAGAGGGCGACGAGGAGGTTGATCTCCCAGGGGAGCGTGATGTTCCCCCGGCGGGTGACGATGGCGGGGACCAGTGTCAGGCCGAGCGCAAGGACGCCGCCGAAGACCTGCGAGTACTCACCGAGCGAGAGGGCGATGAAGATGTTTGCGGCGATGAGGAACTGGAAGAGGTAGGCAAGGTAGAGGCCGAAGGGTTTCTTCATACATCCATATGTTACGGTGCATCGTTAAACGTCCTCCTGCCTGCCCGGGAATCACTGACCCCTCGACCCTGCTATCCATCCCCGCAACCGTCCTGCTCCGTGCAGATAACCCGCCTCGTGTCCCCGCTTACGCTGAGGGAGGCGGCACTTCTGCTTTTGCCGGTACTCCGGCCCCGAACGCTTCGCGGAGGTTCGCCTCCTCTGTCTCAGAGAGCGACGTCCTGATGACATGGCCTCCATAGTCCCTGATGGCGTCGACAACTTTGTCAGGCGTCATCTTCTTGATGAGCAGGAATACCGCGGAGTTGCCCGGGCCGACGCTCTCCGCGACCTCTTTTATGAATTTGTCGTCGATGCCGTAGTCGGAGAAGCGTCCGGCGAGTGCGCCTGCAATAGCCCCGATGGCAAGCCCGAAGATCGGCGCTAAGAAGATCAGGCCGATCAGGAGTCCCCAGAAGGCGCCGGAGAGCGCCCCCATGCTCATCAGGTCGGTGGACTGCTTGATCTCGGTCTTCCCGCCCCGGTGGTGGACGACGACCACCAGGTCCTCCAGTTCGATGACGTGCTCCTTCGTCAGGCTGACCAGCCGGTCTCTGACCCGGAACGCGGTATCCTCGCCATCGTAGGCGATGACAACCAGATCGCTCATACATACCCTCCTGAATAATATCCGGCACAGGATATATCACGGGGTATATAACGCCTCCGGCCTACTCCCGCCGGTCCCCTGCGTCCATCAGTTCACCAATCCACCGTGTCTCATTCCAGCTTTCGAGGAAGAGTTTCACCGCGATCGTCAGGGGGATGGCGAGGAAGACCCCGACCGCCCCGAGGATGAGGCCCCAGAAGACGACGGAGAAGAGGACGACGAACGGCGAGAGGTTGAGCCCCTGGCTCGCGATCTGGGGGAAGATCAGGTTCTCGGCGGCGGCGTCGATGAGGGCGATGGCGATGATGACGGTGACCGCGCCCGCCGGCCCGATTCCGACCAGGGCGAGGAGCGTGGGCGGGATTGCGGCAGCGACGAGACCGATGTAGGGGACGTAACTGAGCACGAAGGCGACGAACCCCCAGAGCGCCGCGAACTCGACCCCGAGGATGTAGAGGAAGAGCCCGGTCCCGACACCGGTGACCAGGTTCACTTTGGTCCTGACGATCACGTACTCGATGAGGAGCCGGCCCGACTGCGAGAAGTGCCGGTAGAGGGGGCTCTCCGCCCCGAGGTGCCGCCTGAGCCCCGCCGCGAGCCGGGGCGCCTCAAGGAGGAGGAACCCGATAGCGATGAAGACAAGGAAGGCGTCGAAGGCGATGCTCCCGACCTGCCGGGCGAGTCCGGCGACCTCCCTGACCACTGTTCCCTGGTCGATGTAGTCCCAGATCCGGATGCTGCCGGGGTCGATGCCGTAACTGGCGAGGGCGGCCGCCTGCGCCTCGAGCGCCGCCCGGTAACGGGGCAGGGAGAGGAGAAACTGTGTGAGGGCCGCCCCGAGGAAGAGGGCCGCCCCGACGAGGATCCCGATGAGCCCCGCGACCACCGTCCCGGCGGCGATGACCGGCGGCACCCCCCGGCGTGTCATCCACGCCATGGCGGGCGCGGTGATCATAGCGAAGAAGACCGCGACGAGGAACGGACCGAGGATCGGCGTGGCCGCCCTGACCCCTGCGAGGACGATGACGACCGCCGCTCCGACGATCGCGATGCGGGCAGGGGGGGAGAGACTTTCGCCGGTCATATCCACAGAACAGGTATTGGGGCTTTCCGGAAGAAAGAGTTTTCCAGGCGGGGCCTCACCTGTCGGCCGCCCGGATAGCCTCGAAGATCGACTCGCCGATGACCGGCGTCGCTCCGGTCTCGCTGAGGCCCGCAAGGAGCCCGGGGTCGACCTCAGCGAGGATGAGCCGGCTCCCGTGGGCGTGAACCTGCCGGGCGTACCGCTCCAGCATCCGGAAGAGCCCGGTCCCGGCCTCGACCTGCCCCCGGAGGGCAAAGATCACGACGGCGCCCCTCGCTCCTTCGGGGGACGGGAGCGATCGCTCGATGGCCTGGAGTGTGGCGAAGAAGACGTTGCCTGAGATCGAGAGGACGGTGACCTGCCCCTCCGGGAGCCGGTCCGGCGCCCGCTCTTCCCGGAACATCCCTTCGCCCACCGGCACGAGGCGTACCACGGAGGCCTCCCGGGTGGAGGTGACCAGGTAGATGGCAAGCGAGAGGAAGACCCCGATGTAGATGCTGTACTGGAGCGGGAGCACCTGGGTGGAGAGAAAGGTTGCAACCATCGCCCAGCGTCCGGAGCGGGAGTACTTCCAGATACAGGCGATCTCGTGAGGCCGGTACATGAGTTCTGCCCCGATGAGAATCAGGAGTCCGGCGAGAGCCGGGAGGGGTATCAGTTCCGCGAGCGGTCCTGCAAGGAGGATGAGCAGTCCGACGATGACGCCTGAGAAGAGGTTTGCTGCCCGGGTCTCTGCCCCCGCACTCACGTTGAGCGCTGTCGCCGAGAGTGACCCGCTCGCCGGTGCGCACTGGAAGAGACTCGTGAGGATGTTCGTGATCCCCTGCCCCCGGAAGTCCTGGTTCACGTCGGCGATGGTCCCGTCAGGTTCCGGGGTCTTCTCCGTGACCCCGACGGCCATCACAAGCCCGAGGATGGCGAGGGCGAGCGCCGGGACGAGGAGCCCGGGTGCGAGGGCGAGGTCGGGGATGACGGGGGCGGGGAGGCCTGCCGGGATGGCGCTGATATCGCTGACGAGCGCGACCTCGATCTCCGCGGCCCGGACGATGAGGGTCGCTATGATGATCGGGAGGAGCAGGGCAGCGGTGCGGAGATGCGGCACCCGCCGGAAGGCAAGGACGAGCCCGGTGGTGAGGAGGCCGACCGCGAGAGCCTGGGGGTTGATTTCGGCGGTGTGGCGGAGGAGGTCAGCCGCCGCAAAGATCCTGATCCCGCCTCTCTCGAGTTCGTACCCAGTGAGGTTCCCGAGTTGCCCGAGGATGATGAGAAGCGCCCCCCCGATGATGAACCCGGTGAGGACGGCGTTTGATATGAACCCGGTCAGGCTGCCGGCCCGGACGAGCCCAAACCCGAGCTGGAAGATCCCGACAAGGAGCGTCAGGACAAAGAGGGTGGCGGGGATGTCGGCCTCCGGGATGGGGGCGAGAACCGAGTAGATCGAGACCGCGAGGATGTTTGAGAGCATCACCTTGAGATAGGAGGAGCCGGTGAGGAGCGCCCCGATCGCTGTCGCGAATGTGGCGGTGTAGAGGCCATAGACGGGGTTGACGCCGGCGACGATGGCAAACCCCATCGCCTGCGGGATGCCGACGAGGGCGGTGGTCGCCCCGGCCATGAGGTCGGCCGGGAGGCTCCTCCTCCACCGCTGCTTTCGGGCGGGCATGCTCCGGAAGGGGGCGGAGCGCGGGATATAGTTACCCCTGACCGTTGACCGCTATCGCCTCCTCTTTCCCGGACCGGAGCTGCGCGATGAGGAGCTCGTAGGCGGAGACCAGGAGCGCGGCGAAGAGCGGGCCGAGGATCACCCCGAGGAGCCCGAAGAGCGCAAGCCCCCCAAAGAGGCCGATCATCATCAGGACGGGATGGATCGCCGTCCGCTTCCCCATCATCTTGGGCCGGAAGTAGAAGTCGGCGGACCCTGATATCAGGGGGTAGCCGACGGCAAGCATCGCGACGGCTCGGGGGATGTCGCCGCAGGCGAGGGCGTAGATGGCAAGGAAGATGATCAGGAGCTGGGGTCCGAGGAACGGGACGAGCTGGAAGATGCCCATCAGGACCGAGAAGAAGAGGACGTGGCCGTAGCCCCAGAGTATGAAGAAGGGGATGGAGACGAGGAAGGTGATGAGGGCCACCTGGACGTTGACGATGTAGACGGCGTAGAGGGTGTCGACGGTCTTTCCCGAGAGGCTGTTCACTGAGGCTGCGAGGCGCCCGGGGAGGACTGACCGGAGTTCCCGCGCAACGTGATCGCCGGAGAGGACGAAGAGGTAGAGCGCGAGGAAGAAGATGAACGCCTTTAAGAGGATTATGGGGAGGTCTACGGCGATGTCTTCGATGTAGGCACGGAGGGCACCGACGACGGCCCGAAGGGTTCCAGCGAGCATCTCGGGGGAGAGGGCGCCGGCGCCGGGGAAGGTCTGCACCCAGCGGATGATGGTGTTTGCCATGCCGAAGATGTAGTCGAGGTTTGTGTAGATGATCGCCGCCGTCAAGACGAGTATTCCTGAGACTACGGCGAAGGAGAGGGTCGTGATGATGACGGCGGCGGTGCGGTCTGAGGAGTAGCGGCCGGCCAGGCGCTGTTTGAACGGGACGAGGACGGCAGCAAGGGAGAACGCGAGCACCACGGCGTCGAGGAGGGGCCAGAAGGCGATGATGATCCCGATGAGGATGAGGAGGGCGAGGATCAGCGTCAGGGGGTCGATGCCGGAGTCTCTGTCGATCATTTGGTTATCATGTGATGGATGGAGGTATGAGTCCTTCGAAATGTGATGGAAAGTTATTCACTTTCGCCCCGCATGTCCTATCTTGATAACGGGATGCGGCCAAATCTCCTTTATGGTAAGGCCGATGAGGCGTGGAACCCGATACAGAACGTGCCGGGGGGGATCGGCATGAGCGAGGAGACGCCGGTGCCGCTCGAGGGGGCGTCTGAGTTCCTCCTCTACCAGACTGAAGGAGGTGAGACCCGTGTGCAGGTCCGCCTGTTCGACGGGACGGTCTGGCTGCCGCAACGGTTGATCGCGGAGTTGTATCAGAGGTCTGTCAAGACAATTAACGGGCATATCAAGAATATTTACGAGGAAGGCGAACTCCACCCCCAGGCAACTATCCGGAAATTCCGGATAGTTCAACTGGAGGGAGATCGTCAGGTCGAACGCTTGGTGGACTTCTACAACCTCGACGTGATCCTTGCCGTGGGCTACCGGGTGCGTTCGCACCAGGGGACCCGGGAGCCTTTCCATGATGGATCAGCAACCACATCGCTCGAGGACGCTTGATGAGATCCGGATCCGGGATTTGAGGCGCTGGTGAAGAGCCTCGGGCCTGCCGATGCGCTGCGGTTCATCTGGAGTTACTCCCACGGAAGCGGGGACTATACCAGAGAGCGCAGGGCCTGGCTCGAACGGGATCTTGATACGGTTGTTGCAGGGATCGTGGGGCGGCGGGAGATGGAAGGCCGTGACTGACGATCGCACTGGTTCCGGCTTTCCAGACAGGTATCTGTTTTCCCTCCAGCCTAGCCCGTCTCCTACTTGGTTCGGGGCGGCCTGGCAACCGTCGGGGCCATGATGTAGTTGCACAGCAGATGTGGGCACCCCTGAGTGTTGGATTGCACCTGCCCCCGACATCCCGGCGCGGACAATAACGACACATTTATTTTGCCTTACATGAGACAGAAGCCTGCGCGCGGGAGAGACGGTTTTAGTCGGTTTAGAGTTCTCTGGCTTGTGTTCAAACCTCCGCAGGCGGCATCCTGCGTAGATCCAGCCCCTTCCGATAACGCACCATGGAGAATGAGGATACTGATATGATTTCAGAGCGGATAGCATTTCAGATGGTTGTCACCGCGACCCTCTTGGTTGCGCTGGTCATTGCGCCAGCTGCGGCACGGGATGTTGCCGATGATAAGAGCAAAATCATAGAGGCTGGCGATATCATCTATGTAGGCGAAGAGAATCTTAACTTCGCTACTATTGCAGGAGTCGATCCGGCCACTGCAGGGTCAGTGAAGTTGGTTCATTTCACTGACAAGACCGCTGACAGGACCATAATTGTACCGACGACTGGTGCCGAACTGAAGAAGTCCGACGTTGGCACGACGACTGGCAGTTACTACGTGTTGCCGAACGATGCTCCCTTGACAGTTCCGGTGACTGGAACGCCGACAGTCGAGATTCAGATCCCTCAAGTGGTGCTCGATGTTCGGCTTTATAATGATGTTGAATCGCTTGACCAACTGCAAGACTCCATGGACGGCAAATCTGTCACCCGGAAGGCCAAGTTGATCTTCCGGGTGGACACCAATCTGGATGGCTTTATTAGTGTTGAAAACGCACCCACGATCAACATCGATGTCACCCTGCCTGGTGGCGGTGTGATGAATGAGTTCAGGAACGTTAACCTGAAGGATCTCTGCATCAATAAGGACACTACGTTCTACGCATCTGATAAGACAGGCAACCCGGTGAGCATCAACCTTAGTGGTATCGAGGGCATGAGTGATGCTACGGCAGGAGCCTACACCGCCATAGCGAAGTGGCCCAGCGGCACTGATTTCTACGGCAAGGGCTTTGACTCGAACACTGTGACCTTCGAGGTTCTCACCAAAGCACTCGGCATCACCGCCAACAAGGACAGCGTTGTCTGCGGCAACAGTTTCACCGTGACGATCACTGGAAAGTCGGTCGAGAAGTACAATCTGTGCATCAAGGATGCAAGCATCAAGGACAGCGAGTACCCCTGGATTGTAGGGGGGCAGAAAGGGTTCCAGTATTGGGATACGGTCGCTGAGAAAGAAGTCAGAAGGGGTGCAGTCTTTGAGACCACCACCGGTGGCACCCGGACTATCCAGTTTGACACCAACACAACCACCGACGACCGGCAGTTCACCATCCGTGTTGAAGAGATAGATGATCCTACCACCTACGACGAGGTCAAGGTACGGGTTGAGGAGGGTGACGTCACCATCACTGCTTCCGGCACCGGCGTCTACTGCATCGGTGAGGAGATCACTCTCTCCGGTACCTGCACCGAAGGTGACAATGTCTACCTCTTCATGACCGGCCCGAACCTCAGAAGCTCTGGTGTCAACCTAACCAAACTAGGCGATGTTGAGACAGGTAAACCAGAGACTTTCACCGTAGAAGGTGTTGAAGCCGACGACACCTGGTCATACAAGTGGAACACCGGAGATATTATTAGGACCCTCGATGCCGGCGGCTACACAATCTATGCTGTCTCGAAGCCCGTGCTCACAAATGAACTCTCTGGCGCTAAGTATGCTACAGTCGCCGTTCAGTTGAGGCCTCCCTCCCTCACCGCCCGGACCTCCGGTACCACTCTTACCAGGGGCGAGGACTACCGGATCAGCGGAACCGCAACGGGCGCTGACTGCGTTCAGGTTTGGCTCTTTGGTAAGAACTATTACAAACTCGGGGTGCCTGTTCTGGTGGAGAGCGATGGCTCCTTTGAGTATGTCCTTGCGGGCGCCGAGACCAGTAATCTTGCAAAGGGTCAGTACTATATCGTCGTCCAGCACCCGATGAGAGAGGGGTTTGGAGTCTACAGCGACCCGGGTACAGGGTATCTCACTGGACCAGGTATACCACCCGTTAACCTCAGGGCGTTGCAGGCATCAGATGCGGCAACCGCGCTGATCAACGCCCTTGACTCTCCGAACGTCGACGATGCCTACATCAAGTTCTCCTTTTCCGTAGACGTCTCCAGGATATGGATTGACGGGCTTAGCGATCAGACCTACGGGGAAGCCTTCACGGTCACCGGCACGACCGATTACCCGGCTGGTACGGCGCTGACCTACCGGATAACCGCGACTGAAGACGGGGCAAATGTCCTCTCCGGTGAGACGGTCGTGGGCGATAACGGGGACTGGAGTTTTGAGGTGGACACGACCGTGATCGGCCCGGGCGCGTATGCCCTCTCGATCACAGCCCCGGACGGCCAGGCCTCGACGGCCGCGCTCTTTGACATCTACGATGATTTCATCCATCCCATCCCTCAAGAAAGGGGTTCCTACCGGGTGGAGCGGGTTGTTATAGACCCCTCCCTTAATGATCTCTCTCCCGGCGAGAGGGTTGCGCTTGACGGCATCATCGGCTGTCGCTGTCCCCCGACCGAGTACTATGGATGCCTTGAGTTCTCCACCGACCTCCAGGATCCGGTGTGGTCCTATATCCTTGAGGTGGATGGACAGCAGGTATCCACCGGTCCCATGACCGTGTCCTCCAGGTCGTTCGCGCTATCGGGCTGGGAACTGTCTTATGGCGGGGGAGATGTTCGCATCTGCCTCGCCCTCTCCGGCACGGTGCCGGAGGGGGGCACAGAGGACCGTGCCCTCCTCCGGATCCTGGAGCGCGACGCCGGGGGCAGGGTCGTGCCGGCGAGCGAGTACCGCCTCGCGTTCACCCCAACCGGGGACGATCCGGCCCCGCCTTTCGGCGATAATCTTACCCTCCAGCCCGGCTGGAACTTCGTCTCGGTCCCCAGGCCGCTTGCCGCCGGAAGCGACACCGCGTCGATCTTTGCCTCCGTCGAGACCGCCGGCCATTCGGCCCTTCGCTATGACACCGCCGCCGGGAAGTGGGTGGCACTCACGGCGATGGACAGGATCGTCCCCCTCGAAGGGACCTGGATATACTCAACCGGACCTGCGACGGTCCCTCTCAGATTCTCGACCGACCTCCCGCTCTCGCCTGCTGAACGCTCTCTCACTCAGGGCTGGAACGCCGTTGGAATCACCGGCACGGCCCCGGCAACAGCACGGGGTGCTCTCCTCTCAGTCAGCGGGAAGTGGACGACCCTGATCGGGTTTGACGCCGGGAAGCAGGCCTTCGAGACAGGGATCGTCAGCGGCGAGAGCAACGACTACGCCGACAGCAGGCTGGTCTACCAGGGCAAGGGCTACTGGCTCTACATGACCGATTCGGGCACGCTCTGCGCCATCGGGGTGTGATACAGGTGAGATGGCTACCCCTCACCCTCTTCTTCATAGCCCTTATCGGGACCGCGTCTGCCGTCCCCCTCCTCCCTGCAGAGTTCTCGGGCTCGGTCACCATCGACGGGAACCCCGCGCCGGCAGGGACCGTCATCACCGCCCGGATCGGCGACCGCGACTGCGGCTCGCTCACCCTCGCCGCCGGGGCCTACGGCGGGGACACCCTCTTTGACGAACGCCTGATCGTCAGTGGCGGGGAAGACGATGCCGGAGAGACGATCTCCTTCTTCATCGACGGTGTCAGGGCCCATGAGACAGCGGTCTATACGCCCGGCGCCTCCAGCCGCCTTGCTCTCACAATGAAGAAGGACGGGGCAACCGGCGGCGGTTCATCCGGGCCGTCGGGAGGTGGCGGTGGCGGCGGAGGTCCAAGTGGCGGCTCATTTATGCCTTCCTCGCCCGCAGCACCGGTGATGGAGTACACCGGGAGCGGTTCCCTGAACACCGATATGGGGGGTGTTGTCCAGTACACGACTATCATCGCCACCGCGGAGGGGGGCGCCAGCCTCTCCATCGGTCAGGGGGTTCTGGCACAGGACCGCTTCGGGAGACCGCTTGATGCGGTGAGCGTCAGAAGTACCTCCTTGGGAGACCTCCCTGCCTCGGGTTCGGGGGCAGAGCCGGTCGGCCGGGCGCTCCGGTGCGGTCCCGATGGCGCGACCTTTGACCCGGCAATCGAGGTCTCGTTTATGCTCACCCCTGACGAGTGGGAGCGTTCCGGGGTCGGGGAGCGTTTCGTCGTCCAGTGGTACAACAGTGAGGCCGGCGCGTGGGAACCCCTCACTACGACGGTTCATCCAGCGACCCACACGGTCACCGCAACGATCTCGCACTTCACTCTGGTTGCGGTCTTTATCGAGGCCGTGCCGGTGGAGACTCTGGGAGCCGGTGAGGTGGCAACTGGCACAGATGCGGGATCCTCGACTACCGGGATCACGGCAGCAGCGCCCGCCACGGAGGGGGCCGGGCTGCCGTTGCTATGGCTCGCTGGCCTTGGCGTCATCGCGGTCCTGGTCGGGGTAATCCTTCTTGTCCACATACGGCAGCGAGGCTGACTGTTTTTAGCGCAGGAGGCCCCGCCTCCACCCCCCATTCCGTGACCGCGAAAAGCGATACCCCTAGTTAGCAAAACGTTCATATACTTTTGCGCATATGTGTACTAATTGAGGTGATACACTATGCCAGGTTTTGATGGAACCGGACCATCCGGCCGTGGCCCCCTGACGGGCGGCCGCCGGGGCCGGTGCGTCCTGCCCGGGACACCGGCGGCGACGGAAGAAGGCGCCGCACCGGTGCTCCGCGGTGTCGGCCGGGGCGGTATCCCGTGGGGATGCGGCCG
>Ga0209509_1001890_pt1 | contig 14790 bp, 7 predicted proteins | sample BioC13SIPDNA_FD_185743 | JGI IMG/M metagenome (GOLD analysis project Ga0209509, IMG submission 185743) | Anaerobic biogas reactor microbial communites from Washington, USA - Biogas_R1_A C13 SIP DNA (SPAdes) (version 2) | ecosystem: Engineered > Bioreactor > Anaerobic > Unclassified | place...
GCCGAACCAGGGCCCGGTGTACGCCCATCACGAGGCGACCGCGACGCTGAAGATCGCCAAGCCGGGCGTGTTGCACGCACTGGCCTACTGCAACATCCACGGCCTGTGGGAATCGAGCAAGCCGATCGCAGTGAGCTGAGCGATCGACTGCGGCTTATCGCTTCATCTGTTCGATCAGTTTGAGGGCGCGCTCGATGAGAAGCTCGCCGGCGCCTTTGGCCAGGTTGGCTCCGTCAACCGGCTCATAGCCGCCCTCATCGTAGGCGTCGGCGTGGCAGACATAGCCGATGACGTCGTTGCTCAGCGATGCGACGATCAGCCGCTCGACGGGCGAACGCCTCTTGATCTCCAGACCGATCTCGACGAGGATCTCGCCCGGCAGGCCGAGCAGGTAGACATCGCCGAGCCGCAGAAGTTGGATTTCCGTCTTGAGCAGCCCTTGGTCTGCGTCGGTTTCGACGATGCGATTTCCGGCCGGTTCTTCCTTGAGGGGTAGCTCGACGGCCATCGTCCGGGCCTCGACCGTGATCGCCTCGGACATCGGCACGAGCTGGAGCCCGCGCACCGCCGCCCCCGCTACGGCGCGACCGATCTGACGGCGCGGCGCAAGGCCCCGCCGCAGGGGGACGATGTCCCCGGCGGCGCCCGACGTGAACAGGCACACGCCGCCCTCGACCCGCTCGACCACCCGTGCCGTCTCGCCCGGATAGTCGCCCGAGATCGAGTAGAAGCCGTTGGGATCGGCGCTGCCGCTGACCGCGTGACAGGCGAAGTTGACCATCGAGGCGAGCAACCGACCCTTGGCGTCCTCGACGCGCAGCGTCCAGACCTGCGGATCGATAGGCCCGAATGTCCGTTGAGGCTGGTCGGCAGGATAGCGGAATGTCACGCGCGTCGCGCCGTCCGGCTCGCGGACGATTCGCCGCGTCGCGACGACCTCATCGGGCAGGCTGAAGGCCATCGTGACGGACCCGTCGGCGTTCTTCGGGCGGCGGTGGTATGAGACCTCGGCCAGTTCGGTCCGGCCGGAACCCAGCCGGGCCTCGCACATGTCCTTGTGGGCGAGGTAGACGGCGTCGGCGATCTTCCGGGCGAGCACCTGCGCGTAGGCGTCGTCGACGCGGTTGTCCTCCACGTCGGGTCCGAGCTTCGTCTGACGATAGATCCTCGGGCCGAAGTGCGTGTGGCTGGCACAGATCATCACGTTCGATCCGGCGATGCCCGTCCGGCTGGTCACCATGTCGCGAATCTGGTTCGTCAGGTACAGAGGGACCCACAGCAGATCGACCGCCACGAGGGCGACCGTCTCGCTGCCGTCGCCGACGACCAGCGCCCGGGCGTATAGCTCGTCGAGCACGCCATCGCTCGGCTTGTCGCGGGCCGCGTAGCCCGACAGCCACACGCCCACCGGCGGCGTAATATCGACGCGAGCGGCGCCGGCCCGAACGGCCCCGGCCACATCACGACAGAACGAAGCAACAAACAACAACGCAACAACAGACCCCATCGTTCGTCCAGTCACGATCACCTCCCACAAGAACGGGCTCATACGGCCCCGAATAGACAGACATCGAACGACATGCACCGATTATGCCGGATCGCCGCGCTCCACGCCAGTGATTCCTGCGTCCCATTGGCAGCCGGGCCTTGCCATTTGCCGGGCGGGCCACTATAACGCGGCCAGGCAGGCGCAACGGCTGGCAGAAACGGAGGTTCGGCATGAAGAAGTCGATCGCGATTCAGTGCATTGTCCTGGTGGCAGGCGGCTTCCTCGTCGCCAAGGAAGCCGGGATCGTCCATCACGACCAGCCCTTTATCCAGGACTACAGCGAGAAGGTCCCCCTCGCGCGCGAGCTGGATGGGGCCAGACTGATGAAGGTCCGCGCCGACCGCAACGGGCGAATCCTCGCGCTCTCGGACAAGGGGCTTCTGCAAGTGCACGAAGGCCGGCTCAAGCCGGACAGGCTGCACCGGCCGCTGGCCGATATGCGGATCAGAGACGTTGGCGTACACCAGGGCCAGTTCGTCTACCTGACGGACGAGGCGGCCCTGAGCAACGCCTGGGCGGGCCGGTTCCTCGTGCGCCACAAGACGCCCGACGCCACACAACTGGCGATGGGAGCGGAGTTCGACTTCCTCGTCGCCGCCGGTAAACGTGCCACGCTCGTTCACGGACGGGATGCGACCTTTGAGTTGCCCATCGGTGACGGCATCCAGCAGATCGCATTCGACCCATCACGGGGGCACTTCCTCGTGCTCGCCGGCTCGACGCTGTGGCGCGTGACATCGGATGGAGGTAGGACAGCTGTCTTTGGGCACGAGAACATGAACTGCCTTGCGCTGACGGACGATGTCTTGCTGATTGGCACGTCGGAAGGCTATCTGCATCTTGATCCGGTGTCGTTCGAGCGACGGTCCGGGATCGAGACGAAGCTGCCCTGCACGGAGATTCGCTGCATCACGTCCATCGGGGACAAGACGTGGTTCGGAACGCCGCGAGGGGCGTTTGCTGTGAATCCTGACGGCACGATCGACTACTATGCGTCCAAGCGGTGGCTGGTGGATGACAACGTTGTCGATATCGCACCCGGCCCGGGCGATTCGGTGCTGTTGCTCTCGCGCACGGGCTTGAGCATCATCCACTTCGAGCCGATGACGCTGGCGCAGAAGGCCGAACACTTCGACCGGCTCACGCGGCAGCGGCACATCCGCTACGGCTTCAACAGCGCATTTGTCATGAGCGAGCCGGGCGAGAAGTCCACCGGGACGCTGATCGACGAGGACAACGACGGGCTCTGGACGTCGATGTACCTGGCGGGCGAGCTGTTTCGCTACGCGGTGACCCGGTCGGACGAGGCGCTACGCAACTGCTACGAGTCCTTCGAGGCGATGGAGCGGCTCACCGAGATCACGCCGATGGCGGGCTTTCCCGCCCGCTCGTTCGACCGCGCCGGCTATCAGGTGGCCGACAAAAGCCGATGGCAGCCGGCAAGCGACGCCCACTGGGTCTGGAAGGCGACCACCAGCAGCGACGAGATCGTCGGGCATTTCTTCGCGTATGCGATCTTTGCCGAGATCGTGCCGGAGAAGGCCTGGCGCGACCGGGCCGTGGCGCTGATTGACGCCATCATGGACCACATCGTGCGAAACGACTGGTATCTGGTGGACTACGACGGCAAGCCGACGCTGTGGGGCCGCTGGCACCCGGAATACGTCAACCAGTTCCCGCGCCAGGTGGGCGACCGGCGGCTCAACTCCGTCGAGATCATCGCGTTTCTTCAGACGGCCTGGCATTTCACGGGCAAGGACCTCTATCGAGAAAAGGCCTTCGAGCTGTTCGAGAAGCACGGCTACCTCGACAACATCATGATCCCGATCTGGGAGATCGGCCACGTGCCCGGCGTCGATCTGACGACGGAATGGAACCACTCCGACGACGAGCTGGCGTTCCTGAGCTACTGGAACCTGTACCGCTACGCCTTCGACGACGCGCTTCGCGAGCGGTATCGCCAGGCCATCGAGGGGCACTGGCAGATCGAGCGGCCCGAGAAGAACCCGCTGTGGAACTTCATCTACGCCGACACGGGGGCCGAGCAGTTCGACTTGGCCGAGTCGATCTGGACGCTGAAACAGTCCCCGCTCGATCTGATCGGCTGGGACATTCGCAACAGCAGCCGCAGCGACCTTGCGTTTCTGGAGCCGAACTTCCGGCAGCAGTCCACGGCCGAGGTCCTGCCGCCCGACGAACGGCCGATGAGCAAGCACAACGGCAATGCGTTCCGGCTGGACGGCGGTGCGGGCGGCCGATACGAGTTCAGCGGGGACGTCTACCTTCTGCCCTACTGGATGGGCCGCTACCTCGGCATCATCCGGTAGCCCATGCGGTATCTATGCCTTCTCGTCCTGGATGTATTCCTTGACCGGATAGAGCATGGCGACCGGGATGTACAGCACCAGAGTCACCAGCATCGCGCCGGCGAAGAACCAGTAGTAGCTGGCGCCGGGCAGCTTGCTCGATCCATCCTCGTTTTGGATGAAGTGGTTCACGAGGGCTGAAAAGACGTTGCCCAGCGAGATCGCCAGCAGATACAGGCTCATCACGAAGGTCTTGAGCTTCTTGGGCGCCTGGGTGTAGGCGAACTCCAGGACAGGAATGGAGGCCAGGATCTCGCCGGCCGTCAGGAGCACGTAGGCAAAGAATTGCCAGCCGATGTTCGGCGCCAGGCCCTCGGCGATTCGGTTCTCGACCCACGCCGGCACGACAAAGCATAGCGCAGTGACGAACATGCCGATTCCGATCTTACGCAGCGGCGTCAGCGGGAACACGCGATTCAGAGCCGGATAGATCACATAGCTGAACAGCGGGATCATCAGGATGATGTAGAACGAGTTGACGAACTGCACCTGCGCGGGCAGCCAGTTGACGCCCAGCCATCGGAGGTTCATCTTCTCGGCCTGCAAGACCCAGGCCGACTGCGACTGATAGAACAACGCGAAGAACATCGAGACGAACACGAAGATCACGCACAGACGGGCCAGGATCTTCAGCGTCTCCTTCTGGAGCACCTCGCGGATGATTCTCTCGCCGGCCGGGGGGATGTGGACGTATTTCCATTTTCCGGCCACGAACGCTGCGGTCGCGAACACCATCAGCGCCGCCGGCACGCCGAACCCGACGCCCGGGCCGTACTTGTCCAGCAGCCAGGGACAGGCCAGCATCGAGATGCAGGCGCCCAGATTGATGGAGAAATAGAACCAGCTATACATCTTCGAGATCAGGTGCTTGTTGCTCTGGCCGAACTGGTCGCCCACGTTGGCCGAGACACATGGCTTGATGACGCCCGAGCCCAGCGCGATCAGCACGAGCCCCAAGCCCAGGCCGACCCGCGTGTGGTCCCACGCCATCGCCGCAAAGCCCACGCAGTACACGATGGAGAAGATCACGATCGTGCGATACTTGCCCAGCCAGACATCGCTGAGCAACGCGCCGAGCAACGGCGTGAAGTAGACGGCGGCGGTGAACAGGTGGAACCACTTCTTGGCCTGCTCGTCGCCCATGACGGACAGGACGCCGTCGCTTCCCATCAGGTACTTCGTCATGAACACGACGAGGATGGAACTCATGCCGTAGAAGGCGAATCGCTCGGCGGCCTCGTTGGTCAGGATGTAGGGGATGCCGGTAGGCATCTTCGCCGACGGCAACGGGGCGGTCAGATACTCACGTTTGGCCATAAGGAACCTGAAGGTGTCCGATACCTTTTTTCGACCAGCGATTGGAGGAGGAATCGAAAAAAGGTACCGGACACCTTTCGTACCTTTCGCCAATTCCATGTAGGGGCGAATCATGATTCGCCCCTACGCGGCATGGTACAGGGCAGCGGCCTCGGCATCAAAGAAGAAATCGCCGCGCCGATGCGGGCGAGCCGGACAGATGATTTAGCGGCGGCCTTGATTCGGGCCGGTCCGCCGGGTACGATGGTCGTCCCGACCGGTTCCGGCCGTCGGGAATCTGTTGCATTGAGGGCGCGCCAAGCTGCCGAAATACTCTGTCGAGGGGAAAGGTGGAACTGATGAAAACCGTGACCGCATTGGCTTTGATTCTGTTGTTGTCGCTGGGGGGCGTCGCCGCCGGCCTGGACGAGCTGACCCACATGCCCGACGCCCGCATGCTGCGTTTTCCCGACGTCAGCGCCGAGATGATCGTCTTCTCTTATGCGGGCGACTTGTGGACGGTGGCCAGAGAAGGCGGCACGGCCCGGCGGCTCAGCTCGCCCAAGGGCAACGAGATGTTCCCCAAGTTCTCGCCCGACGGCCGGCTGATCGCCTTCAGCGGCAACTACGACGGCAACACCGACGTCTACGTGGTCGGCGCCCAGGGCGGCCAGCCCCGCCGGCTGACGCACCATTCGGCCACCGACCTCGTCGTCGAGTGGTACCCCGACGGCAAGCACGTGCTCTACCGCTCGGGCATGGTCAGCCCATCGGGCCGCTTCAATCGCTTCTTCAAGCAGTCGATCGACGGCGGCCTGCCGCAGACGCTGCCTATGCCCTATGCCGAGCTGGGCTCGTTCAGCCCGGACGGCAGCCAGATCGTTTACCAGTTCGTCTCGCGCGAGTTCCGCACGTGGAAGCGCTATCGCGGCGGCATGGCCAGCGACCTGTGGCTCTACGATTTCCTCAACAACAGCGCCGAGAAGCTCACCGATTTCGCCGGCACGGACGCGGTGCCGATGTGGCACGGGGACACGATCTACTTCCTCTCCGATCGCGCCGCCAATCAGAAGCTCAACCTCTGGGCCTACTCGCTGCGGAGCAAGCAGTTCCGCCAAGTGACCGACTTCGACGAATACGACGTCAAGTGGCCCAGCCTCGGGCCCGACGCCATCGTCTTCGAGAACGCCGGTCGGCTCCATCTGCTCGATCTGGCGACGGAGCAGTGGCAGGCGATCGAGGTGATCGTGCCCGACGACCTGCCCCACGTGCGAACCGAGCTGAAGACCGTCTCGAACCTGATCCAGAACGCTTCGCTGTCGCCCACGGGCCAGCGGGCCCTGTTCGAGGCGCGCGGCGAGGTGTTCACCGTGCCCGCCAAGCACGGCAGCGCACGCAACCTGAGCAATACGTCGGGCGTCGCCGAGCGCTATCCCGCCTGGTCGCCCGACGGCAAGTGGATCGCCTATTTCGCCGATACGACGGGCGAGTACGAGTTGTACCTGCACGCGAGCGACGGCAAGGGCCGGCCCCGGCAGGTCACCGAGGGCGGCGAGGCCTTCCGATACGGCCCCCTCTGGTCGCCTGACAGCAAGCGGATCGCCTTCAGTGACAAGACGGGCAGCCTGTTCATGGCCGACGTCAACGACGGCGCCGTGACCTTCGTAGACAAGGACGAGTGGGGCACCATGGCGTCGTACACATGGTCGTCCGACAGCCGCTGGCTCGCCTATGCCAAGAAGGGCGCCAACCGCCACGGCAACATCATGATCTACGACGTCAACGACCAGACCGCCCGCCAGGTGACCAGCGACTTCTACGACGACGGCTCGCCCGTCTTCGACGTCGAGGGCAAGTACCTGTTCTTCCGCTCGAACCGCCACTTCGATCCGGTCTACAGCGACATGGACTGGACCTGGATCTATCCGAACTCGACGCAGTTGTTCGCGGTGACGCTGGCCAAGGACACTCCCAGTCCGCTGGCGCCGCGCAGCGATGAGGAGGAGATTACGAAGGACGAAGACGACGAAGAGAAGCCAGCAGAAGAGAACGGTGAGAAAGAGACAGACGAAGCGACCGACCCGAACGAGCCGAAAGACGCGAACGAGCCGGGCGAAAACGGCGACGAGCCGAAAGAGCCGGCCAAGGAAGACAAGAAGGACAAAGACGCCAAGAAGAAGGACGCTCCCGAGCCGGTGAAGATCGACTTCGACGGCTTCGAGCAACGTGTGGTCGTGCTGCCGATCCAGGCGGGCAACTTCGGCGCTCTGGCGTCGGTCAAGGGCAAGCTGCTGTTCGCACGGTTCATGCCGACCGGGGCCCGCCGGGCCGGATCGCCGGGCGGGACGCTGCTCTACTACGACCTGAAGGAGCGCGAGGAGAAGACCGTCATCGACAACATCAACAGCTACGATCTCTCGGCCGACGGCAAGAAGATCCTCTACCGGAGCGGCTCGACCTACGGCATCATCGACGTGGCTGCCGGAAAGAAGGTCGGCGACGGCCGGATCGACTCGGGCAACCTCAAGGCGTGGATCGACCCGCGCGAGGAATGGCGGCAGATCTTCCACGAGGCCTGGCGCGTGCAGCGGGACTACTTCTACGACCCCGGCATGCACGGCGTGGACTGGGAGGCGATGAAGCAGCGCTACGGGGCCCTGCTGGGCTACCTGGCCAGCCGGGACGACCTCAACTACATCATCGGCGAGATGATCGCCGAGCTGAACGCCTCGCACACCTACGTCTCCGGGGGTGACATCGAGTCGCCGCCCCGGCTGAACGTCGGTCTGCTGGGCTGCGACTTCGAACTCGACACCGAGCACAACGCGTACCGCATCGCGAAGATCTATGAGGGCGCCAGGTGGAACGCCGAGCCGCGCTCGCCGCTGCGGGCCCCGGGCGTCGATGTCAACGAAGGCGACTACCTGCTGGCGGTCAACGGCCGGCCGGTGGATACGTCGAAGGACCCGTGGGCCGCCTTTCAGGGCCTGGCCGGGCAGACCGTGACATTAACCGTCGGCCACACGCCCGATGTGAACGATGCCAACGACATCCTCGTCGAACCGATGGGCAGCGAGTTTCGCCTTCGCAATCTCGCCTGGATTCAGGACAATCGCGAAAAGGTCGAGGCGGCCACGCAGGGCCGCGTCGGCTACATCTACGTCCCCGATACCGGCCAGAACGGCCAGAACGAACTGGTCCGCCAGTTCACAGGGCAATGGACCAAGGACGCGCTGATCATCGACGAGCGTTTCAACGGCGGCGGACAGATCCCCGACCGTTTCATCGAGCTGCTGAATCGCCCGATCTATAACTACTGGGCCCGCCGCGACAACCGCGACTGGCAGACGCCCTTCCTGAGCCACGCCGGGCCGAAGGTCATGCTCATCAACGGCTGGTCGGGCTCCGGCGGCGACGCCTTCCCCCACTACTTCCGCAGGGCCGGCCTGGGGCCGCTCGTCGGCACGCGGACCTGGGGCGGGCTGATCGGCATGAGCGGCAACCCGCGACCGATCGACGGCGGCTCGGTCACCGTGCCGACCTTCGGCATCTACGACACCGACGGCCAGTGGAACATCGAAGGCTACGGCGTGGACCCCGACTACGAAGTCGAGAACGTCCCGGACGCGATGGCGGCCGGCGGCGATCCTCAGCTCGAAACGGCCATCGCCGTCGCCCTGCAACTACTGGAGAAGCAACCGCCCAGGCGGCCGCAGAAACCGGCGTATCCCGACCGCTCGGGCCGACAATAATTGCAGATTGACGATTTCGGATTGCGGATTCGAGCGACGGCCCTAATCCGCAATCTGCAATCCGCAATCCGTAATCGCAAGGGAGTGTGCAACGATGAAACGATCGTGTAGAACGTTGATGCTGCTGTCGGTCGCTGTGGCCCTGTGCGGCTGCGGACCGAACAAGAAGGAGAAAGACGTGCAACTGTTCGTCACCAATCACGTCGCGAAGGTCCAGCCGATACAAAAGGAGGCGGCGCTGGCCTCGTGGAACGCCGCCGTCACGGGCGATGCGGCGGCCTACGAGCTGGCCGGCGAGCTGACGCTGCAGATCCGCAGGATCTACAGCAACCCCGACAGCTTTGCCTTTCTCAAGGCGCTGCGCGACTCGGGCGGCGTCCGCGACCGCCTGCTGGCACGGCAGCTCGACGTGCTCTACCACGCCTATCTGGCCAACCAGATCGATCCGGATCTGCTCGGGCAAATCGTCAAGCTCAGCACCGAGATCGAGAAGAACTTCAGCACGTTCCGCGGCGCCATCGACGACGAGACGGTGACCGACAACGAGATCAAGGGCATTCTCAAGGAGCAGACCAATCGCGTCGTGCGCCGTCAGGCGTGGGAGGCGAGCAAGCAGGTGGGCAAGGCGGTCGCGGACGATCTGATCCGGCTGGTCAAGCTGCGTAATGAGGCGGCCCGGGCGCTGGGCTTCGACAACTACCATACGCTGGCGCTGGCCACGGGCGAGCAGGACGTCAACGATCTGGACCGGCTCTTCGACGAGCTGTACGAGTTGACCAACGAGCCCTTCGCCCGGCTCAAGACCGAACTCGACCGCAACCTGGCGAGCCGGTACTATATCAACCTCGAAGAGATGATGCCCTGGGACTATCACGACCCGTTCTTCCAGGAGACGCCGATGGTCTATAGCCTCGATCTCGACGTCTTCTATGCCGATAAGGACATCAGGGAACTGGCCGAGACGTTCTACGCCGGCATCGGGCTGCCCGTCGCCTCGATCCTGGCGCAAAGCGATTTGTACGAGAAGGAAGGCAAGAACCCACACGCCTTCTGCACCCATATCGACCGCGAAGGCGACGTCCGCATCCTGTGCAACCTCGCCAACAACGAGACTTGGATGGAGACGCTGCTGCACGAGCTGGGCCACGGCGTCTACGATCTGTACCTGGACCCGGAGGTGCCCTACCTGCTGCGCGAGCCGGCGCACGCGTTCACGACCGAGGCGATCGCCATGTTCTTCGGCCGGCTCAGCCGCAACCCCGCCTGGATGCAAGCCATGCTGAGCCTCTCTGACGCGCAGACAGCCGAGATCGCCGCCGTCAGCGACAAGTACGCCCAGCTCAAGCAGTTGATCTTCGCACGGTGGGCGATGGTGATGTACGCCTTCGAGAAGCAGCTTTACGCCAATCCCGACCAGGACCTCAACGCCCTGTGGTGGGACCTCGTCGAGAAGTATCAGCTCGTCCAGCGCCCGCCGCGACGCAGCGAGCCGGACTGGGCCGCCAAGATTCACTTCGCCATCGCCCCCTGTTACTACCACAACTATATGCTCGGCGAATTGCTCGCCTCGCAACTGCACCATCACCTCGCCACGAAGGTGCTCAGGATCCGGGACGATCGTGACATCAGTTACGTCGGCAAGGAGAAGGCCGGCCGCTTCCTCAGGAAGAATGTCTTCGAGGCCGGCAACGTCTATCACTGGAACACCATGATCGAACGCGCCACGGGCGAGCCGCTCAGCGCCAAATACTTCGTCGAACAATTCGTCAAATAGCGCCTGCAACGCGATTCTCAGGAGACACGGATGAACGACGCCAACAAGGCACCACAGGAATTGACGATCAGGGTCCTTTTCTTCGGCGTGCTGCTGAGCGTGATCCTTTCGGCGGCCAACGCCTACCTGGGCCTGTTCGCCGGCATGACCGTCTCGGCCGCCATTCCCGCGGCGGTCATCGCACTGGGGATCATGAGCTTCTTCCGGCGCAGCACGATCCAGGAGTGCAACCTGATCGGCACGTGCGCGTCGGCGGGCGAATCGCTGGCCGCCGGGGTGATCTTCACCCTGCCGGCATTGCTGTTCATGGGACGCTGGGAGAAATTCGAATACGTCTGGGTCGCGATCATCGCGGGCTTCGGTGGCATGCTCGGCGTACTGTTCACGATCCCTCTGCGCCGCTCGCTGATCGTGGAGGGCGATCTGAAATTCCCGGAAGGCGTCGCGACGGCCAAGGTGCTGGAAGCCGGCCGCACCGATGCGTCAGGAATCGGCTACATCGTCAGGGCCGCTCTGGCCGGCGGGCTGTTCAAGATCGGCGCCAACGCCGTCGGCCTGTGGCCCGAGGTCATGCAGGGCGCGACGCGCCTGGGCGGCTCGATCGCCTATTTCGGCTCCAACCTCAGTCCGGCCCTGCTGTCCGTCGGCTACATCGTCGGCCTCAATATCGCGGTGCTGATCTTCATCGGCGGCGCCGCCAACTGGCTGCTGACGATCCCCATCGTCGCCGGCATGAGCGAGTGGCCCGTCTACGGCGCCGACCACGATCTGGCCGGACAAGCCGTCTCCGCCCTCGAATACGCCTCGCAGCTCTGGTCGACCAAGACCCGCTACATCGGCGTCGGGGGCATGCTCGTCGGGGGCCTGTGGACGATCTTCCACATGCGCAAGAACCTCGTCAGCGGCGTCACCAGCGGCCTGAAGGCCTATCGGCAGATCAAGGAGGGCACGGGCGACATCGACCGAACGGAAAAGGACCTGCCGATGCAGTGGATTATCTTCATGATCATCGGCTCGGTGGTCCCCCTGTGCTTCGTCTATCAGTACTTCGTGCAGCAGATTCACATCTCGCTGGTGATGGCCTGCGTCATGCTGGTCACGGGCTTTCTGTTTGCGGCGGTGGCCGGCTATATGGCCGGTCTGGTGGGCTCGTCGAACAACCCGATCTCCGGCGTCACCATCTCGACCGTGCTGGTCTCCTCGCTGATGCTCGTGCTGATGATGGGCCGGACGGCCGAAGGCGGGCCGGTGGCCGCCGTGGTCATCGGGGCCGTGGTCTGCTGCGCCGCCGCCATTGCCGGCGACGTGATGCAGGACCTCAAGTGCGGCCGGCTCGTCGGCACCACCCCCTGGAAGCAGCAGGTCATGGAGATGCTCGGCACCGCCTCGGCGGCCTTGGTCATCGGACCGGTGCTCATGCTCCTGCACAACGCCTATGGCTTCCGCGGGATGGAAGGCGCCGGCGAGAAGGCCCTCTCGGCGCCGCAGGCCAGCCTGATGGCTTCGGTGGCCGAGGGCGTCTTCAAAGGCGGTCTGCCGTGGGGCTATTTCGGCATCGGGATGGGCGTGGCCGTGTTGATCATCGCGCTGGATCAGTACCTCCAGGCCAGGAAGTACCCCTTCCGCACGCCCGTGCTGGCGGTGGCGATCGGGTTCTACCTGCCGTTCCAACTGTCGGTGCCTATCTTCCTCGGCGGTCTCGTCAGTCTGGCGGTCAAGCGCTATCATGCGTCGCGCCGCACGGAGACGGCGGAGGTCGAGGCATCGGACCGTCGGGGGCTGCTCATGGCTTCCGGCCTGATCACCGGCGAGGCGCTGATGGGCATCCTCGTCGCCATTCCCATCGTCGCCCTCAAGCAGTTCGAGATCGATCTGCCGATCCTCGAACACTTCACCGGCCGCACCATGCCGTTCGGCGGCATCGTCGGCGTCGCACTGCTGGTCGCTGTCACCGGCTGGCTCTATCGGACCACCGTCAGAAGAAAACCGAACTGAGCAACGAAAACGAAAGGACCACACCCGATGACAGACCGCATCGAGGCGTACATCGAAGAGAATCAGCCGCGATTCATCGAAGAACTCAAAGAGTTCATGCGCTTTCCCTCCGTCAGCGCCCAGCGGGCCCATGACGGCGACACGCGGGCCTGCGCCGAGTGGCTGGTGGCGCATCTTGTCAGGCTGGGCTTCGATGCGCAGCTCATCGACGTCGGCGGCCAGCCGATCGTCCGCGCCGCCGCCAAAGGCAAGGCGAGCCGGCGTGCGGTCATCTATGGGCACTACGACGTGCAGCCGGAAGACCCGCTGGACGAATGGAAGACCCCGCCGTTCGAGCCGACGATTCGCGACGGCATTCTCTACGGCCGCGGCGCGACGGACGACAAGGGCCAGCTCTTCGCACACGTCAAGGCCGTCGAGAGCCTGTTGGCGACCGAGGGCCGGCTTCCCTGCGAGGTGGTCTTTCTGATTGAGGGCGAGGAGGAGTCCGGCGGGGACGCCCTGCCCCGCTACATCAAGCAGGCGCGGGCCGAACTGGCCTGCGACGCCGTGATCGTCTCGGACAGCACGATGTACGACGCTGATACGCCGGCCATCACGAACGGCCTGCGCGGTATCCTGGCATTCGAGTTCACCATCAAGGGGCCCAACAGCGACGTCCACTCGGGCGCTTACGGCGGCGCCGTGGCCAACCCGGCGATGGTCGTCGCCCAGATGCTGGCGGCCTGCGTCTCGCCCGAGGGCAAGGTCCTGATCCCGCATTTCTACGACGACGTCGCGCCGCTGGAAGACTGGGAGCGCGAGGGCTTCGGCAAGCTGGCGTTCGACGACGGGGCCCTGGCCCGCGAGCTGGATGTGCCGCGTCTGCACGGCGAGCCCGGCTACAGCACGCTGGAGCGGCTCTGGGCCCGTCCGACGTTCGAGGTCAACGGCATCTTCGGTGGCTATCAGGGCCAGCGGTCCAAGACGATCATCCCCGCCAGCGCCACGGCCAAGATCAGCATCCGGCTCGTGCCGCACCAGGACCCGGCCAGGGTCCGCGACGCGGTCTTTGCCCACCTCCGCGCCGTCTGCCCGGACACTGTCCGCCTGGAGATTCCGTACTCGGCGATGAGCCCGCCGGTGCTGTTCGACGTGAACACCCCGGTGATCCGCGCTGCCGAGGAGGCCCTGCGCCAAGGCTTCGGCCGTGAGCCCGCTTTTATCCGCTGCGGCGGGTCCATCCCGGTCGTCAGCACCTTCGTCGAGCAGTTGCAGTGCCCCGTCGTCCTCATGGGCTTCGGGCTCGACAGCGACCGCCCCCACGGCCCCAACGAGCACTTCAGCCTCGACAGCTTCCGCCGAGGCACCAAAGCCGCCGCCCACCTCCTGCGCGCCATCTGACCGCGACCTCGCGACCCGTACGGCCCGCCGACGGCCCTAACGACGCTGCCGGGGCGGATATTATCGGAATCCGCCCCAACCGACCCAAGTACTAATCTCATACCGAAATCTTACGAATTAGTACATCCATCCCCGCAGTCCCCACCACCCCCGCTCTCTTGGTGCTGGGAATGGCCCTCCAGCACGATGGATCGGCGAATATTGGACCGACGGTCGTGTGGCAGGCGGGGTTTCGTATCCTATGGTTTACAGGGGGGGCACTCTCGGCGGGCCGACGCCGAGGCTTTCGGGCAAGCCGGGGTGCCCTGCCCCTTGCTCGCTGGATCCAACACCACCTCCCCTGAGACAATGCCTTTCCCATACAAGCGGTCCGAGAAAAAAAAGGGCTTTCCCCAATCCTGTTCGGCCCGGGATTTGCAGGACGGGGGTGGTGAGTGGAATGGGATGGGCGGAGGTCCGCATCGGAGAGAGCCGGCGGCGGAGGGCGGCGCGTGGTGCGCGCAGCATCGAGCGGGACACCATTGGCGGCGCGAATGGGCCTTAGACGATGCGATCGTGTTTTTGCAGACGCTGGATGTGAGCCAGCAGTTCTTCTTCGTCGGCCATGCCGGTGAAATACCAGCAGAGCATTTCATAGGTGCGCAGCGTGGGCTTGCGACCGGTCCACAGCGAGAT
>Ga0209509_1001899_pt1 | contig 14747 bp, 11 predicted proteins | sample BioC13SIPDNA_FD_185743 | JGI IMG/M metagenome (GOLD analysis project Ga0209509, IMG submission 185743) | Anaerobic biogas reactor microbial communites from Washington, USA - Biogas_R1_A C13 SIP DNA (SPAdes) (version 2) | ecosystem: Engineered > Bioreactor > Anaerobic > Unclassified | place...
CACGTCCGCCTGTTCGGCTGACATGCGAGTGGCAAGTACGTCGATGCCGCGGGCCTTGAGTGCCTCGAAGATCTTCTCGAGCGCTTCGACGGATTTCCCCTGTGCATAAACGACTTCAGGAAAGCCGCAGCGACGACTGCGGTCCAGGTCCAATTGGGCCTCGCCGACGTCGGCGATCGTCGGTTCGCATACTTGGCGGGCAAAGCCTTCGACCGACAAGTGGCCGTCAAGCAGGAGTCGGGCGAGCCGCTGAATTTCTTGGGGATCAGGCGTGTTCATGGAATCCATCGTAATGCAGTCCGACACCCTCAGCCAGAACCGACCGCGATGCGTTTCACGCATAGCCGGGCGAAGTGGCCGAGAATCGGCCCTGGTGCGCCGATTTCCATGCCGGGACGCCTTGAGGGAAACGATTCTTAGGCTTAATCTGAAGGGTTACGCGATTCCACCCCCCCTCCAGGATGCGGTTCATGCCTGACCGATACCTTGGACGCCGCGACAAGTTGCGCCAGGCCGTCAAGAAATCCGGTGCCGATGCCCTGCTGGTTACGAACTTCTCGAACGTGACCTATCTGACCGGCTTCACCGGCGACGACAGCTTTCTGCTCGTCCGCCAAGATGGTGACGTGATCCTGAGCGACTTTCGGTATGACACCCAGTTGGAGGGTGAATGTCCGGGTCTCGACATGCAAATCCGCTGCCACAGTGTGACGATGCCGGAGTGGATCGCCAGGACGGTGAAGGCGGCCAAGATCCGGCGTCTGGCCCTTGAGGCCGACTCGGTCTCCTGGACTCTCCTGAACGAGATCGCGGAGAAGGTCAAAGGCGTGGAGACGCTTGCCACCTCGGGCTTGGTCGAGAAACTGCGTGAAATCAAGGACAAGCAGGAAATCGACGACATCAAGTCGGCAATCCTGGCGGCCGAAAAGGCCTTCGGCGTGTTGCGTGCAACCCTCCGCTTGGATAAGACCGAGAGACAGGTCCGCGACGAACTGGAATACCAGATGCGAGTCTTCGGCGCCGCGGATCGGGGCTTCCCTTCCATCGTGGCGGTCGGCCCGCAATCCGCACTCCCCCACGCCGTGCCCGGCAACAGGCTGGTGGCCGGGAGCAACATCCTGCTGGTCGACTGGGGATCGCGAGTCAACCAGTATTGCAGCGACTTGACGCGGGTTCTGATCACCGGTAAAATCTCGCCGAAACTCGAACGTATTCATAGGGTTGTGTTCAAAGCACAGCTCAAGGCAATCGAGGCGATTCGGCCTGGCGTGACCGGCCGGGAAGTCGATGGAATCGCACGGGCAGTGATTGCCGACGCCGGCCTGGGACGCTATTTCGGCCACGGCCTCGGCCACGGCATCGGACTCGATGTTCATGAACTGCCTCGCCTTGCCACAACAAGCACCACGGTTCTGAAGCCGGGTATGGTCACCACGGTCGAGCCGGGAGTCTACATCCCCGGGTGGGGTGGCATCCGTATTGAGGACGATGTCCTCGTCACTCGAGACGGTCATGAGGTGCTGACCTCGCTGCCGAAGACACTGGAAGAAATGGTTGTCTCGTGACGAATCCGAATCACAAACACACGGAAAGTGGAGTAAACGGGATGGGCGGCCCCTCGAGTGGTCAAGATATTTTCGATGTACGCAAGATTCGCCGGCTCATCGAACTGATGAACGAGCACGACTTGCAGGAGATGGACCTCCGCCAGGGCGACACGCGGATCCAACTCCGCCGCGGCGGCGAGAACTTCATTGCCGCCGGCCCCGGGGCCCCCCCCCAACCGGCCCAGGCTCCGGTCCACCTCCCCGCGTCGGCTCCCGTTTCGGCGGCCCCGTCTCCCCCGGCTGCGCCGGCAGTCGACCCCAACGTGACCGTCATCAAGAGCCCGATGGTCGGGACGTTCTATTCGGCGCCGGATCCCGACTCGGCTCCCTATGTGAAGGTTGGCGATCCGATCGGCAAGGAAACAACGGTTTGCATCGTGGAAGCCATGAAGGTCTTCAACGAGATTCAGGCCGAAGTCGCCGGCACGATCACGGCCGTCTTGGTCGAGAACGGTGAGCCGGTCGAGTTCGGGCAACCGTTGTTTCGAGTCAAAACGGGTTGAGTGATCCATGTTCAAACGAATTCTAGTTGCCAATCGCGGAGAGATTGCTCTTCGCGTTATCAGGGCCTGCCGCGAACTGGGTATCGAAACGGTCGCCATCTACAGCGAAGCCGATCGCGGCGCCGCCTACCTCAGCCTTGCCGACGAAGCCTACTGCGTGGGGCCGCCACGAGCCGCCGAGAGTTATCTCAAAATCGACCGCGTGATCAGCGCCGCCGAGATCGGCAACGCGCAAGCGATCCATCCGGGCTACGGCTTCCTGGCCGAAAACGCCCACTTTGCCGACGTTTGCCGAAGCTGCAAGATCGAATTCATCGGTCCCACCCCCGAGGCCATGGCCCTCGTCGGTGATAAGAACGCCGCGCGAAGTCTGGCCAAGCAGATCGGAGTGCCCACCGTTCCGGGCAGCGACGGACTGGTCGAGGATAAGGACCAGGCCCTGGAGATTTCCAGAGCGATTGGCTTTCCGGTCCTGATCAAGGCCTCGGCCGGCGGCGGCGGTCGGGGGATGCGCGTGGCCTTGACCGAAAAGGCTCTTGAGTCGGCCCTGGACCAGGCCCAGGCGGAGGCCGGGGCGGCGTTCGGGAATGCCGACATCTATTTGGAGAAGTACGTCGAGCATCCACGCCACGTGGAAGTGCAGGTGATCGCCGATACGCACGGCAACGTGGTCCATCTGTGGGAACGCGACTGCACCATGCAGCGGCGGCACCAGAAGCTGATCGAAGAAAGCCCGGCCCCGAATCTGGACGACTCCGTCCGAGCGACCATGTGCGAGGCGGCCGTTCGCTTGGTCAAGGCGGCGGATTACACGAACGCGGCAACCGTCGAATTCATCGTCGACCGCCAGGGCCACTTCTACTTCATCGAGCTGAATGCCCGCATCCAGGTGGAACACCCTGTTACCGAACTGGTAACCGGCATCGATCTGATCAAGGCCCAGATCCGAGTGGCTTCCGGCGAACCGCTTCCTTTCAAGCAGGAAGACGTCCGCCACCAGGGCGCATCCATCGAATGCCGTATCAACGCCGAGGATCCCGCAAAGAACTTCCAGCCCTCCCCGGGGACGATCACCAAGATGATCATTCCCGGCGGCTTCGGCGTCCGTTTCGACTCGCATGCCCATGCCGGCTACACGGTTTCGCCCCACTACGACTCCATGATCGGCAAACTGCTGGTCCATCAACCTACGCGGGAGGAAGCCATCGCTTGCGCCCTCCGCGCCCTCCGCGAATTCCACGTCGAAGGCATCAAGACCACCGTGCCGCGACTGATCGAAATCCTGTCCCACTCGGCCTTCGCCGAAGGGCGCGTCGACACCACCTTCATCGAACGCAACTGGGCCAGCTAACCTTCCTCGCTCCCGAACGCTGCACGGTACCCCGAACCCCGAACCCCGACAACTCCCCCCGGAGCTTCCCATGCCAACGCCTCTCTCCAGCCCCACCAAGCCGAACACCGACCTCAAACGCGTCGCGATCCTGTTCTCCGGCGGACCGGCGCCGGCCGCCAACTCGGTCATCGCCAGTGCCGCGATGTGTTTCTCGCGAGCCGGCATCGAAGTGCTCGGCATGAAGAACGGCTACACGCACCTGGTCTCCTACAAGCCCGGCCAGAAGCTCGAAGAAGGCAAGGCCTTCACCATCCTCGATCACAAAAACCTGGAAGGCTTGCGCACCGCCCAGGGGATCATGATCGGCACCGCCCGGGCGAACCCCGGCAAGCCGCTGAAGAAGCCCGAGGACTTCAAGAATGCCGAGAAGACCGCCCAGATGCAGGCCGTCTACGACGCCCTCCAGTCGCTCGGCGCCGGCGCCCTGATTTCGATCGGCGGCGACGACACCCTGACCACGGCCGCCAAGTTCAAGCTCTTCCAGGACACCCTGCCCAAAGGCAAGCCGCGAGTCCGCGTCGTCCACCTTCCCAAGACCATCGACAACGACTACAAGGGCATCGACTTCACCTTCGGCTACTTCACGGCCGTCGAAATGCTTGCCGTCCAGACCCGCAACCTCCGTGCCGACTCGCAGGCGGCAGGCGCCTGGTTCATCTGCCAACTCATGGGCCGCGCCGCCGGCTGGCTCACCTACGGCGCCGCCATCGGCGGCGAAGCCAGCCTCGCGATCGGCATGGAAGACATCGACCAGTCCTGGTGGGGCACCGAACCAACCGTCGAGCCCGCCACCGGCGAACAAATGAAGGGCGAAGACGGCAAGGTCGTCATGCGCAAGATCTTCGACGTCCGCAAACTGGTCGATCGCATCACGTCCCTCATCATTGCCCGCGAGGCCGAAGGCAAGGGCTACGGCGTCGTGCTCATGGCCGAGGGCCTGGCCGAGTTCCTCCCCCTCGACGAGATCCACAAGACCCTCAGCGAAGACGAATACCACAGCCTCAAGCCCGACAGCTTCGGCCACTTCCCCGTCTCTCAGCTCAAATACTCCGGCCGCCTGGGCCGCCTGGTATCCGCCGAGTACAAGAAACGCACCGGCAAGGAGAAGAAGGTCAACGGCCTCCAGTTCGGCTACGAAGTCCGCTGCCACACGCCGACCGCCTTCGACGTCGTTCTCGGCAGCCAGCTCGGCGTGGGCGCCTACCGCGCCTTGGCCGAAAAGGGCATGGACGGCGTCATGGTCTCCGTCAGCGGCCAGCTCGGCCTCGTGTTCCCGAAGTTCGAAGAGCTGATCAACTTCGACATCCTCCGCGCCCACCCGCGCCCCATCGAGCCGGGCGAGGATTTCCACCAGCTTGCCCGATACCTGGAAACCTGGGTCAGCGAATAAGTGCGGTGCGCTTGCGTTAACTGCTGGGCAAAAGTTCTCAGATAAGAAGTCAGCACGTATGGCCTGGCGTCTGACTCTCGCCGAGTGCCACTAAGAACCAACAACAGATGCGGTCATATAGGGAGTCGGCTAAACGCCGAGAACGCTCTCCAAGTGGCCAGGAGCGAGTCGCACGCCACTGGGTCTTAAGGCGATCCCGCCAGCCCTCGCCCCACGCCCTGCTGCATCAGCGCCTTGAGTTCGTCGAGATACTGCTCGTAGACGCCGCGGGGAGTAGTCTCGCGTCGGACGCAGATCGAAGCCGCCATGCCCAGCACCTCGCCCATCATGCCGGTGGTTCGCTGCACGCGGATGGTGCCCAGCGCCACGTGGGTCACGCTGATGTTGCGGCCGGCCATCATCAGGTTCTCGACGTTGCGGCTGTAGAGGCAGCGGTAGGGGATCGGGTAGGGCTCGATCTTCGTGTGTTTGGCGATCGAACGGAACTCCTCGCCCGGGAAGTGCCTGGTGTTCTCCGGGTTGGGGTAATGGAGGTCGATCGTCCAGGTCGTCGTCACGCTGGCGTCGGGGAACGGCCGCTGCTCGGTCACGTCCTGCGCCTGCAAGATCACGTCGCCCAGCAGACGCCGGCTTTCTCGCTTGCCGCCGATGTAGGCCACCCAGGCCAGCCGCCGATTGGCGATCTTCGCCTTCATGTCGCTCTTGTTCTTCAAGTAGGACCAGTTGCCGTAGGTCACGCGCAGGGCATGGTCGCGGATCTTCTCGATCTCGGTTACCTGGTTGAGCGTCATGCCGGTTTCCCAGTCCCAGTCGCCGCGGGTGAGCCGCTGGCAGGTCTCCGCGTTGAACTCGACGGCCCAGGGGCATTCGGGGAACGGGCAGGGCTCGGCCTCTTCCTCGGTGTACCACTGAACCGAGGTGCCCATCACCATCTGGTCGGCCACCTCCGGGGCTCGCTCTTCGCCGGTCTCGCTTCTGGCTTCCCGTCCCATGCGAAAATCAGCGCCCGCCAGAAAGCCGAGGTTGCCGTCGCCCGTGCAGTCGGCGAATAGTCGACCTCGGAATCGCATCTCACGGCCGGTGAGCGTGTCTTTGCCGATCACGGCCGTGATCCGGTTGTCTTCCCTTTCGACGCGAAACACGTGGGTGTTCAGGAAGAGCCTGACCGGATCCTCCGCCTCGACGATGCGCCGTTTCTGATCGTCTTCATAGTTGGAGGGCGGGCCGGCGTTGTGGGTCGTCTTCTCCGGATGCGCTTCGATGACGGCGAAGATCCGCTTGCTTCGGGGCGAGTCGGGATCGCGTTTGGCTTCCCACAAGTTCCAGTGCCCGATGGGGCCGAGTTCGTCAACCAGATCGCCCAGACGCGGGTAGGGCTGCTGGTGGATCAGGCCGGAGAGCCCCACGCGGACCTCGGAGCTGTTGTTGCCGCCGAGGACGGGGCGGTTCTGGATCAGGGCGACCTTGCAGCCGAGCCTGGCGGCGCTGACGGCCGTGCAACAGCCGGCCATGCCGCCGCCTACCACGACCAGATCGAACCTGCCCGCATCGTCCGGCTCGTCGGGCAAGTTGAGCAGCTTTCGTCGCCATTGGGTCATGGCCGGATCTTGATTGGGCGGCTGGAAGTCGCCGTCGGTGGTAAGCAGGACGGCGTCGCAGCGCCCGTCGAAGCCTGTCAGGTCGTGAAGAGCAAGAGTCACTTTGCCGGCCGGCAGGTTCACCGGGCCGCCCGATTGCCAGTGCCACTCGGCGCCCTCGGCGCCGAAGGTCAGATCGACCGGCTTGCCGTCCACCAGCACCTGGAACCTGCCCGGTGCACCGGGGGCGTTCCACGGAGCGACCCAGTCGCGGGTTCGGACCCACAGGTGGTACGTACCTTCCTTGGGCACGTTGACGCTGGTCACAGCATCGGCCACCGGCACCCCGAGTCCGTGGGCGAGGGCGAACGGCGAGCCCATCACATCCATGGCCTGGGTGTCGACGACCCAGCCGCCGGGATTGGTGAAGCTCTCGGCTTCGAGGAGGAGGGCGGATGGGGCCGGTTCGTCTGCTGGCACGGTTGGAACCGTGAACAAAGCGGCGAACAACGCAATCCAGGAAACTGGAGACAGGGGGCGAGGTGTCATATCGGGCATTTCAGGTACCTTGTCGTCGAAGGGCGGATTTGCGCACTATCGATACTCAACGCATGTCATCGGCCGAAGGAGCGGTTTATGGTAAGTTCCCTTCTGATGCCACCGCCCGTTTGCTGGTCGAGTCTGAACCATCGGTTTGACCACAATTTCCGTAGAGCGTAGCATTGATTGCGCCGAGATTCGAGTCCTTTGAAAGGTGCCCCCCCGATGGCTGCTCTCCCTCGTCCTACCCCTCAATAGATCGACGATGCTGTTCGGACAGTCTTGAAGTCCGAAAAGGAGATCGATTTCCCTGCCCTTGAGGAGGAAGTGGAACGGAAACTGACCAACCTCGCAAGCCGAATGCAGGTTAGTTAGACAGGCTGCGTGGAGGCTCATCCACTCTAGGAATGCTGAGTTGACAAAAGACCTGTGAGTCAAGGGATTGAATGTCAGCCTCCAAGCGAGATGACCGCCTGCACGTAGCGGAGGGCGACGATCAGCAGCGCGATCCGTTTGAGCGTGACCGAGACGCGGTTTTATATCAACGTTCCGCTTAATCAAGGTTCATCCGGAATTCGCGTAGGGTGCGAAGTGCACCAAGAGCACCGGTGCCTCTTCTCTGTTGCACGATAGCCATAACCGCTTGGCAAACAACCGTTTAGACGCGTCGACAACAAGCGTGGTGCGCGCATGTTGGTGAAGGTCGGGTTGCGGATTTGGCGCGGCTTGGACTCGAGAGGTGGATGGTGGGGGTTGTTTTGGTCAACAAGCGGAGAGAATCCCAATTCTGGCGGTGGGCGGTGGGGGTTGTTTTGGTCAACAAGCGGCGAGAATTCCGAATTGGGCGGCGACTGGTGGGGGTTGTTTTGGTCAACAGACGGAGAAAATTCCGAATTGGGCGATGCCAGTTTGGCGAGGGGGGCCGGGAGGGGGAAGGGGAATTCGGGGATGAGATGTGCGGGCACGTCGGCGGCGGTGAGGCGTGGTCCGGCCTGTCTTATGCCGCGGATTTCGGATCCTTTTAGTAACTCACTTCCCGACTTCTCTTGCACTTGAGTCAAGTTTTGGCGACTCGGCCTTGGTCTGAGGTGGAACCTGGTAAGAGTCTTTGTGCAGGACTTGTGCGCATGTTTGTGAAGGTTGGGTTGCGGGCTTGCCCGGCCTTGGGGTCCGAGTCGCCTTCCGCGGGAGGTTCGCCAGGGGGGGACGACGGCATCTTGTCGGGCGAAGCGGTCGGGGTGTTCGGTGAGGAGGCGGACGGCTTTGTGGTCGGCTGTACACATATTCATGTGTACATGTTAGCAATCCGGCGGGATTTTTCAATAGGAAAGTTGAACCTTTGGGGAGGTTTGTTGGGGGGGGGTATCGCGTTCTGATAAGGCGTTGGTGCGACGTGGACGTCTCGGGTACGGAGAACGCGGTGACGACGACCTTCAGCCCAGACCGCGTTTCACGTCTGGGCCGCCAGCGACTCCCAGGTCCCCGCCGACATCCGCCGAGGCCGCAAAGGCCTGGCCATGGCCTTACGACATCCATTTGTCCCGAAATAGCTCAACGGGTTTGCAGCGAAACCCCACCGATTCCGCAAAACACCCTATATGCCGATCCTCAGATGAGCAGCCGATCCGCTCCAACAGCCGCAGCGATTGGAATCCTCTTCTCCCACCGTCGCCGGCACCAACAAACACGCAATCACCACGGGGGCGAGCCCGAACACCGACAAAAACCATCGGGTCACGAGCGACATTCTGCGGCGTTTCCGTATTCGCAAAACCAGTCTCCCGGCTAGTTCCTGCACAGTTGTCGTACCACGTTGTGAACTGTCGCGTGCAGTGCCTTTATCTTCACTCCCGCAAGCAAGACTGTCAAGGAAGGGGGCCCAAGGATTTCCTGACGATTGGGTCAGTTATTGCGGATTGTCGGCTCTCGCCATGCCCGATAAACTCGAAAAAGGCTCGCGGCATCGTTGACCGCAGGCGACTTCCTAAGTGTTTAGCGCATCAAAAAGACCCAATCGAGCCAGTGCCCAGATGCTGACCCCCTCCGAGTTTCACCAATTGGTCAGCGGTCGGCGGAAAGGATTCCGCGCAACCTGCCTCCGTTCCGTCCTCGCCGGTGCCGAACTCCCCTACATCGTCACCGTCCGTTGGCGAAACCGCCGCTACGACCGAAATGCAGCCCTTGTCCACAACGTCGGTGTCCCCGTCGTCAGCGTCGGCAATCTCACCCTCGGCGGAACCGGCAAGACGCCGATGGTTGCATGGATCGCCCGGTTCCTCAGAAACCAGGGCGTGCGTGTCACCCTTATCAGCCGCGGCTACGGCGCCGAAGCCGGAAGCCGCAACGACGAAGCCGTTGAACTCGAATACAAGTTGCCCGACGTTCCCCACCTGCAAGACCCCGATCGAGTCGGCGCCGCGGCCATCGCCGTCGAAGAACTCGGCTGCCAGATGATCCTCCTCGACGATGCCTTCCAACATCGTCGCATCCACCGCGATCTCGACGTCGTTCTCATCGACGCCCTCGAACCGTTCGGCTTCGAACACGTCTTTCCCCGCGGCACGTTGCGAGAACCCCTCTCCGGATTGCGCCGCGCCCACGCCGTGGTCCTCACCCGAGCCGACATGATCGATCCCGACCAGCGAACCGCCGTTCGCGCCCGAGTCGCTCGGCTTGCTCCCCACGCCCCTTGGGCCGAAGTGATCCACGCCCCGCAAGAGCTTCTCGCCGCCGGCGGCAAGACCGAACCTCTCGACCACCTGCGCGGTCGCCCAGTTGCCGCCTTCTGCGGCATCGGAAACCCCGCCGGCTTCCGCCATACCCTCGACTCCTGCGGATACAACGTCGTTGCCTTCAGAGAATTCCCCGATCATCACCGCTACGATCGCAACGACGTCGAACAACTTCGACAGTGGGGCCATGACACGGCAGCCGACGCCGTCCTCTGCACCGCGAAAGACCTCGTCAAGATCGGACTCGACTGTCTCGGTCCACTCCCCCTCTACGCCCTGACCATCGGCATCGAATTCCTCAACGGACAACAAGAACTGGAAGCCCAACTCACCACCCTGACCCAAACCGTCCCACCCGACGATCCAATCACGTAGCACCTCCCCCCACACGCCCAACCCGAAACGCAACTCTCGTAGGTTGGCTCTCCAGAAAGCCAACCTATGGCTCACGCGAAAAAAGCTGACACACAACATCGGAAGTACAATCCGCGCAAGAGTTCAGGACGTTTTGCCATGGATCGTAGTTCGCGTCGGGTCATGTGTTTAAGTCCGTCGTTGGTTTTGGCCTGATGGCTTTTGAGTTCGTGGTGTTTTAAGTGGTTCCAGACTTTCTCATCGGGATTCCAGTCGGGAGAGTATTTGGGGAGATGAAACACGTGCACTTCGCACTCTACGCGAATTCCGGATGAACCAGAATTGACGGTCCGCCGATCCGGGCCGGTGGAGTATGGGATCATCGTGGAGCCGAGCGCGGAGGCAGACAACGGATCGCGCTTCGGGACGTTCCGGAACGTAACCGGCATATTACTTCACGGGGGTGAGCGTGAAGGAGTACTCGTAGGGCTGGTCGCCGGGGAGGGTGTATTGGGGGTGAGTTCGGGCGCCCCAACTGTTGTCGCCGCCGACGCCGTGGAGTTGCAGGTCGACGTTGAGGGTCAACGTGTCGCGGCGGGGTAGTTGGTAGTCGTGGGTGGCTGCTTCGAGATCGGCGGCCGTGTAGGGCCAGACGGCAAAGTTGATCAGTTCCTTGCCGGCCGTGATTCGCAGACCCTTGCCGTCGGCATTGGTGAGGGTGACCCAGCGGACGTCGCTGCGGTTGGCGTTGTCCTGGGCCCGGCAGTAGGGGTGGATCAACTCTTCGACGAGGCCCTTGTAGACGGCGATCTCGCCGCCGGTCTTGCGGTCCCAGTAGGTTTCCTGGGGGCCGCGGCCGTACCAGGCGACGTGTTCGAACTCGGCGGAGAGCGAGGTCGTCATGCCGAACTTAGGGAGGAGGGGGATCTTGCCTTCACCCGGCTCGTACTGGGCGGTGACCGTGATGCTGCCGTCGGTACGGACGAGGTATCGGGTCCGGTAGGTCGAATTCGCCAAGGGGAGGGTCGATTCGACGGCGATCAGGAAGACGTTGTCGGAGGCGGGTTTAGCCTCGAAGCTGTTCACGCGGCGTTCGGCGGCGGCGTTGCGCCAGTCGCCGAGTCGCGAGAGGTAGTTGTTGCGGTACTGATTGTCGTTGGGGACTTTCCAGAAGTTCGGCGCGAGGGGGGCCGCGAGGAGTTCGCGGCCGCCGACCTTGTAGGAGACGAGTTCACCCGACTTCTTGGAGAAGAGCACGACGAAGCCGTTGCCCTTGATGGTGAACGAGTCGTCGTCCTGTGACAGGCCGAGGCGTCCTTTGCTCTCGGCCGTGCGCGTGGGACGCCGGCTGCCGGACAGTTCGAACTGGTCCCAGGCGACGCGGTGTCCGGCGGGGGCCCAATTCGTATCTTCGGCCAGAGCGAAGGCAACGGTAAGCAGGTACGCGCCGTCGGCGCCGGTCTTGGGCAAGTCGATGGTCAGTTGCTTCGATTCTCGCGGGGCGACGTCGAGCCGGCCGAGCTTGCCGCCGGCCACCTCGCGGCCGTCCTTGCGAAGGAGCCAGGAGGCTTCGAAGCGGTCGAGATTGGTGAAGTAGTACTTGTTCGCGACCTCGACCTTTCCGGCGGCCAGGTCGACGGGCGAGACCTTGACCGACTGATAGACCTTGCGGACCTCGTAGAGGTGGGGGTTGGGCACGCGATCGGGTTGGACGAGTCCGTTGCAGCAGAAGTTGCCGTCGTTGGGGATGTCGCCGAAGTCGCCGCCGTAGGCGAAGAACTGTTTGGGTTTCGACGAGCTATTCTGCTCGGATGTCTTGGGCTGATCGGCGTCGGGCACGTTGGCCAGCAGACCTTGATCGACCCAGTCCCAGATAAACCCGCCTTGCAGTTGGCGGTTGCTTTCGATGGCGTCCCAGTAATCCTGCAGGTTGCCGACGCTGTTGCCCATGGCGTGGGCATACTCGCACTGGATGAGGGGGCGATCCTGGGGTTTGCTCACGTAGTCGAGCATACGTTGGATCGTGGCGTACATGGGGCAGAAGATGTCGGTATTGCGATCGAACTCGGCCCGTTCGTATTGGACGGGGCGGGAGGGATCTCGCTGCTTGGTCCAGTCGTAGGTGGCTTCGAAGTTGACGCCGTTGCCGGCCTCGTTGCCAAGGGACCAGATGATGATCGACGGGTGGTTCTTGTCGCGTTCGACCATGCGGCGGGTGCGGTCGAGGTGGGCCTCCTTCCAGGCCGGATTCTTGGCCAGCGATTCCGGACCGTAGCCCATGCCGTGCGATTCGATGTTGGCCTCGTCGATCACGTACAGGCCGTACTTGTCGCAGAGGGCGTACCATTGGGGATCGTTGGGGTAGTGGGAGGTGCGAACGGCGTTGATGTTGAACCGCTTCATGAGGAGGACATCTTCGATCATCGATTCGACCGAGACGGTGTGGCCTTCGGTCGGATGGTGCTCGTGGCGGTTCACTCCCTTCAGGTCGACGGCCTTGCCGTTGACGAGGAGTTGGCCGTCGCGGACTTCGACTTTGCGGAAGCCCACGTCGTGGCTGGTGACGGCGATCGTCTTGCCGGCTTCGTCTTTCAGGGCGAGAACGAGCTTGTAGAGGTTGGGCGTTTCGGCGGTCCACTTGGCCGGATTCTTGACGACCACGGGCGCGGGGGTGCGTTGAGCGGTGACGTTGGCGGGAACGGTGAACTTGGCTGGGGCGAACTCCGCGACGGGCTTGCCGTCGAGCGTGAGGATGGACGTTTCGACGGAGCATTTGCGGGGCTGGTCGGCGTAGTTCATGACTTCAAGGTCGACGGTGACCTTGGCGTCGCAGCAGGCGTCGTCGAGTTCGGCGTGGAAGAAGAAGTCGCGAAGGTGGAGGTCGGCGGCGGACCAGAGGTAGACGTTGCGGAAGATGCCGCTGAGACGCCAGAAGTCCTGATCTTCGAGGTAGCTGCCGTCGCAGTAGCGGTAGACCTCGACCGCCAGCGTGTTTTCGCTGGGCGCCAGATACTCGGTGACGTTGAACAGGGCAGGGGTGCGGCTCCCCTGGCTGTAGCCGACCTGTTTGCCGTTGATCCAGAGGTAGAAGGCCGAGTCGACGCCGTCGAACTGGATGAAGACCTGGCGATTGAGCCAGTCCTTGGGTACGGTGAAGGTGCGGCGGTAGGAGCCGACGGGGTTGCGTTGGGCGTAGCTGGTGAACTCCTTGGGCGGTTCGCCCATGACCCGAGGCGGATCCTTTTTGAAGGGATAGGGGATGTTGGAGTAGAGGGGGACGCCGTAGCCCTTCATCTGCCAGTTGCTGGGGACGGGGATGTCGTCCCAGGAGGAGACGTCGAAGTCGGGTTGATAGAAGGTGGCGGGCCGGCTGTCCGGATTTGGGGCCCAGTTGAATTTCCAGGTGCCGTTCAGAGACTGGAACCAGGGGCTCTGGGTGGGATCGTTTTGGACGGCCGAGACGGCGTCTGTGTGGAAGAACGACGTGGTTCGCCCGGGTTCCTTATTGCGGCCGATGACCTGCTCGTTTTCGAGGTCGGGATGGTCCGCAGAAGCGGCGGGCAATGAGGTTAGAAGCAGGGCGGCCAACAGGCAACTGATCTTGGGGGCGCGTTTCACGGTCTCGTCTCCTCGGCAGGATCGTCGTTTTGGAGTGTTATTGATGTGTGTATTGAAGATGCTCACGGCCATTCAGCGGTAGGGGTGATCCCGAAGTCAAGCCTTCTGTCCTCACTGGCGATTCGGGTGGTATTGAATTGTTTCATGGTCGGGAATCCGGGCGTTTCGTGCAAGGGGCGTGGAGAAGAGGGGCTGCGGCGATAGCGGCCCAGCAGGAGCACTGCGTAGTCCTCTTGTGGCAGAAAAAGTAGCTCGCACTCTCCGGGCGCCGCTGGCGGGAAATCGGGATTTCCGGCAGTTCTGCGGACGGCACGGCGGAGCGTGCCTGCTACTTTGCAGTTCTCCTGAGCGGCCCAGTTGCCGGGTTGTCCTTTTCCTGGTATTCAAGCTAGAATGGACGGGGGAAGATCCCACCTGTGGGGGTGGCCATTCGGCAGTCTCTGGGTGTGTTGTTTTCCGAAATCTCCAATGACGTGGGAGAGCGAGAGATGAGTATGCAAGTCCCTCCTGACCTCGATCCTGCCGTCCGACGACTCATCTCCGAGGGCCGGTTCCGGGACGAGAGCGAGATTGTCGCGGAAGGAATACGGCTGGTGTTGAAGCGTGATCAATTGGAGAAGGACATCCAGGAAGGTCTCAACGCCTTGGATGCGGGAAACCGGATTCCTGCCAGTGACGTCTACGCAGAGGCGAGAAGGCGTGTCGCGGCAATTGCGGACGAGCAGAGGCGGTAGGCATGCCGAAGGTGCATTACTCGGTGCTGGCAGCAAGGGATCTCGCCGAGAACGCCGAGTACATTGCGAGAGACAGGCCTGACGCCGCATATCAATGGATCGATGCGATCGAATCGACCTGCGTGATGCTTGCCGCCAATCCAGAACTCGGAGAGTTGCGCGAGTCACCTCGTTTGGGGCATTGCCGCAGTTTCACAAGCGGCAAGTACGTCATTTTCCTGACCGTCACGGATTTTGGGGAGGGTAAGTGCTCGTGACATAGTTTACGAAAAAGGCCATGATCCACCAAAGGCATTTTG
>Ga0209509_1001925_pt1 | contig 14573 bp, 19 predicted proteins | sample BioC13SIPDNA_FD_185743 | JGI IMG/M metagenome (GOLD analysis project Ga0209509, IMG submission 185743) | Anaerobic biogas reactor microbial communites from Washington, USA - Biogas_R1_A C13 SIP DNA (SPAdes) (version 2) | ecosystem: Engineered > Bioreactor > Anaerobic > Unclassified | place...
ATGAACTGGGCAAGCATGGTGGGGAAATATTTTTTATTTGTCAGGAGATAGAGGGTAACCTGATTGGTTTTATTGAGAGTAAAGGATACCGGGTATTTTCTATACCTGAAAATAGGGGAGAACCTTACAGGCCGGGCTTTAATGAGAGTGATTTTGATTGGAACAGCGACGCTCGTCAAAGCTGCGAAATATTGCAAAAATATGTAGATGAAATTGATTTGCTGGTAGTGGATCATTACGCACTTGATATTAATTGGGAAACAAGGGTAAGCCAGTATGCAAATAGAATAATGGTTATAGATGATTTGGCCAACCGTAAACATAAATGCGATTTGCTATTGGATCAGAACTTCTACGAAGATATGCACGAAAGATATAACACTTTGATACCGGAGCATTGTATAAAATTAACTGGACCGCAGTATGTTCTGCTGAGAGCAGAATTTGCCAAAATGAGGCGTTGTTTAGGAGAGAAAAGTGGTTTTCTTAATAGAATATTGGTATTCTTTGGAGGCAGTGATCCGAGTAATGAAAGTGTTAAGGTTCTTAAAGCCATATTATCTTTGAACAAGCATAATCTAACTGTTGATGTGATAATAGGGAAAAACAACAAGTTCAATGAAGAGATTGAGTTGCTAGTTGCTGGTAATCCCCAAATTAGCTGTTATATATGGACAAATGATATGGCTCGGTTAATGAGAGAAGCCGATTTATTTATCGGGGCTGCGGGAACTTCTACCTGGGAGCGTTGCTGTCTGGGACTGCCTGCTTTGATTGTTACAATAGCCGAAAACCAGGTGTTGGCGACGAGGGCTTTGGCAGAAAACGGTATGGTATGGTATTTAGGGAAAAACACAAATGTGAAAGAAAAAGATATTAAAGATGCTTTACAGCAATGTTTGGATTCACCGGCTATTTTACAGGGAATGGCAAAAAAATCTTTGGAACTAGTGGATGGAATGGGAGTAGAACGTTGTGCAGCTATAATAAGAACACTGCAAACGAATTAGTATATTCATCTTTTCCAATGCATTAAATAAATACTTGGAGGGATGGTCCATGAAGGGAAAATATAAGATTATTGTTGATTCAGAATATGGATATGTTAGGGTTGACCCTATTCCGACTCAGGAAGAAGTGGAACATTTTTACAAGGAAGAGTTTTATTCTACCAATGCTGCAAAATTTAATGATTCTTCACTTGAAGTTCAGCAAGAGGAGCAGGAATTCTTTTTTAGCCGTTGGGAGTTAATGTACAAAAAGTTTAGTGCTTATTATGCAAAAAAAGAGGGATTATCATTATTTGATATTGGATTTGGTTTTGCTCAGGCTCTATTGTTTTTTAAAGATAAAGGGATTGAAGTCAGTGGTCTAGAACCATCACCTGAAGGAGTAGATTTCGCCCGTAGCAAGGGATTGAATGTTTTTGAATGTGGTATTGAAGATTTATCTTGTGTCGGAGATAGACGTTTCGATATTGTAACTGTGTTAAATGTGCTCGAACATCTCCGTAATCCGGTAGAAATAATTAAGGATATTAAGGCAAAGCTGCTTAAACCGGGGGGGATGTTAATAATTGATGTTCCCAATGAATTTAATGATCTTCAAAATATTGCCAATGAAGAATATGGATTGAATGAATGGTGGGTTTGTCCTCCGGCCCATATAAACTACTTTTCCAGCAGTAGTATCCAACAGGTCTTGAGAAGATGTGGATATAGCATATGGGATTATCAATCTTCATTTCCCTTAGAACTATTTATGCTTCTAGGTGATGTTTATGTTGGGAACAATGAACTGGGAAAAGCATGTCATAATAAAAGGGTTCATTTTGAGTATTTAATGAGGAAACATAAGAAAGAAGACAAGTTGTATCAGTTTTATAAGGCGCTGGCTGATTTGAATTTAGGCCGTGATATTGTTGTTTTTGCCATAGCTGAATAGCGAGGAGTTATGAAAATGGAATTCGTAAATTTATCACGTTATATTCCCGTTAATAGAGGAAGAATATGGCCTTTCAGTAACCTTCGCAAGGTATCTCCCGTTTACCTGACCTGGGATTTACAGCTTGATAATAAGCCGGAAAATCTTGCTTATGCTCATAAGCTGGCAGAGGAAGGATATGACGTAGTACCGATTCGGAAACTACCCCCATCGGAACATTATCTGAATAGAGAAAGCTTCCCACGAAGAATTCTATTTGAAATGACAAGCAGGTGCAATTTTAATTGTAGAATGTGTCCACAGCAAAATCTAAAAAGGCCTCGCATGGATATGCCCGGAGAAGATTATCGCAGGGTTGTTGACGAAATAGATAAATATGGTGTAGAAGGTTTATGGCTTTACCATTTGGGTGAATCCTTATTGCATCCCGAATTTGAGAAAAATCTAATACATATTGCCGGTAAGAAGAATTTGGGGGTGAAATGGATGAGCACCAACGGACAGTATTTTGATGAGGATAAGATTAATTGTATATTGAAGGCCAATATTGATTATGTAAATTTCTCTGCACATGCGGTAACAGAGGAAACCTACAAAACAGTAGCACCTGGTGGGGATTTTTACCGGGTTCAGGCCAATCTGCAGAAGTTATATGAAAAGAAAGGCACAAATAATTTACCCAGTCGTCCCTTTATTCATTGTCAGATGATAGAACAGGAGACAACCCGGCATGAAGTCGATGATTTCATCAAAAAGCACCATCAACACGCTGACATAGTAAGTATTAATATGCTGGAATATGTAAATTTACCCAATAACTCTTTTGGCATTGATCAAAGAAAAAGAGGAGCCCTAAAATCGTGTACGCGGGTTAGCCGTAATGATTGTTTTATAATGTCAAATGGGCATGTAACTCTTTGCGATGCGGCATACAATGGTGAAATTGATCTGGGAAGTATTTATGAGCATTCCCTCTATGAAATCTGGAATGGAGAGAAAAGATCTGAAATATTAGAATTGAACAGGCAGGGAAGGATGAATGAAATTGATTTTTGCTGTCAATGTACCGATTATGATATTTGATGTTAATAAATTATGTTACTAAATCTACAAGAATTTAACAAAAGTCATATTCCCCTCACTTTTGAATGGGTAAAGGAAAAAGAATTTCAAAGACTCTTTCTTATAAGGGGGGAGGTAACATGGGAAAAGCATTTTGCCTACTTTGATGCTATTTTAAATGATTCACAACAACGGGTTTATGCTATTTTATATGATGGATATCATATAGGTAACTGTGGATTTAAAAATATTAGAGAACAAGATGGAATCGGAGAATTGTGGATTTATATTGGGAAGGACAGCCTTAGAGGAAGGGGTTTAGGAACACAGGCTGCACGATTGCTTATCCAACAAGGTTTTAATAACCTGAGCTTAAATAGAATTTATCTACATGTAGCGGATTTTAATTTATTTGCACGAAAAATGTATAAAAATCTGGGCTTTATTGAAGTGACGATGGAAGAAAAAAATGAAGAATGGGATGGGCGTGGATATGAAATTATACATATGGAGTTGAATAGAGAATAATATGAAAGTAGCCATGATGCAGCCCGGATTTATACCGTGGCAAGGCTTGTTTGAATTAATATATTATACAGATGTTTTTGTTTTTTTGGATGATTTCCAGTTTTCAATACAAAGTTATAACCAAAGAAATAGGATGTTTGTAAATAAAGGACAGGTTGATTGGTATACGGTGCCAGTACATAAGGCGTTATCGTTCAAAGCGCCTCTTAATCAGACTGTAATAAATGAAGGAATTCCATGGCGCAAAAAGATGTGGAAGCGCATTGAGATTAATTATTCCAGGGCTCCTTATTATGATGAAATTGCGCCCCGCATTAAAGATTGTTTGTTTTGGGAGACAAATAATCTATGTGAACTAAATATTCGTTTTATTAAGAATCTATGTAGTATTTTAGGTTTTAATAGAGATTTTCGTTTTAGTTCACAGCTTCCATCGAATAAAAAGAGATCGGAGCGAGTTTTAGATTTGTTGCAGAAGACAGGAGCTGATTTTTATTTATGTGCCAAGGGTTCATTTGGCTATATGCTTGAGGATGGGATATTCCCGGTGGAGTCTATACAGGTTCTATTTCAAGATTTTCAACCCAAACCCTATAAACAAATAGGAGATAGGGATTTTGTTTCCCATTTATCAGTTCTGGATGCACTAATGAATGTGGGATCACAACAAAGTGCTGAATTGATAATAAACGGAACAGAAAAGTGGCTAACATGGCAAGAGATGCTTAGAATCTATCAAAGCACTGGAGAAGTCAAGAAAACTTGGAATGATTAATGCATATTATTTTTAAATCTGTACAGTTGGAGGAGTTGTTCTGGTTGAACTGATTAGGGGGAGTATAAATGAAAGCGATTAATATTGGGGGAAGTTTGGTAGGAGAAAATTATCCTCCATTTATCGTTGCTGAAATGTCAGGCAATCATAATCAATCCTTGGAAAGGGCTATGCAGATTTTGGAGGCGGCTGCATATGCTGGTGCTCATGCGGTTAAGCTGCAAACTTATACGGCAGATACAATTACCCTGGATGTAGGCGAGGGTGATTTTTTTATTGAGGATAAAGATAGTTTATGGCAGGGTAAATGTTTATATGAGCTTTATAATGAGGCATATACCCCTTGGGAGTGGCATGAGGCAATTTTCAAGCGTTGCCGGGAATTGGGATTGATGGCTTTTAGTACGCCTTTTGATGAAACGGCGGTGGATTTTCTAGAAACATTGGGTGTTCCCTGCTATAAGATTGCTTCATTTGAAAACACCGATTTGCTTTTGATTCGCAAGGTAGCTGCAACTGGCAAGCCCATAATCATTTCTACTGGCATGGCCACTGTAGCAGAGATAGATGAAACTGTAAGGGTGGCCTGGGAGGCAGGCTGTGAGGACTTAATTCTGCTGAAGTGTACCAGCTCTTATCCGGCCAGCCCGGAGGACAGTAATTTGCTTACTATTCCCCATATGCAAAAATTGTTTAATTGTCCGGTGGGGCTATCAGATCATACCATGGGAATTGGTGCTGCCGTGGCTGCGGTTGCTCTTGGAGCCTGTTTGATAGAGAAACACTTTACTTTATCCCGGGCGGATGGAGGGGTGGATGCTGCTTTTTCCATGGAACCGGAAGAAATGAGGCAGCTGGTAATTGAAACGGAACGGGTCTGGCAGGCTTTGGGGAAAATCAACTACGGCCCGGGTGAGCAGGAAAGCAATTCTTTAAAATTCCGGCGTTCTTTATATATAGCAAAGGACATGGCGGCAGGGGAGGTTTTAACCCCGGAGAATCTACGCATCGTAAGGCCGGGATATGGTTTGGCACCGAAGTATTATGATGTATTAATAGGGAAAAAGGTTAAGCGGGCTGCGAAAAAAGGTACTCCTTTTAGCTGGGATTTGATATAACTACGGTAATAGCTTGGTATAAAACCTGGAGGAATTTTATGAGTATGGTAAAGGATGAAGCCAAAAGACTCATTGACCAATTATCGGAAGAAACTACCTGACCTTCGGGGCGGCGGATATAGAGAATGTTACTCCAGGATTATTGCATATTCTTAAAAGTTATAAGCACTTTGAAGATCTGCACTGGCATGTGGTGATAGGGCTGGTATTTCGTAATCTTGCAGAGATTGAAGCAGTGGCCAGGGATTGTCCCAATGTGGCTCTGCACTATAATCCGGATGTAAAAATGTTGATGGATTTTTGTGATATATCTATCACTGCCGCCGGGAGCACTACTTATGAGCTGGCAGCCTGTGGTGTACCGGCTTTGCTGGTAGCTGCAGCCAATAACCAGCTGCGGCTGGCCCGGGAAGCGGAGCGGCAGGGAATGGCGTTTAACCTGGGCTGGTTCCATGAATTGGACCCGGATCGCTTGTACTCTGCTCTGGATAGACTGATAAACAATCAGGCATTAAGGGAAAAGATGGCTGTTCGTGGGCAGGAGCTAATCGATGGCCGGGGAGCGCAGCGGGTGGCGGGTATACTGCTACAGTCAGTTTAGCGCCTCCGCAGACCCGTTTTAAGACTTATTGTTCTTGATGTCTGTAGCACATATCATTAAGGAAATGTGTTAGGAGGTGCGCTTAGTGCAATTTATCAGCGTACGCGATTTAAGGCTTAAGTCTGGTGAGATATGGCAGCAGTTGAAAGAGAATGGGGAGATGGTGGTTACCTCAAGTGGGCTACCGGTAGCTGTTTTATTTAGTACTGATGAGTATGATTTGGATGAATATCTGACTATAGTGCGCGGGGTCAGGGCGATGCTGGCGGTAAATAAGATGCAAGAACGCGCGCTTCAGGAAGGTCTGGATAAATATTCTGCGGAAGAGATTGAGGCTGAGATTAAGGTGGTTAGGCAAGGATGCAAGATATGATTCCGAAGCATAAGAGATTAAGACGAAGGCAGAGGCTGGTAGTAGCCAAAGACTGGGTACAAATGTATCAAGGTAAGAATTTGCTAACAGGATACCGAAAATATTTTGGGGTTGATTGGCGGTGTGCAGTTAAAGAACTACAAATGCTAGGGTATCATATTCCTGAAAATTATATAAAACAATTGCAAATGGCTGAAGATGAGCGCCGAAAAGCAAAAGCAGAGCGCAAACGAAAAAGGGAAGCAGAGCAGTTGGGTGATACCTTTGATATGGACAGTGATGAGTATTTCTATTATATAGCCGGGTATACTTCAGGTGGGTTTCCTTTTGGGATTACCTGGGAGTAATGGGGGCAGACGGATTTATAAGGGGATGCAGTGGAAATTATTATTCGTTTTTTCTCAGAGAGCGCCTAAACCCCTATCTGATAATGCTTTTTGGCTCAGTGGCACGGGGTGAGATGTATGCTTGTAGTGTGTGGATATTGCTTTTTTGAGCGATAGGGTATGTAATAAAAAGGGAGCATTCTTTATTACCCAAGAATTGGCAGTCGAGTTAGACCGGGATGTTCATTTGATAAATTTGGATACGGTGTCAACCGTTACTTGGTGCATTTCAGGTACTGGTTAATTAAATCCATATACTCCAGGTAGTATTGTAAGCAGGTGTTTATAGAGCTATAAACGACTTCATCATCGATTTTCTCATATTCGTGTACCAGTATATTTCTGAGCCCGGTAGAAGGCGCGATTTTTAAAGCAAATTCAATAGGTATGATGTGCTGCTCGGCGATATCGATAAAGGAGTTAAAGTAATCAGTAGCCCCTTTGCCGCTCAGCATCTTCAGGAGCATATTGTTAATATCGGTAGCGCATTCGACTATTAGCTGCATGGTTCTTTCTACAGCCCGCCGATAAACGGAGTTGCTGATATACTCATCCAGGGAAATTGATGAGAGAGATTTTAGCTCGGTATAGTAAGTCTGCAGTTTCTCTAATTTGGCGCAGATTCTGTCATGGTCGGACATTTTTTAATTCCTCCGCTAATTTCTTTTCGAATAGAGCATGCTTTATCTGGCGGAACTTGCGGGTTTCATAATAGCATTTATATAGATAAGGGCACAATTGTTGAAAGTATCCTTCTTCTTTCTCATATAGAACTCTGCCATCATTGGCAACTGCTTCTTTTAAAAGACCGGAAGCGGTTTGCAGGTTAACCAGGTCTATGTTACTTTTGCGATGCAGCATGATTAAATCACTCATCAAATCAAATAATTGCTGGCTACCCAGCTGCTGTTCCGAAATAAAGGCAATATCTATGTCACTGCGGGAATGGTCATAGTCTTCCTGCCGGGCATAGCTGCCGTAATATACTAATAGCTTCAGATGATATTTTTCTACTACCTGCTGCAGTTTGTCGGTATCGATTTTAGTGAGCATTTTTTATACCTTCTTCCTGCTTCCAATGTAAAGGACTAAAAACGATAGCACATGGAAACACGACTAATAAATAGATTACTGATTCTGATAAATAATTGGTTTATACCGGGGGCGGGGAATGGGGATATCAGCTTCACGGGCGGCTGCTATCCATGCTTTTTTGGCCAGTTGTATTTCTTTGGCAGCTTCTTCCGGGCTAACCCCAAAGGCGGAGCATCCTTTTAAATCAGGGATATCAGCAATATAACCGCCGTCTTTTTCACTATAAAAAATATTGATGTGATAGTCTTTCAATCTTCTTCGACCCCCATTTGCAGGTTATATTTTTCAATCAGGGTTAAGAACTGATTGATCTGATATGGTTTTACCTTGCCATCAACTTCCTGCAGGTTAATAATTTCGTTTATGTCAGGATGAACAAAAATGTGGTGACTTCCATTTATACGTTTTAGTTCAAATCCATAGGCTGCGACTAATTTTAGCATATCAGAGAAACGAATATTGCGGTTGTTGTTAAGAATTTTCTTTATTAGTTTTTTTGGATTCATACATGCCCCTTATAGAATTATAACTTAATTTCTACAAGATGACACGTAATAATAAGGAAAATATTACCTGCCAAGTAGTGTTTTCTTGATGCCTGCAGCACAATCGTATATCATTATTTTATAAAAGGAAGGGATGGGACATGAAACTTGAGTTAAGCAGTTTGAGAAATGCTATAAGATCGCTGGAAAAGGCTTTGCTGATTACTGCTGACAAAATTGTGCAGGAAGATGTGAGTACTGATGAAATAGATTTGATGAAAGCCGGTGTAATTCAAAATTTTGAATTCAGCTATGAACTCTGTTGGAAATCTATGAAGCGTTGGATTGAATATAATGTTGGTGCGGAAATTGTTGATGGGGTAACCCGTAAGGAACTATTTCGAAGAGGCCTGGAGAATAAGTTGATTTCGGATATTGATATATGGATGGAATTTCATCGGGCTAGAAATATATCATCACATATATATGATGATAAGACCGCGGAGGAAGTGTATGAAATAGCCACAAAATTCCTTGATTATGCTAAAAAGCTTCTCGATAGTTTGGAGAGCCGCAATGATTAATGTAAGCGAATCCCAAATGCAAATTATACTTCGTATTCTGGATAGGTATGTTCCCGATAGTCAGGTCTGGGCCTTTGGTTCACGGGTTAAGGGAAATTTTAAGAGCTATTCGGATTTGGATCTAGTTGTTATCAGCGAGGATAAAATGAGCATAAGCGAGTTTGGAGAATTAATTGAAGCATTTCAGGAATCTGACCTGCCATTTCGGGTCGATGTGCTGGATTGGCATGCTATTTCACCTGAATTTCGTCAGCTTATAAAACAAAAGTATGAAGTATTGAAGGCTAAGAAATCTCCTATCGATTCTTTGCTGGTAGGTGTTCTGTCTTGAAACTAAGCAGCTTAGCGAAACGCAATATAAGGGAAATATTACTCAAGGGTGTTTTGAAAATGGTTAGCGAATTTGGGTAACATTATCCACTATGCTGGCTAAAAATAGTTAAAGAGGGTGTGTTTTATGGGGGAGACAGTAAATCTGACACTGGAAGCCCATCCGGATATTGAACTGGGCAGGGAAAGAAGGCCCCTGGAAGCCTTCCTGACTTTTCCGGAGGCAGGAATCAATGAGGATACCGGTATATTCCTGCTGATCGATGGATTGGGCGGGCGGGCGAATTCCCAATATCAAAGCGATGAATTGCGGCCCTTTGTCGCCGATACTTTTAACTGTGTGGCGATAGGGGTAAATTATTTCGGTATTGCCCGTAATGAGGTTTTGAATATCACCCCGGAGTTTTTATATAATTTTAACCGTATTTACGGCTTGAACCTGAGCCTGGAGAGCTTCAAACTGGTGCAAAGCGAGGATGATATCTACCGGGTGATTGCGGAAGCGGTTATCGGGCGGGGGATTACCAGTGTGGATGTTCGCTGCCAGCCTACCCTGGAAACGGGGCGGGGGGAATACCAGTCCTGGGGGTTTTTGCCGGCTATTGACTGCTTGCAGGTAGTGGGTGAAGTCTTGAAAACCTACCCGCTTAACCCGGGCCGGATTATGGCTTATGGCAGCGGCTACGGGGGATACATAGCTCTTTTGCTGGGAAAGTTTGCTCCCCATACCTTTTCCGTGATTATGGAGCGGGGGGCTTACTGTCGTTCGGAGTTGAAACATATTGCCTGCGGGGAAGTCATGGAAGCGGATTATATATACAGTTTTGCTATACGCTTTTCTGATTTGAGATTTACTATAGCTGCCGGTTCCAAGAATCCATGGACAATTGAGGACGAGCTATCCTCGGCCTATTTTTCCGACAGCCACCGCCGCATCCGGAGTTTGCTGGCGGAAGGGCCGCGGATGGTTTCTCCTACTCGTTACTATATATTGCATGCGGAAGATGATGATATCGTCCCGGTGGCGGATAAAGACAGGCTGGTGGATAGCCTGAGGAATTATGCTCCGGTTTATTACCAGCGGTTGCCCGGGCAAGGGCGGGGGGCTTTAGACGACAACGGTGACCGGGAGGAGAACGGTGAGAAGGAGCTGTTTACGCTGCCGGATTTAAGCAAGGCCAGTGACCGGGAGTTGCTTCAGTGCTTGAGCCAGGTGGAGCAGGATGCTGCCGATTCTCAGAATCGGGATACGGATTTTAGTATGAACAGCCGCTATGTCTTTGATTGTGGCGAGAAGCTCTATGAATTTTCTTTTGCTGATTCCTGCGATTTGCAGGTGTCTCTGCGGGACAAGCCGTAATATATCCGTAATATATCGTAATATATATGGAGTCATTCCTCCTGATATATATTGCAAAAACCCTTTTTTATGCAGAAGGATTGCCTAAATATGCAAAGCGAGCGTTGGGAAGCCGAAAGCGGGCAGCCGAAGACCGCCCCCACAATGCCCTTCGGTCGCTATTGGGGTTGTTGCGCCTGATTCGGAACGACACGGGGGTTGTTCCCTACTCACCCTTCGATCGCTGTTAAAGTAGTACCCTGCGGGTACGCCTGATGCTCCACCCTGCGGGTGTCGCTATTAAGGTTGCACCCTGCGGGTACGCCTGATGCTCCACCCTGCGGGTGTCGCTATTAAGGTTGCTGGGCGTTATATTTCTGAGGGTGACAGGAGAACCATCCGAGACCGCTGAAAAAGTGCTCTTTTGCGTGTCATTCTGAGCGATAGCGAAGAATCTCGTTAGCTAAAGTCCCAATATTACGGACTTCCAAAAGAGATCCTTCGTCGCCTGCAGCTCCTCAGGATGATATTTATGATACTTTTTCAGTGGTCTCGAACCATCCGCATGACACATGATGACAGACTGCCCGTGACACAGAAGAACTGTCCCCGTGTGCACCCATGGAAGAACCGTCCCCGTGATATACCATATGCTGCAGGTGAGTGATGATGGCAACGGTAATAAGTATGATTAATCTGAAAGGAGGGGTAGGAAAAACTACCCTGACCGTGGCTATGGCGGAGTTTATGGCGGCGGAGTATGGTCTTAAGGTGCTGGTGGTGGATCTCGATCCCCAGACCAATGCCACCGTGGCTTTGATTAATGAACTAGAATGGAGAAAACGCAATATACGGGGGCAGACGCTACTAAATATTTTTTTGGATCATCTGAGCAAATACCAGGTATTTTCGCTGGAGGAGGCTATAGTACATAATGTTTCCAATGTTAATGGCAGCATAGAGGGTTTGGATTTGCTGCCTTCCAGCATTGACCTGATTGAGGTGCATGATGAGTTCCTGCAAGCTATTCCTTCGCTCCCCATTAATCCCCTGCATCTCCTGGGTGATGTTTTGCGGACAACGCTTTCCGAATATGACATAGTCTTGCTTGATTGCCCGCCGGATCTGGGCCTGATTTGCCAGAACGGCCTGATGATCAGCGATTATTATATAATTCCTACCATACCGGACATCCTTTCTACTTATGGGATTCCCCAGATTATAAACCGCATCGGGCGTTTGCAGCGGGAGAATAGTATTTCTATCCAGCCGCTGGGGCTGGTTATCAGCAAATACCGCCAGCAATCGGAAATCCACAAGAACCAGGCAAATCTTTTAAAAATACATGCTCCCAAGGCCGGATACCGGCAAGTATTTAACACCTTTATTCCAGAAGGAAATCTGGCCGCCATGGTGATGGATTATACCTTACATTTTAATAGCCTGCGGGAAAAATATAACTACAGCAAGTTTTATCAAATATATAAAGCCCTTACCGAGGAGGTTTTAAGCTGTGTCCAATAATGAGCTTGGTCAACAAATGGCGGAGTTTTTCCGCGCTCTGGCCGTGGAGATTGAAAACAGTCCTTCTCTGGCGCGCAAGCTGGTAGTTCCCTTTCAAAACGTGGCTGCGGCCGGCCGCCAGGCTGCACCCAAAAAACGTACAAGCAGGAGTAAAGTTTCGGTGCCGGAGGGATTTGATCCCTTTCAGATTTACTATGACCAGGGCGGGCTTGGTTTGCAGCAGGCCCTGGAGCCTATGGATGCAGCTACCTTAAAGGCCATCCTGAATCATTTTGCTCTGGACCCTACCCGCAGTTATACCCGCTGGCGCAAAGAGGAGCGGCTGATGGCTTATATTATTGAAAGGGTCAAGGCTTTAAGCAATAAAGGTCAGGTCTTTAGGGGATAAAGGGGAAAGTAAAATATTTTTGCCGGATTTTTTATGGCATTTTGTGGTTCTGGAAGTAGAAGCCAGGAACAACAAAAAACTTGAAGATATATTCAGACTAAATTATAATTTCATCAGGAGGTGGAGCATATATGTCAGTGGCAAGAGTTGGGAAACGTGGCACATTAATTATTCCAGCGGAAATACGTAAAAACAACGGAATTAAAGAGGGCGATGAATTGATTATCAATATCAGCGAAGCGGGAGTAATATATATGATTCCTAAACCCAAGGATTTTGTTATGGCTTTAAAAGAGTCCGGGCAGGGTTTATGGGGTGATATTGACCCGATTGAATATATTCGGCAGGAGCGGGATTCATGGGATTAGACTATACGGGTCAAACACTTATGATTGACAGTAATTGCTTTATATATCTTATTGAAGGTGAATGTTATCCACTATTCTTACCCCGGGTGGAAAGATTATTCAGAGCGGTTAGTGAAGGCCAATCTATGGCTTTGACTTCTCCAATTACCTTAACTGAAGTTATGACCCGCCCCAGGAAAATGGGTCAGGAAGACCTGGCTTACACCTACAAAGCACTTATTACCAATTTCCCCAACCTTAATATAATACCCATCGACAATAACATCGCTGATCGTGCGGCTGCTTTGCGAGGCCTATACGGACTAAAGACCCCGGATGCTCTGCAATTGGCAACCGGTCTGGTTAATAGAGCCACTCGTTTTGTAACTTTTGACCGGGAATTTCGCAAGCTGCCACCTTTAATGAATGTGCTTATTCCAGGTGAATAAAAGGGTGGATTTTAGCCCGGGGATGTATTTCATCATATATTGGGGCCGATACAAATACATTTCCCATGCTTCAATTCGGCAATAAAGGATTTGATGGGTTTTTGCGATATATCTATTAGTACAACCGGGAGTATCACTTACCAACTGCTTGCCTATGCTGTACCGGTAAGCTGGTAATATGTGACCGGGCCGATCGCGGGTAGTATCTTGATGGTCCGGGGTGCAGGTGGTTGCGCTATACTGCCGGATGAGATGAGGAGATAAAACATGGCTATAAAAGAGATGATAAGTGGCAAAAAGGTGCTGGTGACCGGGGGCACCGGGACGGTGGGGAAAAAGCTGGCGCAAAGGCTTCTGGAATTGGAGGCGGCGGTGGTTCGCATCTATTCCCGGGATGAACATAAACAGTTTGCTATACAGGAGCATTTTACCTACCAGAGGCTGGACATGAAGCGGATGCGCTTTTTTCTCGGCGATGTGCGGGACAAGGAACGCTTGAAGCGGGCGATGGAGGATATAGACCTGGTTTTCCACCTGGCGGCTTTAAAGCATGTACCGGCCTGCGAGTACAATCCTTCGGAAGCAGTCAAGACCAATGTGATAGGGACGCAGAACATAATTGATTGTGCTATAGAAACGGCGGTTTCCGCCGTGGTATATACCAGTACGGACAAGGCGGCGTCACCCACCAATACTATGGGGGCTACCAAATTACTCTCTGAACGCTTGATATCTTCAGCGGATCACTGGAAGGGTCCCCGGCAAATTAAATTCCTTTCTGTTCGTTTTGGCAACATAATCAATAGCCGGGGTTCGGTGGTACCGCTGTTTGAGAAGCAGATTGCCCGGGGGGGCCCGGTTACCGTTACCGACCCACTCATGACCCGCTTCTTTATGAGCGCAGATCGCTCGGTGGATTTGATATTAAAATCCCTGGCTATGTCGCGGGGCGGCGAGACTTTTGTATTTAAGATGCCGGTTCTGCAGGTGGGCGACCTGGCCCGGGCGGTGATAGAGAATTTGGGTAAAGATGTAGAAATGAGCATAATCGGTCTGCGGCCCGGGGAGAAGATGTATGAGGAACTGATGAGTGAGGAAGAAAGCGCGCGATCGCTGGAAACGGACGAACTTTTTGTCATAATACCTTATGACCATGACCGGCGGGAGTACCAGGAGTGCTATAGCGGTGCCCGGCTGGCCGAGTGTAGTACATATAGTTCAACTGCAGCCGAGGCGATGAGTCTG
>Ga0209509_1001941_pt1 | contig 14496 bp, 2 predicted proteins | sample BioC13SIPDNA_FD_185743 | JGI IMG/M metagenome (GOLD analysis project Ga0209509, IMG submission 185743) | Anaerobic biogas reactor microbial communites from Washington, USA - Biogas_R1_A C13 SIP DNA (SPAdes) (version 2) | ecosystem: Engineered > Bioreactor > Anaerobic > Unclassified | place...
ATGGACGGTGAATACTAGCGGCGAGGTGACGTTTACGCCCGCCGATCTGGGCGGCGGGGTGTTTTTCACCGACGACCCGACGCCGATCGAGTACACGGTGCAGGACGCCACGGGCCTGATTTCCAACCGGGCCACGATCACGATCGACTACGTGCCGATCGCCACCGGCGACAGCTCGCTGGACAACCCGACCGGCGCGCCGGTCACGGTCGCCGTGCTGGACAACGACACGACGGGCGACACGGTCGATCCGACCACGGTGCAGATCGTGGGTACGACGAACCCCGGCGATCCGCTGGTGGTGCCCGGCGAAGGCACGTGGACGGTCGATCCGGCCACGGGCGCGATCACGTTCACGCCGGAAGCCGGCTTCACGGGCGACCCGGATCCGATCGACTACACGGTCCAGGACCACGAGGGCAACACGTCGACGCCAGTGTCGGTTACGGTGACCTACGACCAGCAGCCGCCGGTGGCCGAGGACGATGCCAAACTGGCGCAGCCAGCGGGACCGGTCACGCTGAACGTCACGGGCAACGACAGCGATCCGAACGACGATCTACTGGTTGGAACCGTGGACCTGAACCTGGATGCGGGCGCTCCGGGCATCCAGACGACGCTGGTCGTCTCCGGCCAGGGCACGTGGAGCGTCGATCCGCTGGGCAACGTGACCTTCACGCCGCTGCCGACGTTCCACGGCGATCCAACGCCGATTCCGTACACCGTCAGCGACGCCACGGGGCTGCCGTCCAACGAAGCCACGATCACGATCGACTACGTGCCGGTGGCGACGAGCGACATTTCGACGAACAACACGGCGGGAACCGCGGTGATCGTCCCCGTCCTGGGCAACGACACGACGGGCGATGCGGCGGTGCTGGACACGGTGCAAATTGTGGGCACGGACAATCCGGGCGATCCCCTCGTGGTTCCCGGCGAAGGCACCTGGAGCGTGGACACCACGACCGGCGCGATCACGTTCACGCCGGAGGAACTCAGCCCAGGCGTGTACTTCACCGGCGATCCGACGCCGATCCAGTACACGGTGCAGGACGACGACGGCAACACGTCCAATCCGGCGACGGTGACGATTGACTACAACCAATCCCCGCCGGTGGCCAACGCTGACGAATCGCTGCACAACCCGGCCGGGCCGGTGACGTTGCTGGTGACCGGCAACGACACCGACCCGAATTTCGACTTGGACCCCAGCACGGTGGATCTGAACCCGACCGCGGCCGGCATCCAAAACACGCTGGTCGTTGCGGGCCAGGGCACGTGGAGCGTCGATGCGTCGGGCCACGTCACGTTCACGCCCGAATCGGGCTTTACAGGCGATCCGACGCCGATCCCCTACACGGTCAGCGATGCCACGGGCTTGGTGTCCAACCAGGCCACGATCACGATCGACTACGTGCCGGTGGCCGACGACGACGCTTCGGGCGGAAATGCGACGGGCGCGACGGTGACGGTGCCCGTGCTGGCTAACGACACAACGGGCGATACGGTCGATCCGACCTCGGTCCAGATTCTCGGTGCCGACACGGGCAGCGGCGGCCTGATCAAGACCGTCACTGGGCAAGGCGTGTGGACGGTCGATCCGATCACGGGCGCGATCACGTTCGATCCGGAACCGACCTTCACCGGCAATCCGACGCCGATCCAGTACACCGTCGAGGACCACGAAGACAACGTCTCTGAGCCGGCTTGGGTCACGGTGACGTACCTCACGTCCCCGCCGGTGGCGGTTGACAATAGCTCGCTGGGCAACCCGGCAGGACCGGTGATGCTGAACGTCACGGACAACGATTACGACATGGACGACGATTTGGATGAGGGTACGGTGCAGTTTGTGGGCACGGCCAATCCCGGCGAGTCCCTGTACGTCACCGGCGAAGGCACGTGGAGCGTCACAACGTCAGGCGACGTGACCTTCACTCCCGATTCCGGCTTCACCGGCGACCCAACGCCAATCGAGTACACGGTGCAGGATCTGACAGACCTGACCTCCAACCGCGCCACGATCACGATCGACTACGTGCCGGTCGCGGACGACGACAGTTCGCCGAACAACCCGACCGGCACGCCGGTCACGATCCCCGTGCTGGCCAACGACACGACGGGCGACGACGTGAACCCGCTGACGGTGCAGATCGTCGGCACCACGAACCCCGGCGATCCGCTGGTCGTTCCGGGCGAAGGCACGTGGACGGTGGACCTGGGCAGCGGGACGATTACGTTCACGCCCGAACCGGGCTTTACCGACGACCCGACCGAAATCTTCTACACGGTCCAGGACCACGAAGGTAACACGTCCGCTCCGGCGACGGTCAGCGTGGATTATCTGCAGCAGCCGCCGGTGGCGGTCAACGACGCCAAGCTGGCTCAACCGGCAGGCCCGGTCACGCTGAGCGTGACGGACAACGACAGCGACCCGAACAACGATTTGTTGGTTGGGACGGTGGACCTGGATCCGGCCAATGACGGAATTCAGACGACCTACGTGGCCCTGAACGAAGGCACCTGGACCGTCGATCCGATCGGGAACGTGACGTTCACGCCGGCGGACCTGGGCGGCGGGGTCTTCTTCAACGACGATCCGACGCCGATTTGGTACACGGTCAGCGACGCCACAGGCGGAATCTCCAACCAGGCCACGATCACCATCGACTACGTCCCAGTGGCCACCGGCGACAGCTCGACGGGCCACACGACGGGCGCCGCGGTCTTGGTGGACGTGTTGACCAACGATACGACGGGCGACTCGGTGGTTGCCACGACGGTGCAGATTGTCAATCCGCCGGCGGGCAGCACGCTTAGCGGCGACGGCAAGACCTTGACGGTTCCCGGCCAGGGGCAATGGACGGTCGATGGCACGACGGGCGCGATCACCTTTACGCCGGCCGATCTCGGCGGGGGTGTGTACTTCACCGGCGATCCCACGCCGATCCAGTACACCGTGCAGGACGACGAGGGCAACACGTCCAACCCGGCCACGGTCACGATCGACTACAACCAGTTCCCGCCGGTGGCCAACAACGACAGTTCGCTTGGCAACCCGGCCGGGCCGGTGACGTTAGCGCTGCCCGTGACGGACAACGACACGGACGCCAACCTCGATTTGGTGGTCAGCACGGTGGACTTGAACCCGAACGTGCCCGGCATCCAGACGACGCTGAGCGTTCCCGGCCAGGGCACGTGGAGCGTCGATCCGTCGGGCTACGTGACCTTCACGCCGCAGGCCGGCTTTACGCTGGACCCGACGCCGATCCCCTACACGGTCAGCGACGCGACGGGACTGGTGTCCAACCAGGCCACGATCGCGATCGACTACGTGCCGGTGGCCAGCGACGACAGCTCGACGGGCAACACCACTGGTACGCCGGTCACGATCAGCGTGCTGGGCAACGACACGACCGGCGACACGGTGGACCCGACCACGGTGCAGATCGTGGGGACGACGAATCCCGGCGATCCGCTGGTCGTGGCGAACGAGGGTACTTGGACGGTCAATCCGTTCACGGGCGCGATTACGTTTACCCCCGAGTCCGGCTTTACGGGCGACCCGACGCCGATCCAGTACAGGGTCAAGGACGCCGAGGGCAATCTGTCCAACCCGGCGACGGTCACGATCGACTACAACCAACTGCCGCCGCTGGCCGGCAACGACGTGTCGACCGGGAACGAGCCCGGCACGACCGTCACGCTGAACGCGCTCGTCAACGACGGCGATCCGAACGGGGACTTGGATCCGACGACGGTGGACTTGGATCCGAGCACTCCGGCGATCGACACGACGCTGACGGTGACGGGAGAGGGAGTTTGGACGGTGGACGGAGCTGGGAATGTGAGCTTCGACCCGTACGACGCGTTCACTGAGGACCCGACGCCGATTTCCTATGCGGTCAGCGACGAGACAGACTTGGTGTCCAACGTGGCCACGATCACGGTGGACTACGCCCCGGTCGCGAGCGACGACAGCTCCAGCGGCCACACGCCGGGCGATCCGGCGACGGTGGACGTGGTGTTCAACGACACGACGGGCGACACGGTGGACCCGGCCACGGTGCAGATCGACGGCACGGACAATCCGGGTGAGCCGCTGGTGGTGCCGGGCGAAGGGACGTGGAGCGTGGACCCGGCGACGGGGGCGATCACGTTCACGCCGGAGGTGGGCTTTACGGGCGATCCGACACCGATCGAATACACGGTGGCGGACGACGAAGGCAACCGGTCCGATCCGGCCACGGTCTCGATCGACTACACTCAGACGCCGCCGGTCGCGGTGAATGACGAATCGCTGGGCAATCCGGCCGGTCCGGTGACGATCGTCGTCGTCAGCAACGACACGGACGTGGACGGCGATCTGGATCCGAGCACGGTGGACCTGGACCCGACGACCGATGGCCAGCAGACGACGCTGGTGGTGTCGGGCGAGGGCACTTGGTCGGTGACGCCGGAAGGCGCCGTGACCTTTACGCCGGAGCCGACGTTCAACGACGATCCGGCGCCGATCACCTATACGGTCAGTGACGTGACCGGCGAGGTGTCGAACACGGCCACGATCACGATCGACTACGTACCGGTGGCGTCGGACGACGCGTCGGGCGGGAACTCGCCGAACTCGACGGTGACGGTCCCGGTGCTGGACAACGACGGTTCGGGTGACCTGGTGGACCCGACGACGGTGCAGATTGTGGGCACGCCCGAGCCGGGCGATTCGCTGGTGGTTCCGGGCGAAGGGACGTGGAGCGTCGTCGCGGGCGAGATCGCGTTCGACCCCGAAGAGGACTTCACGGGCAACCCGACGCCGATCCAGTACACGGTCGATGACGCGGATGGCAACACCTCCGAACCGGCGAACGTGACCGTGACGTACGGCATGTGGCCGCCGGTGGCGGTGGATGACGAATCGCTGGGCCATACGCCGGGCACGACGGTGACGCTGAACATTGTCGATGGCAGCAGCAGCATCGGCAGCACCGCGGACAGCGATACGGACGGGGATTTGGATCCAGCCACGGTCGACTTGGATCCGAGCACGCCAGACCGGCAGACGACACTGGTCGTGGCGGGCGAAGGCACGTGGACGGTGAGTGATTTGGGCGTGGTGAGTTTTGCGCCGGAGTCTGGGTTCACGCTGGACCCGACGCCGATTCCCTACACGATCCGGGACGAAGAGGGCCTGATCTCGAACCGAGCCACGATCACGATCGACTACGTGCCGATCTCCGCCGCCGACACGTCCAGCGGCAACACGACCGGCACGCCGGTGACGGTCGACGTGCTGGGCAACGACACCACGGGCGACACGGCCGATCCGCTGACGGTCGAGATTGTGGATCCGCCGGCAGGTTCGACGCTCAGCCTGGACGGCAAGACGTTGACGGTTCCTGGCGAGGGCGTGTGGACGGTCGATCCCGCCACTGGCGAGATTACCTTTACGCCGGAGGCCGGCTTCACGGAAGATCCGACGCCGATCTCCTACACGGTGGAGGACCACGAAGGCAACACGTCCGACCCGGCGCTGGTGACGGTCAGCTACGACCAATTGCCGCCGCTGGCGGAAGACGACCAATCGCTGGGCAATTCGGCGGGGACGACGGTGACGTTGAGCGCCGTGGCCAACGACAGCGATCCGAACGACGATCTGGATCCGGCCACGGTGGATTTGAATCCCAGCCAGGAGGGCATCCAGAACTCGTTGACGGTGACCGGGCAAGGCACCTGGACGGTGAACAGCCTGGGCGAGGTGACCTTTACGCCGGCGGGCGGGTTCAACGACGATCCGACGCCGATTCCGTACACGGTCAGCGACGCCACGGGGCTGGTCTCCGACCCGGCCACGATCACCGTGGACTACGTGCCGGTGGCCACGCCCGACAGCTCGACGGGCCACGATCCGGGCGATCCGGTGACCGTAGACGTGTTGGACAACGACACGACGGGCGACACAGTGGACCCGACCACGGTGCAGATCGTGGGCACGGACAATCCGGGCGACGATTTGGTGGTGCCCGGCGAAGGGACGTGGAGCGTGGATCCGCTCGACGGGTCGATCACGTTCACGCCGGAAGCAGGCTTCTACGGCGATCCGACGCCGATCTCGTACACGGTCGAAGACCACGAGGGCAACCCGTCGGCCCCGGCGCTCGTCACACTGGACTACGACCAGGCGCCGCCAGTGGCGGACGACGACGAATCGCTGGCCAATCCGGCGGGCCCGGTAACGCTCAGCGTGACGGATAACGACAGCGATCCGGACGGCGACCTGGTGGTCAGCTCGGTGGATTTGAACCCGGCGACGGCGGAACAGGACCTAGTGTGGGTCGTCTCCGGCGAGGGGACGTGGACGGTCACGCCGGACGGCGACGTGACGTTTACGCCGCTGCCGACGTTCACGCTCGATCCGGCGCCGATCACCTACCGGGTGTTCGATTCGACCGGGTTGTACGACGACGCGACGATTACGATCGACTACGTACCCGAAACTCGCGACGACGCTTCGGGCGGGAACACAGTGGGCAACAACGTCGAGGTCAACGTTCTGGCCAACGACACGACGGGCGATACGCCAGTTACGGCAACGGTTCAGATTGTTGGCACCGCCAATCCGGGCGAATCGCTGACGGTTTCGGGCGAAGGCGTGTGGAGTGTCAACACCTTAACGGGCGCGATTACCTTCGATCCGGAAGACACTTTCTTCGGCAACCCGACGCCGATTCAGTACACGGTCGATGACGCGGATGGCAATACCTCGGAGCCGGCTTGGGTCACGGTGACCTACGGCATGTCGCCGCCGGTGGCGGTGGACAACGAATCGCTGGGCCACACGCCGGGCACAGCGGTGACGCTGGGCGTGACGGGCAACGACAGCGACGCGGACGGCAATTTGGATGTGGCTACGGTGGACCTGGATCCGAGCACGCCGGGCCGGCAGACGACGCTGGCCGTGGCGGGCGAGGGCACGTGGACGGTCGATAATTTGGGCAGCGTGACGTTCACGCCGGCGTCCGGCTTCAACGACGATCCGACGCCGATCCCGTACACGGTGCAGGACAGCACGGGCCTGACCTCGAACCGGGCCACGATCACGATCGACTACGTGCCGGTCGCGACGGCCGACACGTCGGCGAACAACCCCACCGGATCGCCGGTCACGGTGCCGGTGCTGGCCAACGACACCAGCGGCGACATGGTGGATCCGACCACGGTGCAGATCGTCGGGACGGCCAATCCGGGCGATCCGGTTGTGGTGCCCGGCGAAGGCACGTGGACGATCCACCCGACGACGGGCGACATCACCTTTACGCCCGAACCGGACTTTACGGGCGATCCCACCCCGATCCAGTACACGGTCGAGGACGCCGAAGGCAACCGCTCGAACCCGGCCCCCGTGGTCGTGGACTATCTGCAGCAACCGCCGGTGGCGGAGGACGACAGCAAGCTGGCTCAACCGCCGGGAGCGGTCACCCTGAACATTACGGGCAACGACAGCGACCCGAACGACGATCTGCTGATCGCCAGCGTGGATTTGAACCCGGCGGTTCCCGGCCAGCAGACGACGCTGGTCGTGGTCGATGAGGGCACGTGGAGCGTCGATGCGCTGGGCAACGTGACGTTCACGCCGGCGGAGTTGAGTCCGGGAGTGTTCTTTACGGACGACCCGACGCCGATTCCGTACACCGTGAGCGACGCCACGGGCCTGATCTCCAACCAGGCCACGATCACCATCGACTACGTGCCGGTGGCCACGGGCGACAGCTCGACGGGCAACACGCCCGGCGCTCCGGTGATCGTGGACGTGCTGGGCAACGACACGACGGGCGACGACGTGGACCCGGAGACGGTCCAGATCGAAGGGACGGACAATCCGGGCGATCCGCTGGTGGTGCCCGACGAAGGCACGTGGACGGTCAATGAGACCACGGGCGAGATCACGTTCACGCCCGAGGAGGATTTCACCGGCGACCCGACCCCGATCCAGTACACGGTCGAAGACGCCGAGGGCAACCGGTCCGATCCGGCGACGGTGACGGTAGACTACGACCAGGAAGCGCCGTTGGCGGTGGACAACAGCTCGCTGGCCAACCCGGCGGGCACGGTGACGCTGAACGTGACCAACAACGACAGCGACCCGGACGGCGACCTGGACCCGGCCACGGTGGACCTGAATCCGGGCGCGGACGGCCAGCAGACGACGCTGGTCGTGTCCGGCGAGGGCACGTGGAGCGTCGATGCGGCGGGCAACGTGACGTTCCTGCCCGAGGCGGGCTTTACGGGCGACCCGACGCCGATCCCGTACACGGTCAGCGACAGCACGGGACTGGTCTCGAACCTGGCCACGATCACGATCGACTACGTGCCGCTGGCCGTGGACGATTCGTCCACGGGCCATCCGACGGGCATGATCGTAACGGTGCCCGTACTGACCAACGACACGACGGGCGACGAGGGCGTGCCGAGCACGGTGCGGATCGTCAATCCGCCCGCGGGCAGCACGCTCAGCGTGGACGGCAAGACGCTGACAGTCCCCGGCCAAGGCGTGTGGACCGTGAACGCGACGACCGGCACGATCACCTTTACGCCAGCAACCGGCTACACGGGCGATCCGACGCCGATCCAGTACACGGTGCAGGACGACGAGGGCAACACGTCCAACCCGGCGTGGGTCACCATCGACTACAACCAGATCCCGCCGGTGGCGGTCAATGACGAGTCGCTGGGCAATGCTCCGGGCGCGGTGACGCTGAACGTGACGGGCAACGACACGGATGCCAACGGGGATCTGTCGCCCAGCACGGTGGACTTGAATCCAGCTCTGGAGGGCATCCAGAACTCGTTGACGGTGACGGGCGAGGGCACGTGGACGGTCAACGCGTCGGGCGACGTGACGTTCACGCCGTTCTCCGGCTTTACGCTGGACCCGACGCCGATCCCGTACACGGTCCGCGACGCGACGGGACTGGTCTCCAACCAGGCCACGATTACGCTCGACTACGTGCCGGTGGCCAGCGACGACAGCTCGACGGGCAACACCACTGGTACGCCGGTCACGATCAGCGTGCTGGGCAACGACACGACCGGCGACGCGGTGGATCCGACCACGGTGCAGATCGTGGGCACGGACAATCCGGGCGATCCGCTGGTGGTTGCGGGCGAAGGCGTCTGGACGGTAGATCCAACAAGCGGCGCGATCACCTTCACGCCGGAAACCGGCTTTACGGGCGACCCGACGCCGATCGAGTACACGGTGGCGGACGACGAAGGCAACACGTCCGAGCCGGCCGCGGTGACGATCGACTATCTGCAGATCCCGCCGGTGGCCAACAACGACAGTTCGCTGGCTAACCCGCCGGGGGCGGTCACGCTGCCGAACGTGACGACCAACGACACGGACGCCAACGGCGATTTGCTGGTCGGCACGGTGAACCTGAACCCAGCGAGTGTCGGCGGGACCGGCACGGATAGGGACGGCGACGGCGACATCGACCAGGTAGCCGTCACCGGCCAGGGGACGTGGACGGTGGATCCCAGCGGCAATGTGACGTTCACGCCGGTGTCCGGCTTTACGCTGGACCCGACGCCGATCACCTACACGGTCAGCGACGCCACGGGGCTGGTTTCCAACCCGGCCACGATCACCGTCGATTACCGTCCGGTGGCGGCCAACGACACGTTGCCGGACGTCATCCCGACCGGGACGCCGGCGACAGTGAACGTGCTGACCAACGATACGGCCGGCGATACGCCGGTGGCCAACACGGTCCAGATCGTGGGTACGGCCGGGCCCGGCCAGCCGCTGACGGTGGCGGGCCAGGGCACGTGGAGCGTGAACACGACGACCGGCGCGATCACCTTCATGCCCCAGTCCGGCTACACGGGCGATCCGACGCCGATCCAGTACACGGTTCGCGACAACGACGGCAGCCTGTCCAACCCGGCTACGGTGACGCTGGACTACAACCAGCCGCCGGACGCCGTCAACGACTCGGCCAGCACGTACCAGAGCCAGCCGGTGACGGTGCCGGTGTTGAACAACGATACGGATCCGGAGAACGATCCTGTGAGTCTCGTGGCGGGCAGCGTGAGCGATCCGCCGAACGGCAGCGTGGCGATCGACGACAACGGCACCCCGGGCGATCCGACGGACGACCAGATCGTCTACACGCCGGATCCCGGCTTCTCCGGCACGGACACGTTCACCTATACGATTTCCGACGGCAACGGCGGGACGGACACAGCCACCGTGACGGTGACGGTGTTGCCCAACGCGCCGCCGGTAATCGACTTGGACGCCAACAACAGCTCGGGCGCGACGGGGGCCAACTACGTCACGTCCTTTGCCGGCACGGGCATTCCGATTGCCGACCTGGACACGACGATTACCGACGTGGACAGCGCGCAGATGAGCCAGGCGGTCATCACGCTGACGAATCCGCAAGTCGGGGACAGTCTGTCGATCCCCGGCACGCTGCCGGCCGGCATCACGGCGACGATTTCGCCGAGCGGAAACCAGGTCATCCTGTCCGGCCCGGCGAGCGTAATGCGATCTATCCGGCTGTACTCAGCCGGATAGATCGACAATTCTCTGGCTCAGCCCAGCTTGGTCAACCGCAACGTGACGGTGCAAGTAGCCGACCACTTGGGCGCGCTCAGCAACGTCGCGGCGACGACCATTGCGCTGCAGACCGCGTCGCTCTCCGGCACGGTGTTCAACGACACCGGCAGTCCCCCCAACGGCAGTCTGGACACAGGCGAGGTCCGCACGGCGGGTGTGACGGTCTATCTGGACCTGAACGGCAACGGTGCGCTGGATGCCGGCGAGCCGACGCGGGTCACCAACAGCCTCGGCCAGTACACGTTCACGGGGCTGATCCCCGACACCTACGTCGTCCGCGAACTGTGGCCCAACAACACGGTCCAGACGACCACGCCGAACAACGGCGGTCTAACCAAGGTCCTGGAGGTGGGCGAGAACGCGACGGAGCTGAATTTCGGCAACCAGGCGGTGAGCCCCCAGGTTATCGACGACAGGGCCCCTGGCTTCACGGTCGTCAGCGGGCAGTGGCAGGAGCTTTACTGCAGCCTGTTCGTGAACTCGTGGATCCATTACACGTGCACGTCCGGCGGCGACAGCCAGGTGCAGTGGGAGTTCACGAATTTGACGCCGGGTGCCACGTATCGGGTGTCGACCACGTGGTATGCGACCAACTCGTTCACCAGCGAAGCACCGTTTACGGTATCCGGCGGTGCAGCGCCCGTGACGTTGGACATCAACCAGAAGGTTCCGCCCTCGGCCTACGCCGATTCGTTCCGGGCGGACGGGATTTGGTGGAAGGACATCGTCTCGGCGTACACGATTGATGAGGAGGGGACGTTGACCGTCAGTTTGAGCAACGACGTCATCAGCGGCTGTGTGCAGGCCGATGCGGTGCGGATCATCGAGGTGACCACGCCGGAGATCACGGTGCTGGACGGCGGCACGGGCATGGTCGACGGCAGCACGACGCCGCTGGACTTGGGCGGTTCTTCGGTGGGTGTGACTTGGACGCGGACCTTTACGATTCGAAACGACGGGGGCGAGCCGCTGCAGTTGGGCGAGTTGAGTGTGCCGTTCGGCTTCAGTGTGCCGACGGGATTGGGCTCGACGACCCTGGCGCCTGGCGCGCAGACGACGTTCGACCTGCAGTTCGACGCCTTGCAAAACGGCGTGACCTATACGGGCGACATCGTGATCGGCAACAACGACAACAACGAGGCCCCGTTCAACTTCCCGATCACGGCTCGCGTCGGAGCCGGTCTGACACCGACGGCCCAGAGCGGGTCGCCGGCGCCAGCGCCAACGCCGCCGCCGTCCGGCTTTGTCAGTCCCATCGAAATGACGGACCTTACCACGTCGACGCCGCTGGAGAACGTCTTCAGCACGGTGGATTACGGCTCCGCCAGCAGTCCGGCGAACGTGGCCCACCAGTACCGGATCGACAATCCGGACACGTCGGCGATCACGGTGGGCAGCATCGTCGCGCCCAGCGGGTTCACGGTCAGCGGCCTGACGCTGCCCGCGACGATCGCCGCGGACGGCTCGGCAACGTTCTCTGTTACGCTGGATTCGGACACCGTCGGTTCGTACGGCGGGGAGGTGCTCGTCAGCGCCGAAGGCGGCGCGCCGTTGTTCACCTTTACGGTGAGCGGCGAGGTCACCGCCGGCGGTCTGCCGCCGCTGACCGCGCCGTTGTACATCGACAACGGCGCTGTGGGCTATACGGACACGGTCGGGTTCTACAACCGATCGCTGGCGGGCTACCTGGGCGATTACGACCTGGCCAGCGGGGATGCCAGCGGGGATTATGCCCAGTGGGAATTCACGAACTTGCCCGGAGGCACGTTCAGCGTGGCGACGTCCTATTGGGCTCGCTACAACTGGACCACGGCCGCCCGGTACACGGTGACGATCGCGGGAACGTCGTATGGTCCCTACGAGATCAACCAGCGCGTGGCGCCCAGCGACATCTACGATCAGGGCATTGGGTGGGCGCGGCTGGGCACCGTCTTCACGGTGCCGAACGACGCGACGGTGACGGTCCGCTTGACGGACGAAGCCGGCGGATACAAGGTGGTCGCCGACGCGGTGCGGCTGGAGCAACTGAGTCCGCTGCTGGCGGACGCCCCGAATTCCGACGTTGCGGCGCCGACGGTGAGCGTGCTGGACGCCGTTCCCACATCGCTGGTCCGGCAGGCGGCGGCCCTGTGGTCGGCGGCGGACCCGCAGGCGGCGGGCCGACTGGCCAACGTCGAAGTGATCGTGGCGGACCTGCCGGGCGAAACCCTGGGTCTGGCGTCGGCCTGGACGCAGACCATCTGGCTGGACGCCGATGCCGCGGGGCAGGGCTGGTACTTGGCAAAGGACGAAGGGCGAAGGGCGAAGGACGAAATCTCCAGTGACTCGTTCGACGTTGTCAATTCGTCCTTCGCTCCTGTTTCTTCCTCCTTCGTCCTTCGTTCTTCGTCCTTCAACTCCTTCGACTTGCTGACCGTGATCGCCCACGAACTCGGTCACGTGCTGGGTCTGGACCACGCGGCGGACGAGGACGGGCTGATGGCCGAGACGCTGCCGGCAGGCGTGCGGCGGTTGCCGCTGCCGCAAGTCGACAGCCGCGGCGGTCTGTTCCTGCCGGGCTTCCTGTCGTCCCGTTCGGCGTCCGATACCGGCGACGATCTCGTGCGGGCCTTGGCACTGGGTGACTGGGCAAGCCTTTCGGACCAGGATGCAGCCGAACCGCTCCGGGCCTTGACCCGAGGCGTAGCGAGCGGTGTCCGGGCGGGCGAGGCCGCCGAGGATGCCGCCGACGCGGCCCTGCTGGCCTGGGCGGATGACGACGACGGGCAGGACGATGCTTCGGTCCTGGACGGCCTGCGACGCGATAACGAGGACGGGCACTCCGGCCGCGTGGACAGCGTGTTCGAGGCATCCGACGATTGGGCTTTGCTGCCAGGTTGGCAAACAGAAGACCGGCCCCGCGACGCGGCCAAACGCTGAGCATCGTTCGAGAAATAATTGTCCAGTGGCTCTTGCCGATCATCCCAGCAACGGTGGCCGAAATAACTTCCCGGATTTCGGCCACCACGCTGCTTGCCAGCGTGGAGCCATGTTCAGCGCCAGCGGTCGGCCCGCTCCGCGTTTTTTTCGGCCACCACGCTGCTCGCCAGCGTGGAGCCATGTTCAACACCAGCCGTCGTCCCGCTCGACGCTTTCTTCGGCCACCACGCTGCTTGCCAGCGTGGAGCCATGTTCAGCACCAGGGGTCGTCCCGTTCCGCGCTTTCTTCGCGGCCACCACGCTGCTTGGCAGCGTGGAGCCATGTTCAGCACCAGCCGTCGGCCCGTTCCTCGCTTTCTTCGGCCACCACGCTGCTTGCCAGCGTGGAGCCATGTTCAGCGCCAGCCGTCGGCCAGTTCCGCGCTTTCTTCGGCCACCACGCTGCTTGCCAGCGTGGAGCCATGTTCAGCACCAGCCGTCGGCCCGCTCCACGCTTTCTTCGGCCACCACGCTGCTTGCCAGCGTGGAGCCATGTTCAGCACCAGCGATCGTCCCGTTCCTCGCTTTCTTCGGCCACCACGCTGCTTGGCAGCGTGGAGCCATGTTCAGCACCAGCGGTCGTCCCGCTCGACGCTTTCTTCGGCCACCACGCTGCTTGCCAGCGTGGAGCCATGTTCAGCACCAGCGGTCGGCATCGGCCCAGCCCGAGCCATCGTCCAGCCACTGCGTCCAGCATCTTGAACACCGCTCCACGCTGGCGAGCAGCGTGGTGGCGAAGAGGCCGGTTTCGTGGAGATATCTGGTCTTGAACATCGCTCCACGCTGGCAAGCAGCGTGGTGGCGAAGCAGCGAATTTCGTGGAGATATCTGGTCTTGAACATCGCTCCACGCTGGCGAGCAGCGTGGTGGCGAAGCAACGGATTTCGTGGAGATATCTGGTCTTGAACATCGCTCCA
>Ga0209509_1001966_pt1 | contig 14362 bp, 11 predicted proteins | sample BioC13SIPDNA_FD_185743 | JGI IMG/M metagenome (GOLD analysis project Ga0209509, IMG submission 185743) | Anaerobic biogas reactor microbial communites from Washington, USA - Biogas_R1_A C13 SIP DNA (SPAdes) (version 2) | ecosystem: Engineered > Bioreactor > Anaerobic > Unclassified | place...
GGGGCCCAGCCGAATTGGCGTTGGATGCCCGGCCGTTGGCGAGTACAACCGACGTCTGTCTGGAATTGAGCCTCGTATCGCTTGCGGGCGATCCAGTCGTGCTGTCATCCCCGCAAAGTCACGACCTGGTGTTTGGCCTGCCCGGCCAGGCGTACGACAACGACTTCGGCCCCAAACCGATCACCATTCAGCAATACGATCCCCTCGATTCGTCCGCTGACTTCCCCGTCTACGATGTGCGAAAGGTCGTTGAGAAATGGGCTGGTGTCCTTGCCCTGCCCGATCTCAAGGGATCTTACAGTTCGAGCGTTCCATACGCTTGGTTCAGGCTGAGTTTTGCGCGAGAGGTTTCGGGGGATCTCGATGGCAATCGGCAACTGGACATGCGAGATTTCGCCATCTTGGCGAACGCCTGGCACCGAACCGACGGCGTATCCGCCTGCGATATTGCCGGTCATTGGGGCCTGGGGTTGCCCGACGGACATGTCAACAGCTTCGATCTGATGGCCTTCTGCCAGTCGTGGGCCGGCGTTGGACGCGATGGATTCGAAAGCGGAGACTTCGAGGCACTCCGCTGGTTGCTGTCGGGATTTCCGTTCTGGAAGGTGGTCTCATCGCAGAGCCGCTCCGGCCTCCACTGCGCGCAGGCCGGGCCCATCGACGATGGAGGCCGGACCGCCCTGATCATCTCGATACCATGCCGGGCCGGGCAAGTCAGCTTCTGGCGAAAGGTCTCCAGCGAGAACAACGGTGACGTGCTGCGTTTCAGCATCGACCGTCACATCAAGGCCGAGTGGTCGGGTCAGTTGGGCTGGGAGCGAGTCTCGTTCCCGATCGAAGCGGGCGTTCGGACGCTCTCTTGGGAGTACAGCAAGGATGATGCCTCCGCAAGCGGGCAGGACACAGCCTGGATCGACGACGTCCTGCTTCCCGTTCCATGATTCCGCGGCAGTGCCCATGACGCAAGGCGACCCGTGCAAAGGACTATCCCGGCCTGCCTGAATTGAGGCGGCCGCCGGCGCAGAGGCCCTGCTGCGATGGAATTCGGACCCCTCGCAACAAGACCGCCCCGGTCCCACGTAATTTGCATCGAATTGCGAAAAAAAGGATTTGACACCGTGGCAGACGAATCGCTATATTCCCCATTCTATCGGTTGGGGCCGTAGCTCAATTGGTTAGAGCATCGGACTGTCGATCCGAAGGTTGAGGGTTCGAGTCCCTTCGGCCTCGTTCCGTAAGTTGAAGGCTGTCAAGCACCTGTGTTTGGCAGCCTTCTTCGTTTTGTGGTCCACAATCGCCTCTGCACCATTTTGCACCAGTTTCGGACACGCCACTGGACTGGATGTGGGCGTCTGAGGCGGCATTTCTCCATCAACTCCGGCCTGACTTCGTGTTAAATCGTATGCCATGCCCGAGCAATTAGATCGTCCGCGACAGCCAGATAAAGCCGGTGTGTCGTCTGGAAGTTGGCATGGCCAGCCAGTGCCATCACGTCATATTCACTCAGCCCTTGGCGAAACCAGTTGGTGATAGCCGTCTTCCGTAGATCATGGAACGTCCCGGCCGGCACCTTGGCCCCAGCGAGTATCTGCTCGAACTGCCTCGAGAAGTTGTGAACGGTAGTTGTCAAGTCGAATGAGACAGTTCCGCCGCACTCCCAGGTGGGCCGACCGGGCCCACCTGGAAGCAAAGACGAAGCTGCAAACGACTCAGTTGTTGAAGTGGTCCAGATCCTCGTCGTCGAGCGGGATGGTGTGTTTCGACCCGGTCGAGGTCTTGGACTTCGATGCGATATGGTGGAACGCCTCGTCGGGCTTTCCATAGCCTCGACCTCTGGCCGGCGCCATGTCATGGTGCGACGTCGCTTTCATGCGACCGACTGGAGCCCTTTGCGCCTGCGCCCTGTGGCCTGCTGAGCGATTGCCGCCGACCAGGGCGGTTAGTTCCCCCACGATCTCGTTCATCGATTCAGCTTGGCTGCTGAGTTCCTCCGAAGCACTGGCGCTCTCCTCGGCGTTGGCCGCGTTCTGCTGGGTCACCTTGTCCATCTGCGAGACAGCGGTATTGACCTGGTCGATGCCCTGTGCCTGCTCCTGCGAAGCGGCCGCGATCTCACCCACCAGGTTCGTGGTCTTGCCGATGCTCTGGACGATCTCGTCGAGGACCTTGCCCACCTCGGACGCGATATCGACGCCGTTCCTGGCATTCTTAACGGATTCCTCGATCATGCTGGCCGTATTCTTGGCGGCTTCAGCCGAACGCATCGCCAGATTACGAACCTCTTCAGCCACCACAGCAAAGTCCTTGCCCGCCTCGCCGGCCCGAGCCGCCTCGACGGCAGCATTCAGGGCCAGCAAGTTCGTCTGGAAGGCGATCTCGTCGATGACCTTGACAATCTTGGCCGTTTCGTCGGAACTCTTCTGGATGTCGTTGATGGCCCGGCTCATTCGGCCCACCGACTCGGCGCCGGTGTCGGCGGCCTTGCGGGCCTCGCCGGCCAGCGTGTTGGCCTGCTGAGCGTTGTCAGCGTTCTGCTTGGTCATCGAGGACATCTCCTCGAGGCTCGATGAGGTCTCTTCCAGACCCGCTGCCTGCTCGGTCGCCCCTTCGGCCAGCGACTGCGAGGCAGCGGAGACCTGCCCCGATGCCGCCGCGACCTGCTCGGAACCCTCAGACAGCGCTTCGACGATTCTCGTCAGGACCTTGTTGATGGACCGGCTGATGACGATCCCCAGACCCAGGGCCAGAACCACACCGATGGCCAGGGCGACCACCGCCAGGACCTTCAGGAAGGCGGCCTGAGTTTGTGACTGGTGCGCCATTTCGGTGCCGATCTCTGAGTTGATCGTCACGATCTGGTTGAGCAGATCCATCGCCGCTCGCTGCGTATCGGTCACGGGTCCCAGCACCTGTTGCTCGGCCGCCAGAAGAACCGCCAGGGCCTGATCGGCGACGCCGCGCATGTCGCGCAACGCCGTGAAGGTCTTCTCGGCCGCCGGTGCCATTTGTGTCTCATACAGCCTCTGGGCCACCTCCATTTTGCCTTCCTGCACGAGTTGCTTAACCTGGCGAAGCGCCTCGTGGAATTGCCGGTGCGGCTCGGCGCAGGCCTGCATCGCCTGGCGGATGCTCGCATTATCGGTCTGGAACGAGGCCATCCATTTGCCGAAGTTGCAGTCGGTATGGCTCTCGCCTCCTTCGAAGACCTCCTTGCTCTGGATCATGCCGAGCACCTGCATCTGCAAGCGGTAGTGGTCGCCGCGAAAGGTCTCCAGATTCTCTTTGAGCGTGTAGGGTTTCTGGATGCCGATCGTGTCGAACTGCCTGGCCAATTCCAGAGCCTTGGTGTTCTCCGCTCGCCAGGCGTTCCATGCAGGGACCAGCTTCTTCCATACCTCGGCCTCCGTTGGGGTTTGAGGCAAAGGCTCGTAGACCGCCCATGCCTTCTCGTAGGTCTCTCGAGCCCGGGTAAGGTTGTCATACTGACGCTGACGTGTCTCTTTGGGCAAGCCGGAAATCGCCAGTGTACGAAGCGTCCCCCGAATGTTCTCCGCCTCCGCCCGGATCGCCAGCGTGCTCTCGACGCTGGGCAGTCGCACGCCACCAAGGTCATTGATGGCCTTGCCACCTTGATTGACGCCGTAGTAGCCGACGACGCCGAGCACAGCGGTCACCACCGCCACGCTCAGGAACGACACAATCAGCTTCTTTCCAATGGTCCATTTCGAATTCATCTCTGTTGTTCTTTCATTCTGCCAACACGATTTCTGTGTGATCTGCATTTCCACGATTGTCCTGTTCGTCCTTCGGGCGGAGGTCGGTCGTAACTCTTCTGCCAGGCTCGCCTCATGTCTATACCAAGCCGTCGAAATGGTCACCGGCGAGGACCTTGTCGATGTCGAGCAGGATCTTGACGGCGTCGCCGACCTTGCCCATGCCGAGGATGAAGTCGGTGTTCACCGACGCCCCGAACCGAGGGGCATCCTCGATGCTGCCGCCGGCGATATCGAGGACCTCCTGGACGCGGTCGACGACGATCCCCATGCTGCACTTTCGCCCCTCCTGGGCGATTTCGACGACAATGATACAGCTTTGCTCGGTGACCTCGGCGGTCTCCATACCGAACTTGGCGCGGAGATCGATGACCGGAATGACCTGGCCGCGCAGGTTAATGACGCCCTTGACGTGGTGCGGCGTCTGGGGTACGGCGGTGACCTCAATGTACCCGATGATCTCGCGGACCTTCAGTATCTCCAAGCCGTATTCCTCGGCGCCCAGAGAGAAGGTCAGGTATTTCCCCTCCTTGCTCACCACATCTCGGTTCTGTTGTTTGACCGCAGCTTCCGCCATCATGTAACTCCTTAACAATGGTCCAAATGTGACCCGTTAGATACAGCACGACGCCAAGGGCCGGTCGTAGCACGCCCCTGCCGAGCGTGCCGCGTCCTTTGGGGGAACAGTCTCTGTGGGTTGCGAAGACGAACTTCGTCTGGACAGTCTCAACTGGGCCGCTTTGCCTCGAATGGAGTCACAAGAGCGGCCGAACTCCTCGGCCAGTTCGCCGATGGTGCAGCAAGGATATAACTCTCGGAGTCTCCGTACGTCCCGACCTGACCAATGGCGAAAGCACACCAGCCCCATTTCGCGCGCCTTTTTGGCCACGGCGGCGCGCGTGCGGCCCAATTCGCCGGCGATCATCCCCACGTCCCTCGTCCCATACGACTCCCGCAGGAATCGAATCTCCTCTTCGGTCCAGTTGGGGACTTTGGAGTCGAGCTTCAGGGTGATCGCTCTGGCCTTGACCGCCGGAAGGGTCCGTCCCAGCCGCTGGGCCAACTCGTCATAGCTGTACGCCCGGTACGCTTCGCACAGACGTTGGTCCTCCTGCTCGCTCCAGAATTCCATCTTGCGAAGCTCCATCTGCCGTGCCTTCATATGCACCGCGTTACGGCGTCTGCCGATTCGTTCGGCGATGTCCTCGTTGGGCGTGGTGGGGTACAGCGCCCGAAGCAGATTCATTTCCTGACTCGACCATGGCCGGCCTCTGCCTGCCCATCGGCGACAGTTCCGCCCGCAATCCTTCGTCAGTCCGAGCCCGCGTGCCTTGCCCACCACAGCCCACTCGGACCGGCCCAGCCGGATCGCCAGATCGCAGTTGCTGAGCATCCGATACAGCTCGGTGAGAATCGCCACGTCATGGGCCGTCCACGCCGAGCTGGCCTTCGGTCTTCGCTTGGTTTTTCGAACTCTTCGCATCGCATCGTTCCGGGACGGGAACGCAACGGTCTTCGCACAAACCGGCACACACACGTTCGGCCGGGCGCCGACGACTCGGGATCATCCCGTCCGCACCGTCCAGAGAACAGCGTCGGACTCTTGCGAACTGAGGATAATCAAAGCTCTGCCGGATGCGCCGGGAGAGTGACCAGGCGCGTCCAAGATATGGCCATGTCGCGCCAGGAATTTCCTGGACTACCTCAAGATGTTACTGGTGCGACAGGAAAAAGGACTGGGGTGGCGTCTCCGTTCGTGGTGTGCTCGCAAGAGCATCCCGGCAACAGCATCTCACGACGCCATGACAAACAGTCACAGAGCGGAAAATGAGGTGTCTATGCGAAGCTGGCGGCGAGATGCGGCGATCCATCCACACCGAGACAGCCGGCCTTGTGGAGAAGCAGTATCAGGTCGCCTGTGGAATCGGCCCCCATCTTTTCCCGCATAACAGACAGATGCCAATCCACCGTCTTACGGCTGAGGCCAAGCGCCAGGGCAATCTGCTTGGAGCGTTTGCCCTCCATCAGATACTGCAAGACGTCTTTCTCCTTGGGCATCAGAAGCGCCAATCGGGACTGAATCTCCTCCATTTGCGTCTGCCGCCGAAAGCGGAGTTCGTCCTGACGCAGGGCCTCGTGAACCTTGTCGAGCAGGGTCTGGCCGCCGAACGGCTTTTCCACGAAGTCCGCCGCGCCCTTCTTCAGCGTCTCGACGGCCATCGGGATGTCGCCGTGAGCGCTGACGAAGATCAGCGGCAGATGAGATCCCCGGCGGCACATTTCCTGCTGAAGCTGCAACCCGCTCATCCCCGGCATGCGGACGTCCAGCAGCACGCAGCCGCGCCATTGGGAATCGTAAACCTCCAGGAACTCGTTCGTCGACGCAAAAGTCTATACGTTGAGCCCAACGCTCTGCATCAACTCCTGCATCGCCTCGCGAGCAGCAACGTCATCATCAACCACAAATACCTTCGTATGTGCATCTGCCATTATTACCTCCAGAGTACCACAGCTTACTCCAAGATCCATCCTTCTAGAGGTCTATCGGATAGACCCCGCCATCTTCTTGAGTGAGCCATTTGCCGAGCGAGACAGCCATGGCATGCCATGGCTTGCGTCTCTCTACCAATCTTCGTCTCGTCCCTCCGTAGCATCCTGCCGCGGAACCTGCGGCAGCACCACGACGAAGGTGCTGCCCTCCCTCGGCATTTCGATCGGCCTGGAGGATCCCTTCGTGCATCTCGACAATGGTGCGGCTGATCGACAGGCCGATACCCAACCCGTTGGCCTTGGTGGTGAAAAACGCATCGAAGATGCGGTCGGGCTCGTCCCGGGGGATCCCGACACCGGTGTCGGAGACCTCGATGCGAACAGTCCCCGCGTCGCCGGGGCTGGTGCGAATCGTCAGACGCCTGCGCGGAGGCGTCTGCTCCATCGCCTCGATGGCGTTTCGGGTGAGATTGACAAGCACTTGCTCGACCTGGATGGCATCGGCTCGCGCCGCCGGCAACCGGTCGTCGAGGTCGGGATTCAGATCGATTCCCTTCTGCCGAATCTGCCATGAAAGCAGATCGAGCACGTTGGCGACGACCCGGTTCACATCGACCGAGGTCAGACGGGGTCGGCGGCGCTGCGCCAGTTCCCGGATGCGCACCATGATGTCTCGGGCGCGTTCGGCCTGTTCGGTGATCTTGTGGATGTTCTTCATGATCCGTTGCAGATCCGGCCGATCCACCGCTCCCAGTTGCGCGCAGGCGGTGCTGTAGTTGACGATGGCCGATAACGGCTGGCTCAGCTCGTGCGCCAAGCCGGAGGCCATCTCGCCCAGCGTGCTCAGGCGGGCGACGTGCAGCAGCTCCAGTTCCCGCTGCCGGGCCCGCTGCTCGGCCTGTTCCTGCTCGGTGCGGTCCTCCAGGCACAGCAGGACGTTGCTTTGCCCATCCGTTTGGATCGCAGCCGTCGCGCCAAGCAGGACGACGTCCCACCGATTGCCTTGCCGTTCCAGTGTGGCACGGTCTTCGACGTTTCGATGACCGAGCCCCGTCCTGAGCGTGTCGTCCAAGGCCCGCCGCAACTCACACCGCTCGCACACCGGCCCGAAACCACAACCGCGCGGATCGGCTTGAGCGTTGATGCAACCGAACACACCACAGGCGCGACCTGTGGTCAACTCGTCTTCACTGACGCCGGTGAACTCGGTGAACGCCCGATTCGCATAGAGCACCCGGCGATCGGGGTCCAGCACGCTCATCATCACCGGCGCGTGGTCGTAGATCGCCTGGAGCTCGGCACGCTGGCGATTCAGCGCCTCTTCTGCTCGCTTGTGCTCGGTGATGTCGATGTGCGAACCCAGCACGCGACTCGGCCGGCCCGCTTCGCCACAGAAGACCGAGGACTGGGACAGAATATAGCGATAGGAACCGTCCTTGTGGCGAAAGCGAAATTCGGTGAAATACTCGGCACTGCCTTCCGCAATCGCCCGGTGGACCCGTGCCAGCGTGGGCGCCAGATCCTCGGGATGGACGCGGCTTTGCCACTCCTCGAAGCTGTCTGTGATCTCATGCTCGTCGTAGCCGATCTGCCGTTTCCATTCGGGCGAGTACTGCACGCGATTGGTGGCCAGGTTCCAGTCCCAGAGCCCGACGTTGCCCGCCCGGACCGCCTCGCGCAGGCGTCTGGAGGCCTCGGCCAACTCCTCCTGAGCATGCACGCGGTCGGTGATATCGGTGAAGACCGTCGAGAACCGGCCGTCGCCCGGGCGGTTGACGGTAAATTGCAGGTGCTTCTCGATCGGTGCAAAGTAGCGCTCGAACGAGGCGGGTTCGCCCGTTTCGGCCACCTTCGTCAGGAGATTGAAAAAGGACGGGAGGCCGTCGCCGTAGACCTCCGAGCCGAGGGCGCCGACTGCTCGGTCCCGGCTGATTCCCACGATCCGCTCGTAGGCCGGATTGGCGTCGAGGATGCGATAATCGACGGCCTTACCGTCTTCGTAGATCACTTCGTCCACGCAACAGCCGCAGCCCATGTTCTCGAAGAGTGAACGGTACTTCTCTTCGCTCCGTCGCAGTTCCTCCTCCGCTCGGACTCGATCGCTGATGTCACGGAGGCTGCAACGCCATCCGAGAGAACTTCCATCGCCGGCACGAATCGACTGCCAGGAAGCGGAGACCCAGATGACTGAAGCGTTTCAATGGATCATCCGGAACCAGACGTCGCTTCCTGAACCGCCCTGACAGGCGTCCTCGTACAGCGACAGGACACGTGCGCGGTCCCCCTCGTGGATCAATGACAATGGAAGACCCGGCATGGCCGCACATTCTTCATCGCTGTAGCCACAGAATCGCTCGCTGGCCGGATTCATCCAGACCAAGCGACCATCGGTGCCAACCCAGATTTCCAGGTCATATGTGTAGTCAGCAATCGCACGGAATTTCTGCTCACTTTCCCGGAGGGCTTGCTCCGCATGCCTCTGTTCCGTGACGTCAACACACATCGTCTGCAACAGTCTCTCGTCTTCGGATTGGATCAGCGATATGCTGAGCAGGACGTCGACCAGACAACCGTCTTTGCGTTTCAGCCGCACCGGATAGTTGCTGACGTACCCCTCCCGCTGCACTTGATCGAGCAGGGCGATCCGGTCGTTCAGGTCCTCATAGAGGTCGGCAATATCAAAATGCTCCAGCTCTTGGGCCGAGTATCCAAACAGCTCCTCCATCGCTGGATTGGCCGTCAGGACACGGCCCCCAAGCTCGGCCAGACCGATCCCAATGGGTGAGTTTTCAAAGAGTGTGCGATACCGCGTTTCGCTCTGTTCCAGAGCGTGGATGGCCCGTTTGCGTTCGGTGACGTCCGTGAACATGGCAAAGGAGCCGCCGAATTGCTCTTGCTCTGACACGATGGCCGTGGCCGAGACCAGGGTCCATACTTCGCGACCGTCGGCGCGGCGGAACCGGTGCTCGTATTGGCCGCCCTTGCCTTTGTGACGGCTCTGCATCCGCCCGCGGTGGGCGGGGAGGTCCTCTTCGAACATGAAGTCTTCGACCTTGCGTCCAAGCATCTGCGACGGCGTGTAGCCGAGCATCGACGCCATACGTTCGTTGACGAAGGTCGTCTCGTGCTGGGGATTTATAGCCCAGATCCCCTCAAGGGCTGTCTCGACAAATCGCCGGTACCGGGCCATGCTGTTGCACAGCGCCTCGGCCGCTTCGATTCTGTGCAGGGCGAAACCCAAGTCATCGGTCAGTTCTTTGAAAAGGTCTCGCTCTTCGACATCATGAGCAAAGGGACCGGGGACCGACACAACCAGCACGCCATAGACCTTGCCGGCGAAAGCCAGACGGCGAGCCAGCCCGGCACAGTCGCCATAGGCCGGCGCAAGCGGGCAGTCCGGGCAATCCTCTTGCGGCTGGCCCACAACAACGATCGCATCGTTCTGAAGCGCCTCGTTCATGCAGGCCGGGAAGTCACCCCGTTCCAGCCGTTCGCACATCGGCTCGAAGTGGCCGTCGAAGCCGGACGCGCCCGTCATCGTCACAACCCTACCGCCTTCATCGAGCAGTGCAATCCAAGCGTTGAAGTAGCCCAGCGTTTCTGTCAGGTTTCCACAGGCCCGCTCGATGAGCCTCTGGCGGTCGGTATCCGCAACGATGAGCTGATTGACATTGCGAATGGCCAACAGCACGCGTTTGACATGCGCCTCCCGCTCTTCGGCCTGCTTCTGCTCGGTGACATCGACGTAGGCCGCCTGTACGGCATCACGACCCTGATAGTTGATTCGACTGGCGTGCAACCGAAGCCATCGCACAGTCCCATTTCAGTGTATCAACCTGAAATCATAAGGGTTTTCTAGTACTACAACGCTACAAGTATTTCCAGTGACACTTGATTGTGGTTTTCAGTTTGTGAACTTTCGCACTTTTTGATGGGGTAATGTGGATGTGGTATCAAGAGAAACATACCAACCTTCCGATGGGTGTTGTGAGAGACATCCGACAAGGAGGTTGGTATGGTTACGACATCTACTGTATCGACGTGGACGGCTCTGATCCAACAGTTTTTCCCCGTGTTCACGGCCCCCGGCGCCCAGATCTTTCTGGCTCTGGTTACGGGATGGGTCCTGTGCACCGGCCGACGCACCATTACCGGCATCCTGCCCTTCGCCGATCCGGTGGGGCGGCACGCCCACGATGCCTTCCACCGTTTCTTGCCCGACGCCCACTGGGACATGGATGCCTTGTGGAGGCTCTTGACCGTTCTGCTGGTCAAGACTTTCGCCGCCTCGGGTCGGATCGAGTTGGACTTGGACGATACGCTCTTTCATCGCTGCGGCCGCAAGGTCCAGGGAGCCGGCTGGTGGCGCGATGCGCTGCGGTCCACGCGGACCCGGACCGTCTCTGCCTGGGGCTTGAACCTGGTGGTTCTGACGTTGCGGGTGTATCCCCCGTGGGGGGGCGAACCGCTGGGGTTGCCGATCTTGATGCGGCTGCACCGCAAACAGGGTGCTTCGCTGATCGACTTGGCTCAGGAGATGCTCCAGCAGGTCGCTGCTTGGCTGCCCGAAAGGGCTTTTCGGCTGCACGCCGATGGATTCTACGCCACCTTGGCGGGCCGAAGTCTCGTCCATGTCCACCTGATCAGCCGGATGCGACGGGATGCGGACCTCTACGAGCCGGTGCGTGCGCCGCGCGGCAAGAGAAGATCGGGTCGTCCGCGCCGGAAGGGGCGTGCCCTGCCGACCCCCCAACAGATGGCTCGCCGTGTCCGCTCTTGGCGGTCTGTCACCACCATCGAACGGGGCCGGGTCCGGAAGCGTCTGATCCATGCCCGGCGAGTGCTGTGGTATCGCGTCTGCAAGACCCCGGTGCTGTTGGTGATCAGCCGGGACCCCGAAGGCAAGGAACGCGACGACTTCTTCTTCACGACCGACCTGTCGGCGACTCCGGAACAGGTCATCGGAGGATTCGCCGGCCGCTGGAGTATCGAGGACACCTTCAAGAACACCAAACAGTTTGTCGGTGGGCAGGAGCCTCAGACCTGGAAGGGCCAAGGCCCAGAGCGGGCGGCGATGCTCGGCTTGTGGTTGAGCTCGGTGGTGTGGTTGTGGTATCTGCGCGAGGATGGCCGGTCGGGCAAGGTCAGAATTCTGCCTTGGTATCCCCAGAAGGCTCATCCCAGTTTCCAGGATGCGTTGGCGAGTCTTCGGCGTTACCTGTGGAGCCAACGAATAATATCGATGTTCGGCAAACGATTCGGACATGACAAAAAGACCGATGTCCTTCTTGACGCCCTCGCAAGGGCCGCGTGACGCCCCATGAAAAGTACGAAAGTTCACAGTTTGATGCCGATCGCGTGTAAACGACGGATGGTTCGGCGTCGGTGGCTGCGGGCAGCCTTGGCGTTTCGCTGTTGCGTTAACGCCAATTGCGCACTGATCGGCTCGGCGCACCTGCGCGAACAGCGTTCGCCGCGTGCCCATAGCGTCACCAGCTTGGCCGCAGCCGTGCGGACCTGGCAGACCGTCAGGTGCGGATTTTTCCCCCCGATGCCGCCAGCAGAACTCGCTGAGGAAGACATGACTGAGGCAACTCAAGATCAGATGCCGCTGGATCGAGCCGAACTTGCGGACCTCGAAGTGGTCCATCCCCAACTCTGTCTTGCTGTCCTCGAAGGCCCGTTCGATGATCCAGCGGGTGAACGCCACCCGCAGCAGCGTCTGGACCGACGTCGTTTCCGGGGCGTTGCTGAGGAAGTATTTCACTTCGGTGGGATCCAACGCGTTGCGTGCGATCAGCAGATGGTACGGCCGCGTCGGCAAGCCTTCTTCATCCGCCAGATAGACCATCAGCCGCTTGGCCTGCCAAACCATCGGGCCTTTGCTACCATCTTTGACGTAATAGTCCTGCCAGGGGATCTTCCGCAGCAACGGCGAATAGGCCAAGATGTTTCGGACCTCCACCTTGGGGTTGTTCCTGGCTTTGAGCCGAGCAGACCGACGCGGCCGGCCCGGCTTTCGCTCGCGGGCATGGGCCCGATACAGCACTGCCGGACGCTTCGTCCACACGGCAAGGCTGGTCGGCACCTCGGCGACGTAGTTCTGCCCCAAGCCCTCCAATTCCCGCAGAAAAGGCCTTTTGCTGCCGTAGCCTTCATCGAACGTCAGCCAGGCGAAATGCAGGCCGTTGGCGAGCGCCCGCTGATATTGCTCCAGCGCGATCTGCCATTTGGGCCGATAGACGACCTCGTCGGGAATCCCCGCCGCCTGACAACGCGTGCGGTTGTGGTGCCATGTTTCCTCGGGCAGATACAGTTCGCCGTCGATGAGGCTATAGAACTCGGGCGTCGCATAGCCCAGATGCACGCTGACCACGCAGTTCTCGACCTTGCCCACCGCGCCGCAGTGCTGGCGTTGGACGCAGGCGGTCATCTTGCCTTTCTTGACGAAACTGGTCTCATCGACAACGCCGACGCTCTGGCCGTGGGCGTGCCGGCGGGCGACATGCTGCTGGAGCCCGTCCCGGACCGCCGGCTCATCCCAGCGGTACAGGCCCAGGAACTCCTGCAGATTGCGCGGCGGCACGCCGAGCGCATCGGCCATGGGCTCGATGCTCTTACGCGGCAGATCGCTCAACTGCCCCTCGACGTACAGGTCGAGATAACGTCGGCTGCTGACCCGGCCGAAGTGGGGATCGAATTGTTTGAGGAAACGCGTCAATTCCGGCTTGAGCTTCATAATCGTACTGGCGTCCATACCGATGACCTCCCAAAAGAAACGTCGTTCCCATGGGATCATCGGCTGGCCGCCTGAGTTTACTTGAGCCTTTGTTGCGTTGTAGTACTAGATCTTGCCCCGACAAACGGTCGCGATGGCGAGTCCAAACGGCCTGCTGATCCTCCGGATGGACCAGAGTTCGGACCTGCTCGGCTGACATGGCCCTGAGCTTTTCGACGCTATAGCCCGTGAGAGTCTCCATGTTTCGGTTGGCAAACACAATACGGCCGTTCTCGATGACCGCCAGCCCCTGGGCGGAGTTGTCGACCAAGGCAAGGTGGATATCAGTCCACTCCTCGTGCTGGCCCTTTGCGTGCTCTATCCTGGCCAACTTGGCACGCAAGGAGCGGACCTCCTCGTTCAGTGTGCCCTCCGTCTGTCGATACCTGCTCTCGCGTTTCTTCTCGGTCATATATCACTTGGCCTTTACTTGGAGTCTATCGGATGCCATATGCATGTTGAATTGGCGCAGATTGAATCATCGAGCTGACAGGTCACACTTGAACCAGTGCCCATCGCGAATCGGTAACCTTGACAACACCAAAGACTGTCACAGCCGTGCTGTGAATTCAAACCCCACTGACTACCAATTCAGGATCCCGTAGAGATTTCAGTGATTAGAGCCGACCGGACCATGCAGATACCCCCACTTCGGACAGTGCATACCCGGCGACCCGTACCCTGACCAGTCTACTGTCAGACGCAAGTGCGCCCAATACAAATCTATCCGGACGCCACGTGTTGATGGAGATGTCTCATACCCAGCTTGCCACGGGCAGAAGACTGACCGCTTGTCACAGCACCGGATCGACGCTGGTGAACACATCTGAGTTGAGTTGCGTGTACTTGATGTGGCGAAAGTGCTCGGCCAGGCTCTTGGTCGGGAACGCCTTGGCCTTACGCCGATCGCCCTCGTGCCAACCCACCCAGTGACCTTTGATGTGCTTTCGTTTGTAGACCCATGGCTTTTTCATGGCCTCCGATATTGCCAATGCGGTTCCTTTTTGCGCTGCGTTGCTGCAAATCGCATCTACTGTGCCACGGAGTCCCTCGGTCGCAGCCCGTCTGCGCCAAATACCAGCGTATGTACGTCCGCAAGAGGAGGGTCTGGTCGGTTTCTCGGCCGGACCTTGCCCTTGAGATCCGGACAGTCGCTTCCACCCTCGGACCCGCGAACGACTGCGATGTGGTGCCCCCCGGCCTTGCGGGCAAAGCCGCCGCATTGAGCCGGCGACTTCAGACCATGTGAGGCGATCTCGCACTTCGAGCCTTCGCCTTCACGCCTTCCCTCGGACAGCCCAACAGCCGTGTCCCGTCAAGT
>Ga0209509_1001969_pt1 | contig 14337 bp, 10 predicted proteins | sample BioC13SIPDNA_FD_185743 | JGI IMG/M metagenome (GOLD analysis project Ga0209509, IMG submission 185743) | Anaerobic biogas reactor microbial communites from Washington, USA - Biogas_R1_A C13 SIP DNA (SPAdes) (version 2) | ecosystem: Engineered > Bioreactor > Anaerobic > Unclassified | place...
GTCAGGAGGCGGACCCCGTATCCCGAGGCGTGTTTTACGTCGAGATAGGGGATGTTCTTGCCGCCCCAGGCGGTGCCCGCGATATCGAGATGCGCCCAGGGGGTATCGCCCACGAACTGCTTCAGGAAACAGCCGCCCATGATCGCGCCCGCTTCCTTCGGCGGCCCGATATTGCAGAGGTCCGCATGGGTGCCTTCGATGAGTTTGCCGTACTCGTCCCAGAGCGGCAGGCGCCAGACCCGCTCGCCGGTGACCGCCCCGGCCGCGCCGAGCGATTGGGCCAGGGCGTCGTCCCCGGTCATCAATCCCGCGGCATAGTGTCCGAGCGCGACGACGCACGCGCCGGTCAAGGTGGCCAGATCGACCACGCAGCCGGGCTGGTGCTGGCGAACGGTGTAGGCGAGCGCATCGGCCAGGATCAGGCGGCCTTCGGCGTCGGTATTGTGGACCTCGATGGTCTTGCCGTTGCACGCGCGGACGACGTCGCCCGGCCGCTGGGCATGTCCTCCCGGCGCGTTTTCACAGGCGGGAATGACGCATACGACGTTGATGGCGGGGCGGAGCGCGGCGATGGCGCGGAAGGCGCCGGCGACGGCCGCGGCGCCGCACATGTCGAACTTCATCTCGTGCATGTCCTGGCCGGGTTTCAGCGAGATGCCGCCCGTGTCGAACGTGATGCCCTTGCCCACGAGCGCGACGGTGCGCGTGGCCGACTCGTGTTTGTATTGCAGCACGGACAGCGTCGGCGGTTCCACGCTGCCGCGCGCGACGCCGAGAAACGCGCCCATCTCGAGCTCTTCCAACTGGTCGCGATGAAAGACCTCGCCTTCGCACCCGGCGTCTTCGGCCATTTCCAGGGCCGCGCCCGCCAGCCGCGACGGCGTCATATCGTTGGGCGGGGTATTGGCGAGATCGCGCGCCCAGTTGGCGCTTTCGCAGGCAAGCCGCGCCTGTTCACAGCGTCGGATCGCGGCGTGCGCGCCCGTCTCGAGCGCGATCGCGATGGTGTCCACCTGCGTCGCGGGCGGGTCGTCCTGCCGGCGCGCCTTGTACTGGTCAAAGCGGTACTGTCCCAGCAGGATCCCCTCGACCAGGCCGTGCGCGTGTTCCGGCAGGGACGCCGCGTCGAACGCGATCATCTCGATCCGGTGGGCGCTCAGCGAGGCGCATCCCTGGCCCGCCGCGCGGCGCACGGTCTCCGTCGTGCACGCGTCGCGCTTGCCGAGACCGAGAAACAGGACGCCGTCGTACGTGTTGCCCGCGGAAGGCAGGAAATACGTTTCCTGCGGTTTGCCGCGCACCAGCCCTTTCTCGCGCAACCGTTCGAGCGCCTCCGCATCCGCTTCGTCGAGCAGGGGGGAGTCGCCGGACGGGCCGTCCTCAAACCACGGCAGGACAAGCGCGCACGGCGCTTCCGGAAACGCAACCTTCGCGCGAGACGTAACTTTGACACTCATGCGGACTCATGCCTCCATCTAGCGAGTGCGCCCTGCCGGTCATCGGGCAGAGGCGGATCGATTGACCAGCCGCTCGGCTTCGAGCCAATGATTGCGGCAGCCCGTAATGCGCACCTGGACCAGGTCGCCGATCTCGATGTCGTCGCCGGGCACGCTGACGGGCCGAAACCCTTCCGTACGCCCGTTCATCACGCCCTGCTGGCGGAGATGCGCGCCGTCGATCAGCACGTCGTGGCGCGAACCGGCCAGGGCGTGCAGCTGCTCCCCGGTAATGCGCTCCTGCAATTCGAGGACCCGCGTCAGGCGCTCCTCCTTGAGCCCGCGGGGCACGTCGTCCTCCATCCCGGCAGCCCGCGTGCCGGGCCGCACCGAGTATTTGAACGCGAACACCTGGCTGAACCGCACTTCCTCCATCACGCGCAGGGTCCACGCGAATTCCTCGTCGGTCTCGGTCGGGAACCCCACGATGATGTCCGTGCTGATCTCGAGCCGCGGGTTGATCGCGCGCATGTACCGCACCTTTTCGAGATAGTCTTCGATGGTGTGGCGGCGGCGCATCAGCGTGAGAATGCGGTTGCCGCCCGCCTGAAACGGCAGATGGAGATGGTTGCAGATGGTCTTGCGCTCCGCCATCAGGTCCGACAAACGGTTGTTCCAATCGTTGGGATGGGGCGATGTGAACCGGAGCCGCAGCAACCCGTCGAGGCGCGACACGGCGTCCAGCAGCTCATAGAACCCCGCTCCGTCCGCGGTGTACGAATTCACGTTCTGGCCCAGGAGCCAGATCTCCCGGGCGCCGCGTTCGAGCATGGTGCGCGCCTCGCGCAGGATGTTGTCCCTCTCGCGGCTGACCTCGCGGCCCCGCGTATAGGGCACGATGCAGAACGAGCAGAAGTTGTCGCAACCCTTGGTGATGGCGATGTAGCCTTTACAGCCCTCGAGCGCCACCTGTTCCATGCGCTCCTCGGGGATGAAATTGCGGACTTTCCGCCGGCCGGAAAGCCATTCGGTGTTGAGCACCCGTTCGCCGCGCTCGGCGGCCGCGATCATGTCCGGCAGATCAAAATAGTTGTCGGGGCCGAAGACGAGGTCCACGCATTTCTCGCGGTTGAGGATCGCCTCGCCCTCCTGTTGCGCCACGCAGCCCGCCACCCCGATGATGACCCTCGCGCCGTTCTTTTTGAGGCGGCGCAGGCGGCCCAGGAGACTGTACACCTTGTTTTCAGGGTTCTCCCGCACCGAACAGGTGTTGACCAGCACGACCTGGGCCTGCGCCGGGTCGTCGGTCATCTCGTAGCCCGCCGATTCGAGGATCTTCGCCATCCGCTGGCTGTCATGTTCGTTCATCTGGCAGCCGAACGTCTGGATATGTGCGCGTTTCGCTGGCATGCTCTGCGATGTTCCCGGATTCTCCAGTACTGCGCCGTGAATGGTCCTTCCGGGGCCGGGCCGCAGCCCGATCACCCCGGCAGAACAGCATAGCATACCATCGAAACGCGCGGCATCCAAGGCGCGGAACCCGCGTGGACCCCGCGGAACCCGCAACGGATGCAGGCGAGACGCCTGCGCTAGAAGATGTCAGGGGGATTGAGGGCGCCGCGCCAGGGACCGCCGGGGCGGGGCCCGGCGATCCCTGGCTGAACGGGCGCCATATTCTGGATGGCGGCAATCGCGGTTCGGGCTACCGGTCGAGGCCCATGATGCCGCGGACACGCGTCACGAACGCCTCGGTCATGGGGAACGGCCCGGGATAGGGCTGCCACTGTACGTGTCCGTCCATGTACAAGACCCAGCCGCCGGACTCCTCGCGCTCGCCGGGGACTTCCCACATCACCGGGATTATCGGCTGCACGGCAAGCGGCCCTACGTGTTGGGGCAGCTCGGGCAAAAGCCGGTTTTCGATACCTTCCTGGAGGCGAAGGATGACGTCGCCGCCCGCGGTGCCTTTGCCCGCGCCGACCTGGATGTCCTGGTCGCGCACGGCTTCGATGCCCAGTTGCTGGACGGCGTCGAGGAAGGCGAGACCCTGGGCCTCGCTGGTGAGGGCGTGCGCGAAATAGCAGCGTGCGATGCCATCGTTCGGGAACAGCACCTGCGGATCGGTCAGATACTCGGGGTAGATCTTCTTCCACTCGGGGGTAAACACGCCCTGCTGGGGTTCGAGCGGCGGGAAGATCGCGCCGGGGGCCTCGTTGGCGAACATCTTGAACACCAGGCCCATCTGCTTGAAGTTGTTTTCAGCTCGCTCGCTTTCGGGTGTCTGGGGCGCCGGTACCACGGTGACGGGCGGCAACGCCTGGACGGGCAGGGTGATCACGGTGTCCTGCGAGGGCGCTTCCACCGTGACCGAGGTCGCGGCATCCAGCGCGGGCGCGATGGCCCACAGCGTGTACGCGCCTTTCGCTACTTCAAAGAAGAACGTCCCGTCTACCCCTGCATATACCCGGTTCAGGGTGCGCTCGCTGTCGGCGAGGATCAGGTAGGCGCGATGCAGTGGCGAGCCGTCAGCCGCAACCACCTGGCCGAACAGGCCGGCGTCCCGGGGCGCCATAACGATTTCCAGTGGCGCGGGGTCTTTTGCGGCCTGAAGCCTGGTCACCGGAGAGCCCGGGAGCAGTTGATAGCCCTGCAACGAGACAAACAGGTCGTATGCCGCATTTATGGGCAGCGGCTCAATGCGGAAGCGGCCGTCCGCGCCGGTCCAGGCATATGCCGGAGCGTAACCTTCAGACGTCCTGTAGGTGTTCAGTTCGGCGCCGGCCAGCGGCTGGCCTTTGGGGTCGACCACACGGCCCGCGATGGCGCCCGCCGGCAGATCGAGCACGATGGTGGCCTCCGTCTGCTCTTCCGGCATATTCCAGATCGCCGCCAGTTCGCCGGCGGGATCGCAGGCGAAGCCGCGGTAGAGGGTCAGGCAAAACGCCCGGATCTGTCCTCCGGCCGCCGTGACTTTCCACCGCGTGCTGTCGTCATAATCCGTCGGCAACACCGGCCACATCCGGAGCCACAGATCCTCGACAGGGACGCCATCGGAACGGACGAACGTGATGTCTTTCACGGCCGTCAGGACGGTGAAATCCTGGGTGAACGTGGTGCCCGGCGTGTTGACCTGAAAATGGCTGTTTCGCGGCTGGGCCCCGATCTGTCCCGGCGCCAGCAGGTTTGGGTCAATAAAGACCTGGCAATCCCCGAACGGCAGCCCCATTCGGTAGACGCCGCTGGCGTCCGTCCGGGCACACAGCGGGACCTCATTGGGGGCGCCGGCGATCACCAGGATCCCGGCCAGCGGATTTCCTTCGGCATCGGCCACGGTGCCCGAGATCGCGCCGGGATACGATTCCGGCAGTGTCAGGACGGTCTCGGTGACCGCGCCGGGCCGGAGTTCGGGGACATCCAGGAGGCGCGCCTTGACGCCATTCGGGGCCGTGGCAAACACGGCGATGTCCTCGAGGGCAAGCGGGTCGGCGGGCACCTGATCAAACAGCACGCATCCGGTCTCGTCGGTTTCGCGCCAGAACGCGTATCCGAGGGCCTCCGGGATTTCCGAGATGACCTGCACCACCGCGCCCGGTACGGGCTGGCCGCCCTGTACGACGCGCAGCCGAAACGAGGCGCCCGGCAGCATGACCGTCTCGACGGGCTCCGATGTCCGGCGGGTGCTCCAGGTCAGGGCAAAGCCGGGGTGCGAGAAATACAAGGGGCCGCGGCTTCCCCTGGAAACGACACGGAACATACCGTCCTCGCCCGTAACCGCCACATCCTGCGCGGAATCATCCGCATACTCGGCCGCGACCCGCACGCCGGCCAGGGGGGTCCCCGCCGAATCCACCACGCGTCCGGTACAGTACATCTCGGGGCGGAGTCGTGCGTGTAGTTCAATGTCCCGCGCAAGAACCCCTCCGCGGTACTCGACGTCCATGTCCTGATAGCCGGGTGCATCGACACGCAACACGCGCGCCTCCGCGGGCCAGTCCATGGCGAACCGCCCGTCCGCGCCGGTGCGGGTGACGCCCCTGACCGGGTCATCGTCGAGGCCGTAGGGATGGGCGCCCAGCCACGCCAGCGCGTGAACGCTCGCCCCGGGGACGGGGTTGCCCGAGATGTCGGTCACCACGCCTTTCAGGGGCGGCGGGGAGAGTTCGTCGATAGATGGCGCGCCTGCCGCCGGCGTTTCGGGCGCCTCGGCTGCCGCCGTCAACAGGGGCGGTTCCTGTGCTGGTGGCGTCCGGTCTTCGGCGAGGGCCCCCGGCGCGACGGGTTCCCGTGAGACCGGGGGCGGCGACTCGGGCGCCGACGAACTCGTGGATTCCGCGAAGTAGGCCTCATACACCTGCACGGCGCCAAACACGACGCCGCCGAACAGCACCGCGACGGCCGCCGCTACAGCCAGGCGGAACAGGGGCCGCCTGCGCGGCACGGCGATGCGGGGACGGTCAAATCGGGTTTCCGGCAATAGATCGAGCGTGGTCTCGTGAATCTGCTTCATGACCGTATACTCCTCGCGGGCTTCGGGGGACGTTGCGAGCAACGCCTCCACCTCCCGCATCTCGCTCGGGGTCAGTTCACCGTCGAGATATCGCGACAAGCGTTCCGAATCCTTCGCATTCATGGACGGAACTCCAGCAGTTCGTTCTGCAGTTTCTGGCGGACGCGCCACAGTTTCTGGCTCACCGCGTCGGGGGTGATGCCCAACACGCCGGCGATGGCCGCGTACGACATTCCTGCCACGTATTTCATGGCGATGATGTCGCGCTGATCCTCGGGCAAGGCCGCCATGGCCTCGCGCAGGGCCCCGGCCGCCTCGTTGCGCATGGCGTCGCGGCCGGGATTGCCGCCGGACGTAACGTCATGTTCACCGAGCGGGGTTTCGCGCATGCGCCGCCGCACCAGGTCGACGGCCACGTGCCGCACGATGCCCACCAGCCACGGACCCAGCCGTGCGGTGTCCTTCAACTGTCCGAGCGTTCGCGCGGCGCGGGCAAAGGTCTCCTGGACCGCGTCCTCCGCGAGGGCCCGGTTGCGCACCACGCCGTACGCGATAGCGCCCAGGGCGTCGGTATAGCGTTCGACGACGGCCGCGGCCGCGTTGCCGTCGCCCGAGAGCCAGCGCCGGACCAGAGACGCATCGCTGTCGTATTCGAGGTTGGCCTTCCTCATGGCATCCTGCTGCTTATGTCGTCCGGGACGGGGGTTTCTTACGGTATCCGTCTGGCCGTCCAATGGCTGTCCGCCCGGAGAGATGATCATATTCCCGCCGCGGCGGCCACAACAGGCCCTCGCACCGCTCGCGGCAACGCGCCGGTTTGGTAACCGGGCGCCGTGCAGGTACACTTAGGCGGATATGAAGACGCAGGATACAGATTTCCGCGAATCCCTCGGGGCCGGACTGGCGGCCTGCGAACGCGGTTTGGCGGCGCTCGAGAATGCGCTGCGGCCCGACCCGGTCCTTACGGAAGCGCTATTTGGCGGCACGAGCGACTGGGTCAATCTGCTGCGTTACAAGCTGGCGCCTCACCTGTCGGGCCGGGGCTGCCTGATCGCCGCCATCGCGGGCGGCACGAATACGGGCAAATCCACCGTGTTCAACCTGTTGCAGGGGCGTGAAGTGAGCCCGGTCCGTTCGACCGCCGCGGCGACGTGCCGGCCCCTGCTTTCGGGAAGCCCGGAGCGCGCCCGCCAGTGCCTGGAGGGCAAACTCGTCCCCGAATTCGCCCCGGCGCGGCTGGACGAGCCCGATGCCCTGCTGACGCGCGAGACGCCGGCCGACCGGCTGTTTGTCGTGGCGAACCCGGACCTGCCCGACCGCCTGGTGCTGCTGGATACGCCCGACGTCGATTCCATCGAGAAGCAGCATTGGGCCCTGGCGGACCACCTCCGCGCGGCGGGGGATGTGGTCGTGGCCGTGGTGACAGGGGAAAAGTACCGCGACGAGCGCGTCGTGGCGTTCTTCCGCGAAGCGTTGCGGTCGGGGCGCGTGGTCATTCCCCTCATGAACAAGGCCGATATCGCGGAGGGGTTCGCGACGGCGCGCCACCAGCTCGAGGAATTCCGGAGGGACGTGGGTTGCACCGGGCCGGCGTTCGTCGTGCCGCACAACTTCACGCTCGCGCAGGGGTACGGGGAGCCCATCCAGTCGCTTGACGGCGCGACGGATCTGATGAGCTACCTTCTCGGCCTGGACGTCCATGCCGTCAAACGCCGGGTATTCGAGTCGTCGGTGCGGCACCTGTGCGCGCGGGCGGAATCGTTTCTGAACGAGGTCGACCAGGTGGCGGGGGTGCTGGCGTCCGTCCACGACGAGTACCACAACCGCGCGGTCCGCGCGTCGCAGCAATACGATCCGGTTCCGGGCGCGGCGGTCGGCGGGCTGTTTCATGAGTTTGTGCAGACGCGGCGCGGTCCGCTCCGCCGGGCGATCGGCAAGGCGAGCGCCACCATCGCGCGGAGCACGGCGGCCGTGGGCCGGAGCATTTCGCGCGCGGTGTTTCGCCGGACGGCCCTGGAATCGCCGGACCAGGGCCCGTCGAACGAGGAGATCTGCGCGGCGCACCGGCAGGCCATCGAACAGATCACGCGCGACCTCGCCGCGGGCTACATTCAGTCGAGCGGCAACCTGCGCGAACCCGCGGCGCACCTGCTTCAGGAAGGCGCGCGGCGGCTGGCGCCCGAAACCGCGGCCGGACGCGTCGTCCAGACGGTGCTCCGTTCCGAAGACCTGTCGGAGGAGTTTCGAAAGCACGCGCAACGGACCCTCGAAACGTGGTGGAACGACCACGCCGGGCGGCGCCATGCGCTGGAGGCGCTGGACACCATCCTCGCGGTGATGCCGGCGGCCATCGCGGCGCCCATGTCGATCTACACGGGCGGCGTGGGGGTGCCGGAGGCGATGGTGCTTGCGGGCCCGCTCGCGGAACAGTTTGTGGCGCGGGTGATTGAATACCAATTCGGCGACGCCATGTTCGATTTTCTGTCGCCGTGGCGCGAGGAACAGCAGCGGCACCTGGCGGAGGCCCTGCTCGAGCACGTGGCCGCGCCCCTGCTGGCCGGGCTGGATGGCATGCTTGCGGTGCTCGAGGGCGGCGCGGTCGAGGAATTGCGGAAAGGAACCGGGTTGTGCCTGAAAGCCTTGCAACCATAGTGAGGAAGCTGCGGCGCCTGGCCGAATATGCCGGGCCGTGGCGTCCGTTGCGCGAAGAAGCGCCGCGCCTGCAGGCGCGCGTGGCCGAATTGCGCGAACGCGAAACGCGGCTCGACGAACTGCTCGTGGTGGCGCTGGTAGGCGGGTCCGGCGTGGGCAAATCCACGCTGCTCAATGCCATTGCGGGCGATCAGCTCGCGCAGACGTCGGAATTCCGCCCGTGCACGGCCACGCCGACGGTGTACCATCCTCCCGGCGCGCGGTTCGAGGCGGGCGATTGGCGCATGGTGTCCGGCTCGGCGCTGGAACACCTGGTGATCATCGACACCCCCGATTCGGACACGGTGATCAAGGAACACCGCGAGACGGTCCAGAAGGTGCTGGCGGCGTGCGACCTCATCCTGATCTGCGGCAGCCCCGAAAAGTACCTCGATGAGGCCACGTGGTCGCTGTTGCGGCCGTTGCAGGGCGAACGCACCATGGCCTGCGTCGAAACCAAGGCGCGCGCGGAGACCCAGAGCGTCCGGGAGCATTGGCTGAACCATCTGGCCGGGCAGGGGTTCGCCATCGAAGGCTATTTCCGGCTGAACGCGCGCGCGACCCTCGATCGCCGGCTTCAGGGGGCCGGTTCCGGCGACGGCGAATTCGACTGGCCCGCGTTCGAGGCGTTTCTCCGCGAGGAATTGACGCGCGAGCGGGCCCGGCGCATCAAACGCAGCAATACCATCGGTCTGCTCACCAAGACCGTCCGCGATCTCCGGGACCGGGTCGGCGCGCGGGCGCCGGAACTCGCCGCGCTGGAAGAATCGCTCCGCGAATCCCGCCAGGCGCTGGCCCGGGATACCGCGGGCATCGTGCGCAACCGCCTTTTCGCCGAGCGGCATTTGTGGGCATACGCCCTCAGCCGGGAGATCGATGTGCGGGCGCTGGGCATCGTGTTGACGCTGTACCGGCTGTTCGACGCGGTGCGCTCGCTGCCCGTGCGCCTGGCCGGATGGCTTCCGGGCGCGCGCAAGACGCGCACGGGCCGCCAGGCCGCCGCGCTGCTCTCGAGCGCCAACATGTTTCAGGAAGATTTTGTGCTGGCATCCGACGCGATCCAGCAGCAGTACGAAAATCACCGCAGCGGTTTGGCGGTGGCCTTTGCGCGCGCGGGGTTCGATGAACTCGAAGGCGATTCCGGATACGGCGCGTACGCGGCCGCGGTCGGCAAACGGGTTGCGGACGTCCTGCGGGGACCCGCCCGCGAGCGCGTGGTGGCCCATGCCCACCGGCTGACAAGCTGGCCCGTGGCGCTGCTGCTGGATGTCGGGCCCATCGCGTTTCTCGCCTACACCTGCTACCACATCGTCGTGACTTATTTCGACGCGCAGCTCTTGCCTGCCGGGTTCCTGGTGCATTCGATGAGCGTGCTGGCCATCATTGTCACGGTGGAACTGCTGGTGCTCTCGCTGCTCATGCGCATGAGCGCGTGGGCGGCGCGACACGCCGCGGCGCGCGAGCTGCGGCAGGCCTTGAGCGCGCCCGGAAAGGACGCGCTCGGCTTCGAGCCGGAGGCCGTCGCCCTGTTTGACGCGCGCGCACAGGCCGAAGCCGTGCGCGCGCTCGCCGCCGAGGTGCTCGACGGAGACTGACGCCGTGGACGGACACGGCCGCGCACCGGCGTTTCGCGCCGCGGCGCGTCCGCGCCCGTTCGGGTGAGGAGGATGCATGGCGGACCGCTCGCGATGCCCGCACGCCGAACCGTTCGTCGTGCGCGGCGCCCCGTTCACTGCATCCGAGATCCTGAACGTGCTGGCGCCTCACCTCACCGATGAACGGAAGCAGCGCATCCACGACGTGGTCGCCCGGCGGACCTACTCGGTTGTGCCCGTGTTCGAAGGCCTGTACGACTTCGGCAACATCAACGCGGTGCTGCGTTCCGCGGAGGCGCTGGGGTGCCAGGCCGCCCACGTGATCGAGCTCGGCGCGAAATTCAGGAAGGCCAACCGGGTCAGCAAGGGGGCCGACAAATGGCTGGATATCCGGCGCTGGGACGCCACCGCGCCGTGCGTGGCCCATTTGCGCGGGCTGGGGTACCGCATCGTGGCTACGCACATCCAGGAAGGCCGGCCCATCGCGGATGCGGTGTTTGACTCGCCCGTCGCGCTCTTCTTCGGTAATGAGCACGAGGGCGTGTCGAAAACGCTCCTGGATGCGGCCGACGAACGGGTGCGCCTTCCCATGCTGGGATTCACCGAGAGCTTTAACATCTCGGCGGCAGCGGCCATGGCTTTGTATCACGTCTACCGCGACCGGGTGACGCGTCTCGGCCGCCACAGTGATCTCACCCCGGAAGAGATGCTACGATTGACGGCGGTCTATTACCGGCGCAGCGTCGACCGGGCCGACGACATTCTGACGCTGTCGCGAAGACGCGCGTAAGCCGTGAGAACAAGGAGGACTTCGAATATGCGTATCGGACGCAGGCGGTTTCTGGGTGCATCGGCATCGGCGGTTCTCGTTGCGGGGACGTTCGGCCGCGGGACGGTGTTCGGCGCGAACGAACGCATCCGCGCGGGCATCATCGGCATGCGGAGCCGCGGCACGTACCTGATGAAGGCCGTCTCGAAAGTCGACGGGGTTGAAGTGGGGGCGATTTGCGACGTCGATCACGAGGTGCTCGAAGCGCGTGCGGCCGAGTATCAGAAAAACACGAACAAGACGGTGGCGGCCTATCGCGATTTGCGCGAGCTGCTGGCTGCCGGCGACATCGACGTGGTGTGTGTGGCCGCGCCGAACCACTGGCACGTGCTCGCGGCAGTGTGGGGATGCCAGGCCGGGAAAGACGTCTACGTCGAGAAACCGATGTCCCATACCATCTGGGAAGGGCGCCAGCTGGTCGCGGCCGCCGAGCAGACCGGCCGGATCGTCCAGGTCGGCACCCAGCGCCGCTCTGAGCCGCAATGGCAACGGCTGGTGGAACGGCTCAAGGCCGGCGTGATCGGCGACCTCTACGCCGCGCGCGTGATCCATTACAGCACGCGGCCGCCGGTGCCGTTTCATCCCGACGAGACCCCGCCCGGCACCCTGGACTGGCCGCTCTGGCAGGGGCCCGCGCCCGACAAACCGTTCTCGAAAAAATACGTGCACTATGACTGGCACTGGTTCTGGCACTTCGGCAACGGCGAATTCGGCAACAACGGCGTGCACTATACCGACATCGCCAACTGGGCCCTCGGAAAAGGCCTGCCCGTCCACATCGCGAGCCAGGGCGGACGCTACGGTTACGCGGACAGCGCCGAAACGCCCAATGTCCAGACGACCACGGCCACCTTCGCCGACGGCACGCTGTTCACCTGCGAAATCCGCGGCCGCTATTCCAATGACGAGGGCGGTTCGAAAGGCGGCAACCTGTTCTACGGCGCGAACGGGTATGCCGTGGACGCCATCTGTTACGACGCCGACGGCAAGGAAATTCCCGACGAGAACCCGCCCCCCAACGGCGACGCCGTGCTGTTGCATCTCGCGAATTTCCGCGACGCGGTCCGCACGCGCAACCGCGACGCCGTGCCCGCGAAGCCCATCGACGGCCACGTCAGCGCCGCTTTCTGCCATCTCGGGAACATCGCATACCGCCTCGGACGCGACGTGACTTTCGATCCGCGGGCCGAGACCTTCGGGGACGATGCCGAAGCCAACGCGCTGCTCACGCGCGCGGCATACCGGGCGGGGTTCGAGGTGCCGAAACTGGCGTGAGCATGGGCCGCACGGCACCGGGGAAACGCCGATGACAGACCGTCCCAAACGAGGACAACGCGCCATGTTGGTACCGACGATAGTCATGGGGGTTTTGGCCGCTGTCCTGCTGATTGCCGGGTATGCCCGGGGAGAGGGCCAGCATCTCGAAGGCATGAGGTCCGCTCTCGGCATGACCGTCAGCGTCCTTCCGCTGCTCCTGTTCGCCTTTGTGGTGGCGGGGATGGTGCAGACGCTGGTCTCCGCGGAAACCATCTCGCGCTGGGTCGGGGCGGAATCGGGCATGCGGGGGATTGTCATCGGCACGATTGCGGGCGGCCTCGCGCCGGGCGGACCCTACGTGAGCCTGCCCGTTGCGGCCGGGCTGGTGCGGTCCGGGGCGGGCACCGGCACCATGGTGGCCTTCCTGACGGCGTGGTCGCTCTGGGCCGTGGCGCGCTTGCCCATGGAAGTGGGCGTGCTGGGGTGGCGGCTGACGCTGGCACGGATTGTCAGCACGTTCTTCTTTCCCCCGATCGCGGGATTGATCGCCCAGTTCCTGTTCGACCACGGCAAGTGACCGCCCGGCAGACCGCGGCGGACTACTCCCCCTGGACCGGATTCGCCCCGTAGGCATTGTCGCGCACCGAGGTGTTCCGGCCGGCGTCTACCGCCTTTCCGGGCGCATGCCTGGAAAACCAGTTTCCGTAGACTTCGCAGACCTCTTCCGGAACTCCCCGTATTGCGATGGGCGTCTGGGGGGCGCGAAACGTGTTGTTGTGGATGGCTATCCGGGTGCCGGCAATGTCCGTGCCGTCTTCGCGGTCACGCCCGCCGTGCATATCGAAACAGTGGCTCAGCGACGTGCCGAGTTCCACGTTATGGCGTGCAATGTAGCTGCAGCCGGAACGCCCCGTGCCCGCGATCGAGTGCCGGTTCCAGTCAAACAGGTTGTGCTCGATGATGGACGAGGCCTCGTCGTGAGAGATACCGTATCCCAGCCCGTTGTACTGGCAATGATGGATGTAATTGTGATGGATGCGGTGGTTCTCCCCTTTATCGAGATACACCCCCGCATGGCCGAACCCCGAAATCTCACAGTTGTCTATCTCCAGTCCGCCGTGCTCCGTCGCGATGCCTTCCTGAACGGGGAACTTGTAGTAATAGCTGTGCCCGCCCCCGCCTTCGCCAAATGCCCGGCGGTGGTGGTCGAGATACCGCTTGCTGTTGGGCCCGCGGATGCGCAGTCCCGAAATGCGCACTTCGGGGCCAGTCACGCGGATTAACGGGCATGTGTCAAGCGCATCGCTGAAAAGGAGCGCGCCCGGCGACCCGTTGACTCCGCGATCGCTTGCCAGTGTGACGCCTCCCGGGATTTCCAGCACGAACTTGTCGATGTAGACAAACGTGGTGAAGTCGATCTCCGCGCCGCCGGGCACAAACACGGTTTCACCCGGTTCAGCCTTCGCCAGCGCGTCAATGAGGGTTTCCAGGGTATCGGCCGTGATCTCGCCCGAAGTTACCGCCGGCACATACCCCGATCCGCCCCCAATGGGCCCGCGCTCGTCCGCCCGGGCGCCGTATACCGCCCCATTCAGTTCAATACAAACCGGGTCCTCTGCCGCCAACACCGCGGCCAGGGTCATCAGAATCCCCGTCATGACGTCCGATAACGGCATCGTATCTCTCCGCTGTTCCGCAATAAGCGCGCACGAAACCTCCCGCACAGTCTATGGGTTCGTTCCGTATCCGCGCAAACCGGACCGGACACATGCGTTTTCTTGTAGCGCAGGCGTCTCGCCGGCATTCTCGTCTTCTGATGGACGTAGTAGACGGGGTGGACATGGTGGACATGGTGGACATGGTGGACATGGTGGACATGGTGGACATGGTGGACATGGTGGACATGGTGGACATGGTGGACGGCCCCCGCACGCCGTTGGCGTAGTCAGCCCCGCGGATGCAGCCCGTGTCGCCGAGATCGCCCGCGTTTACTGGACGACTCCGAAGGAGCCGAATGTGAGT
>Ga0209509_1001970_pt1 | contig 14332 bp, 10 predicted proteins | sample BioC13SIPDNA_FD_185743 | JGI IMG/M metagenome (GOLD analysis project Ga0209509, IMG submission 185743) | Anaerobic biogas reactor microbial communites from Washington, USA - Biogas_R1_A C13 SIP DNA (SPAdes) (version 2) | ecosystem: Engineered > Bioreactor > Anaerobic > Unclassified | place...
CTGAAACGAGACACACCACATGATCCCGAGTCAACACGTCCAGTACTTCCGCCGTGCCCGCCGGCATCACAGCCAGGTCGGGATGGGCGCTGATTGGGGACACGGTCCCGTCAAAATCCAGAAAGAAAGCGGGGGTTCTCCCGCTGATCTTCTTCTCGATGTCATCCAGTGTCTCCAGCGCGCGCGGCAGGCCGGGAGCGGTCAAGATCTGGCCTCCTTCGTTCTGATGCTCTTTCCGAGATCCGGAACAGGATTCAACTCTGCTTCAGACTCCTAAAATAGTCTTACCCTTTGACCCAGCTATTGATGTATGATGGTATAGCATCGATAGGAAGCTGTTCCCGCGACGTGGAGAGTGCTTCATCTGCTCGTCCGTCCGCAGGTGCATCCGAACGCATGCGTCTTCTGTCATCGTGATCTGTGGAGGACCTGATGAGCACGGCAAGACTGTATGTCGGCAACCTCTCCTACGGTACCACCAAAGAAACCCTTGAAAAAACGTTCGGCGAGTATGGTGAAGTGGTGGCTGTGAATATCATCACGGACCGTCAGACCGGCCGCCCCAAAGGCTTCGCCTTTGTGGAGATGAGCACCACGGAAGAGGCTGAGGCTGCAAAGGGTGGGCTTAACGGCACCGATCTGGACGGTCGTACCCTCAACGTGGACAACGCTCGCGAGCAGGAGCAGCGCAGGTCGGGCGGCTTCGGAGGCGGTCGTGGCGGCGGCTACGGCGGTGGCGGAGGCGGCGGCTACGGCGGTGGTGGCGGCTACGGCGGCCATTCGGGCGGTTCACGCTGGTAGTCGCTGGCTCCTAAGATGTCGAAAGATGAGGGGGCGCCGGGTGACCGGCGCCCCTTTCGTGTCTCCTTCTCGCAACCCTCGGAGAGGGGAAGCTTACGAGTCCAGCAGACCGGCGAGTTCTTGTGGATCAGTCACGGGGGCTAGGCAGGTGGACCTTCGGCATACCCAGGCGGATGCCGCCTCGCCGGACTGCAGTCGGTGGACTTCTAGCAAGGGGACGGCGGACGTCGAGTTGCCTGAGTGGGCCGCGATGATCATGGTGGGTCTGAAGCCTTCGGTGGCCACGGAGAGCAGGGCCGCTGTCTGAGGTGCATTGAGATCGCCTACGATGGCGAGCTCGGTGATGCCGGAATCCGCCAGATGATATGCGAGGAGCCACTGACCGAACATGCCGGGGGCGCGGTTCACCAGTTCTGCCGAAGTCGCCATGGTCTCCTCGGCCAGGTCGGTGTAGCGCGTGTCTCCCGCATAGGCACCGAGCTTGAGGAGGACTGTGGCGGCCATGGCATTGCCACTTGGAGTAAGGCTGTCTTGAAGCGAGCGAGGTCGGACCACGAGGTCCTCATGGTCGTCGCTGGTGTCATAGAAGCCGCCCGCGGGCCGTTTGAAATGTTCGACCATGGAATCCGCAAGGTCCTTTGCGCTCTGGTACCAATTTTCAGCGAATGTCAACTGATAGAGGGCGATGAGGCCCTCTATCACGCAGGCGTAGTCCTCCAGAAAGCCGTTCCCGCGCGTTTGGCCATCCTTCCAGAGGTGGGCCAGGCGGCTTCCCGGCCGGACGAAGCTCTCCTGAATGAATCGACCCGTCTTGATGGCCACCTCTCGGTAACGGTCCGATCTCAGCGCCCGCGCCGCCTCGGCAAGGGCTGCAAGAGCGAGCCCGTTCCAGCCGGCTAGAATCTTATCGTCGCGTGCCGGGTAAGGTCGCTGCTCCCTGACGGCGAACAGCTGGGCCCGAGCTACAGACAGGTCGGGCTGGGTATCCAGATGAGCGCCGCGATCGCCGGCAGGCGGAAGCGGTCTGTGCAGTATGTTGGCCCCCTCGAAATTGCCTGCGGCCGTGACGCCGTATGCGGCCATGAAGTCGTCGGCAGACCCGGCTGGGAGGGCCTCTCGGATCTGCTGCGGTGTCCAGACGAAGAAGGCTCCCTCTTCACCCTCTGAGTCGGCGTCCGTGGCACTGAAGAATCCCCCCAGAGGGTGCTGCATCTCTCGTATCAGGTAATCCAGGGTCTCCTCCGCCACCTCTCGATAACGGGGCTTACCCATCGATTGCCAGGCATGCAGATAGCAGCGGGCCAGTTGGGCATTGTCGTACAGCATCTTCTCGAAATGAGGTACGAGCCAGCGCTCGTCGGTGGAATAGCGGTGGAATCCTCCTCCCAGATGATCGTAGATGCCTCCCGCGACCATGGCGTCCAGCGTGAGCTCGATATCCTGCTCCACTTGAGGTTGAGTGCTGCTCCGACGCCGGGCTAAAAGGAACTCGAGCAGCAGCGGTTGCGGGAACTTGGGCGCCTCTCCCCAACCGCCGTACACCGGATCGAACGATGGACGGAGATGATCCATGGCCCCAGCAAGAAGTCGTTCCCGCGGAAGCGCCGTGGAACGGGTTTCGTCCTCGCGGTCGAGGTGGGCCAGCAGGCTGGCAGCCGTCTCGTGGATATCTTGGCGGCGCCCGCTCCAGACCGAGACCAGCATCTTCAGTACCTGGGGGAACGACGGCATGCCGTATCGAGGGGCGGGTGGGAAGTAGGTCCCACCGTAGAAGGGCGCGCCGTCCGGAGTCAGCCAAACGCTGAGCGGCCAACCTCCCTGGCCCGTCATGGCTGTGACTGCCTGCATGTAGATGGCGTCCAGGTCCGGCCTTTCTTCTCGATCGACCTTGATGCTGATGAAGTGCTCGTTCAGGAAGCGCGCGGTAGCGGCATCGGTGAACGATTCCCGTTCCATCACGTGACACCAATGACAAGCTGAATAGCCGATGCTGAGGAAGATGGGCTTGTCCTCCTGCTCGGCCCGCTGGAATGCTTCGTCGCACCAGGGATACCAATCGACTGGATTGTCGGCGTGTTGCTGTAGATAGGGGCTGGGCTCTCCGGCCAGGTGATTGGGCACAGTCCGCTCCTTCCGAAAGATGCTCGTTCTTCCTTGTTTCCCCCGGGGCCGGACTTGTATACAATGAGGCGGCAAGCGACAGTCACGTCGCAGGGCTCGTGGAGGCACGCATGCCCAGGTTCCTAAGGCGGAAGTCTCATCATATCTGGCTGGACCTGGTGGCCCTGGTCACGCTGGCCTTGGTCGTCATCCTCGTGCTCGAACTCACGGGGACCACTCACATGTTCACCTAGCGAGGAGGCTAACGATGCAGAAGGCAAGTGATGTCATAGGCCGGTCGGTGGTTGTCCGTGACGGCGGGGAGACGGTAGGCAAGATCAAGGACCTGGTGGTTGATACGGACGGTCGGCAGGTTCTGGGTTTTGTCATAGCTGAAGGTCTCTTCAAGAGCGCCAGAGTAGCGCCCTGGGCGGGTGTGCAGGCGATCGGACCCGACGCCGTGGTCCTGACGGCGACCGAGAGCATTGTGAAGGCGGGTGACGCAGCCGACATCAAGGCGGTTCTCGACAAGGATCTGAGCATCCGCGGCCTCCGTTTGCAGACCACCACCGGCAAGGAATTGGGCAAGATCGACGACTTCCAGTTCGACGAGCACACCGGTGCGGTCTTGGGATACGAACTGGCAGGTGGTGTATTTGGGCGCAACTCGTTCATGCCCACCCCGATGTCCCTGGAACTGGGCAAAGATCTCGCCTTCGTAGGCGCTGAGGCGGAGGCGACCATCGGCAAGATGGAGAAGGAGTAGACAAGTCCGGACGGTGCGCGAAGGGCGGCCTCCGATCGTACGCACATGGTCGGATGGCTCTCGGCGAAGAAGGCGGCGCCGGCCCCTGAGGGGCCGGCGCCGCCTTCACATGAATGCCGGCTGCGCCTACCGGGCGTTACAGAGCGTCGAGCAACTTGGCTGCCACCTCAGGATAGTCCTCTTCGCGGAAGCAAAACTGCAGGTCCAGGAAGCGCTGCCGAACTCTGGCGACCTCCTCGGCCACGACGGCGTCGCCGTTGATGACCTCGGCCATCAGCGCTGCGACCTCGGCGAAGTCGGAGGGACCCATCCCGAAGCGGGTCATCTCTGCGGACCCCAGGCGCAAGGCACCCGATGCGGTGAAACCCTCTTCGTCCGGGCCCGCCTGGTAATTGCAGATGATGTTGTTCTCCTCTAGGCGACTCGCTATCTCCGGACCCCGGCCGTATCCCACTTCCACGATCACCTGGTGGGTCTCCGTGAAGTCGATCGCCGGATCTCCGGCCACGTCCAATCCCGCGTCGTGGAGTGCTCGTGCAAAGGCTTTGGCGTTGGTGACTACCGCCTTCTGGTATGTGTCTTTGAAGTGGTTCATCTCGTACGCCGCCAAAAGCAGTCCCAAGAGGGTGCCCAGGTGGTGGTTGGAGACCGAGCCGGGGAAGACGCGCCGGCGGACTGCCTCCCACAGATCGTAACGTTCCTCGTCCTCAGTGAAACGGCCCGCGATGATCCCGCGTTGGGGACCGAAGAAGGTCTTGTGGGCCGACCCGGTGACCAAGTCCGCGCCTTCGGCAAAGGGATATTGGAAGTACGGTCCTACCAGCCCGAGCACATGGGCCATGTCGTACATGATCACGGCGTCATAGCCCTGGCGATCAAGGAAGCCTCGGATCTCGGACACCGGTTCCTTGTGCAGGACCATGCTCTTGCCGAAGATGATCAGCTTGGGGCGGTGTTCGTCGATGAGCTGGAAGGTCTCGGTTACGTCGATACGGTAGGGATTGTCGGGCATGACGGGGAAGTTGACCACCGCCGGCCGGTCGGTGCGCGGATCGGTGGCGACGAAGTCCTTGAGGGCCCCCATGGGTTGGGCGCTCAGGTGGCCTCCCTTGCCGATGTGGTTGTTCATAACCATCTGGATGCGGCTCGGTTCGGCTTTCGGGTTACCACGGTTGTAGTAGTCCATGAGTGCCGAGAACACGGCGGCATTTGCCATCTGGCCGCTCACCACCTTGGTCTCCACCTCCGTCGCTCCCAAGAAGCGGCACAGTTCGGCCTCAAGCAGACGCTCGACCTCTTCGATGAACCCCGTTCCCTGATAGTAGAAGACGTCGGCGTCGTAGAAGGCCTCCAGCTTGCGATGTTCGGCATAGCGGAAGGCCGGGTCGGTCACGGTCAGCAGTCGAACCAGTGGGGAGGGCGTCATCTCCGATGGGATGAGGTTGATGCACCGCTGTTGCCGCCAGAGATGGTTCTCGAGAGCCTGAGCGAGCAGCCGGCCGGCCCGCATGGGCAGATCGCCCTCGGGAGCGGGCGCCTCGGCGAGCTCGAAGTCGTGGACGATGGGACGGGCGTACGGGGGTGCGTCGCTGCGGAGATGGTACGGTACCACCACGGCATCGACGTCCTTTCCGCGTATGTTCACGGTCAGACGTTCATCCTCCACGATATCGGTGGCGAGCAGCGCGAGGCAGATGGAACGGAGGTCGTGTTCGTCGGTCACATGGGCTCCCAGACCTTCGCCCTCCGACTTCCAATAGGGGACCATGGTCCCGCTTGTCACCAGGCCCACCGGTTCTCCGTCCTTGAGAACGGGCGATCCTGGGCGGGCGACCCCTCGTCCGGTGAGGGCCAGCGGGCGGGTCATGCGAGGCAGGTCGGTTATCAGGGAGTAGTCCCGGGCCAGTATGCGCCGGTAGGCGGCCTGTTGCCGCAGCAGTGCCTCTCGGCCCACGTAGTCGCCCTTGAGGGGCGAGAAGCTCACGGCAAAGGCCGCCAAGGGTGAGGAGAAGAGAGGGATCTCGGACCCGTCGGGGGCCATGCCCAGCTCTTGGCCGTAAAGGGGAAGAGCGGCCTCGAGCCGCAGCGTGTCCCGGGAGCCGAGTCCGCAGGGGACGGCGCCTCTCTCCACAAGGACATCCCACACCCGGAGGGCGTCATCGGCGTCCGGGAACAACTCGAAACACAATGGCTCACCGGTGTAACCGGATCGGCTGAGCGGGACCACACAGCCCGCGATAGTCGCAGTAGAGAGCTCGTTGCGACGCGGTTCGGGGAGTGCGCCCCCCTCGAGCAACTCAGTCAGGATATCGCGCGATTGGGGCCCCTGCAGGGCAAGCATAGCCAGGCGGTCGCTCACGTCTTCGAGTTTCACGTCCCAACCATCACGGAGTTGGGCGTGCAGATGCTCCCAGTCCTTATCCCGATTGGCCGCGTTGACGACGAGTAGATACCCACCTTCCACAAAGCGGTACAGGTAGGCGTCGTCGACAGCCCCGCCGGTCTCGGTTGTGATGAAGGTGTATTGCGCCTGGCCGACGTCGAGGGCGGCGGCGTTGTTGCTGAGCACATACTGCAAGAAGGGGAGAGCCTTCTCGCCACTTACCGAAAAACGGCCCATGTGAGAGATGTCGAACAGACCCGCGCGCCGGCGCGTGGCTAGGTGCTCTTGCACCGTCCCGGTGGGGTAGAAGAGGGGCATGTCCCACCCCGCGAAATCGATCATCTTCGCATCTAAGGACGCATGCCGGGGGTGAAGAGGGGTCCGGCGCAGCGTGTCAGTGGTCATTAAGACTACCTCCGTAGTCCGGCGCGAAAGCGCATTGCAGAATGAACATGTGTCAGACTAGCAGTCCGAGGGCCTCAAGGTACATACGGGCGCAACGTCGTTGCCGGGGCGGCTATGATATGGGTAGACCCGAAGGTCGATGAAGACCGGGGTGCAAGAGGATCGGAGGTTGAAATGAGTGATATCCGGCTCCGCGGATGGCTGGTGGTCATCATAGGGCTCTGCGCTTCAGTTCTCTGCATCATTCTCGCCACCGCGGGTTCGGTACGTGCGGACGCCGCGTACGCGGCGCAGGACGACGCTTCCCGGTCGGCCCAGAAGATAGGCATCTTCGAGGACGTGACCATCGGGCCCACGGAGACTTGGGAGAACGTGCTGGTGGTGGGCGGTGACGTCACAGTGTACGGCACCGTGCGCGATAGGCTCGTCGTCGTGGCAGGCGATGCCTTCATCGCCTCGGGCGCTCGAGTGGGGTTGGATGAGGACCCCGACGACAGGGCAGTGTGGGTCGTCTTCGGCGACGTGACCGTGGAGGCACAGGCGGAGGTACCGGGCGGAGTCTTCCGGGGTCTGCCCGTCCCCGACTGGGTCAGCGCAGTCACTTTTACCCCCGATTATGATTCTTGGAGTTGGGGCTCGCTGGCCGGTTACATCTGGGTGCTCGTCTTTCTGGTCATCATCGCGGTTGTAGCGACTGCCGTGGTGCCGCGTCAGACGGTCGCGGTTGCGGACCGGGTACGCGGTCACTTCTTCTCCTCGCTGGGGTGGGGAGCGCTTCTCGTCATCGTGGTCGTTCCCTTGATCAGCGTTGTTCTGATCGTGACGTTGATCGGGATCCTTCTGCTGATACCTTGGTTGGGCGTGGTAGTGCCCGCCGTCGGTCTCTTCGGCTTCGTGGCTGTGGGGGCGATGGTGGGCAGACTCATCCTGGGCAGGAAGTCCGGCGAACGAGGTCCGCTTATGCTGGCTGCCGTTGTGGGTGTGATCCTCCTCAGCATACTCTGGTGGATACCGATAGCGGGGGGCATCGCCCTTTTCTTGATCGGCCTGGTGGGTTTCGGCGCGACCTGCGTGGCTCTCTGGGACTGGAGGCGACGAGCAGGTCGGGAACGCCGTGCGGCGCGGGCGGCCGCTTCTCAGCCTGGAGCCTACTCCGAGTCTTGGGATCCCCGTCTGCCGCCGGGCGGGGGGAGCCCGCCGCCGGGAGGAGGAAGCCCGCCGCCGGCCTAGATGCCGGCGGGGGAGGGGGTGCGAGATCAATCCGTCGCAGGCGGTCTACTCAGGCACGCAGAGCTTGCCCAGGAGGTTGAACAGCATCTGAGCCACTTCGCCCCGGGTGGCGTTTTTGGTGGTGTCCCAACCGGCAAGGTTATCCGGGGATACCGGTCCGGCTATCCCGCTCAGTAGCCCGTTGTACTCAGCCAGGCGGATCCTCTGGCCGTGCTCCGCGTTGGCATAGGAGAGCTGACCTCGGTAGGAGGCCGGCGGGGGTTGTAGCACCTGGCTGCCGGCTCGGACGATCATGGTGATCACCTGCTGGCGGCTGATGTTGCTGAAGGGCCGGAACTTGCCGTCCGTGTAGCCCACAGTAAGCCCGGTCAGGGCCGCCTTGGCCACGTAATGGTAGGGGTAGAGCTCACCCTGCACGCGCTCGATGGAGGAAGAATCGGTGAACTCGAACGTGTCACTGGTGGTGGCGGTGTAACGGCCGGGGTCGTTGACGGCCATGGTAAGCACGATCATCTTGGCGAACTGCTGCCTGGTGATGGGATTGCTGGGACCGAAATTGCCGTTCTTGTAGCCCTCGATGATCCCTTGGTCGGCTATGGACTCGATAGCGCCGATATACGGATGCTCTGCCGGCACGTCCGGGAACAGGGTGGCCTCCGACGCCGGTAGTGCGTAGTAAAGACCCTTGGTCCCTACCCAAGCGACACCGCTACCGTCGACCTCAGGCGCTCCGGCCGTGTCTCCCCGTGCCGGCAACTGGTAGTTGCACTCTTGCTCGGCTTCGTACACCACGATGCCCGATGGCACCTTGGTCATCCAGGCGATCAGCCCCTCTTTGACGGAGGGCTTGGAGTTGCCGGCCACGTCGTTGGTCAGCTGGGTGGCTGTGTCACCGGGGATGTCGTACAAGTGCACCTGGTAAGTATGCAGAAGGTTGGGCGTAGAATCGTCATAGGCATCGTGTGACGACCACACCACCAGCTCCCCGTCGATACGTGGGTCTTCGTTGGCCTTCGTGCTGTCGGCGATGCTCCTGATCTCCTTTGTGACCAAGCTATACAGGATGATCTCGGTAGTGAGGCCTGTCTCCTCCGCCTTGGTACAGACGACGTAGTCGCCGGAGATGTCCGGATCACGGTACTCGTCGCCTTCCATGATGCACTCAATGGTCCCCATGTCTATTCGATAGAGGTATATGCCGGGCTTGGCCGCGCTGCCCGTCATGTCCTTTTCCCACACTATGCGGCCGGCATCGATGCGCGGGTTCCAGTCGTTGGTGTCGCCCACCGTGGGGTTGTTGTAGGTGACCTGAGTGACCGTGCCGTTGCCGATATCGCAGTAGTAGATATCGTCATAGGCACCGGCGCGACCCCCTTGGTAGACCACCCAAGGGCCGTCTGCCGAGGGGTTGTAGTACTTCCCCGGGAGGCCGGTCTTGATAGTCGTGTTGACACCGGTGACGAGATCGAAGACATACATGTTCGAATACCCGCCCGGTTTGGCGCCCGTCCACGCCAGTATGCCGCCGGACGCAGAGACAAAGGAAGGCACCACGCCGGTCACCGGGGTGTCGATGGTCCGCACCTGCCAGGCTTGGGTCTCGACCTCTTGCTGAGGCGGTTCTTCGGCCGAGGCGACGGCGGCCACGCCCAAGAACAGCGCCGTGGCGCACATCACAACGAGCCAGAACACGAGCGTCTTCTTCACTGCACACCCCCGGGGCTGCTGTATGTCGGGCTTTGAGCCATTCACACTATTCTCCCGCCTCCACGAGCGCGGGGTCAATACCCGTCTTCTGCTACCTAGGTAGTGGACTGGGCAGTAGAGGTTTGAATCCTTCTCTCCATATCGGCCTGACCGATGGGTCGCTTGATGCGGCGTTCCATACGGCCTCGGCTATGGATGGGCTTTGATGTTCCCGTCTCATTCCTCCGCTATCGATGCGATAGGGTCGAACTGCATGGCCGCCACGTATTGTCTCTGGAAGTCGGGATCTGTGGCCAACTCGATGAACTCGATGTTCCGCGCCGCCCAGATCGCCTCCCGACGCTTGGCCAGACTGAGCAGGGCGAAACGAGCTCCGTCCCCGGCTGCGTTGCCCACGGTCCTGATCCGGTCTGGATCGCAATCGGGGAACATCCCGATAGCCAGTGCGTGGTACTTGTCGATGTAGGTCCCGAAGGCACCCGCCAAGACGATCCAGTCGGGCTTGGTCACTCCGAAGATGCGCAGTAGGATCTCGGCTCCGGCCCGCAGCGCAGCTTTTGCCAATTGGATGGCCCGGATGTCCTTGAGCGACACAGTGATGGGACGGCCGATGGCGGTCTCTTCCGCACGGGCGATCACGAACTGCCGGGGCTTCCCGTTCTCCAGGATGACCCGCTCGTGAGATGCCTCCGGATTGAAGCCGCCGCCCGCCAGGATCACGTCGGCCTTGCGCATCTCTGCGGCGGCTTCGATGATGCCCGACCCGCAGATGCCGCGGGCGCCCACCTTCTCTGCCGGGTACTCGGTATGCCAGCCATCGCGTCCAATGACCTTGAAGCGGACGTCGAGCGTCTGCGGGTCGATCCGGATCCGTTCGATGGCACCGGGGGCCGCCCGCATGCCGAATTCCAGATGCGCCCCTTCCAGCGCGGGTCCCGTGGCGCAGGAGGTGGAGAGCATCCGACTGCGGTTGCCGAGGACCAGCTCGCCGTTGGTACCGATATCGATGAGGAGGAGCACTTCGTCTTGGTCGTAGGGCTCTTCCGCTATCACCACGGCCACGTTGTCGGCGCCCACAAACCCGGCCTCCACCGGAAGGACGTGCAGACGGCAACCGGGGTTGAAGGTGAGGCCGATGGCCGAGGCTGTTGTGTCCACGGTGCCCTGCACCGCCGGTGCGAAGGGAGCCGCTCCCAGGGCCTTGGAATCCAGACCCAAAAACAGATGATGTATGGCGGTGTTGCCCACCATGACTACGTCGAAGATATCGCGGGGACTGGTCCCAGAGCGTTCCGCCGCCTTGCGGGCCAGATCGTTGACCTCGGTGATGACGGACCGTTGCAGTTCGCTCCGCCCGTCGGTGTTATGGATAACGTGGTGCAGGCGGGCGATCACATCGTCTCCGAACGACACCTGGGGGTTCATGGCCGATTCAGTGGCCAGGATCTCACCTGTCGTGAGATCGGTGAGGTACGCGGCCACCGTCGTCGTGCCCACATCGACGGCTAAGCCCAGGACGCGCCCAGGATCACCCGCGGGCCTGACGGCCACTATGCTCCCGCCCACCGGCTCGGACTGCCACACGATCACCATGAGATCCCACTTGGCGGCGCGGGCGATACCGGGCAGCGCTTGGAGGACCTCGAAGTCGAATCTCAGATCCGTCAGACCGTGTTGTTCTTCCAGGCCGGCCAGCAATCGTTCGGCGTCGGCTTCGGCGTCCTCTAGCGTCGGCGGCTCGAGTGTCACCTGGTAGGATTTCACGGCCGGGTCAAGGGGCACCGTGCGTCCACCTGCTTCCTTGCGGACCACCTGTTGCGTCCTGCGGCTCTCCTCGGGGACGAACACCCGCACGTCTCCCACCACCCGAGTCTGACAGGCAAGTCGCATGCCATCCGCCAGTGAGTCGGCCCCCAGAGCCTCGATTTCCGCCTCGGTGGGGGCAGTCACGCAGAAGGCGACAGTTTCGCCCGGCTCGTCAGTGCGCGAACGGGTGGTCTCGAGGTCACCCGGGTCCGACGTCCTCGCATTCAGAGGCTCGATCTTCACGCGGCATTTCTTGCAGATCCCCTTGCCGCCACAGACACTCTCTATCTCGACGCCCAACTCTCGCGCTACGGTCAGCAGATCGCTGCCGGACGGGAAACGTCCCCGCCGGCCTGAGGGTTGAAAGACGACCTGGTGCAGTTGCTCGGATGTGGACGTCTGCTGACTCGTATCAGCCACTCGATCCTCCTATGGGCCAATTCGGCGGCCGTTGCGAACCGATCACCACCAAGGTCTGCCGCCGGCTACCGGGCCAGTCTACCGCAATCCCTGGTTCCACGGCTGATGCGCCTGCTACCCCTGGAGGGGCAGGAGACCATAGCGGGACTTCAGACCCAGCACACGCAACACGGCCTCATCGAGACGCTCCGGAGACAGGCGCCCTGACTCTACTGCTTCGACGATGGCATGAAGCATCTGTTGCTGACGGTCCGCGGTCCCGGTAGAGATCAGGAGGTCGCACCCGGCCTCCAGTGCCGAGACAGCCACCCCACCGCCGCCCGCACCGCTTCCGGCCGGTTGGTCTGTGCCATTTCCGGTGACGGCCCCGACGGCGGCGGCCATCTCCAGGTCGTCGGCGATGACCACGCCCGAGAAGCCCAGTTCGTCGCGGAGGAGCTCCTCGATCACCTTGATTGAGAGTGATGCCGGCCGGTCGGCGTCGTACGCAGAAGCCACAAGGTGGGCGACCATGACGCACTCCACCTGGGCGTCTAGGGAGGCCCGGAAGGGTGGAAGATGGGTGGCTGCGAATTCTGCGCGGGTAGCCTCCGACACCACGGCGCCACCGTGGGTGTCGCCCGCGGCGCTCCCGTGCCCGGGGAAGTGTTTGACGGCCGCGATGAGCCCGCTACTTCTGAAGGCCTCGATCACCTCTGTCGCACAATCGGCGACCAGCTGGGGGTCGCCTCCGTAGGTACGCTGGTAGAGGAAGGATTCCGGGTCGTCGACCACGTCGGCCACGGGGGCGAGATTCATGTTCACCCCGAGTTCGAGCAGGGAGCCGGCGGTCTCCTCGGCCAAGCGCGCGATCTCCTCCAGCGAGACTGAATCTCCCAAGGCCCGGGCGGCCGGCACTGTGGGAGCTCCCTCGCGGATACGCTGGACCGGCCCGCCTTCCTGATCCACGGCGATGAGCAGCCCGATGCCTTGGCCGTTGCGCGTGCCTGCCTCCTGGAGTGCGGCGGTCAGTTCCTTGAGTTGACCGGTCTCTTCGACATTGCGCCCCAGCAACAGGAGTCCGGCGGGAGGATCCCGGGATAGCATCTCTTCCACGGCGGGCAGGAGAGTCGTGCCGTCAAACGCGACCAGAAGTACCTGGGCCGCCTTCTGGGGGAGCGTCATGCCGCGGAGCGTTATCTCCGCGGGATCCGGCCGGGTGGTGACGGTAGTGGACGGCTTGTCAATGGTGCCGGAGGTCGGAGGGATCGATCCGTTGACGTTCGAATAGGGGACGGTTGTCTGGGGAGCCGGCGTCCCGGGTGAGACTACTTCGGACGGGGGGGTGGAAGTCGCACTTGGGACCGGATCACCGCAGCCGGCGGTGATCGATGCGGCTGCGATAGCTACAGCGAGGACCGCGAGGCAGCGACTGCCGGTGAAAGTCTTCATCCGCCCAGGATACCGCGGCGCCGGTCGGTCAGGCGAAGAAGCAGGGCTGCGGGCCTTGTCGGCTGAGAACGAATCCGAAAGTCTCGGAGTGCCGCCCGCGGTGTTTTGGGAGTGATTCTATCCGCCCCTAGCGTACAAACCCGTCGTCGGGTCTGGCGTAGAACGTACCCTCCTGATAGAATCTAGCCAAGCGTAGAAAGGAGGTGGTCCCAATAGACAGTTTGCCTAGTATGCGCAGCGGCCATTGGACCGGAGGTGGCGCTCGCCTTTAGTCGTTGGTTACCCGACTGACGCCTGCCAACGGCGCCTTCGGGGTCGCAGCGCATCATAAGAGCTTTGGAGGCCGCCTCGGCAACGAGGCGGCCTCCGGCGTTTCATGGGATGGACGTAGGCTCGTCCTTACCTTTCGACGTGGCCGTCGGATCGACCAACAGCGGAAATTTCTGGTCGCACATGCAACTCGTGTACCTGCCGCAGCGCTCGGGAGCGTCACTCTGCTGGAAGGCCTCGAAGTCTTCCGGGCCGCTCATGTCAAATTCTGTGCGTTCTCGATAGCCGCGCGGTCCGAATTCATCGGTGAAGCTACGCAAGAGTCTTTGAAGATCCTCGGACGTGGCCTGCTCCAAGTCAGGAGCTCCTCCCGGCAGGTGACGGTCGCGGATGCCGAGTGATAGAGCGGCTCCCGTGATCGCACCGCATGTCTCGCCCATGCCGGCCACGCCTCCTCCCAGGTAGCGGCCTAGAGTGGCGAGGTCTTGGTCACAACCCAGCACGAGGAGCGTGAAACAGACCATGGCCTGGGAGCAGTGGAGATGGTCCGCACCGTTGTCGGCAAGCCGGTTGAGGTCGTCGCTCTTGGTTTGTTCCGGGAGAACGACCGCTATATCAGCAGCCCTCCTCCAAGTGCGTCAACAGCCGCAGGGGTATGACCGCGAGCGCCCCGACCGCGATGATGGCCCCGATGACGATGATCCCCAGGCTGAAGCTCCAGGTCTCTCCCATATGACCCAGCGCAAGTGGGAGGAGTCCACCTCCCAGGACGAAACCGGTGGGCGGGCAGAAGGCGGCGGCCAAGCTTCGATAGTTGGGCTGGACGATGCGGGACAGAGCGGCAAACGCCGGTGGGAAGTAGCACACCGCCAGGGCGGCCATGAGGACTATGCAGATCTTCATTCCCACGCCGGAGAGAAGTCCCACCAGGATGGCCGCTATCCCCGTCAGCAAGAGCGCTATCCCCATGGTCCATTTCTCTCCCAATCGGGACGTCACCCACCCGGAGATGA
>Ga0209509_1001974_pt1 | contig 14322 bp, 13 predicted proteins | sample BioC13SIPDNA_FD_185743 | JGI IMG/M metagenome (GOLD analysis project Ga0209509, IMG submission 185743) | Anaerobic biogas reactor microbial communites from Washington, USA - Biogas_R1_A C13 SIP DNA (SPAdes) (version 2) | ecosystem: Engineered > Bioreactor > Anaerobic > Unclassified | place...
TAAACGAATCGTCCAAAAACGGGACGAAGGTTGCGGTGTTTTGTTGGTTTCTCCCGAATTGGATGAAATCATGGAGCTTTCTGACCGGGTGGCAGTGATGTACAGAGGCAAAATAATCGCAATTGTGCCCAACAAGGGCATCTCAAAAGAATACATTGGTTTGTTGATGGCTGGTATCGTGCCAGAAGAACCCATCCCTGCCGGTGAAACCTCCGTCGTTGAAGCGACATTTTAGAGAGGCGTGTTATGACAGAAAAGAAGAAAGACCTAGGGCAAGAGATTCTTAAAGAGATCAACCAGGATCAAGCAGAAACAGAACACGTCAGAAAACCATTTCTAGGCAAAGCTGCCATCCCCCTTCTCGCAATCGTAACCGGCTTGATCATCGGCGCTCTGTTAATCGCACTGACAAGTCAGTCAGTCTACGCGGCCTTTGGAGAATCGATCGGAAAAGGGTTTTCACAGGCATTTTCGGAAATTGGTACAGCTTACAAAGCCCTCTTTACAGGCGCCATCGGTGACCCGGTACGGATGATCAACGCGCTGGGAAGCGATGATGCCAAAGAAATTCGCCAGGCCTTTAACCCGATCCTTGAAAGCCTGGTTCAATCCACTCCATATATTTTTGCCGGCCTGGCGGTTGCCCTGGGCTTCCGTTCCGGACTGTTCAATATTGGCGTGGAAGGGCAGCTTTTTATCGGCGCTGCCTGCGCAACTTTTGTAGGCTACTCGATCACAGGTTTACCAGCCTGGATCCACATGCCCTTGGCATTTCTGGCGGGAGCTCTGGGAGGCGCCTTTTGGGGCTTTATTCCGGGATTTTTAAAAGCCAAAACAGGCGGTCACGAGGTGATCAACACGATCATGATGAACTGGATCGCCTTTCGTCTGACGGAATGGCTGCTCTCCGGTCCGATGACACGCCCTAGTTCCGGGGGCATGCCTATCAGTCCAATAATAGAGAAATCCGCTGAAATTCCGCAATTTTTCCCTTCACCGATCCGCTTCCATCTGGGTTTCTTCATTGCCCTGGTTGTGGCTTACGTGATCTGGTGGATACTTTTCAAAACCACCTGGGGCTTGAACCTGCGCACCGTTGGCACAAACCCGCGCGCCGCGAAATACGCAGGACTAAGCACGACCAAATCGATTATCCTGGCCATGTCTCTTTCAGGAGCGTTGGCAGGAATGGCAGGCGCGGTTCAGATCTTGGCGGTCAACCGCAGTATGGCGCTGGGTCTTTCCTCGGGTTACGGATTTGACAGTATTGCCCTGGCCTTGATCGGCAATACCCACCCGCTGGGTGTTGTGCTTGCTTCAATTTTGTTTGGCACACTACGCAACGGAGCAACCCGAATGATGGTGGTTTCTTCCATCCCGATCGATATTGTGGACGTTGTTCAGGCGATCATCCTGATGTTTGTCGCAGCTCCTGCAATTATTCGGTCAATTTATCGATTAAGAAAGCCAAAACAGGAAGAAGAACAGATCTTCCTTAGCGGTTGGGGAGGTCAATCATGACAACAACATCAGGCGTTATCGAACACAAACGTATTGTTGAAATATCCACTCCCCGGAAAATTGTCATGGGTGTGGTTGAGATCCTGATTGGTCTGCTGATCTACCTTGCTTTTGTGGCCAAAACTAGTGAAGAAGCTCTTACCAAATTTGTGATGACACCTGGCGGAATTGACCAGGGTTTGATGGCTGATTGGATCTTGCCTTCAAAACTGACCCTGACCATTCTGGCAGTAATTTCTCTGGCTATCGGCCTATATCAAGTGATCAGGGGTTTTGGCAAATGGACCAACCTGATGATTGGTATTTGCGCTCTCTGCCTGATTTTTGGATTTTTGGTCTGGCAGGCGGCTGATAAATCACTCAATTTGGCTGGGATGCTTTCCAGCGCTGTGTTGCTGGCAGTTCCGATCACACTGGGCGCATTTTCCGGCATCCTGGCGGAACGTTCTGGCATCATCAACATCTCCATTGAAGGTATGATGCTGATGGCATCCATGGCCGCGGCTGTGGTTGGCAGCGTCACAAAAAATGCCTGGTTAGGTCTGCTGGGTGGCATTCTATCGTCCATCCTCCTGGCTCTTATTCTGGGCGTCTTGTCCATCAAGTACAAGGTTAACCAAACAATTTCAGGTACAGTAATTAACATCTTCTCAACTGGGATGACAGCCTTTATCTCGCAGAAGTTCCTTCAACACATTGAAGGGCTAAATAACCCGAAGATGTTCTCGAGAGTACCTTTGCCGGGTTTGGCAGATATCCCGCTGATCGGACCAATCCTTTTCAACCAAAACCTGTTTGTTTATTTGATGTTTCTGATCCTGATCATCCTGCAGGTGGCTTTGTTCCAGACACGCTGGGGTTTGCGTTTGCGTTCTGTGGGTGAGCATCCCAAGGCAGCGGATACGCTGGGTATTAACGTTATCAAAACCCGCTATATGGGAGTGATTTTGAGTGGTTTGGTGGCTGGCATCGCTGGCGCCTTCTTTACGCTTGGTTCGGTTGGCAGATTCGACGAGGGCATGACCGCAGGCAAAGGCTTTATCGGCCTGGCAGCTATGATTTTCGGGAACTGGATGCCCCTGGGAGCGATGGGGGCTGGCATGCTCTTCGGTTTTGCTGATGCGATTGGCTCCAAACTGTCGCTGTTGGGCAGCACCATCCCTCCCCAGTTTATGGCCATGGCACCCTACCTGATCACGATGATTGTGCTGGCTGGGTTTATTGGCAAGGGGCAGGCACCAGCGGCTGAGGGTGAGCCCTACGAAAAAGAGTGAGGCTAAATTTTGTCTGTCTGAACGCCCTGCCTGCGCGGGGCGTTTTTATGTGAGGATAAAGGATAGATAATCTTCGGTTGGTTCTGTTCGTAGACCATAAAATATGTTATATGGATTTATGTAAATCAACGATTGTTTGTAAGGTTGTCTGGTAAGATAAGCTTGCTAGGAAGGATCCATGCCAAAAATAGTAGGAGTTAGAATGCGATGAGTACTATTCATGTCAAAAATATCAGTAAGTCTTTTGGTGATACACAAGCCGTTAAAGATGTATCTTTTGAGGTCAACCCAGGTGAAATTTTTGGCCTGCTCGGCCCCAACGGATCCGGTAAAACAACTTCCATTCGAGTGATCCTTGACATCTATCAACCGGATTCCGGCTCAGTGGAAATTTTGGACGGACCAATGACGGATGAAAAACTGAACAGGGTTGGCTACCTGCCTGAGGAACGAGGCTTGTACCAGGATGTTGAGGTCAACCGCTGTCTGAGCTACCTGGCGACACTCAAAGGGATGACCAAAGCTCAAATCGATAAAACGTTGCCCGCCTGGCTGGAAAGATTTGACCTGACGGAGCATCAAAAAAAGAAGAACAAAGAGTTGAGCAAGGGCATGCAGCAAAAAGCGCAACTGATTGCCGCTCTGATCCATGACCCTGAAATCATCATTATCGATGAGCCTTTCTCAGCGCTCGACCCCGTCAACACACAATTGGTCAAAGACCTGCTGCGGGAACTGCGTAGCGCAGGAAAAACGATTGTGATGAGCACACACCAGATGAACCAGGTAGAGACGCTTTGTGACAGATTGGTTTTGATCGATTACGGTAAGGTTTTGCTTGAAGGTGGCTTGAGTGAGATCCAGGACCAGTTCCGCACAAACCAGGTAATCATCACTACGGCTTCTCCGCTGCCGGAAAAGCTTGAAGGCGTGGCAAAGATCGAGCCTATGAACGGGAATTTCCGCCTCAGCCCTGCCGAGGGGACCAATGCCCAGGATCTACTTGGCCTGCTGGTGAATCAGGGAGTGCGCTTGAATACCTTTGAAGTGGCTACACCAAGCCTGGACGAAATTTTTATCCAGGTTGTAAAAAAAGGATAGGCCTGCAATGAATAAGACTTTGCTTGTCGCCACCTACGAATATAAGCACCACGTCGCCAAAAAACGCTTTTGGCTAACCTTGCTTTTGCTGCCTCTAGGTTTCGCTATCCTGATTCTGCTCTCCATGCTTTTATCCCGCTCTTCCTATGATTTCCGCCCGATTGGTCTGGTGGACAAGGCAGACATCATCAGCCTTGAACCTGATAATTCAGCGAAATCTACTTTCTTCAACCCTCAGATCTACCTCCACACTTTTCCGGATGAAGCCGGGGCCAAAAAAGCGGTCGAAACCGGTGAAATCCAGGGTTTTGCGGTGATCCCGGAAGGCTATTTAGCCTCTTATCAACTTGACTATTGGACTAATAAGCAACCAGCGGGGGAAGTTCAATCCAAGATCATCGGATTTATCAGCCAAAATTTGTTGGCGGCTGAGGAGGCTGACCCTGCGATCCTTGAGAGGCTTTCAAGCGGCAATCAGATCAGCCTTGAATCCCTGGACGGCAAGACCAAGTCTGATGGAACAGGCTGGCACAAGATTTTTGTGCCCATCCTGATCGGGATCCTGAACCTAATTGTGGTTATGTACAGCGGCGGCTATCTATTGCAGGCCTTGGTAGAAGAAAAAGAAAACAGGACGATGGAGATCCTGCTTACCTCCGTTCCCCCGCGGGAAATGATGACCGGAAAAATCATTGGTAACCTCAGCGTCGGTCTGACGCAGATTGCGGTTTGGGCTTTGATCCTTTTTGCAGGATTGATCATCTTTTCTGACAGGCTCAGTTTTCTGGCTGATATTGAGCTTTCAGGTTCCTATTTAGCCGTCAGCCTTGCCTTGCTTTTGATTTCTTTTATTTTCACTGCCGCGTTGATGGCTACTATTGGCGCAACCATGACCAGCATCCAGGAATCGCAATCGGTCACTGGGCTGATAGTGCTGCCGATGATGCTGCCGTTCTATTTCATCAATGTCTTTATAAGCAACCCCAATGGTGTGGTTGCCAGATTGTTGAGTTACATCCCCTTGAGCGCGCCTCTGGCGCTTTCTATGCGCATGGCCTTTACCTCTGTGCCTGCAATTGAGATCGCCTTTGTTTTTGCACTGCTGATCGGCCTGACCGTCTTGATGATCTGGTTAGCCAGCGTAGCCTTCAAAAGAGGCATGCTCCAGTACAGTCAGAAGCTCTCGTTGAGAAGCTTGTTCAAGAAGGAGGTAAACCATGCTTAATATAAGGCGAGTCTTTTGGTTTGAATTCCTGAATATCATCAAGCGCCGATCCTTCATTGTGAGCATGATATTGGTGCCCCTGATTCCGATCCTCCTTTTAGGCGGTTTGAATCTGGTTAACCAGGATTCAACCCAAACAATCCAGGAAATTTTTGTCAAAGAGACCGCGAATCCCTTACCCATCGGTGTGGTGGATAGGAGCAAGCTGATCCAGGAGTACCCAAGTTGGGTCACGGGTGGACGATTGATTGCCCAGGAATCGGAAGAGGTTGCTCGGGAACGGACTGCCGCGGGTCAGCTGCAGGGATTTTACCTGATCGAAGAGGACTACCTGCAATCCGGAAAACTGCGCTTCATCAAACCTGAAGTCAACATGATCACAGAACTGGTTCAGCAAGACCAGCTCAAGACCCTGATCGAATACAATTTGCTCGGCGCCGACGAAGATGTTTATCTACGCTATACCAACCCAGCTACTTTCAATTACGAATACCTCAACCCTGAAACGGCAGACACGAGGGATCAATCTGAAGCATCAACCTATTGGCTGCCTTACATCGTGACGATGTTCTTCTACATGGTGGTCTTGATCAGTTCAAGTACCATGCTGAGCGCTATTGGCAAGGACAAAGAGAACAAGGTGATTGAGATGCTACTTTCCTCAGTCAGCCCGCTGGATCTCTTCCTTGGAAAGATACTGGCGCTTGGTCTGGTGAGCTTGGTGCAAATGCTGGTTTGGTTCGGAACAATCGTACTCTTGCCGCGAATTGGCGGCAACATGCTGCCTTTTTTAGCAGATTTTGACGTTTCAACCAGTTTAGTCCTTTCAGCTATTCCCTTCTTTATCGGTGGTTTTCTGCTCTACGGCAGTCTTATGGCAGGCTTGGGCGCTCTGGCACCGAATTTACGTGAGGCCAACCAGTCCACTTTTGTTTTGATGCTTCCGTTGATTTTCACTATCATGGCGATCGCCCAACTGATCGAGAACCCCAATTCAGCTTTTACCACATTTATGACCTTGTTCCCCTTCACTTCACCGGTCGTGATGATGACCCGCATATCGATTGGACAGGTGCCCGCCTGGCAAATCATTGCCTGTCTGATCCTTTTGTTTGGGACGGTGGTGGTGGTCATGCGGGGGGTTGCCAACCTGATCAGCTCCCAGGCTTTGCTCAGCGGACAAAAAGTAAAGGTCGGTCAATTCCTTAAAACGGTCTTTGTCGGCCATTTACGCAAATAGAATTCGTTTTCAACTCAAAATAGCAGGCTTTTGGCCTGCTTTTTTGCTGAATGGGTGCTAATCTTGCAACCAAGTATGTTAGAAAATTGCTTGAGGTACTATGAAAAAATTTCGATCAACACCCTTAATTGTGATAAGCATTCTGTTGGCTGCTACGATCCTGGCTGCCTGTCAGATGAAACCAACCCCTCCGCCAACAATCGATCCTTTGGACAGCATCCGCACGGCAGCCGCGCGAACCGTTGAGGCTCTGACGACCCAAATCGTGGCGACAGAACAAGCCGCACAAACCCAAACAGCAGCTTATCAAGCCCCTACCGAGCTACCCCAGCCTTCTGAGACTGAACAAGTTTTGACCCCTGAGAATCCATCTGACCCGACGACCCCCAACCCTGAGCAATCTACCACGCCAACAGGAAGCAGAGCTTGTGATTTGGCAGGTTTTGTGGAAGAAAGCATCCCTGATGGAACTCAATTTACACCTGGAAGCAGCTTTACCAAAACCTGGAAACTGACAAACGAAGGCACCTGCACCTGGACGACTGACTATGATGTGGTTTTTGTGGGTGGAACTTCGATGAACACGCCGGCCAGCCAACCCATCAGTGATAAAGCGGTAGCTCCGGGTGAATCGGTCCTGATTTCCATGCCTGTGACTGCGCCCAATTCAGCTGGAACCTATCGGGCTGAGTTTAAATTACGAAACGCTGAAGAGGTGATTTTTGCCTTTCGCAACCCTGAACACACTTTCTGGGTGGAAATCCAGGTACGTGGTGACCAACTCAATCTGGCTGATTCTTATTGCTCTGCAGAATGGACCAATGGAACGGATAAACTTCACTGCCCCGGGCAGCCTGAGGACAGCGGAGGTTTTGTCTATTCAGACAATACCCCATTACTGGAAAATGGCGCCAAGGATGATGAGACCGCGCTTTGGCTTGGACTGCCTGGATCGAATGATTCGTACCTCAAGGGAACTTATCCGGCTATGTTGATCCCGAATAATGCCAAATTCACAACCATCCTAGGCTGCAAAAAAGGGAATCTTGGCTGTGATGTTGAGTTCAGTTTAACTTATCAGGATGGCAGTGGAGCCTTGCAGGAAGTGGAATCCTGGCGTGAGATGCACAACGGGGAGTTTCAGAAGATCAATGTAGATCTGAGCAGCCTGGGCGGCAGACAGGTCAAAATCGTTTTGATTGTTCGTTCACTTGGCTCTTCAAGCGGAGATGTGATTCATCTGTTGAAACCAATGATCCAACCTTAGGCTGTAGGTGGCTGAACTTGACAAATAGCTCTTTAACCTTGACAATTAATTGATAACTTTGAGATAACACCTCAAGGAAGGTGAACTATGAATAGAAAAATACTACTAACTTTATTGATCATTGGGGCAATCTTTACACTGACTTTGAGCGGTTGCGCTCCAAAAGAAGACCCACTGCAGGCTGAAGCGCAAAAAACTTACGTTGCCCAAACGGTGGCGGTCCAGTTTACAAAAACCGCTATAGCGCGTCCCAGTGACACGCCTGTTCCAACCAACACGCCCATACCCAGCCCCACCCCACAATCAACAGTTGAAGCAACTGCCACAAGCGCAGTCCCAACCGCGGCTGTAGGCACAACTGAGGTTGAGGAAACAGCCACCAGCCTGCCGCCCTCCGGGGGTACCGATGCCGGTGTTTGGGTGCGGAGCGATCCGGTTGATGGTGCCAGCATCTCAGCAGGTGGAAAATTCAACGTTGTTGTGACCCTGATGAACATCGGCACCACCACCTGGACGACTGACTACTACATCCAGTTCACCGGCGGAGATGCCATGGGCTCAGCCACCAAGATCAATATGCCCTATGAAGTTCCACCCCAGATGAGCGTCCAATTCACGATGGAATTTACGGCTCCCACGACCACCGGGACGGTCAGAAGCGACTGGAGCATTGTCAACCCCAATAACGTGGGCATCGGCATTTTCTGGTTTGAATACACCATCATCTAAATTCCACCTTCCCATGAGTATTGAAGAAAAAATCAAAGCCGGGGCAAAAGACCTCGGCTTTGTTGCGGTAGGGTTCACCAAGCCTGAGAGCCCTGCCCGCTATCCTGACTTTGTCCAGTGGCTAAAGGAGGGCAAGCAGGCCGGCATGAGCTACCTGGCTGAAGAGCGTTCGCTAGCTGCAAGGAAAGATCCTCGCGAACTATTGCCTTCGTGTCAGACGATCATTTGCCTGGCGCTGCCCTACCTGCCCGTTGACCCTAAAGGAAAAGAGCCCGGGCAAGGAAGAATCGCTTCCTACGCGTTGGAAAGGGATTATCACCAGGTCGTTACCGAGAAACTTAGCCTTTTGGTTGGAAAGATCAGGGAGATCTATGGGCAGAGCTTTGAGCATTACGCCTGCGTGGATACTTCGCCGATTTTGGAGAAATACTACGCGCAAGAAGCGGGACTGGGATGGATAGGACGAAATTCGTTATTGATCAACCCGGACTATGGCTCCTGGATTTTTCTGAGCGAACTTCTGGTCAGCATTGAGATGACAGCTGATCAACCCTTTGCCTACGATGGTTGTGGCGAATGCCAGCGCTGCCTGCAAGCCTGCCCGACCCAGGCGATCCTGCCCAACCGGACTATCGACGCGCGGCGCTGTCTCAGCTATCTGACCATCGAGAACCGCGGCGAAATCAGTGATGATTTAAAACCGTCTGTGAGGGATTGGATATTTGGTTGCGATATTTGCCAAAACGTCTGCCCGGCAAACGCAGCCATAGCAAAAAGACAAAGATTGAAAGAACAAGAACCCCTGTTTGAGGCTTTTCCGGATTTAGCAGCAAGCCTGACTCTGAGCCCTCAGGAATTCAAGCAGAAATACGGCGATACGCCCGTTTGGCGGGCAAAATATAAGGGCTTCAGGCGCAATGTGGCCATCGCCATAGGGAATAGTCAACAAAAAAGTTTCATCCCCCTCTTGGAAAAACAAGCCCTGAGCGAAAATGATGCTGTGGTTCTTGAAGCCATCCAGTGGGCTTTAGGTCAATTGAAAAAGTGAGCGCTTTACTGCGCTTTTATGGCATAATAAGGCTTACTGTCTCAACAAGGCAGGGAGCCTTCATGCAAACACATCAAACCGTCTCGCATACTCACTGGTCACAGAGGATAGGGATACAAATCTGTTCCCGCTTTGCTCTCGTTGCACGAATAGGTTTAATTGCGGAGATCTTTCAGGTGGATACCGCCTGTCTACGGCCTGGGGTAGGATGAACCAGACTCATCCGGAACCCAGTTTCTGGATTGGAGACATTCCAATCTACGGCCGGCTTATCCTTGCGCCGATGGATGGACTTTCTGATGCCAGCTACCGCTGGATCACCAGGAAGTTAGGCTCGGCTTATTCGGTATCAGAGTTCGTCAATACCCTGGATTACGCCAACCAGAAAAAATATGAGAAAAAAAGGCTGCTTTTCCGCGAAGAAGAAAGACCTTTTGCCGCGCAACTGCTGGATAACGATGCCGTTCGCATGGCTGAATGCGCCGCCAGGATCGAAGAGGAATTCCATCCAGATATGATCGACATCAACATGGGCTGCTCTGCCAAAAGCGTGGCAGGTCGCGGCGCCGGGGTCGGGTTGATGAAAAACCCCAGCCTGGTGAAGGAAATCTTCCGCCTGGTCAGCCAGGCGGTGCATGTACCCGTCACAGGGAAAATGCGGCTGGGGTGGGATGAAAGCAGCCACAATTTTCTTGAATTATCTGAATTGGCTGTCGAAAACGGCGCTCAACTGATCGCTCTGCACGGTCGCACCCAAAAAAATTCCTTCAACAAACCTGCTCACTGGGAGCCAATCGCTGAGCTTAAAAAGCGGCTGAGAGTGCCGGTGGTTGGAAACGGAGATGTCTGGAAGGTTGAGGATGCCAGGCGCATGCTGGCAGAAACGGGCTGTGACGGAGTCATGATCGGGCGGGCTGCCAAAGCCAACCCCTGGATTTTCAGCTGGCGGGATCGTGAGCAAATCCCGGTTCAGGAAGTGTATCAATTGGCCCGTTATCAGTTACAGGAAATGTTGCGGCTGCAACCGGAAAACGGTCTGATGCCTTTCCGCAAATATCTCAAAGCTTATTTGGAACCTTACCAGATCCCGCGCGAAATAATGAAAGCTTTACTTACCTGTCAGGATGGCACTATCCTGATCGAACGAATCGATCAGGTTTTTCAATCGCTGGGCGCTGATTTAGACGCCCCTCAAATCATTGATTTTTCAAGTTTATCTCAGGAGGTTTAATGGAAATTGAAAATGTAGTTTCAGTTGAAGAGGAAAAGCAGCAATACAAACGCAGTGTACGCGCCTGGACCATGTATGACTGGGCTAATTCCGCTTTTGCCACCACCGTGATGGGCGTGGTGCTGCCGGCTTACTTTGGCGATTTCATTGCCAAGGGTGCTTCAGTCCCGATTTGGGGACAGGCAGTCGCCATCGGCAGTTTGTTGGCAGCAGTCTTGAGCCCGATTTTGGGCGCTATCGCTGATTTCAAGGCCAGCAAAAAGAAATTCATGGCATTTTTTATTGCCCTGGGTGTCATCAGCACGGCTTTGCTTTGGTTTGTTGTCTCGCCTGAGGATCAGACCCTGTGTATTGTCCTTTACATCCTTGGGACGGTTGGCTTTGCTGGTTCTCTTGTCTTCTATGACAGTCTTTTGCCCCACGTCGCCAAGGAGGATGAAATCGATCAGGTTTCCTCGCGGGGTTACGCGCTGGGCTATATTGGCGGCGGGTTGCTGCTGCTGATCAACGCCATCATGATCTTTGTTGGGCCGCGTTTTCTGACCAGTATGTCCGAGAGTGAAGCCACAGCCCTGATGATGCGCCTGAGTCTGGTCAGCGTGGCTGTTTGGTGGGCGATCTTCTCAATTCCGATCTTCAAACACGTCAAAGAACCGCCAGCCAAAGGAGAAAGCAGTGAAATCGGAAAAAGTGTTTTGACGGTTGGCTTTCAGCGCCTGGTCAAGGCTTTTGCAGGCATTCGCGAGTTCAAGGACCTGTTCCTGTTCCTGATCACCTTCTTCGTCTACGCCAACGGCATCGGCACCATCATCACCATGGCGGCCGCTTTTGCCTCCGACCTTGGTTTCAGTACCTTGACGATCCTGGGCACTTTTCTGATGGTTCAATTTGTAGCCGCGCCTTTCGCGATCTTGTTTGGTAAATTAGCCAAGAAAATGGGCAACAAAAAAGCGATCACGCTGGCACTGTTGGTTTATACCGTTGTGGCAGTCGTTGGTTACTTCATGAGCCAGGAATGGCATATGTTCCTGCTTGGCTTTGGCGTGGCCATGGTCCAGGGTGGCAGCCAGGCTCTGAGCCGCTCCTTGATTGGTAAGATGATGCCCAAGAGCAGAAGTGCCGAATTTTATGGCTTTTTCAGCGTCTCAGAGAAGTTCAACACGGTTGTTGGACCCGCTTTGATGGCTTTCATCACCGCCCAGACTGGCAACCCCCGTTTGGGGATCGTCTCCCTGGTCATCTTCTTTATCGCCGGGATCATTTTGCTGCGCTTTGTCAATATTGAGCGGGGTACTGCCCAGGCTGAAGCTGTTGATCGGCAAATGGTTGAACTTTAAGCAGATAACCCAAAAAATTTTAGCCATATTAGGCTGAATTCAGAGACAAGTAAATAAAACAAACAGAGTGTAAATTTTTATGCTCTGTTTGTTTTAAGTTTACAAGTGGAACAATGAGACGGTGATTAAAATTTGAGCAAAAAACAAGCTCACGATTCCACAAAAAACAAAAGGCACTATAATTTATTACAGCATGATGATTAAAGTTCCCCAGGAGAGATTCAGAACAAAATGAAAAATTTTCGTGTTGCTGTTTTAGCGAATTTAAAAGAAAACGCGCCAGTTTTTGAGGGGATGGGAGGGGATCAATGGGATGACCTTGATTCCGCATCCACGGTGCAAACCCTGGTGGAAGCACTTAAATCCGGAGGGCACGAGGCGGAATTCCTCGAGGCTGACGAAACGATCATTGATACGATCCGGCAATATAAACCCGACATCTGTTTCAACATTGCTGAAAGCCATTTTGGAGACTCGCGCGAGGCTCAAATCCCGGCCATCCTGGAGAAAATGCGGATCCCTTATACCGGATCAAAAATCCTGACCCTGGCGCTGACATTGGATAAACCCATGACCAAACGCGTGCTGGCCTGGCACAATCTGCCCACCCCCGAGTTCCAAAGCTTTGAGCGGGTGGATGAACCCCTGGAAGAGGGAATGGAATTTCCGCTCTTTATCAAACCCGCCCGGGAAGGGACTGGCATGGGGGTCAGCTATGAATCCATCCTGCATAATGAAGAAGAACTGCGCACCCAGCTTGAGTACATCATCCGCAAGTACAAGCAAAGCGCCCTGGTTGAACGCTATATTGAAGGGCGGGAAGTCACTGTCGGCTTGGTGGGAAACCTGATCGGTCCGGTCGCCCGCCGTATCCCTTTGGATGAGTCCGCCCACCGTGTGCAGGCTGGTTTACGCTTTTTACCCCCCATGGAAGTCAACCTGGCACCCTGGCTTGAATTTGGCGGTGTGTACGGCAACACGCTCAAAACCGACCATGCCGCGGACCTGGAATACCTCTGCCCAGCCCCCTTGGACGAGGACATGATCGATGAATTAAACTGGCTGGCGGCGGCGGTCTTCCGCGTGACCGGCGCGCTGGACGTTTCCCGGATCGATTTCCGTTTGGACGCGCATGACAACTTCAAGCCCTATATCCTCGAGATCAATCCGCTGCCGGGCTTAATGCCAAAGCTTTCAGATATTGTGATTGAAGCAGAAGCAGACGGCATCAGCCATGCTGAGTTGGTCAACCTGATCCTCAACACTGCCCTGCAGCGTTACGGGATGATTTAGACCATGACGATTACCATTCGTCTCTTCACCATGCAGGATTATCAGGATTTGGTTGAACTGTGGAACGGTCTATCTGGATTTAAGCAGGGTTTGCGCAGCATTGATGACAGCCAGGCTGGCATTGAAAAATTCCTGCGGCGCAACCCGAAGACCTGCTTTGTGGCTGAAGAGGACGGAGAACTGCTTGGTGGGATTCTGGCCGGGCACGATGGCCGACGAGGATACATCTACCACGCCGCAGTCCGCTTGGAATTTCAGGGCAAAGGGATTGGCAAGCAGCTGGCAGACAGGGCCTGCCAGGCGCTGCAAGAAGAAGGCATTACCAAAGCCGGCATGTTGGTTTTTGCGACCAATGAGCAGGGCAATGCTTTTTGGGAGAGCCAGGGCTGGCAGACCCGCCCGGACCTGATCTATCGTAACAAAACTCTCAACCCCGATAATCTATAAGAACTCCCAATAGTAGCTCATTATTCACAATCTGGCACGATTCATGCTGCCTCTTAAGTGAAGTGCATTTTTTGGAGCACTTCAGCCGGGAGGGTTTATGTTAGCACTCGCCTACTGTGGAACCTGTTGTGAGGAATGTCCGGTTTTTCAGGCTACCCAACATAGAGATGAAATTCATAAGCGCTGGCTGGCAGCCGAATATTCCAGCGAAGAACTGTGTTTCAGCACCCGGGATATGACCTGTCATGGCTGTCACAGCCAGCAAAGGTTGGAATCGCGCATGTGCCAGGGCTGCCCTATCCGCGCCTGTGCCTCTTCAAGAAAGCTCAATTCCTGCGCTGAATGCCGGGATTACCCCTGCCTCTTGATTGAAAGATTTGTTCCGATTGAAACTGACGCCCGCACACAGCTGGAGTTGGAGAGGCAAAAGGTGCTTATTGGAGTGTAAGTCCAAAGAAATGTCTGTGAAAAATAGTTTGACACTTATCGGCGGAAAGAAAACGGGCAAGACAATTTATATTTTTCAGATGAAACGTCGGAGTGAGACCGCGCAAAGCAAATTCATTCAGAGGCTACAGGGCGGTCTCATTCCGACCTACATTTATTGGA
>Ga0209509_1001989_pt1 | contig 14231 bp, 7 predicted proteins | sample BioC13SIPDNA_FD_185743 | JGI IMG/M metagenome (GOLD analysis project Ga0209509, IMG submission 185743) | Anaerobic biogas reactor microbial communites from Washington, USA - Biogas_R1_A C13 SIP DNA (SPAdes) (version 2) | ecosystem: Engineered > Bioreactor > Anaerobic > Unclassified | place...
CACCGCCTGTGAGCGTCAGCCGTCTGGCCGCGATCCCGTAGGGGCTGGCCACGGGGTTGCGGCCATGCTGGTCCGAGCCACCGAGTAGCTTGTGGGACACAGTGTCCCACAAGCTACTCCGGCATCCGGCCCGGCCCCGCCTGTGAGCATCAGCCGCTGGCCAGAATCCGGCACCCGGACGCCCACACGATCGGCCCCGCCTGTGAGCGTCAGTCGCTCGGCCGCGATCCGGCAGATGCTGACCGACGTCCACGTCCCCAGGCATTCGGACGCCCACACGATAGGCACCGCCTGTGAGCGTCAGCCGCTGGCCGCGATCCGGCAGGTGCCGCCCGCTGCCCACGTCCCCAGGCATCCGGACGCCCACACGATCGGCACCGCCTGTGAGCGTACCATCTGCTACGGAAACCAGCACATTGCCGCCGGCATTCTCGACTTCAAGACCGATTCGATTGCCGACGATACCGTTGGCCACGCCCCCCAGGCGTCCCCCGGCATCCGGACGCCCACAGGATCGGCACCGCCTGTGAGCGTCAGCCGCTTGGCCGCGGTTCGGCAGGGGCTGCCCACGACCCCGCCATTCCCGCCCATGTCGCCCATGTTCGCCCGTATCGCGTTCACGGCGGGAAGTCGCGTCCCTGTGGCCAAGTGGACTGGCGTCGCGACGTGGGCGACGTGGGCGTAGCCGCCGCGATCCGGCATCCCAGCCACACGATGGCCGCAGCTGCGAGCAGAAGCCGCTTGGCCGCGATCCGGCTGGTGCTGGCCGCTGCCCACGGCCCCAGGCATCCGGACGCCCACACGATCGGCCCCGCCTGTGAGCGTCAGCCGCTTGGCCGCGATCGGGCAGGTGCTTCCATCTGCCATCCGGCCGGCACCGCCTGTGAGCGTCAGCCGCTTGGCCGCGATCCGGCAGGTGCCGCCCGCCGCCCGCATCCCCAGGCATCCGGACGCCCACACGATCGGCACCGCCTGTGAGCGTCAGTCGCTGGCCACGATCCGGCAGGTGCCGCCGTTCCCGCCCCGCGTCCCGCCGTTCGCCCGTGCCGCGTTCACGCCGCGTCCCAATCTGGCGACCTGGAAGGTTTACGGAAACCCTTTGATCACCGGAGGCTGTGTGAATGTGTTACCGCCCAAGTCTTCCAGCCCATCGAACGAGCCGGCCCCGCCGTCCAGGGTCGCTTTGCCGGTCACTTGGCTGTCCCCGATCGCCAAGCCATCCTCGCCGGCACCCATCTTCACGGAAGCACCGGCGCCGACGATGGTATCCAGGATCTCGCACCCGTCATCGCCGGCGCCCATGTCGACCGACGCCGAGCCGGCGATTTCGCACAAACCAATCGAGAGCAAGTCGAACCCGCTGCCGGTACCAACTGTGAGTTTGCCCCACACCGCGACCGCTTCTGCCACGATGCCGAGGTCTTCCCACTCATATTCCGCCAACAAATCGGCCAGCGCGGCGTCGATCTCAACGCTGTCGCCGATGCCGACTTTGTCGTCCCCGTTGCCCGTCTTGACGGACAAGTTCTTGTCCATGTTCGAGTCGGTGATCAGGACTTGATCGCTGGAACCGGCTCCGGCGTTCCCGCTGTTCACCGTCACGTTGCCCGCCGCCTGCAACTCGACGACGGCTATGAGGTCGCTGTGATTGCCGGTGTTGATCGACACGGTGGAGCCCGCCTGGACTTGCCACAAGGCCACTCCGTCATCGCCGTCGCCCGTGTTGACGGTCAGCGAGCCGGCAATGTGCGAAGAGGCGATCACAACTCCATCGGCGCCCTTCCCTGTGTTCACGGTCACTTTGCCGAGGAAAATGTTGTTGTAGTCACCGTCTCCTTCGCCTTCCCCAGCTAGTTCCGGCTCGTCACCTGAAAACGCGGGGGAGAAATTGATCTCATCGTCCCCGTTGTTGGTGGTGATTTTGACGTCCTTGTTCACCACCACCTGCCCGAACCAGACCCCTGCATTGCCCTTGCCCAGAGTGACGGTCAGCTTGCCCTCGATCGTGGCATTCCACACATCGACGCCATTGGACAAGCCGTCCGTCCAAACCGGCGCATCGCCCGCCTTGAACGAGACGTCCTTCATGACGGTGGATTCAGTCAGCCACATCGAGCCGCCACCCTTGGCGATATCGATCGACAGCTTGCCCTCGATCAGACTGCGAACCTCGTCCTCGCCCTCGTCCTCGCCCCGCCATCCGGCGACCCCCGCATCGTCCTCGCCGTCGCCGGTCTTGATCGTGACATTCTTCGTGACTGCAACGCCGTCCAGCCAGACGTCGTCATCAGTCTTTCCCGTCGTTACCGACAGATTGCCTATCACGTTGGCCAATTCGATCCCGATCCAGACCTCTTCGCCTGATGCACCGCCCGATTTCACGGCGACATCCTTGCCAAAATCCGTACCAAAAACCGTGACGCCGCCCGCGCCCTTGCCCAGATCTACCGTGGTCTTGCCGTCGATATCCGCATTCTCCAGCAACACAATGTCAGCGCCGTCTCCCATCTTGATGGACAGGTCGCCAGGGACATCGAACACAGGATCGCCACTCATCACCAACCTGTCATCCCCTCCTTTTAGGTCCACCCTAATGCCCTTGGGGCTTTCGAACGGACCGGTTCCGATGATCGTCTCGCCATCCATTCCCACGACGTTGTAAGTGCCGCCGCCCAAATCCTCAATTTGGACCTGATTGCCCTGATCGTCCCCGGTGACAACCAGCCATCCACCTTTGACTGAGGCAGTAACGTCTCCTGCCAATAGCAAACGCCTCTCCAACGCTTCGACCGCCAAACGCCGACGAGCCATGATAGACCTCCCCAGAAAAGCAGATTTTGGGACACAGCACAAGAGAGTCAGCCGTCAAACACTAATTCTTGCCAGTTCTCCCGCCACGTCAACACCCCATGTCCCCTCTACAGAGTCATTCTTGCTTGCGCCGTTGCGGATAGTTTTCGGAACGAGGCCAGCCAAATCTGCTCGTGCGAGATCACCGGTGATGACCAACGGCGGCCAGGAATCGCAGTCTTCCAGGCCACGTTCTCGGTTTCACTCCATGTGACGGGCAGCCCGGTGCCGTCCGTGTGACCGTTGCCCGTCGGCGAGCAGAACTCGGGCCAAATCCCCCGCCTGAAATGCCAGACGTCGGCAATGACAACCTCGCGAACGCGATTCAGGTGCGTAAATGGTTCTTCTCCAATGTCTAAGGACCATCGCAGCCAGTCGCATTCCAGCTCGATGCGTGAAAACCAGAACGTGGCCACCGTCAGAAAAGGCGGCGTCAAGAACCAAGTTGCGATCGAGAAGCCCGGCTTTCCGGATAAGCCAAGCTTCTTCCACTCGCGCGCTGGCGGGCGATTCCTGGACGCTGCTCGACTGGTGCCGTTGTAGCAGAAGCCGCGCAGAAAGCCAGACTACTTGGCTGAGACGTTGTTTCGTCGTCGCCGAAGGCTGGCTCTTTCTGAAAGCCGGGCCTCTGAAGACGTGCGAACCTCGTGCGGAGCCTACGGATCGAGACTCCAAAGCTCCGCCGCCTCTAGCCCTGCAAAGATCGCGTCGGCCTGGAGCGGATCTGGGTGCTGAGGTACGGCGGACGCCTCGCGTCGGCTCGCCAGGCGACGCGCCGACGCCTGAGGCAGTCGGCCGGCATCTTGCGGGATGTGACGCAAACTCAAGTCCCGGATCGCGACGGAATCGTCACGGCAACCCAGACGGCTTCTCAGTGGCTGGACAGCCCCTTGCGTCCCAGGCATGCCTGCCGCCTCGCCTTCCCCGCCCGACGTCGCAGCCTGATTCAAGTGGTTGATGACGCGCAGAACGTCCACGGCTTCAAGCCGGTCATCGCCCGTGGGATCGAGGAAAGCCGGCAGGAACTGGCCGGCGCGGGGCAACTTCCCCAACGATGCCTCGAAACCGGAATTCAGGTAGTTGATGAGCAGCAGCACGTCCTGCGGACCTGCTCTTCCGTCGTTGTCCACGTCGGCGGGGAGGATGTTCTGCCAGGGATGGTCGACGTGAGCCAAGCCCGCATCGCCGCTGATCCGGCCGTCGGCGGTTTGATCCCGATCGACGCGGCCCCCGTCCCGCGCCAGCACCTCGATCCGATCGGCGAACACGCGGGCGCCGTCGGCAGCATTGCGCATCAACAGCGACCAGCCTTGCCCGCCGGGTGCGCTCTCGTCGTGCTGGAAATAACGATTCAGGGGCGGCGTCGGCAGGCTCGTGCGGAACGTGACCGTACTCGACGCGCCGGCGCTGTCGAGCAGAATCTCGTAGTGAATCAACCCGGCCGGAAACAGAGCGTTGGCAGCCGGTCCGGACGGCGCGGGACTTTCGGCGCCTCCGACGCGAGCCAGGAAATAATTCACCGGCACGACCAGTTGGAAGTAGTGCCCCTCCTGCCCCGGAATTCTCCGCACCGCCACGTTGGCCTGACGGCTGTCGGGGATGCCGTCTCCGTTCATGTCCCCGCCGTTGGGCGCGGCATCCTCTTCGTCGTTGGGAGCACCATCGAGGTCCAGGTCGTCCGCCGTGCCGATGACCAAGGGAAAACCGGCCGCCGCCGAGCGGCCCAAGGGGGCCTCAGCAGTGACGGTGATCCACGTTCTCCCCGTCACACCAGCGGCTGGGGTGATCTCGAGCGTGCGCGTGTCGCCGCTGCCCTGAATCTGCAGACCGCCCGCCGCAACCAGACTGGAATCCGCGGCGGTCGCCGTAACCTGCAGGCCGCCCGCGTCGCCGGCCCGGTCCGTCATGACGAGTGCAATGGCCGGAAGCGGCACGTCGCGTGCCGTCACCTGGGGAAGCACAGGAGCGATCGTAATCGTATCGGCTTCACCCGTCACGGTGACTGTCACGCGGGCCGTTGCCGTGCCGCCGTGTGCGTCGGTGATTTCGTACTCGAACTCGTCGACAAGCTGTTGGCCCGGCAGCAATCCCCGGAGCGTGCCCGATGTGGACGGATCGTACGCGACTTCCAGTATCCGCCCCTTAGCGTCGGTCTGCACGACGCGCACCGACGCGCCCCGCTGGCTGGCCGCCGCAACCGACTTCACCGCCACCTGGTCCCAGTGATCGACGTCCGAATCGTTGGCCAGTAGTTGTCCGGACAATAACGGAAGGACTTGGAAGTTGGTCGTGGCTGCGGTGTCGTCGCCAGCCTGGGGGGCATCGTTAACGCCTTGCACGAGGATCGTATACGTCGCCGCGCTGACGATCGCCTGGTCCTTGACGGCCCAAAACGACACGGCGTCCTGAACCGTTTCGCCGGGAGACAACGCCTGGAGTTCTTGAACCGCGCGAGGATCGTATTGGTAGGCACCACGGTCGTCCACGATTTGCACGGTGGCACCCAGCGCGGAGCGAGGATGATAGGCATACACCTTGATCGCCGGGTCCGACCGGTCCGACTCGTGCAGCACGCTGTCCGCGAGTCCGTCCAGGGGTACGTCCGCGGTGATCGGACCGCCGATGGCGTTCCGGGCATGGAAACTCCCGATGCGCAGGTAACGCGAATTGTTCGCCGGATTGGCGTCGATGCCACCGGGGGCGTCAACTTGGACCCGCACGTGCGTCGCGTCTGGCGGGGCCGCCGGGAATCGCTCGACGACCGCGTGCAACTGAGAACTGTTCCAGTAAAGCCCCACGGGGTCCGTCGTCGAAGTGAGAGGGATCTCCGCACCGCTCGTGTCGGTGTCCGACGAAGCCCAGAAGAGTCTCACCGTGGCCGCCGGCTGCAGCGCGTCCGTCGTCTTCAGCGGCTGGCCATGCATGTCGACCACGAACTCCAACCCGCCCTGTTCGAGATCGATCAGATCCGTTGGCGGGGAAGGCGATGTCTGCGGGATGCCCACCCACCCCTCGGACAGAGCCCAGTGCGGCTGGTAGGGAAGCAGCGTGAGTACGAAGTCCGTGGCGTCCTGATCGGCCCATTGCACCGGTGCCGGTTTGGTGACGACATTGACTTCATCGGGAGTTGTCTGTTCGTAGCGGATCGTGACCGTGTGGTTCGACGTGTCGAAGGTGCCCGCATACAAGTTGGTGACACCCCCGAAGAACCGCGAGGGAGGTGGATTCGGCGCCGCGCACCGGCCGTCGAGCGAATCATGGTACCAGGTGTATCGAGTCGAAGTGGGCTCGGAATGGTCCACGATCAACCGTGACTGCGAGGCATCCAGACTGAAATCGATTTGCCCCAGGTCTTCGAATCCGTATTTTGCGCATTCGCGCCGGGCTCCGGCGGCGTAAACCGTGCTTCGTCCGTCGCCCGTGGCGGCACCTTCGAAGAACCCGTTGCCGTCCTGAGGGCTAGTCCAGGTGACCCGCCCCGACTCGCTGGTGAAGGTCCCGTTGGGGATCTTGTCGATGTAGTCGTACGTTCCCGGCCTGTGAAACTCGTAGCTGAAACTGGCGGAAACGGAGAAGTCGTCGGCGCGGAAGAACTGCTCAACGAGCGTGGCCTGTGCGAGCAGTCGCCGCGTCTCAAGCGACTCAAACGCCAGCCGCCTCTGGGCCCGCACCGTGCGACGCCGTGTCTGCCGTTGGGATCGAAAGGAGCGAGTTCCAGAGTACCAAATCAACGGCGTGTCTCCCCTCATGAAGACGAGTTTGTACCTGAGTTTTTAGGAAACGAGGCAGGCACTTGTGCCGAAAGCTCAAGACTGCCACAAACGCCCTGCCTTATCCACGTTATCAAGATGATGAGCAGTTTGCAAAAGGAAACCTTGGCGATCTGGACTTGGCTGCGTGGCGCCCCTCTCGCCCACACGTCAGCCCCTCACCCCCCATAACCCGCCGGTCGCAGATTGTTTGAATACCTCCGATCATCTAAGGGAGCCGGAAACCACTTTCCGGTTCCCTATAGGGAACCGGACAACTCACTTAACCCAAAAAAGCCTTCCGAGACACGGGCGTTTTTGGGGCCGATTTTGCCAGACGAGGGTGTTGGTCGGAAGTCTCTACGGGCGAACCAGAGAGACGGGGGGCGAGATAGGCGGTCGTCGTAACATGTTGCGGGAACTGGCGTTGAAACGAAAAAAGCCGGGGCTGGGTCACCTCGGCTTTTCTGCTAACCCGTGGGCCGCGTCTTGGTTCGCGGTTTCGGGGGCGAGTTGAGCGGGCCGGACACTCTTCGAAATGAAAACAGAGACAAAGAATGTCTCGCGGGCTCATAACCCAGGACAGGGTTAGGAAACTGATGACCCGCGGGTTATCCCGCACGCGGAGGAGTCCGGCAAGCGGCTCGATTTTTCCATGACAGTCTACCGAACCCTGTCCAGTAGCTCACTAAAACTCGTCGCCTTTACGCTGGCACCGCCCACCAACGCTCCGTCGATGTCGCTCTGGTTCACGAACGCACTTACATTGTCCGGCTCCACCGATCCGCCATATTGAATCCGTACGCGGTCGGCTACGTCGCCAAACAAGCCACGCAACTGGCGGCGGATGTGGGCATGCACGCATTGGGCCTCTTCCGCTGTGGGCGTGACGCCCGTGCCAATCGCCCAGACCGGCTCGTAGGCCAACGTGACTTCCTCGACTTGGTCCGGATTGAGCCCCGCCAGGCAGCCTCCGATCTGGCTGGTGACCACTGCCTTGGTCAGGCCCGCTTTGCGCTGCTTCCACGTTTCACCGATGCAAACGATCGGCAGCAGACCGGCGTCCAACGCGGCCCGCAGCCGCAGATGGACATACAGGTCGGTCTCGCCGAACAGCTCGCGCCGTTCGCTGTGGCCCAAGATGACATAGCGGACGCCCAACTTCTTCAGCATGTCCGCCGCAATCTCACCCGTGAAAGCACCGCGGTCCAGCCAGTGGACATTCTGCGCGCCGACGGCAATTCCCGTCCCCGCCAACGCCTCAACCGCCGCGGCGAGCGACGTATACGGCACGCAAATCGCCAGATCGATATGCTCCAGGCCTGCCAGCTTGGCGCGGAGTTCTTCGAGAACGGCTTTCGTTTCGGCCGCGTTGTGATTCATCTTCCAGTTGCCGGCCAGGAACAACTTGCGTTTGTTCGGAATCACGGCCACGCCCGGCAGCTCGAGGCCGGCCAAGAACTCCAACGAAGCACCGCCGCCCGTCGAGATATGAGTGATCTTGTCGGCGCACCCGCTGCGATTGACGGCGGTGATTGAATCGCCGCCCCCGACCACGCTGTATGCGGAACCTTCCGCCACGGCTTTGGCAATCGCGTTGGTTCCCTTGGCAAACGGCTCTTTCTCGAACACGCCCATCGGCCCGTTCCAGACGATGGTCTTCGCCGATTTGATCTTGGCGGCAAACAGATCGATCGTTTCCGGCCCGATATCGACGCCTCGCCAATCCGCCCCGAATTCGGCCTTGGCCTTGACCAGCTTCGTCTGAGCGTCTTCGGCGAGCTTGTCGGCCACCAGATGATCCAGCGGCAGGAGCAAGTCCGCCTGCTTCCTGCCGCGTTCGTCCTCGGTGCCGGCTTGTTCGAGAATCCCTTGGGCCTTGTGCACCAGCTCCTGCTCTCGGATCGACTGGCCGATGTCTTGGTTCTGGGCAAGCATGAACGTATAGGCCATGCCGCCGCCAATCAGCACGGCGTCCATGCGGCTGAGGAACGACTGCAGCACTCCCAGTTTGTCCGAGACCTTGGCGCCGCCGATCACGGCGATCATCGGACGTTCCACGTCACCGGTCAGCACGCGGTTCAGCGTATCCAGTTCGGCTTTCATCAGCAACCCGATGGCCGTCTCCTTGGCGTAATCGGCGACGATCGCCGTCGAGACATGCCGCCGATGCGCCGCTCCGAACGCGTCGTTGACATAAACATCGGCCATCGCGGCCAAGTGTTTCGCCACGTCCGGCTGCTCGTCCTTCAGGCGTTTTTTCGCCTCGTCGGCTACCCGCTTTGCGTCTTCCGCACCGGGATCGCAGTCTGCGGCCAGCCTCTTGGCCTTGTCTTCCAGCACTCCATCCTTGCCCTCTTCGACCGCGTGGAACCGCGTGTTTTCGAGCATCAGGATCTCGCCCGCCTGAAGCGCCGCCGCCATGTCGTCCACTTCCTGGCCGATCCAATCCGGTGCCATCTTGACCTTGGCTTCGGTCCCGAGCTTCTCGGCCAGTCGAACGGCGACCGGCCGCAGGCTCAACGCTTCATTCCGCCGGCCCTTGGGACGCCCCAAATGGCCCATCAGGATCAGCGGGCAGCCTTTCTTGAGGACATACCGGATCGTCGGCAGCGCGGCGACGATCCGCGTGTCGTCGGTGATCACGCCCTGCTCGATGGGTACATTGAAATCCACCCGCATCAGCACCTTCTTGCCGCCTAGATCGAGATCCGCCACGGTCACTTTGCTGGTCTTCACGCATGCACCTCCGTCTGACATCTACGTGGTTTATCACGGCGAAACTACAGCCGTCATGATACCAAGGAATGTCTTCGGCATGCGACAACGCCGGATCATCGGCTCGTCGCTCGCCCACCGTTGTGCTCCGAGTGGCGTCTCCTGCGGCGCCATCGCAGGCATAGCAGTTTACGCAAGCTGGCGATGATCCCATCCGAGAGACTGTTCCAAGTTTGCCTCAAAGAAGTGGCTACATGCTTTCGAGAGTAAATAGATGTAGGTGGTTCGCTGCATAACCCGCCCAGGTATATGTATTATGATGGGTGATGATGTTTTGAACCTTCTCGGGGAAGCGGGCGACCGTGTTGCCCGTCCGGCCATCCTCTACAATGGTCTCGTCGTTTCGCCGAATCATCCTGAAAGGGAACGCCTCGGCGCCGGCGGCGAATGACAGCAGCGAGTGGGGGATGCGCATGGCGGCATTATACAGCGCTTCTCGCCGGCTTGGGTCAGGGACGATCCGGTCGGGCACCTGCCGCCGCTTCTGGTGCGTCAGTTCGTCCAGAAGAACTCGCAGCCGCTTCGGCTCCGTTTGGCGAACCGCAACAAGCGCCCGTCGTCCCTCCGACTCTCAGTAATCTGACCTTGACCTCGGCCAATTCAGCCAGTCACGGCGTCGAACGTCACGGACGGGGCTGCCACTTTTTTAGGCAGTCGCGAGCCGCAAGCTGGCTGAGCCGCGATCGGGCATCCGGACGCCCACACGATAGGCCCCGCCTGTGAGCGTCAGCCGCTGGCCTCGATCCGGCATCCCGGACGCCCACACGATCGGCACCGCCTGTGGCCGCGATCCGGCAGGGTGCTGGCCGTGGCCGCCATCGTGACCATTCCCGTCCCACGTCCCCAGGCATCCGGACGCCCACACAATCGGCCCCGCCTGTGAGCGTAGACTGGCCGCGATCCGGCATGTGCTGGCCGACGCCCGCGTCCCCAGGCATCCGGACGCCCACACGATAGGCACCGCCTGTGAGCGTAGCCTGGCCGCGATCCGGCAGGAGCTAGCCACGGGGTTGCGGCCCTGCTGGTCCGAGCCACCGAGTAGCTTGTGGGACACAGTGTCCCACAAGCTACTCCGGCATCCGGCCCGGCACCGCCTGTGAGCGTCAGCCGCTTGGCCGCGATCCGGCAGGTGCTGGCCGCCATCGTGACCATTCCCGTCCCACGTCCCCAGGCATCCGGACGCTCACACGATCGGCCCCGCCTGTGAGCGTCAGCCGCCTGGCTGCGATCCGGCAGGTGCTGGCCGCTGCCCACGACCCCAGGCAATCGGACGCCCACACGATCAGCCCCGCCTGTGAGCGTAGGCTGGCCGCTACTGGGACATCCGGCCAGGCCCCGCCTGTGAGCGTGGGCCGCTTGGCCGCGATCCAGCAGGTGCTGGCCGCCTGGCCGCGTCCCAGGCATCCGGACGCCCACACGATCGGCCCCGCCTGTGAGCGTCAGCCGCCTGGCTGCGATCCGGCTGGTGCCGCCATTCCCGGCGCCCGCGTCCCGCCGTTCGCCCGTGCCGCGTTCACGGGCGGAAGTCGCGGTTATGTCCACAGCGGACTGGCAACGGCCTGTGAGCGTAACCGGTTGGTAGCGACGCCCAGTAACCGCACGATCCTCAGTCGTTGACTTCATAGGGCTTGACCACGACAATCTTCCAGCGTGTGGTGTCGCTAGGCGTCAATGTTTCCCATGCGGCCACTCGCTGAACCATGCGAGCCGAGTCGGGGGAACGCTGACGGAAGTATCCGACACCCGTCTTCTCCTTCATCATTTGTTCGGCCAAGCGGCGCAGTTCGGGGTGTTCGGCAAAAGTCTGATCGCTGAAGAGGTACGTTCCGATTTGGTTCAGGTCGTCTTCGTACAACACGTAACCATCTTCTTGGATGCACCAGAGCCGCGTGGCCTTGTGAAGCCGCAGTTCTTCAGGGATCAGCCTAGGAATCACGCGTTCCGGGCGGATGACGGCGGCTAGCGTGCCGACCATCCTGTCGCCGCGAAAGACGGGCACTTGAAGAGAAACCGCATAACTCTGGTCCTCGACAAGCTGGAAGATCTGGCTGAAGACGGGCTTCTGGTGCTGGAAGATCCAGCGGATGTGTTTTTGATGCGTCACGTCCGTGCCCAGCGACTTTTCGTATACGTCTGGCTCGACGGCGGAAAGAATGCCCGGTGGCGTGAGCGTCCAGAAACTCACGCATTCTGGGAACCGTTCCAGCAGGTTGGTCAGGTGCGGACGCATGGCGTCACGCTCGGCCAACTCCGCTTCGCCGATTCCACGGGCTGTCTCGCGTAACGCGTCCGTCAACCGGCTTAGTTCCTCGTTCAGACTAGCGGCCGTGTGGTCGGCCATCCGCTGAAGGTCGTTGGCCAAATCAGCAACGTCTTTCACTGCCTGTTCTGCTCGCAACCGGGCCCGTTCCGCCTGACCGTGCGCCTCGACCGCCTGCAGTCTGGCCGCGTCGGCTCGGAACGCCCAATGGACGGCCAAACCGGTACCAACGAGCAGCGCGAGGACCGCGACCAGCCCGGCCACAAGCATTGACTTGTTACGTGCGACGAATCGGCGGAACAATTCTCGCGGTGAGTAGGCATAGACACTGACTACGCGGCCATCGCGGTAGGCGCGAAGCTGTTCCGCCAGGAATCCGGCATGCTCGAACCTCTCCAGTTGGTTTTTGTCCATCGCCTTTTCGCAGATCGCCGCCAGCTCCAGCGGCAGACCCACGATTCGCTCGCGGGGCGAAGGCGACCGCTTCTGGCTGCTGACACGATGCAGGATCAACACTAGGTCGCCTTGGTACGGCAATTCCCCGGTCAGGATTAGGTACAGGATCGTGCCAAGCGCATAGACGTCAGTGCGCGCGTTGACCTCTCCAAATCGCGCGTCGACCTGTTCCGGCGCCATGAACGCAGGCGTGCCGAGAATCTCACCGTCCACGGTCATCCCCGTCAGAGGCGACGTTATGCATGGTGCCGCTTGGCGGGCGTCGACCAAGGGTTCGGATTGCCGCTCGTGTTGGATCTTGGCCAAGCCCCAGTCAAGGATGATTGTCTCCCCGAACGCGCCGAGGACGATGTTGTCGGGCTTCAAATCGCGATGTACGATGCCGCGCGAGTGCGCGTAGCTCATCGCCTCGCAAACAGCAATTAGCGGGTTGAGTAGTTTCAGCCGGGCGCCCAGCTTCTCGTGTCCGGGCCGGGTGCCAGCCTCGTTCATGGCGGCCTGCATCGTCTTGCCGCGGACGTACTTCATGACGTAGTACAGGGCGCCGTCTTCCCGCAAACCGACCTCATAGAGGGGGACCACACCGGGGTGCTCCAATTGCCCCGTGATCTTGATCTCGCGCACAAATCGGCTCAGACGTCGAGGAAGGTCCTGCAGGTTCTTACACGGCAAGAGTTCCTTGATGGCGACCTCGCGCCCGAGGGCCTGATCGTGAGCCAGAAAGACACGACCGATGCCGCCTTGGCCCACCGTGCCGTGGATTGAATAGTGGCTGGAATAGAAATTCCCTTCGCTGGTCTGCCCCAGTTGTTCGAGTGCGGCACGAAATGGCGACTGGCTGGAGATATGCAGCTTCATGCCGCTGCGCTGGAGATGCTCGATGACCTGTTCGACGAGTGTGCGCGGCGTCTCGGGGTTGCCGTTCTGGCCATCTACCGCAGGGGTTGCGGGCGAGCTGGCAGAGGAACATTGAGGCTCAAGGCCGATAGTCGCCGCGATGTCCATAGCCGCGTCGGTCGACACGGCTTCGGGAAATTCGTTAGGCACGGGAGTTTTGGGGGCCATGCGATCCATTGTACTTCCCCAGACGCACGACGAAAGTGCCGGAGACAGAGGGCAATCCGAGGAAGTGTCTTGTTACTGCCGCTCCCTTCGCTCTACTTGCGGCCGCAAAACGCAGACCCACTCTTTAGACCTGTCGATGGTTCGTTGCGTAGCATTTGACGCCGCCGTCGACGGGGCGATGACCACAGGCATCGTTGGTCCAGCGTCGTGGCGTCGCCACGAGGTGAGCGTCGCCTCCCATCCGCTGGGTGCCGACAGGCGGCCCACGTTCGCCCGTGTCGCGTTCACGGCCGGAAGTCGCGTCCCTGTGGCCAAGTGGACTGGCGTCGCGACGTAGGCGACGTGGGCGTAGCCTCGCCGCGATCCGACAACCGGACGCCACAGGACTGACCCCGCCTGTGAGCGTCAGCCGCTTGGCCGCGATCCGGCAGGTGCCGCCATCGCTGCCCACGTCCCCCGGCAGCCGGCCACCCACACGATCGGCGTCGCCTGTGAGCGTCAGTCGCTTGGCCGCGATCCGGCACCCGGACTCCCACACGATCGGCCCCGCCCGTGAGCGTCAGCCGCTTGGCCGCGATCCGGCAGGTCCCGTCATTCCCGCCCAAGTCGCCTACGTTCGTCCGTGTCGTATTCACGGGCGGAAGTCGCGTCCCTGTGGCCAAGTGGACTGGCGTCGCGACGTGTACGACGTAGACGTCTGACCGCGATCCGGCAGGTGCTGGCCGACGCCCACGCCGCCCACGTTTCCAGGCATCCGGACGCCCACACGATCGGCCCCGCCTGTGAGCGTCAGCCGCTTAGCTGCGATCCGGCAGATGCCGTCGACATGGATCGCGACGAAGCCGCCCCGCCGAACAGCTTGTCGGACGCATCGATCGACAAGCTATTGGGACGTCCGGACGCCCACACGATCGGCACCGCCTGTGAGCGTCAGCCGCTTGGCCGCGATCCGGCAGGTGCCGGCATCCGGACGCCCACACGATCGGCCCCGCCTGTGGGCGTAGGCTGGCCGCGATCCGGCAGGTGCCGACGCCCGTGGTTCCAGGCATCCGGACGCCCACACGCTCGGCCCC
>Ga0209509_1001999_pt1 | contig 14192 bp, 21 predicted proteins | sample BioC13SIPDNA_FD_185743 | JGI IMG/M metagenome (GOLD analysis project Ga0209509, IMG submission 185743) | Anaerobic biogas reactor microbial communites from Washington, USA - Biogas_R1_A C13 SIP DNA (SPAdes) (version 2) | ecosystem: Engineered > Bioreactor > Anaerobic > Unclassified | place...
AAGGAGGACGATGAATAATGTTTAACGATACATACAAAGAGGCATTTGTGTTGTGCCGACTTATCAGCGTTGACGAGCACGATGACGGCAATGATCGAATCGTGCTGGACATCCCGGTGACGGTGCAGAACCAGATAGTATTGAGTGGCGGCAGGGTGTACCCGGATCGGATACCGCTGGAGCTGGACGGGGCGGAGTGCATTGCTCACATCGTGTACCGGGCGGAGGCTGATGCGGCGGTTGCGCCGTATAAGATCGCGGGCGATGTGAAGAAGCACCCACGTTATGCCGTGCATTGGCCGCGTACAGTGGGCGACATGAAAACCGCCCAGCTGCGGGCGCAGTTGCCGGAGGGTTACTCTGGCGAGCTGCCGGTGTACAAAGGGGCTGATAAGGACGAACCGGCGCCGTTTTGTGCGTTTGCGGAGGATGATTATGTTGACCGATGAGTATGAAATGGCATGCCCTGTTTGCGGGGAGACGGTTGGGCACCATTCACAGTGTTACAGATGCGGGTATAACGGAAGGAGTCGTCGTGAACGTGCCAAAGCAGATAGTAGAGTTTCGGGCCAGGACAAGCGATCGGAAACTGTACCCGGTGGACGGGTTGCAAGAGATAATCCGTAACATCCGAAACGAGATCGAGCGTCACGATGCGCTCGATTTCCTAGAGGTCGAACTGGGTAGCACGCAGTTTGTCTACCTGTCGAACAAGGAGATCGAGGCTTGCATCGACAAAGCATTAAGGACGTGGGGAGGGGAATATGGGCAAGCCGACTAGGAAGCATCTGACTCCGGAAGAACTCCAGAACACTGAGTTCTTTCGCGGCGTCCTTTGGCAAACAGTCCAAGGCATCCGTGAAGATCTCGACGGGCATCTGGCTGGCCGGTGCAGCAAGTGTATGTGCCGGGTCAGTACCATCGCGCTCTGGGCGGTCGTACTCGCAATCCTCGCCGTGTTGAGCACCGTCTTCCCGGCGCAGAGCTTGGGTGGGCAGGTGCTAGACAATATTGTGGACGTTGTTCGACCGAGAGGGATAAGTGGATCTTAAACAACTCATCCACAAGTGCCTGATGGTCGGGCATCGGGCGTGGATGGCGGAACGAAAAAGGAGGATGCGTCATGGAGTGGCTATCTCAAAACTGGGTCCAAATTTGCGGCGTGCTTGCGCTCGGAGTACAGCTCGCAAGAGCGATTGCCAAGATGACAAAATCATCGAAGGATGACGCGTTGATCGAAAAGATCGCCAATGTGCTGGCGTACTTCATCGGTGCGGAAAAGAAGTGAAAGGATGGGGCGTTTAAGAAGCGTCCGCCCTGGCTGCTGCGGGTTGCAATCCGCAGTTTAGAGCGGGGAGAATTGCCACTGTGGGTTAAGGTGCTAATCAACGTTCGCTTTGGCCGGTTCAGGACGCCGAATGGGATCGAGTACCGCGGATTCAGAGTAGATTTCAGGTGGTAAGAAAAGAGAGGGGTTCTATCCCCTCTCTTTTTATTTTGCTTGTGCTTCGATGTCGGCTTTGATACGGGCGATGTACTCTCGGCAGGCTTGTGACCCCTCCACCGGGTTGGCCTCGGCCACGAGTATGTAGCGGTAGGCGTCGCCCCAGCGTTTGGCTCCGGCCATCAGCCGCGCGGCGAGGATGTTCAAGTTGCAGTCATCTGGGGTATGGATAATCCCGTTCTGCACCAGCCGCCACGCTTCGTGAACAAACCGGCTATCGGCCAGTGACTGGGCATACTGCCGGCAGGCCCGGGCCTGCTTAGGTTCAACCAGCAGGTTATATCTAAAGAACGTCTCCAAGTCACGGTACTGTGTCATCGCGCTGTTCAATGCGATAAGGTTCATACCAAACACAGCCCAGTAGATTTCCGCCGGCGCAACTGAAACAATTGCCGAGGCAAGCCCTATTGACGCCAAGTACGTGTACCTGTCCGCCACTGCCTGTGTCACATGCACCAGAAGATGACACCACATCGAGATGAACACCGTCCACCATATCAGCCCCCATCTTGCCGGGGTGAATAACCCCAGGATCGTCGCTGTTATCGCCAGCAGGCCGCGCACGAACATCCAGTCGAATCGGTATGCGTCTGCGGTGCCCCACTTGGAGATGCCGAAGTGGTCCATGAACCGGTAGAAGAACGCCACTTTGAAAGGCAGCAGCACCTTCCAGAAATAGAACCCGTAGACCTTGACGGCTACGATTATCTTGCGCGGGGTCAGGCGGGTTAGCTCGCTCTTTGACACACCCTCGACGCGGTATCGCGCCAAAAACCACCCCCGATACCGTATCTGTAGCCGAGGGACAAGCCACGAGATCCCGGCGATACCAATGGCCCAGGGGGAGAGTATCACCGCTGGCACCGCCAGGTAGTGGAAGTATACGCCGATCGGCAGGTATACCGCTGACCACGGCAGCCATTGCAGAGACAACAGAACACATATCACCGCGAGGATGTACCGCTTGCCGTTAAGCCAGACGGACTGCTGAACGTTGGTCGCCAGCGTCGCCCACAAGAGGGCGGTCGGCCAGTTGAATGTGATACCCACCAGGTACACAGCGGTAAGGTGCATCAACAGTGTCACGAGATGTTCGACCCATACCTTTGTCCCCGGACAGGCGCCGGAGTAGATGCAGTTACGGATGTACTTCCGCCACAGCGGGAGCTGCGTCAGGTTCGCTTTGGACCTCTCGCGGTTCACATCGTCCATTACCAGCCCGAACCTGAGGCTGCGTGCGAGCACGCACACTACCGCAGTCATACCTGCGAGAAGGTGCGGGGTTGAAAAGTTTGAAAGACTCTCGGATACACTCGTCACGAAGTGATTCCACATATATTCTTACCCCCTCGTCAAGAATGAACGACTGCCAGCACCGCCCTTCACGCACGCACAGCTCGCATTTAAAATGATTTCCGATCCCCTTCTTCTCCCCACACCGTTTGCAATACGACCCCCCGAACGTCGGATACGCCGACCACGTGTGCCCAAATATATTGCACACCCATCGTTTGAACCTCATCCCTCCAGCTCCTTGATTTTGGCGTCGATGATTTCGAGTGCTTTGCTTAGCGGATATTTATCGCACAATGTTATTTTGTTTATTTCCTCCCGCACCTCCCGCAGCACGGCGGCGGGGTCTGGGGTGCGGGTGTTCCAGCGCACCACCAATTGCGCAAGCGTCCGAAATGATGCAGTCCGTATACCGCAAGAGCACCGTATCCGGTACAATGTTATATTTCGCATATTATGTACATTGTGACGTAGCTCATATTTTACGTCCGCTCCACAGCACGGACACGGTTTCAGCTCCGAACATTCCTCTATCGTGCGCGTCTCGATGCTGCCGATGTGTGCATATTCTGGATGGCTCACGCCTCCCCCTTCAACGCTTTTAGCACCCGACGCCGGGCGGCTTGCGCTTCTGATCTGAGTCGATAACAGTTGCCGATCTTCATTATCGGCTTGGCCTCTTCAATTGGGTGATGGTAGCTCCACTCCACCCTGATGTCGGTAAATATTCCCGTCCCCCCGACAACCAAATAAAAGAATTTTTCAAACGCTTTCGGCTTCCACTTCTTCACGACTTTCACCCCTCGATTTTTATTTTGCCGCGTCGAATAGGGCAGTATTTACAGTGTTCATTTGTTGTGTCAGTAAATTCACACTTGCCGTCTATTCTCGATTTATTCACATAACGCTTGTACCTGTTGCACCAGATGGAAACTGATTCGCCCTTACTTGGATTCCAGCTCATCTTTCCTCGATTTCTATTTTGCCGCCGCATGTACAGTATGGGCCGAACTTATCCACAAGCTCGCATCGTGCACAAGGGTAAGAAAACGCCTTTCCGCAGTCAGTAGACACAACTACATGGGCGATTCTGTCTTCCGTTTTCCACGCGCACACCCTCTCAACCGGCGCACAGGAGCGGGCGGCGATGGCTTGAGCTTGAGCTCTAATTAAACTCGTAGGCACGGGGTAGTGTCGAATCGTTTTATCTCTGACATCAAACAATATTTTTTCGATTACTTCCACGTCCAGCGGCTTCGGCATGAGGGCGGCGATCCGGTCAACAAGTCCTCTAACGTAAGCGTCAAGCTGGTAATGGTGTATATTCTCGTCTATAAATTTTCCATGAAACGCTGATTCACTGTTATGCACCTTTCGGATAAAACTCTCCGCTATTTCCCTCACCTGCTCATTCATATCTCCCCTCCATATACGTCTCGATCGCGCGGATGGCTTCGGCCGCACCGTGGCATACGATCGCTTTATACCCGCGCTTCCACGCTTTCGCACCCCAGGCGAGCTGATCGTCGGACACCCGGCCTGATTTCTCCGGCTTCATCTCGATGAACAGTCCCCCATAAATGCCTCTGCGTTCAAAGATGAGTATGTCTGGCGTGCCTTTGGTGTACCCGGCGCGTTTGGCTTTGAGCAGCGACCCCATCGGCAGTTGCAATCCGGCCAGGGAGCAGGTGTGCAGGTACTCTTTCTCGCGCAAGTACCGAGCCACTTTGCACTGCTCCTCGAACTCCGGGCTTTTGTTCTTGCGTACCTTCTTCTCTTGCACGGGCACTTCGTCTTCCCAATCGGCGTCATTCTGGTCGTGGTACATCCATGCACTCCTTGGTTTGTGGGTCCATGTCCGTCGCCCAGCGGATCTTGCAGTGCGAGCACACCCAGACCATGAACTTGGCGCTGTTGAAGAACAGTTTGCACTTGCGGTGGCAGATCGTACAGTCCGGCTTCGCCTCCCGGGCGACGTCGTGCCAGTGGTTGAGTACCGGGTCGTCTGCGAAGATCGCGACGTGGCAGAGCACCCGGTCGCAGTAGTATACCCCTCGGCCATTGTGCATTTTATACTTCATCGGCTTGCCGCACAGCGGGCATATGACCCGCCCCCGCTGCGGGATGTGAATTCTTGGTGCGTCACTCATTTCTTATACCTCGTTCCTTTCCACCCCTCTGCCGCGATCGGGCAACCCTTCGCCCAATCCGGCACGGTGGTCATTAGATCAATAACTTCACCGATACTCCCGCTTCCCTCAGCTCTTTCGGCAACGATTTCATCATGCACTGTAAGTAGTATTCGGTATCCTCGTTTGTGAAGTCGAAGCATAGCTGCTGCCATGAGGTCTCTTGCGACTGCCTGGGTGATGTTCTCTGTGAGTTTTCCACCATAGGTATCCCTCCTTACGTATTTCTTGGTCATGGTACAGGTCGTCATGTGCGAGAGCCGGCCGTCGGTCTCCACTCGCGCCTTGTGGTACGCCAGCTCCCGGCCCGAAGGCAGGCGGCAGTATATCCAGTCGCCAGTCTTGCGATACGACACCGGGCCGCAGGTCACGGTTTTGCCCTGCGTCAAGCACATTCTGAACGCTTCTTCCTGGGCGTACCAGAACTTACGCACGGTGTCGAAAGTCGAGCGGTACATCTGCACAGATTTCTGTGCAAGTTCTTCGTCACACTCGATACCATACGTAGCACAGGTCTGTTGGAACTTGACGTGACCCATTCCGTATCCGCAGGCTAGCACGATCTGTTTCCCCAACTGTCGTTCAGTCTTATCAGCTTTTGTCAAGTCGTTTCTGCCGAGCACCCGCCGGGCCATTTGCACATAAATGTCGGGGTACGTCGGGTCAGCGTCTTGCTTTCTGAACATTTCCAGTCCGTTCTCTGCTCCCGCCAGCCACATGACGACACGCGCTTCGATCGCAGCGAAGTCCGCCACGAACAGGTCGCACCCCGGTGTGGCGGTGAACATGCCTCGGATGCAGGATGAGAGCGCGTTAAGCGGGGAGGTGTTGCAAAACAAGGAGAACAGTTCCAGCCCGCCGGCTTTCAGCAGCTCGATGAGTGAGTCGGTGTCTTTTTCATCCCCGCGAGGAAGGTTTTGTAGCTGTACCAGCTTACCTCCCCATCGCCCAGTGGAGGCAGAATGGAATACGAGCGTATCACGGAGTCGATTATCCGCTCCAGCCGAGCCGCGTAGTGTGTCATACTTTGCGTTAGATGTGAGTCCAAGCTGTTGGCGGGCGGCAAGGACGAACTTGACGTGCTCCGGCGCTTTCTCGATCGCATCACGTACTGTCGCTTTCTGGAGATTCGCAAGGTCCACCCCCTGTTTTTTCAGCCAGTCGAGCACCGCATTGCGGCGTGATACACCATCCAGCGCCCCACCTGTGTGTCGCGCAAGTGCAGCTCGAAGTCTTTCTGATTCTCGATCTCGCGCAAGACGCGCGGCATCCACAGCTTCAATATCGCAGTAGATACCGGTGTCATTGATGATCTGGTCGAGAAACCAGATAGTTTGTTCTTGCGGGCAGAGATCAGGAATCGCCCGGTCAATCGCACGTTCCACTTCGACGTCCCTTTTACAATAATCAAACAAGCGTCGAAAGTCTTCCACGTTTTCATTCCAGCCTCCGTCCTTGTTCGGCTTACAGAGTTTCAGCATGACAGACCGACCGAGTTTGTCTTTTCTAACGGGCAGTCCAAGCGCGGCTGCTGCTCCCTCAAGACTCTTGGGGAGTCCGTGGGCGCAGGCTTTCGCCGCCGTGCATCTCCACTGTTTGAGCGGGATCTGCGGTAGTCCGTACTTTGGTGCCAGAACATGCCGCCAGATGCAACGCTCGAAATAGGCGTTATGCGCATGGAATACCGCTCCTTTTTCGATAGCAAACTTTATCTCAGCTTCCGCACGCGATACAATGAGATCCCATCCGGTATTGGATGCCGGACCGTAAGGGACGATATGCACCGGCCCGTCGTCTATGGCGTAAGCCAGGCACAACACCTCAGTCGAAGGGTGGCGGGCGTACTCCCACGCTCCGACTGTCCAGATGTCTGCCCGACTGCGGGATTCAAAGTCGAGGAATATATTCACGTCTTATACCTCCAAAGTATAATGTGCCGGTTTTATGCCACGCGGACTCCGGCAAACACGTTTGGAGCTGCATCGACGGGGAGGCGACGACGCAGTGGCTGTTGCTCCGTTTAGATCACATCGTCGTCAGCCACAGGCACGCCGCCGTCGCCTTCAGATGCCACAGCGTCGAACACGTCCTCAGCGCGTGGGCCGCCGGCGAACGGTGCGTCGTCCTTGATCTTCTGGAGGTTATTGAGGAATAATGTGACCCCTCTGCCGCCAACCGGGTGGTTGAACGGGCATACGACCAGGTGCGCACGCACCCAGCATCCGGCGTACAGTTCGTCCGGGTCGTTGATGTATGTCTTGCCATCGGGCCCGACTATGCCGGGGCGGTTGTTGGCCTGGACAGTCAGGACGTAGCAGTCCTTCCACTCGTCACGCACGACGCCCTGGGTGTTAGGCACATTACCGTCCTTGAACGCTTTGAACTTAAGAGTCTTAATATTTATGGTTTCTCCAAAGTTCTTGCGCGCTACGTTCTCCATCGCGGCCTTGATCGCGCGCAGGCTGGTCTTAGTCGCTTCGTCCTTGGGGAACGCCAGGGTAGCACTGTAGCAGAGCTTACCGTTGGGGGTCTCTGTCTTTTCAAAGAGTGCAGGGAAAGAGAGTCGTCCGGCAGGTGTCTTGATAAATTCGCGATACGCTTTGTTAGCCATTGTTGTCTCCTTGGGCTTTGTACTTCTTGAGTGTGAACCCGTTGTCCGGGTTGTGGCAAAGCTCGGACACCTTGTCCTTGCCCGCCAGTTTTTCCATTTGCGCCGGGGATTTGAGCTTGCGCGTATAGATGTCATCCCCGAACTCCTGATGCAATTCCGATTCAGTCAGTACCTCGTCGATCCACGCCCGATTGCTGCGCTTCCTCTCCAAGGCGTACCCCGGGATCTCGATGCCGTCCTCAGCCAGTCGAGTGGCGTAACCGGCGACGCCGGCCAGCCACTTCTCGACTTCCTCCTTGTGGTCGAGCACCCTGGCGAGTTGATCTACCGTTAGCGTCGATGCGGCCGGGAAGAACAGCGCCTCCGACCCTCTGACCACCATGTTGCGGTTGAGATCCTGGCGCTTGGACTGACACGTCACCCGCAGCGGGCAGAAACTCTTGGTGCACCAATACCCGCCAAACAACGGAGCATTGGGGTCACGAGTATCCGCAACCGCTCGCTTGAGCTCCGTCTCGAAGGCTGCCAGTCGGCTATCGCTAACGACCCATGAGCTGATCCGGTCCCCTTCCTTACTGCGGGGCTGGATGATAGTCTGGCGGTGTTCATAGACCTCGAATTCTCTGGCGACGCCCAGCAGATATATCAGCATCTGCTTGTTTTCCTCGGCGTCAACTGCTACCCCCCTTCCGTGTTTGTAGTCTATGACTTCTACCGATTCGAACGGCACTACGATCGCCACGTCGAGCGTGCCTTCGACCACATCCGGGATAACCTTTACCCGGCGCTCGACGAACAGGATGGCCGCAGGGCCCGCCGCTGCCAGACGTTCGAGCACGTAGTCGTACATCTCCCCCACAGCCTCGGCCATCCCCTCGTCCACGCGGAACGCCTTACCCTTGACCTCGATAGTCTCCCCGATCCACAGCTCCGGGTGCTGACGGCTGGTCAGGCTCTGCTCAAGCAGGTCATGAGCCGCAGTACCCTCAGCAGCGTACTCCGACGTCTCGTTGGGCACGCCACGCAAAGCGGCTATCGAGCCGGGGCAGTTAAACCAGCGTTCCGCCGCTGACGGCGAGTGCTCCATGTGCTTCTTCATACGATGTCATCTTCCTCAGTTGCAGCCGCAGCGATGTTCATGTTCGCAGCTTTCCACTCGCCCAGGCGTTGCTTGATGAGCGCCACGGCTTTCAGAGTCTTGGTGTCACGAGTCTTCTGGATGCCCAGTCCGGGGAACACCTGGTCGCGCAGAAACGCTGTCAGATTACCCACTTTCTCCGGCGTCTTGCTCGCATTGAGCTCCAATACGATTGCATTGACCTCGGTAAGCAGCTCGTCCTGCGCAGCCTTGACTGCCTTGGGGTCGTCTTCCACGGGTCCGCTGCCCGCCGGGTCAGTCAGGTCGTCCGCTACCGGAGCAGCTTTGGCCTTGCTCTTGCGCGGAGCTTTGACCGGTGCGGGAGCAGTATCGGCTTCCCGTTCCGGAATACTCACCGTGGGGCTTCCTGACATGTCAAGTCTTTCCACTTTGGCGTCCAGCATTGCCTCTTGCACCGCAGCCATCCGCTGCAATGCGTCCGCGATCCTCTCCAACTGTTGCTCTATCACAACAGCACCTCCATGTTTACCGCGCAGTTCTCGCATACGTCGGTGCCCAGCACCCGCCGGATACCGCCGAGATCGACGTCTCGTTTGCATATCGAGCACTTACTCGCGGCGAATTTAACGTTCTCGTCCATTACTTTACCAATGACCTTGGTCTTGCGATACAGCGTGTCCACAATGTCCTCGTCTACCGAGCCTTCGACGAGCAAAAACTGTGCTGTCACGACGTCTTGCTGTCCCATGCGTTCAAGACGCGATATGGCTTGTTGCACTTCCCCAGGTACGTAACTAAGTTCAACGAATACGGCAGTGTCACATACTGTCTGGAGTCCGTCGATGCCTTGTCCTGCCGCCACAATATTTCCAAGAAAGAGTTTGACGCAAGGTTTTTGTACAAAGGCATCAACGGCCACCTGCTTCCGAGCGCCGCTTTGCGCTCCCGTGCAAAGTACAGCCGCGCTCCCAAAGTGAGCAGCAATCCCGCCCAGAACGTCTTTATGGTGTCCAAAGACCACCACTTTGTCTCGTTCTTCGAGTAGATCTTCGATGTATCCGATTGCTGATTGGAGTTTAAGCAGTCCGATCTCACGACGTAAGGTGCTGGCTTCTCCGAGTAACTCATTGCGATTGCCTCCGTGGTACTGCGCCTTCTCCTGCCGGGACAGGTCGTCGAGGCGCTTGTCTGTGTTTAGGTATATCTTCTGGTACATGACGCTCGGCAGATCTTTAAGCACGTCGCACTTGCGCCGGCGCAGCAGGAGCGGCTTTATCATGGCCGCCAATTCCTCCAGGTGTGTCGCCCCGCTGCACTCCCAACCCCACTGCCCCTCTCTACCGCCACAAAAGCGCTTGGTGAAAGCGTAGAACGACTGATACTCCCCAAGTAAGTCGGGACGCAGCGACCGTATCATCGGCCAGATCTCCACCGGGCGGTTCAGGACCGGGGTGCCGGTCAGCATCCAGCGGAAACTTGCCCTCGACACCAGCCCCTTACCCCCGAGAATAGCCTTGGTGCGATTAGACGTGGGAGTCTTGAGCTTGTGCGCCTCGTCACAGATAATGACATCCCACTTGCCCTGGCGCAGGTACTCGAACAGCGGGCGCCGCCAGGCAATATCGTAGTTGACGACACATACGTGGTCTTGCAAGAGCGGTATCTGCCGCGCGGTCGTCATCTCGCGCACCGTGTAGTGGGGCGCCTGTTGGTGAAACACCCGACACCAGTTACGTCGCACTGCCAGAGGGCATACGACGAGCACCCGCTCGGCCTTAAGTTGCTTGCACGCTTCGATTGCTTGCAAAGTCTTACCCAGGCCCATGTCGTCAGCCAACAGAGCGGAGCGATTGTCAAGTAAAAACTGTATTCCTGCGGTCTGGAATGGTAATGGTTTTAGCATCCGGTCACCTCCATCACGCTTTGTATAAACACCGCCGCCAGTCCCGGTATAATCGCATTGCCGTACCCCTTTATTCGGCCTTGTCTTTCTTCCGCATAGTAATTCACACTGCCTCCCGAATTGGCCGGCGGTAGAAAGCGGCTCCGCCCGGTCCGCGCTGGTGCTTGGTCCAACCCAGCTCTGACAACGCCCGGCCCATGCGACTGAGATCACCGCGCGATACGCTCTTGGGGCCAGTGCCAAACACGGATAGCAGTAACTCCGGTCCGGTAATCTCCGTTATATCCAGGTGCTGGTCGAAGTACGCCCCGATGTACTCGACCCAGGGGTCGCGCACCAGACGCTGCGCCTGCGCTTCCATTGCCTGCACCGCAGCCAGAGGCTGGTTGATGGTCAGGATCTCCGGGGCTTTGCGCAGGCGGTAAAACGCTTCGGCAAAAAGTTGATCGCGGTCTCGAGCCAAGGCATCCATATCGATCGAACTACAATATACCGGCCAGTACCGCCTGTTTCCAGTTTCATCGCTGAGGTACCCAGCTTCTGTAGGGTTAATAGTGCCCACGAATACGCATTGGCGAGGATAATCGACGGTGTTTCGGGCGTAAGCCATACGACAACGATCAACGGGGCGAGAAATAAACGATTTAAGCGCCTGGTTGTCCGCACGACGTATCACCTCCATTTCTGAGACTTCGATAAACCACTTACCCCGCATGGCATCCACGGTATCTTTAGAGCGCGGGTCCATATAAATATCGGCTGCCCACTTGCCCCCAAGGATCTTGACTACCGTCGATTTACCCACGCCCTGAACGCCTTCAAGAACCGTCAGGTAGTCGAATTTATACCCCGGGTGGTAGATCCTGGTGATGGCCGCGGCAAGTAATTTCCGACCTACCGCCCGGGAGTATTCGTTATCCTTGACGCCACAGTATGTAGTGAGCCACCGATCCACCCGCGGAGTCTTGTCCCAGGCCAGCGCCTCCAGATACTGCTTCACTGGATGGTAGTGCCGTCGCATAGCCGCCGTGGCTACCGCCTCATGGATAGTCGAAGTTGAGTATTCGAGGCGGTAGCGGCGATTGAGGAAAGTCTTGAGTTGCAGCGCATCGTTATCATCCCAGGTTGCGTCCATCACGCGGAAGGTATGCCACGGCAGCTTGCCGTCTACTTCAATACTGTATGAGAGCGAGTTAAATCGAACCGATTCGCAGATCTCGGTGGCGGTCATGATGTGATTAAGACAGTTGCCGAGCGTCGCCTTGAGGGTCTTGTCCGCTTTGTAATCCCACACGATGTTGTATGGATCGTACCCGGGTGCGGAGGGGAGAGCGTCGGTCACATTCTCGAAAATACTGATCGGAGATTCGGCGCCTTGTGTATTTTTAGCGTACTTGTACGCGCTTTTTACCGTGCGTTCGAGCTCGTCCTCATCCAGCGGGGGGTGGGTTTTGGCGGCATTGTAGCAGCTTGCAACCAGTTCAAGGGTAGTAGACGCCGGGAGTCCGAGGTCTCGACCGCGACATGACAAGCGATAAACTGCATCCGCCCGCTCACCTTCTGACGAGTCGGGCTGGGCGATAAGGATCTCGATGAACCGCTGCCTGGCCGGTTCAGAGTCGTCAACGACCGCTGCATCGAGCGTCTTGGCATCGACGACTTCCTTCTCTAGCAGTGAAAGGATAGTAGAGGGGCAGGAAGCTATCCTGTGAGGTGACGATCCGTAGAGCTTGGTGTATTTCTCATGGGTGTCTGGATGCGTGCTCCCCGCCCCTACTACGTATCCTCCGTATGTTTTAAAATCAAGACCGGGGTACCGGCGCAGCTTGCCGCGCACTGCCTGATCGATCGGTTTCTTTAAGTATATGTGCAGCCCGCCGCTGCCGGTGCGCACCACCAGGGTGGATGCGTCCTTAATGTCCTCGGGATCTATGTTTGCATCAGAAAAAAGACGTTTGAGCGGGTTATCCCCGTCACGAAAACCACGGGGGTCTACGTCGATCACCAGGTCGTCGTGTTTAAGCACCACGCCCCAGTTGTGCCCGGCGAAATCCGCCTCGGTCAGCAATGCGTCCGGCTGAAAATCCGGAAACCCTTTCTCACTGGCGAGGGGTCTCTTGCCGTCGAGAACGACTAGCGCAAATCCCGCCAAACTGTATTCTTGCACATGATCCATACTCCCCCCTGGATTCAAAGATGTGGGTAGCTGGTTATTTCAAAAGGTCTTTAAACGAGAACTCTTCTTCCATTACTGCTTGTTTGATTTTTTCCTCGATCACAGTGTCGGCAAGCTCAGCGTAAAAATAGTTGCCGTCTTTTAAGACTTCTTTATCGTTGTAAAGGGCTATAATCATGATTTCTCCTTTAAAGTCAGCGCACACGGTCGGATGTGCGCTTTTCGTCCAACAGTTTTTTGATTTCCACGCCGACCCGTGGGAGTAAGACAGTGACCTCCCGACCTAGGCCGTCGCCAAGCCCGTGGGCTTTTTCAGCCGGGAGGAACCTTTTATTCCCCTGTCCCGATGCTTCGGGAACGAGTAGGATACGCTTTAACTGGCATCGCCTTACGGTACAGCCCGTATCCCTCGGTCATTTGCGCTTCACGTAAGTACGTCACGGAGAGGCGTACCTTGCAGAAACGTCCGGTGCTACCGGCAGGGTTTGCACAGGCACTGGGTTTACCGGCACGACTACCCGCTACTCCTACCGGTTCGTGGGCGGACAAGCTCTCCGCCTTTTGTGTCGTGTTTTCCTGTGCTAATGTAAAAGAACGGGTGGCGCAGGCCGGTGCGGTATCAGTCGTGCTCCGGATGTCACGAGTTCCCATGCTCCGTTTGCTTTCCTTGCCTGCGCCGGATTGTCAAGGATCAGGTCAGCACAACTGGCTTATCTGCCGTTCCATTTCTCCACTTCAACGCCGCCTCAACCGTCGTACACTCAGGATGCACGCCTTCAACGTGATATACGCCAATCGACGGGTTGCGCATTTTCAAATATGGGCGCTTGCGTCCGTCCTGCAAGTCGAGCAAGAGCAACTCATACTCGCCCTGTTTGTCCACACACTGTGCGTTAAGACGTTCGCACACGCGTTCAATACCGATTTTTCGCACAATCTCGCGCCTAATTTCAGCGTTCTGTTCTTTTAAGATTATTGCCGGGTCAAGTTTTTCGGCAGGCGTCATGACGATGTTCTCCGACACTCTGACGCCATTAAGCGCCCATATTGCCCATCCGTCAGGATACTGCAACGCTGGCCCGTTATCGCAATGCAGTCGGCCCTCAGAGTTGCGATTTAGCGTGTTATGGCGCTCCGACACCCAACAGATTTTCTCGTGCGGTAACCACCACCCAGCGTTTTTTGATATTTCCCATATCCCACTCAGCCGTTGGGTTTGTTCACCTAACGCACAAACATCGCGGAAATATTCATAAAATGCGAGCCAATTTGCATCATGTTGTCCGTATCCGCTGGCCCAGACGCTGTCCCTGACGCTGGCCCCGACGCTGGCCCCGACGCTGTCCCAGACGCTGGCCCTGACGCTGTCCCTGACGCTGGCCCCGACGCTGGCCCCGACGCTGTCCCTGACGCTGGC
>Ga0209509_1002005_pt1 | contig 14171 bp, 7 predicted proteins | sample BioC13SIPDNA_FD_185743 | JGI IMG/M metagenome (GOLD analysis project Ga0209509, IMG submission 185743) | Anaerobic biogas reactor microbial communites from Washington, USA - Biogas_R1_A C13 SIP DNA (SPAdes) (version 2) | ecosystem: Engineered > Bioreactor > Anaerobic > Unclassified | place...
TAAGCAGCAGGAAGCGGAAAGACGAGAAAAAGGAAGAACTCTTTTTCTTCCCTTATGTAACCGTGATAATTCCAGTCCATAATTCGGCAGATACCCTGGGCCATTGTTTGGACTCCATAGCCAGGCAAACTTATCCCCGGGAATCCATCCAAGTCATCTGTGTAAATAACGGCAGTGAAGACGAGAGTTTTGATATTTTCCAGCGTTTTCAATACCGGCACCCGGAAATGTCAGTTATGTGGAGTTCGCTGGAACGGGCGGGAAAATCCATTGCGCTTAACGCCGGTGTGTATTCCGGTCATGGCAGCTACATGATGAATGTGGACTCGGATACCTGGCTGGACCCTGAGGCGATACTCAATGTGGTCAGGGTCTTTGAAAAGGATCCCAGCCTGGCGGCAGCTACCGGTTCAATCCGGGTGGATAAAAAGCTGGGCGAGGGCAGCAGCTTTATAGATATGATAAACTACTGCGAAGTTATTGAATATATCATAGCCTTTGATATTGGCCGCCGTTACCAGGATATCAAGAATTCGATCTTCACCCTTTCCGGCGCTTTTTCCGTATTCCGCCGGGATATAATTCTCCAGACTTTTCTATACCAGACCCGAACTGTTTCCGAAGATACCGACCTTACCTTCAATATACGCCAGGCTATTGAAGCTAGCCAGGGGCGGATTGGTTTTATTTCTGATGCTATAGCCTATGTAGAACCGATTGAGAATTTGAGTCGCCTCTATTCCCAGCGTCTCCGCTGGCAGCGGGGGGAGATGGAAGTTACCGGGGTATATTATGAGAAAATTCCCAGTATTTTTGGGGCTTTGTTCGATTTTGTGGGGAGGATTCTAATTTCGGATCACACCCTGACTTTTTCACGCCTGGCCTGGACTTTTTTGCTTCCCTTCTTATTCTTCCTGGGGTACCCCCTGCCTACAATTGTGGTGGCGATGATAGGGATGTATATCTGCTACATTATCCTGGAGAGTTGTACTTTCTATATTGCTTATAAGGGTTCAGTCCCGGAATACCAGAAGGAATTGCGAGAAATTTGGTGGATTATTCTATTTATGCCTTTATATCGTTACCTGGTTTACTGGTTTCGCCTGGCGGGGATCATTGCCGCCTTGACGGAAGAAAAGAGCTGGAAAACTCAGAACCCGGTACTGCAACTACAGTCAATACTCCAGGCCTATGCCGGAGAGCTTAAAGAAGAAATTAGCAAGAGAAGGCAGGTGAATTCGTGAAAACATGCAGATTAAGTATAATAATCCCAACTTATAATGAGAGGGATAATGTACTCAGAATTGCTGAACATATTGGTAGTACATTAAAAAGCAGCTATGAAATAGTATTCGTTGATGACAGTAATGATGATACTCCGGAGATACTTCAACATTTGAGCAAATCGGACCCACATGTAAGGTTTGAACACCGGCATAATGAAAGAGGTCTTGGAACCGCTGTTGTTAGAGGATTTGAAATCGCTAGTGGTGATGTTATCGCAGTTATGGATGCGGACCTGCAGCATCCCCCGGAAGTGCTTCTATCCATGCTCAAGGCTATTGAATCAGGGGCGGATATCGTCATTCCCAGCCGTTTTATTCCTGGAGGAAATGATGGAGGTTTAAAGCTGCATCGAAAAATAGTATCTGCAACCGCGAGATATATTGGCAAAGCTTTGATTAAAAAGCTGCGCCCCATTAGTGACTCAACCAGTGGGTTTTTTATGTTTCGTAAAGATGTAATAAAAGAAGCTGAATTACAACCTATAGGGTGGAAAATCCTGATTGAGGTACTGGCTCGCGGAAAATATACCAGGGTTATTGAAATTCCCTATCAATTTCAAGCGCGTGCGGCTGGTGAATCAAAAATGTCTGTTCAGGAGCAATGGAACTATATTCGGCACCTAATGAGTTTGGTTAAGGATAGCCCTGAAGACAGGCGGTTTTTCTATTTTTCTTTGGTTGGACTATCAGGTGTATTTGTCAATATGTCAATTTACTTTTTTTTAACCATGCTCAATTTAGAGGTTAGAATTGCCGGATTTTGTTCTGCTTTTGTAGCCATGCTGGTAAACTTTGTTCTAAATGATAAGATTACCTGGGCCAATGTAAAAACGAATTCTGTATGGAGTAGGGGAAGCAAGTACATTATTACTTCCCTGATAGGAATAGGAATAAATGTGGGGGTTTTGGATTTTTTTTATTACCAATTGCAATTTAATCACCTGCTATCAAACTTAATCGGGATTTCTTGTGCGGTTTTTTGGAATTATACCATTAACAATCTATGGACCTGGTCTACCGCCAAGCATAATAAAACTATTATTATTGAAAGATGGACAATGCGTGAAAGTCTTGTGGAGAAAACGGGGTCTAAATGTCAATACTTTTAATCTCCCGTTCTATTTTGGCCATAATTTTCTCATACAATTGATTGAAATATTCCCAGCGTATAAATAATAATGCTGCTATCAAGAGGCTGAAAATGGATAATCCGATGCCTAACCACCCCACCCAGGTCATTCCATAATGAAAAACCACTGAGTGTTGCCCGGCAGGGAGGTCTAACAGTATAAGGTTTTCCTGGTTTTGAACAAGCAGGGGTTGGCCATCAATTAATGCCTTCCAGCGGGGGGTATAAGTTACAGATATAACAACCCTGGTTGGCTGGGTAGAGTTGTATGAAAAATCAAAGCCATCATGTCTCCAGTGATCATTATTTATAGGAAAAGAAAGCGGTATAATACTCTTATTAGGTTTACCCAACTCCATAAGTTGCATGAGCAATGAGTATATTTCCTTGCTATCACATGACTCTTCTAACAACCCGCGAGTCCATTTTACAGATGAATCAAGATGCATTCCCAGGCACATTCCCACAAAATAGACTTTATTTCCCTTTATATTTTTGTAGCCTATAGCTGGTATGTGTTTGCTAGAGTCAACTACTTCCATCCATACTCCATCCAGGTTTCCCATAGCAGGAAATTCACCGATGGGGTCTGTTTGAAGGAAAAAACTAGTCTTAATAGGGCTGATTTCAGTAGATATTAGCCGGGCGTTTTCTGCTATGTTTTCCCAATAGGGAATAATACCAAAAAGTGGCCACACTTCCGTATGGCCCATTTCTACAATTACGATTTTACCAGTTTCCGCCAGTTGTGACACCAGATCTTGAAAAAAGTTAAAATCCTTAATCTGAGGCTCGCTTAAATATATAAGTCGAAATTTCTTTAAATCCTCCATGGAATAGTCTTCTAAATAACTGGAAGTGCCTTGAACCAACCAGGGGAAGCTTACTACCAATCCGGGCGAACCCTTACCAATAACAATGGCATTTCGTTCATCCCTTATGAAATATGATGAAGAGGAGGGATTAACAAATAGTGTTTTAATATTATCCGCAGTATATTCTTTAAAACCATAGCATAGAAGGCTTTTTTTAATCGTACGGAAATCATTCTGTACAATAGCTGAACGCACATTCCACTGCATTAGGTTCTTTGTTACATAATCACCACAATCTGCTTCAACCGCAATATTATGTAAGCGTATTGCTCTATTGTGGGGGGTACCCTCAATATTCCAGCCACTGGTAATGTGAAAACCTTTAAGCATAGGGAAGTATGTAGTATCCGGCCCACATATCAAAAGCCAGGCAATACGGCCGTTATTAAAGTTCTTGTTATTGGAAGACAGCAAGTTAATCACCGCTTGGGTATCGGTGAAAGATCCATAGGAGATATTAGCCTGTTTAGGATTTATATCAATTGCAATTATGACAATAATGATAGTGAGTACCAATAACCTGAGTATCCTGTAAAGCCCGGATTGCATTTTTGACCACAGTTCCCATAAGAATACTGTACAAAGTATAGCAGCTAGAATCGCAGCAAAACTTAATACTCTTCCGGGAAGGATATTTTGATAAGAAGGAATCAGTCTAAATAGGGATATATGGTAGCCAAAAGACAAAACGATGGTTACTATTAGTGCAAAAATGAAAGATATAATTAGCCCATTGGTATCAATGCGGAAACTAGTGTTGTCCGAATATAGAACCGCTTGTGTACAGTTCTTTTTTATAAAAAAGACAGAGCCAAGGGATAGTAGTAAAATAATAGGACTGAAATAATGAAAAGAGTTCGAGCCGGGATAAAACCAGTCAAAATAAGCGGTGTAATGGAGCATATTTTCAGGCAGCATATAAGGTAGTGATGGGTTTTCTAGATGGGTAACTCCTGGGACCCACCAAAAGGCTGCCAAAGCGGCTCCCAGGCCAATAGATACCGACCAGATCAAAATGGTTTTAAATTTAATCCTGCGTAGCACAACCAGCATTAATACCAACATTCCCATAGCTAAACAGGTAATAAAAGCATGCATAGCATGGGAAAGGATAAGACATGTACTAAGCAAAACAATTAGGATTGCTCTGGAGGGACTTCTTTTTTCAATAAAGAGAAGAGTGGCTACCAGCAACCATGGCGATAAGGCAAAGATGGGTCCTTGAGCAATTACGCCTTCTGAGGCCATCGACCTGAGTATAAAAGGTTGCAGAACATAAAGTATTCCCGCTGCTATCCCTATTAAGGAACCCCAATATCGATAACATATATACCATACCCCCATAGCACCTACCAGTAAATAGAAAAATACCGCAAATTTAAAGGTAATCATTATATTGCCAAATAACATTTGCACTGGAGCAAGAAGGAAATAAGAAAGAGGCGGGTAATACTGAACCACTGAGGCCCCGTTGTACCAGTAGGGAAACCAAGAAGGCCACTGGAGATTTTTCAGGCACTTTGCAATATAATCGACTTTAGCCAGGTGTCCCAAGCCATCAACAGTAACTGGATAATAGCTATTGGGTGCCGTCATTAATGGCCAGAGAGCAAAGACCAGGACTACCGAAATCGACAGAACAGCAATTATGCCCTGGGTATTAAGTTTCGATCCGAAACCCCATCCATTTTGTAATTCATCGTCATCAATGATTCTTTGCGTTTGCTTATGAGCCATAAGAACTATCTATGCTCCTCGAGTTAAATTCTTTGTTTTTTATAACATCGGGCAAAGCCTTGATATCCTGGGAACGGTTATGGGGACATACTAAAATAGTATCTCCGTCTACCGCTACACATCCTCTAGTCCAAAAAGAACCAGTATCATTGTTATCAATTCCTCCACCCTGCGGGTACTCCTGGTGCTCCACCCTGCGGGTGTCACTATTAAGGTTGCTGACCAGGACGGGAGATTAGTGCGGTACCTCTTGAGCCGCGAGACAAGCTGCAGGTGTTGCCAATGCGAAGCGCCCTGTCGGGCACAACTGATGCTCCCTTCGGTCGCTATTAAGGACGCTGGAGCGGTATATTTATGCAAGCCAATGAATATTAATAACTTTTTGCAGTAGAATCAGCTCTTATATATTTTAAATCACCTAAACAGAAAAATCCGCAATTTAAGCATCAGAAGAAACTGCGTAAGCAGTTTCAACACAGCGCTACAACGAGGCGGGGGATTAGAACCCGCCGCCTGTTTTGTTAATAGGAGCGCTTAAAGAAGCACCCTGCGGGCACCACTGATGTTCGCTTCGCTCACTATTAAGGATGCGGGGGATATATTTTGCCGCGTTATACTTCCAGGAAGGTAAATAACTCTGCTTTAATTCTCTCCAGCTCTTCCGGGGTTCCGGCTTCGCAGCGCACTATAAGCTCCGGCCCGGTATTGGAGGCCCGAACCAGACCCCAGCCACCGGGGAAGAGGATTCTGGCTCCATCTATGTCTATGACCTCATGGTGATTCCTGAAATGCGAGAGTACCCGTTCGACTACTTTGAACTTTTCGCTATCGCTGCTCTTCACTCGGAGTTCAGGGGTGGCATAGTAGCGGGGTACATCAGCCAAGAGTTCACTCAAGCTCTGCTCACTGTTTGATAAGATACGCAAGAGCCGGGCGGCAGCATAAAGAGCATCATCATAGCCATAGTATTCATCCGCAAAAAACATATGACCGGACATCTCGCCGGTAAATACCGCTCCTATCTCCTTCATCTTGGCCTTAATAAGGGAATGACCGGTTTTATAAATTAAAGGCTTGCCCCCCAGACGATTTATCTCATCGATCAAGGACTGGGAGCATTTGACCTCTACTATGCAATCAGTTCCTGGATAACTGGGCAGTATTTCCCGCCAGTAAAGGATCATTAACATATCTCCCCAGATAATATTGCCCTCAGTATCCACTACCCCCAGGCGATCACCGTCTCCGTCAAAACCTATGCCTAGGTCGGCCCCTTCTGCTTTAACCACCTGAATTAAATCTTGGCAGTTTTCAACTTTTACCGGGTCCGGGTGGTGGTTAGGAAAGCTGGGGTCAGAGTCACAGTAGAGCTCGATTACTTCACAGCCCAGTTCCCTGAACAGACGGGGAGCAATAAAACTGGCGGTGCCGTTACCGCAGTCCACCACCACTTTGAGCTGGCGTTCTCCCAGCTTTATCCTTTTCATAATATCCTGCCGGTAAGCCGAGCTGATATCATAAAAGCTCAAATTCCCTTTACTTGCACTGCTCGTGTAATCTCCGGCTTCAGCCAGACGCGCTATTTTTAAAATATCCTCTCCGTATATGGTGGAGCTGCCCAATAGCAGTTTAAAGCCATTATCATCGCCTGGATTGTGGCTGGCGGTTATCATTATCCCCGCGTCAATATCCAGGTGACGGGAAGCAAAATAAAACATAGGAGTAATTACCTCTCCTATGTCCACAACGTCCAGGCCGGCTGGCAAGAGCGTTTCGACCACCAGTTCTCTAAAACGAGGCGAAGAAAAGCGGTTATCGCGACCCACGATTATCTTATTCCGGCCCTGTTCCTGCACATATCTTCCAAAAGCCCCGGCTATGGCCCTCACTGCAGCCTCATCTAAATCTGTACCCACCCTGCCTCTGATATCATACATACGAAAAATAGACCTGTTAATCAAACTTATCCCTCCATTTATAGACTATTCTCATTCACTTCTTATTAAAAGATATCCCGCAAACTATGGGAGGGTTTTTGCCCCTGCCCATTAACGGACCGGACTTTAAGCAGCGGAAGAAATTGCGGAGCAGTTTCAACACAGCGCTGCAACGAGGCGGGGGATTAGAACCCGCCGCCTGTTTAATAAGAAAAGTGAGGAGTAAGGGGTGAGGGGTTTAAGTCATCTCCTACTACACTTTAGTATTCGATCACTTACTAACCTCACTCTTCATCAGTGGTTGTGGCCCTCACCCTGCGGGTGTCACTATTAAGGTTGCACCCTTCGGGTACTCCTGGTGTTCCATCCTTCGGATGTCACTATTAAGGTTGCGGTCACGGGGATTAGTTAATAGGTACTTTGGCCGCTTAGCACCCTGCGGGCACCACTGATGTTCGCTTCGCTCACTATTAAGGATGCACCCTGCGGGCACCACTGATGCTCGCTTCGCTCACTATTAAGGATGCGGGGGACATATTTCATCTCGTTATATCCGGCAGGACTTAAGCTCGAAAAAAACCGCGTTTTGGATGAATGGTGCTGCCACGACATAACAGGGATTGTCATCCCGCTGTACCTCTTTTGCTATATGGTTAATGTAGTCTTCGTTCCGGTAAAGTAGTTCAAAGCGCAGACCTTCGGCCTCAACAGCCTGTTTAATGAGATTTAGGTCCTTGTTAGAAGAGAGGTCCGGCTCTTCTAACTGTACTATCGTTCTTACTCCTAACTCAGCCAATGTACGCAATTCAGCTGCTTCAGGTTGGCGGCCTAGCAGCAGCCGTTCAGTAATAATATCTACTTTATGTCCGCCGATTGATGCTGGAATATCATCCCGTTTAAGCCCATAGTAGCGGCTACTCAGTATGGAAGCCACCTGACTGTAGTAATCCGGGGAAGGGAAGCCATAGAAAAAGCATACTCCCGTAGTCCTGGGCAAAGCCTGGATATGGCTAGCCGCAACAGCAGGAGGCATATTTTCGTCCAAGTCCAGCGCCTCAATATGGGTAATACCAGCCTTTTTAAGTTTATCCATCTCTCCAGGAGCAGGCTGGGGACCCAGAAATAGATTATAGCTTACTCGAAACACTGCTCTCCCTTGCAGCTGTTCCGGGAAAGGCTTGCCCATATGTTCTAAGTCTCCGCCCCGTAGCAACCCATCCAGTAAAAGGTTTTTTTCCGTAATGAGAAAACCATGTATATAGATTTTATGCTGGCTGTTGGCAATATATTGGGCCAGTTCCAGCAATCCCTGGTAATCATTGCCCTGCTTCCGTACCGGCATAATGGTATATTTCAAGCCCATTTCCTGACAATTTTTCTCTTCGCGTTTTATCCAGGTTAGATCCCCGGGAGTTTCCGGATCGAGATCAGCAATAATCTCCTTAAATTGCCCCCGTTGAATCAGATGAAACCACTCTTCATCGGTGGGATAAGGACCCATTATGATGCGGCTATCCTGATAAAAATATAATTTACCCCGTTCCAGTTTGGTCTTGTAGATGCATTCCTGGGTTTTTTCGTTTTCCGGCTCCTGTCCCATTAAGACCCGTTTAATCAGATCGGCCCGGTGTTTGCCCAGATAACAGTGAACATAATAGCGTTTATCGCCCGACTCAGCCAATTCCATGGCCCGCTGGATGGATTCCTGATTTTCGCTCACCCAGGGGAGCATCGGCAGGGAGTGTATGGTGATGCCAACTTCTTTTCCGTGGTCAATCTCTTGTTCCAATAGTATTTTTTCAAACGGGATCAGGGGGCTTAACAGGGAAATAACCCCATCATAGGCCTCGGCTTTAAGCTCTCGCAAACGAGGTTTATCGGGATAAGGGCCAAAAGAATAGCGTTCGCCCGGTTCTGATACTGTACCCTGAAGCCGGGCTGTTACCGGGCTTCCGGTGGTTAATAGGAAGTAAAAAACCACCGCAGCCATCAAGAATAAAATCCCCAGGATTAGATATATAAACGATGTTGGTGGTTTTTCCCGGCTCAATACTTTTTTGAAAAAAAAGCGGGTAACCCAAGCGGTGCTTAAGGCCCACAAAATTATAATGCCGATCATAGCTATGTTGATAAAGGTTTGGGAAGTTCCTTTTTGGGCCAGCATCTCTTCTACGGGGACATTTACCAGAAAAAGAAAGCCTACACCCAGCAAGAAACCCGCCAGACCCATAAACAGCGTAGTTAAAACCAGCAGCCTGGTTCTGGACATACTCTCCCCTCCAATAGTAATCATCCTATAACGAGGTGAAATATATCCCCCGCATCCATAATAGTGAGCGAAGCGAACATCAGTGGTGCCCGCAGGGTGCTAAGCGGTCGCCTATTAACAAAACAGGTGGCGGGTTCTAATCCCCCACCTCGTTGCAGCGGGTGTTGCAACTGCTCCGCAGTTTCTTCCCGATGCTTTAAAGGTTTTATGCAGGATACAGGCTATTATTCCGCAGGCAATTAGTTATTTCTACCAGTAATGATAACAAGTAGAAGCATTATTGGTCAAACAAAACCATAATCCTTAAATTTTCTTTTAAGCATCGGAAGAAACTGCCGCCTGTTTTGTTAATAGGAGACCGACCGCTTAAAGAAGCGGGGGACATATTTCGCATCTTTATAACCCTCCATACTTTGCAATAAGAATTCCACTTGTCTGACAGTATATCCCTTTTGATATTAATAGTACATTATATTAAGTAAAAAGGAATACAAGCATATTTATGGAATAACGATATTATAAGTAGAGGAGGGGTTAGAAATGAAATTTTACCATAGTTTGAAGTTTAAATTATTAATAGGGATACTACTGCTTTGTTTCCTGGCCTCGATTGGCCAAAGCCTGGTTTCTTTTTGGAGTGGGAAAAACATTCTAACCAATGAGATAAACAGTAAGTGCCAGCAAATAGCGGAATCGACCAGCCAGGTGATCGATACCTATTTCGCCGGTAAGCTGGAAAAGCTCGATACCCTAAGCAAAATCAACCTGGTAAAAAATATGCGGGAAGAGGAGCTTGTACCAACTTTAGCGGGAATTATGACTTCCGAGTACGATAATATCTATGTAATCTGGCCGGATGGCTCCAGCATAACCGACAAAGGGGAAAGGCCACAATTGGCTGACCGTGATTACTTTAAACTGGCCATTAAGGGTCAAGCCAATATAGGTACTCCCATTTTTTCTAAGACCACCGGCAATATGGTGGCGCCGATTGCAATGCCTATTATCCGGGAACAGCAAGTAGTTGGGGTCTTGGGAGCAACCTTAAAAATTCAAGCATTAATTGATGTGGTCAACCAGGTTAAGATTGGCGACACCGGTTATGCCTATTTGATTGACCGGGAGGGAATTTTTGTAGCCCATCCCAAAAGCGAGTTTATCCTGGAGAACAACCAGTTCGAGTTAGGGGAAGAACTGGCTGCCATAGGTCAGAAAATGATTGCTGGGGAGGCGGGGATAGCAAATTACAAATATGAAGGAATGGAAAAATACATGGCTTATGCTCCGGTTAAGAGTACCGGATGGGCTTTAGCCGTAACTGTACCCGTCAAAGAAGTAAATCAGCCTTTGAACGATATGATGCAAAAAATTATTCTGATTACCGTGGCAACTCTAGCTCTGGCCTTCTTGATAATCTGGTTTTTAAGCGGGAGCTTTACCCGCCCGGTTCTGGCCATGGTAGGTATTACCGATCGGTTATCGCAAAGGGATTTAACCCAGGAGATAAAAAGCAATGATTCCTCGGAAATCGGCCTACTGATGAATTCCCTGGGGGAAATGAATGATAATCTCCGTCAAGTCCTGGGGCAGATGGCCGCCAGTGCGGAAAGACTGGCAAATGTTGCTGATAGCCTGTTTAATAATGCCGATCAGAGTGGCAAGGCTTCCGAGCAGGTACATGCCAGCGCCGAAGAGGTAGCGCGGGCCGCGGCAACCCAGGCGGAAGACGCCCAAAAAACCAGCGAGTTAAGCCGGCAAGTAGGGATGGCCATGCAAAATGTAAGCCAGGCCACGGAGGATATGTCGCAGCAATCTAGACATTTTATGAATATAGTAGCCCAGGCTACCGGCTTGATGTTGCAGCAAAAGAAGAAGATGGATCAGACCGTGGAAAGCACGATTAATGTTTCCGAGGTAATAATGGACTTGAATAACAAAACCCAGGAAATAGGGGAAATTATAAGTGTTATTACCGATATAGCCGGTCAGACCAACCTCCTGGCGCTTAATGCGGCTATAGAAGCCGCCCGGGCAGGAGATTCTGGTCGAGGTTTTGCCGTAGTGGCGGAAGAAGTCCGGAAACTGGCCGAGGAGACCGGTAGTGCTACACTTAATATTGGCGGCATCATAAGCGAAGTGCAGGCAGGGGTTGAACGAGTAGTGGCAGAAGTCCAAAAGGTTGAGAAGCAAGTCAGGGAACAGGGAAGCTCTCTGGGAGAAAGTGTGGGAGCCTTTAGGGAAATAGAAAGCGGAGCCGGGAAGATGGATAATTCTATTCAGGATATATCGGCTACTTTTGAGGAAATCGTAGCCTCGGCTGATGAGATTATACAGGCTATAGAAAATATTTCTGCCGTAACCCAGGAATCGGCTGCATCGGCTGAGGAAGTAACCGCCATAAGTCAGAACCAGTTGGCGGCGGCCCAGAATATAGTACAGGTTAGCCAGGAACTGGAGACCCTGGCTGCGGAGTTAAAAAAGGTTACCGGTACTTTTATACTCAGGTAGGGAACGACCCCTGTGTCGTTCCGAATCAGAAATGACAAGGGGACGGGGTTGTTGACACATTCGCTAGCGAGTCTATCAACAACCCTGTCCCCTTGTATCTGTTCTCGATACAAGCGCTGCCCCGTCCCCTTTCTCCTTCGTTTTCTTGGATATTTTCAAATAAAAAAGGAATTTTTGAGTACTCTGTCGAATAAAGCAGTAATTTTTAAAGAGAACAAAGTTTATATCGATGTTTTTAATATGGTCGTTTATAAAGAGAGACAAAAAACGGGTAATGAATTATTTAAAAGCGGGGGAACGAATAATAAAAAAAGGAGTGAGGGAAAAAGGTTTTATAGAAAGATAATAAGGGGTGGTGGAATTGAAATTTACACAAAGTCTGAAATTTAACTTTCTGCTTTGGATCCTGGGGGCTTTTTTTCTGGCCTCTATCGGACAAAGTTTGGTTTCCTACTGGAGCGGAAAGGATATATTGATCCAGCAGATCCAGGGGAACTGTACCCAAATAGCTGATGCTACGGGTGATGAAATAGATTCCTGGATAGAGGGGAAATTCGGCGAAATGAGCACCCTGGCCAAGCTGGATGAGGTGCGGAACTTGGATGCAGAGCGTTTACCCGCTCTCCTGAGCCGCTTGATGTCTGCTGAGCATGATAATCTCTATGTGGTTTGGCCAGATGGTACGGTGGTTAGTGATACTGGTCTCCAGGACTTTAAGCTGGATGAGCGTAACTATTTCAAACTGGCCATGGCGGGAAAGGCCAATATAGATACCCCGGTGATATCCAAGGCTACCGGTAACCTGGTAGCTCCTGTTGCCGTTCCCATTTACCAGGGAGACAAAGTAGTGGGGGTTCTAGGTGCCACAATCAAGGCAGAGAAGATAACAGATATTACTTCTCAGGTTAAGGTGGGAGAAACCGGCTATGCTTATCTAATTAATAAAGAAAGTACTTTTGTGGCTCATCCCAATAAAGACTTTATACTGCAAAAGAAGCTATCTGATGATGCAGAGGGAATGGAGGATGTAATCAGCCGGATGGCCGCTCTGGAGACGGGAATAGCGGAATATAAATTCGATGGTATAGCCAAGTATATGGCCTATCATCCAGTGGAATTAGCCGGATGGTCCCTGGCGGTTACGGTTCCGGTCTCTGAGGTCACCCAGCCTCTGGATAACATGCTGCATAAGATGATTATGGTAACGATAGTTACCTTGCTGCTGTTGAGCGTTATCGTCTGGTTTGTTACTGGCCGCTTGACCAAACCCATACTGGGAATGGTGGATATTACCACGCGCTTGTCACAGAGGGATCTGACTCAAGAAATCGAGAGTAAGAATCGCTCGGAGATAGGGCTTTTAATGAACTCATTGCGGGATATGAATGATAATCTAAACACGGTACTCAAGCAGATGGCGGGAAGCTCTGAGCGCCTGGCCAGTGTATCCGATAATCTGATGCAAACCGCCCGGCAAACGGGGCAGGCTTCGGAACAGGTCAGTGCCAGTGCCGAAGAGGTAGCGCGAGCAGCCACGGCTGAAGCAGAGGATGCCCAGAAGACCAGTGAACTAGTACAACAGGTGGGGATGGCTATGCAGAATGTGGGAAGCACTACTGAGGGCATATCCCAACAATCAATTAATTTCAAAAACATAGTAGGACGGGTTACGGGCTTGATGTTGCGGCAAAAGGATGAAATGGCTCTTACCGTTGACAGCACTGTAAATGTAGCCGGGGTAATTGAGGAACTGAGCAATAAAACCCAGGAAATCGGAGAAATAATCAATGTAATAAACAATATTGCCGGCCAGACCAATTTGTTGGCCCTTAATGCCGCTATTGAAGCGGCCCGAGCCGGTGAAGCCGGGCGTGGTTTCGCCGTAGTGGCAGAGGAAGTGCGTAAGCTGGCGGAGGAGACCGGCAGCGCAACTCTGAATATTGCGACCATCATAAACGAGGTTCAAGCCGGGGTGGAACGGGCAGTAGCTGAAGTTGACAAGGTGGAGAAGCAAGTACGGGAACAGGGAGTATCGTTGGGAGAAAGTGTGGATTCTTTCCGGGAGATTGAGCAGGGGGCAGTTGAGATAGACAACGCTATTCAGGATATATCCGCTACTTTTGAAGAACTCCTGGCTTCAGCCGATGAAATGACTCAGGCCATTGAGAATATCTCGGCTGCTACTGAGGAATCAGCGGCATCTGCTGAAGAAGTCACCGCCATCAGCCAGAATCAGCTAGCTGCCGTACAAAATATTGTCGCTGTCAGCCAGGAATTGGACAAACTGGCCGTAGAACTTAAAAAAGTTACCGATACGTTTAAACTGAAATAAAGGGTATATCGCGGGGACGGTTTGTCCCCGCTCACCACTCGAACCAATCTCAAAAAAAAGTCCACCGTATGGTGAACTATTTTTATTCAAGGAGGTAG
>Ga0209509_1002011_pt1 | contig 14161 bp, 11 predicted proteins | sample BioC13SIPDNA_FD_185743 | JGI IMG/M metagenome (GOLD analysis project Ga0209509, IMG submission 185743) | Anaerobic biogas reactor microbial communites from Washington, USA - Biogas_R1_A C13 SIP DNA (SPAdes) (version 2) | ecosystem: Engineered > Bioreactor > Anaerobic > Unclassified | place...
TTATCGGAATCACCTTTGTTGCTGAAATCAATTGATATGCGGAGACAGTCTGATCCGTCGCAGTCAGTCGTTTCAGAGGCCTCGGTGTGGATCGAAAGGTAACAACCGTCCATTTCGGCCTCACGGGGGAGGGAATCTGTAAAATTTGCAGCCTCTACGGCCGCAATCTCATAGGTACCTATCTCGCCGGGAAGCTCCTTGACGCAATAGTTCTTGTAAACGACAACGGAGGTGTCTCCCGTCCAGTCACAGATCTGAATGCTGACATCGCCGCTCTCCTCATTGTATTGATATATGGCGCTGCAGCGTATGGTAGTGCCTGGACGAACGTGGCTGCCGCTGTTCCCCTGGTATGGGACATAGTCAAAGGTGTGGGCAGAGCCAAGCTTTTCGCCACGCTGGTATGCGGAGACATTAAGCGCCAAAAAAGGGCTGATGCTCTCTGTGGAATTGTTGGTAAAATCGTAAAAGATCAGAAGTGCGGTCTTCCCGTCGGAAAACTCGAACTTTTGGGCTCCGGCTATCACGACAAGCCAGTTTCCTATAGCCCCGTCCTCAGATATGGTCTTGCCCTGAAGCGAGGGGTCGGGGGTTGGCTCTGTGTCTATTATCACAGGAGATTCCGGGTGGCCGCCGGTCTGTACAGGTTCGGCCGTCTCCTTTCCGGCTGGGCCTATCGTGCTGCATCCGCTCAGGCCAAACAAAAAAATCAGTAGTACAAGGCATACGATAAGTCCCGGAGTTTGCCTCTTCATGCAATCATCCTCCCTCCGAAAAAGATTGTCTGTCATTGGCTTATTCCGTGCTTCAATGTAAAATATATTATATAATAATTTCTTTGGTTTTTCAAGATTTATGTGAAATGCATACATAAAAGACAAATAGTAACAGAGACATTTTTAAATATGCGCGCTTTCGGATGCGTATTATTTCAGCTCCAGCTGTGAGAGGTGCTGCGCCACTTCGGAGTAGACTCCGTCAAAGTCCACACAGGGATTGTAGAGCTGCTCCATCTCATCGTGAAGCCGCTTCGTATCTGCAAGCGCAAGAACAGCTTCGCCCAATAGCTGCGCTGCAAGCTTTTCGTATCGTCGTATTTTAGGCCTGGCCTGCCGAAGCCTTACGGTATTTGTCTTCGAGTCGAGATTTATTCTTCTGTAATCCGCTCCGCCGGGAATGAGCAAAGGATTGCAGGTGAGGCACAGCGAAGAGGACGGTATCAGCACCGCTTCGGGAACTTCGGGGGTAAGCGGGTCGGGGCAGAGAACTATGCTGCATCCTGCCCTGACGCACTCATCGGCTGCAGTCAGAAGCGCCTGCGGACCGGTGCCCATTTGGCTCTCAAGCAGACAGAACCGCCCGCAAAACCTGCCGGCTGTCTCAGGAAAGGCGACATTGCCTTTACAGGTATACACGCTAAGAAAGCGCCGGGTGATCTTTCCGCCGCCGCCGCGCTTTTTTCCGAGTTCGCGGTTAATGATTCCTTTTACACGGTTTTGCGCCGCGGAGTGCTCGTCAGTACCCGCCTCGGAGAGGAGTCCGCCTCGCCTGACGGCTCCCGCTGCGGCAAGTAAGGCATATGCTCTGGCGTAGCATTTTGAGTTTGCCTCTTTAAGCTCCCGGAGCTTATCGCTGTGTTCGGATATGGCACTTATGTCGTAGTATCTGCCGAGGTTGACGTATGCAGAGTCCGCCGCAGTTAGATTTGTATCAGCCGTATGTGGTGCCGTACCGTCCACATATGCCGTTTTCAGCGCAGGGATGTAAACTCCGTCAAGAGAATCCGGGTCTCCGGAGCAGTGGGCGTATTCTACGTTCTGACCCGCACGTTCCGCGGCCGCGCCTATCATCTTCATGAAGCTGGATTTACCGCAGCCCGCACCGCCCTTGATTATCCACAGAAAGTCGCCGTCCTTGAGAGAAACGAAACCGTCGTAGAGAGAAGAAAACCCGTCAGCCGTGTTGGCTCCGAGAAAATAACGCATATTGTGACCGTTCAAAAAACATCAGTCCTTTCCAATTCGGTTCTTTCGATATACAGTATGCACAGAATCGGAGCTTTGACTATAACATTGAGCGGAAGGCATGGCTGCCTTCCGCTCAATGTTAATGATTTTTGGATCAGTATTCGACGGTGCCGTTGAAAACAAGACAGGCACCGCCGGTCAGGTAGACCGCTTCGTCGGTATAGTTTACTACGAGATCTCCGCCGCGAACCTTGACGGTAACGTCTACGCCCTTATCGCAGAAGCCGTTTTCCACGGCTGCCACCACTGCTGCGCAGGCTCCTGTTCCGCAGGCAAGCGTCTCGCCGTTGCCGCGCTCCCAGACGCGTACTTTAAGTGTGTTTCGGTTGACGACGCGGACAAACTCCGTGTTTACCCGCTGTGGGAAGATCGGGGAGTTTTCGAAAAGAGTACCGACATTTTGTATGTCCACACGGTCTACGCGCTCGACAAAAACTACGCAATGGGGGTTGCCCATGTTTACACAGTTGATGGCGTATTCTCCGTCCGCGATTTTGACGGTGTGGTTAATAACCCTGTCGCAGCCGAGCAATACGGGAATGTCGGAGGAGTGCAGGCCGGCTTTGCCCATGTTGACCCGGACGGAACGCACCTGGCCGCCGAAGGAGTATAGCTGCAGATCCTTTATTCCGCTGGCGGTCTCGATCGTCATTTCCTTCTTTGGGACTATACCGCGGTCATAGAGATACTTGCCGACACAGCGGATACAGTTGCCAGCCATCTTGCTCTCGGAGCCGTCCTTGTTGAAGACGAGCATCTTAGCGTCTGCAATATTGGAGTTCCCTATGAGCACGATTCCGTCGCCGCCAATACCGTAGTGGCGGTCCGTGAGCGTTATGCTCAGAGACTCCGGACAGGATATCCTACCGTCAAAGTTCTCAAAATATATGTAGTCGTCGCCGCTGCCCTGCATCTTTGCAAAGGGGATGCGCTCGCGCTCTGTGCGAAGATGGGCGATGTCCACAAGCTCGGTGTTCTGCTCGTTGAAACGGCTGGCGAGCATATCCGCAAGGGCGTTGGCGGTGTCCAGAGAGGTTAGACAGGGAACAGAGAGCTGCAGGGCTCTGCGGTTCAGCCTTATAAAGTCTGAAATGTATTTTGGCTCAGTGGTACCGGTCATGATGAGGTAGCTGATCTTTCCGCCCTCCAGGAGCTCCAGGACGTGCGGGTCGTCGCAGAGCTTGCCCACAACCTCGACATCCACTCCGAGACGCTCGATCTCCGCCGCGGTTCCGTCGGTGGCATAGAGCCTATAGCCCAGCTCGTCAAACTTTCGCGCGAGGTCGATTATTTCAAACCTGTCCTGTTTGTTAACGCTTATAAGAACGCCCGAATCGCTGTTTTTAGCAGGCGGCGTGAGGCGGAAGCCGGCAGACAGCAGACCCTTAAAGAGCGCCTCCTCCAGTGTTTTGCCCACGCCGAGGACCTCGCCGGTGGACTTCATTTCCGGGCTGAGGGCGGAGTTTACGCCGCGCAGCTTTTCAAATGAGAACACGGGGACTTTGACGGTTACATAGGGGGGCTGCTTGTAGAGACCGGTACCATAGGGCATATCGGACAGTGAGGCGCCGACCATAAGGCGGGTGGCTATGTCCACCATCGGGAGCCCTGTGACTTTGCTTATGTAGGGGATGGTTCTGGAGGCACGTGGATTGACCTCAATGACATACAGCTCGCCGCCGTGTATGAGGTATTGGATGTTTACAAGTCCGCGGGTGCCCAGGGAAAGAGCCAGCTTGGTGGATACATCTATTATCTGCGTGCACATCTTATCGCTGATATGGTAGGGAGGGTACACGGCTATACTGTCGCCGCTGTGGACGCCCGCGCGCTCAATGTGCTGCATGATGCCGGGCACGAGTACGTCCGTTCCGTCACAGATGACGTCGACTTCAAGCTCGGTACCCATCATGTACTTGTCAATGAGCACGGGGTTTTTTATGCCCTGGGCGAGGATAATGTCCATATACTGACGTACATTGTCCTCGCTGTGGGCTATGGTCATATTCTGACCGCCGATAACGTAGCTTGGGCGCAGCAGAACGGGGTAAACGAGAGCTTCGGCGGCTTTGAGTGCCTCCTCGGTATCGAGTACGGTCATACCCTTAGGTCTGCGGATGCCGAACTGCTCCAGCAGAGCGTCGAAGCGGGAGCGGTCCTCGGCCAGGTCAATGCTCTCAGCCGAGGTGCCGAGAATTCGTATCCCTGCCTCCTTTAGACCGTGGGTGAGGTTGATAGCCGTTTGACCTCCAAAGGCCACCACAACGCCGAAGGGCTTTTCCACTTCTACAATGTGCATGACGTCTTCAAGCGTGAGCGGCTCGAAATAGAGCCTGTCAGCCGTGTCAAAGTCCGTAGATACGGTTTCGGGGTTGTTGTTTATGATGACGACCTCGTAGCCCAGCTCCTTTAGCGTTTTGACGCAGTGGACGGAGCTATAGTCAAATTCTATACCCTGCCCTATACGGATAGGTCCGCTGCCCAGAACGATAACACGCTCCCTGCCGTCCTTAGCGTTTTGACGCAGTGGACGGAGCTGTAGTCAAATTCTATACCCTGCCCTATACGGATGGGCCCGCTGCCCAGAACGACAACACGCTCCCTGCCGTTCTTCACAAAAGGCCGGGCCTCGCAGTGTCCGTCAAAAGTGGAGTAGAAGTAGGGAGTTTCGGCGGCAAACTCTGCGGCACAGGTGTCCACCATTTTATATACGCTTCTCGCAGGCTTTTCGATTTTGCTGCCTGAGATGCGCGCTAGGGCCTTGTCCGTATAGGCGTAATACTTGCCGAGCCTGTAGCTCTCGTCCGTCAGCCCTTCTTCGGCTATTCTATTTTCGAAATCAGACAGATTTTTTAGCTTATTAATGAACCAGCGGTCGATTTTGGTGATGCTGTGGATGGTCTCGACATCCACGTTCCGCTTAAGCGCCTCGAAAATTGTGAACAGGCGCATATCGTCCACATTGCCAAGCTTTTGTATTATATCGCCGTCTGCCCGCTGCTTGGGATTGAGCGTATCAAGGCCCAGCTCCGCGCCGCGGACGGCTTTCATTATTGCAGCCTCAAAGCTGCAGGCGATGGACATGACCTCGCCTGTGGCTTTCATCTGAGTACCCAGAGTGCGGTCGGCACCGACGAATTTGTCGAAGGGCCACTTGGGAAGCTTGCAGACGATGTAGTCCACGGCCGGCTCAAAGCAGGCGCTGGTCTTTCCGGTCACATCGTTGCGGATCTCGTCCAGAGTATAGCCGAGAGCAATTTTTGCCGTGACCTTTGCGATGGGGTAGCCCGTCGCCTTGGAGGCGAGGGCGGAGGAGCGGGAGACGCGTGGGTTGACCTCAATGACGTTATACTCGAAGCTGTCGGGGTTGAGTGCGAACTGGCAGTTGCAGCCGCCCTCGATGCCCAGCTCTGTTATGATGTCCAGGGACGCGCTGCGGAGCATATTGTACTCGCGGTCGGAGAGAGTCAGGGCGGGAGCGAGCGACAACTATGCTGTCGCCGGTATGAACTCCGACGGGGTCCACATTCTCCATGGAGCAGATTGCGATGACGTTGCCGGAGCGGTCGCGCATGACCTCAAACTCTATCTCCTTCCAGCCGGCTATATAACGCTCAACTAGGATTTGCGTGATAGGGGAGAGCATGAGCCCGTTTTTGGCTACAACGCGCAGCTCTGCTTCATTGTAGGCGACGCCGCCCCCGCCGCCGCCGAGCGTAAAAGCGGGGCGGACTATTACGGGATAGCCGATTTCCAGAGCTATTTCAAGCGCCCTGTCGAGATCGTTTGCAATAGCAGAGGGAATGACTGGCTGTCCGATTTTGACCATCGTGTCACGGAAAAGCTGCCGGTCCTCGGCCTTGTCAATGGCCTCGGCTGAGGTGCCGAGCAGGCGCACACCGTGCTTTTCGAGATAGCCGTCTTTGCTCAGCTGCATGGCTATCGTAAGTCCCGTCTGTCCTCCGAGAGAGGCAAGCAGGCTGTCGGGGCGCTCCTTTTCGATAATACGCTTTACGGTATCCGCGGTCAGCGGTTCGAGGTATATCTGTTAGCGGTTCGAGGTATATCTCGTCAGCAAGCGCCTCGTCCGTCATGATGGTCGCAGGGTTGGAGTTTACCAGTACGACGTTTATACCCGCGTCCCTGAGGACGCGGCAGGCCTGGTTGCCCGCATAGTCGAACTCCGCGGCCTGCCCGATGACAATAGGGCCGGAACCTATAACCAGCACTTTTTTTATACTTTTATCAAACGGCATCAGAGCCTGCCCCCTTTCATAAGGTCAAGGAATTTATCAAAGGCAAACTCCATATCACGGGGACCGGCGTGCGCCTCGGGGTGGAATTGAAGCGAAAAAGCATCCAGCGACGGATATACCAGACCCTCGCAGCTGTTGTCGTTTAGGTTTACATAACTTATAGCCCCGGCGGATTTATCAATGCTCTCGGACACGACTTCATATCCGTGGTTTTGAGATGTTATGTAAACTCTACCGCTCTCCAACTCCCGCACAGGCTGATTTCCTCCGCGGTGGCCGTAGCGGAGCTTTTCGGTTTTTCCCCCCATGGCGAGCGCCAGCAGCTGGTGCCCCAGACATATTCCGAATATCGGCTTTTTTCCGAGCATTTTTCGTATCTCTTCAATACAGACTATATTTTCTGCCGGATCTCCCGCTCCGTTTGAGAGCACGATCCCATCCGGATTGGATGCAAGCATATCCTCGGCCTTTGTATCGTGCGGGAACACAGTTATACGGCAGCCGCGTTTCCGGAGCTCGCGTATAATGTTTTGCTTTGCGCCATAGTCGATCAGTGCAACGTCAAATTTTATTTTGTCTTCTGGTGGGACGACATAGGCATTTTTGCAGCTTGTCTCGGCGACAACGCCGGTCACCCTGTAGCTTTTGACCGCTTCCGGTACGCAGTCCGGCTTGTTTGGAGTTATCATGGCGTTCATAACGCCTGTTTCGCGGATTATATGAGTTATCTCGCGGGTATCCACACCGCAGATGCCCACAACGCCGTATTGCTTTAGAAAAGCGTCCAGATCGCCCTGTGAGCGGAAGTTTGAGGGAGCTTTGCACCAGTCCCGGACAACTACTCCCTTTGCGTGGCATTTTTCGCTTTCAAAGTCCTCGGGGATAACGCCGTAGTTTCCTATCTGTGGGAATGTGTGCATTATTATCTGTCCAGCATAGCTGGGATCGGTCAGGGTCTCCAGATAGCCCACAACTCCGGTATTAAAAACCAGTTCACCGATGGCTTCACCCTCGGCGCCGAAGGACTCACCTTCGAATACCCGCCCGTTTTCGAGAATTATGTAAACCTTACTCATGCTGTTTTTTACCCATGAGCCTGACCATCACGGCTTTTTGAACGTGCAGGCGGTTTTCGGCCTCATCAAATATTTCATCGGCGTGCGCTTCAAATACCTTTTCGGTCACTTCCTCCTCGCGGTGCGCGGGCAGGCAGTGCTGTACTATGGCGTCCGGCTTTGCAGCGGCCATGACTTCGTCGTTTATCTGGTAAGCGGAGAAAATTTTGCAGCGCTCCTTGAACTCCTCTTCCTGACCCATGGACGCCCATACGTCGGTATAAAGTACGTCTGCGTCCTTTGCGGCCGCGAAGATGTCGGGCGTGCATGTGAATTTGCCGTTTTCGGAAGCCCATTTCATGATATCTGCATCGGGTTTATAGCTCTCCGGGCAGCCGATAGCGACTTCCATGCCCATCTTTATACATCCGACGATCAGGCTGTTTGCCACGTTGTTGCCGTCGCCGATAAAGCAGAGCTTGAGCCCCTTGAAGCTGTGCTTGTACTCCCTTATGGTCATTAGGTCTGCAAGAACCTGACAGGGGTGGCAGTAGTCGGTCAGTCCGTTTATAACCGGTATGCTGCCGTACTCGGCAAGGGCTTCGACCTCTGACTGCGCGAAGGTGCGTATCATAATACCGTCCAGATAGCGGGACAGAACGCGCGCAGTGTCCTGCACAGGCTCGCCTCGCCCTATCTGAAGGTCACGCGGGGAGAGGAAGAGGGCGGCACCGCCGAGCTGGTACATACCTGTTTCAAAGCTGACCCTTGTGCGGGTGGAGCTCTTCTGAAAGATCATACCCAGAGTTTTGCCCTTGAGAAGAGGGTGCTCTATGCCGTTTTTTTGCTCATACTTGAGCTGGTCGGCAAGGTTCAGTATCTCGACGATCTCCTCTGAGGACAGATCTGCGAGTTTCAGGAGATGGTTCATTGTGCGATTACCCCTTTCAGTATAGTGATTGCTTGTTCAAGTTCCTGCATTTTTATATTGAGCGGCGGCAGAAGTCTTATCTTTGTTTTTGCCGTAAGGACTATAACGCCCTTTTTAAGACATTCCGCCGCCACTTCTTTTGCGTCCTTTTCGATCTCAATGCCAATCATCAGCCCTAGTCCGCTCACGGACCTTACGCCCTTTGCGCTCTGAAGCTGAGAAATTATGTAAACTGATTTTTCCCTCACTTCGTCAAGAAGCTTATCGTCGATTCGTGACAGTATGCTTACCGCTCCGGCGGCACAGATCGGGTTGCCTCCGAAGGTGGAGCCGTGAGAAGCTTATCGTCGATTCGTGACAGTATGCTTACCGCTCCGGCTGCACAGATCGGGTTGCCTCCGAAGGTGGAGCCGTGAGAACCGGCGGAGAGTGTGTCTTCAACCTTTTCACCCATCATACATGCGCCGAGGGGCAGTCCTCCCGCAAGACCTTTTGCTGTTGTCACAATGTCCGGGATGATGTTGTACTGCATGAAGGCGTAGAGTGTGCCTGTTCTGCCGTTTCCTGTCTGGACCTCGTCAATGATCAGAAGAATATCTCTCTCGTCGCAGAGCTTTGCAATTTTTGCCACATACTCCTCTTTCAGCGGGTTCACGCCGCCCTCGCCCTGCACAAGCTCCAGCATGACAGCGCACACAGTGCCGTCACAGAGCGCTGAAAGCGCATCGAAATCGTTGGCTTTGGCGTATTTGAAGCCGTCAAGAAACGGACCGAAGTGTACGTGCATCGAAGCCTGACCCGTTGCGCTTAAGGTGGCCATACTGCGGCCGTGGAAGCTGTTTTCTAAAGTCACTATGTTGTATCGTCCGTCTCCGTATTTGTCATGTGAGTATTTGCGCGCACACTTGACCGCGCACTCGTTGGCTTCCGCTCCGGAGTTACAGAAAAAAACCTTTCTCATGCCGGTTTTATTGCAGAGCATCTCGGCGAGTGTGACCTGGGGCTGGGTATAGTATAGATTGGAGAGGTGCTGCAGCTTGTGAAGCTGCTTTTCGACCGCCGCGATCCACTCGTCGTCGCAGATCCCGAAGCTGTTTACTGCTATCCCGCTGCCCAGATCGATATACTCCTTTCCGTCCGTATCATAGACAGCAGCACCCTTCCCACGGTCGGCGACCATGGGAAATCTGACATAGGTGTTTGCGATAAACTCCCTGTCATTTTTAATAAAATCCATATTATCACATCCTAGTTATGTTAACACATATGGTTTTTGCTATGAATATCAGTCACATTAATTATGTAAACTTAGAATCAGACAAACATCGTTCCTATACCCTCGTCTGTGAGTGTCTCTATAAGTATGGAGTGCGGAACGCGCCCGTCAATTATGAATACGCGTTTTACGCCGCGGCGTATCGCCTCGATACAGCACTCGACCTTGGGTATCATGCCGCCGGATATGAGGCCCTCGCGCATAAGCTGCGGAGCCTCGCTGACGTTGACCACGGAAATGAGCGTGGCCGGGTCGTCCTTATCGCGCAGGATGCCTGCTATATCCGTCATGGAAATGAAGCTCTCCGCCTTAAGAGTGCCGGCAATCCGGCTGGCGGCTGTATCGGCGTTTATGTTGTAGCAGTTTCCCTCTCTGTCACAGCCGACAGTGGAGATGACGGGTATATAGCCCTTGTCAAGCACGTCTAGGATGGGCTGTGCGTCAATATCTGTTATTTCACCTACAAAACCCAGCTCATCGCTTATTTTCCTTGCCTCGATCATATGCCCGTCTATGCCGGAGAGACCGATGGCCCTGCCGCCCATGTTTCCGATAAGCGACACAAGGTTCTTGGATATTTTACCGGCCAGCACCATCTGTACCACCTGGGCTGTCTCCTCGTCGGTGACACGCAGACCGTCGATAAATCTGGACTTTTTGCCCATCTTTGCGAGTGTCTCGCTTATCTCCGGGCCGCCGCCGTGGACAAGGACGACCTTTACGCCGATGAGAGAGAGAAGAATGATATCGCCCATAACAGCGCGCTTCAGCTCGTCGTTTATCATCGCGTTGCCGCCGTATTTTATGACGACTATTTTATCGTTGTAGCGCTGTATATAAGGCAGAGCCTCGATCAAAACCTTGGCGCGCTGTGCATTGCTGAGCTTCTCGTTCATCTTGCCGCTCCTTCCGTTTGTCAGCTGCGGTAGTCGCCGTTTATTTTCACATATTCGTAGCTGAGATCACAGCCGAAGGCGCTTGCCGCCGCTTCGCCGTCTCCCAGAGCGACGTCTATTATTATCTCGTCCTCGCCGAGAACTCTTTTTGCGATATCCTCGGAGAAGTTCACTCCGCGTCCGTTCCGGCAGACTGTGACGCTGCCGGATCTGGATTTGAAAGTCACGCCAATCTTGTCAAGGTCTGTCTCTACACCGGCATATCCGATGGCACAGAGCACTCTTCCCCAGTTGGCGTCGGAGCCGAACATCGCGCATTTGAGCAGGGGAGAGCAAATGACCGACTTGGATATGGCTCTAGCCGAGGCTTTATCTTTTGCTCCGGAAACGCAGCACTCCAGCAGCTTTGTCGCGCCCTCGCCGTCCCTTGCGATTAGGCGGCAGAGGTGGGCGGAAAGCTCGAAAAGAGCCGCTCTGAAGGCCTCATAATCGTGGCCCTCTCCAGTTATTTCCTCATTGCCTGCGAGGCCGTTCGCCATTACCAGCATGGTGTCGTTGGTGGAGGTGTCGCGGTCAACGCTTATCATATTGAATGTGTCTTCGGCGCTGCAGCCGAGCGCCTTTTGCAGCATCTCGGGGGAGATCGCAGCGTCTGTGGTAACGAACACCAGCATGGTGGCCATATTGGGATGTATCATGCCGCTGCCCTTGGCTATAGCGCCGATTCTGGCGGGTTTGCCGCCCAGGGAAAACTCTATGGCGGCTTCCTTTTTCCTTGTGTCGGTTGTCATTATAGCCTGCGCCGCGTCGCCGGAACCGCTCTTTCCCAGAGCCGCAGCCAGTGCGTCCATTCCCGAGGAAATCGGCGCAAGATCCAGCGGCTGCCCTATGACGCCGGTGGAAGCTACGGCCACATCGCAGGCGGGTATGCCCAGATGCTTTTCGACCAGGGCGCACATACCCTCTGCAATTTCAATTCCGTTGGCGTTACAGGTGTTGGCGTTTCCGCTGTTGCAGATAATGGCGGATGCATACCCATCCAAAATATTCTTTTTTGTGACTGTGATGGGAGCGCCCTTGACAAGGTTTTGAGTATAGATACCGGCGGTGACGGCGCGCTTTTCGCTGACGATGAGAGCGAGATCTTTTTTTTCGCCCTTTTTGATGCCGCAGTTTATACCGGCGGCTTTATATCCCGCTGCGGCACAGACGCCGCCTTCAATATAAATCATATTATGTAAACCCCCATATAAAAATATCACGTCTTTAAATGCACACGTTTCAATAATTATGTCAACTAGACTGCGGTGTGGGAAAGAGATAATCCCGTACCCTCAGGCAGACCGCACATGATGTTAAAACACTCTATTGCCGCGCCGGAAGCGCCCTTGCCAAGATTGTCGAATCTGGAGCTGACGAGAAGACGCCCGTCGCTGCCGCCTACAAATATTTCCATGTCGTCGCGCCCTGCCAGGGCGTTTGTATAGAGAGCGGTCTGAGAATCGCCCGGGACTCTTACAAGTCCGCGGCCAGCATAGTGCTTCTCATAAATCTGCCGCAACTCTTCGGGAGAGATTTGACCGCGGAGCTGGTGCGCGTGAAGAGGAACGGTCACAAGCATGCCCGCATAGAAATCGTCTACTATCGGCATGAATATCGGTTCTGACAAAAGAGAGCACTGTGCGGTCATTTCCGGAAGATGCTTGTGGTTCTGATCCATACTGTAGAGCTTTGGACTGAAAAGCGTATCGGAACGTCCGCTTGACTCATATTCGGCTATCAGCTTCTTGCCGCCCCCGCTGTATCCTGTAAGCGAGACGCAGCTTAGCCTGCAGTCCTTATCGAGGACGCCCGCCTTGATGAGCGGATACACAAGGGCGATGAAGCCTGAGGCGTGGCAGCCGGGGACTGCCACACGCTTGGCGCCTTTTATGTCCGCATAGTGCTGCTTGGAGAGCTCGGGAAAGCCGTATGCCCAGCCGGGATCTGTCCTGTGAGCCGTGGAGGTGTCGAGTATGCGCACCGGCAGGTCCTCCGCAAGCTCCGATATCTCACGGGCTGCGGCATCGGGAAGGCACAGAAAGGCGTAGTCCGCTTTTTCCATGATTCTCTTTATTTCGGAGGAGTCTTTGCGCAGCTCCGAGCTGATTTCCAAAAGCTCGACATCGCTTCTTCCCACCAACCGGCTTTTCAGGCGCAGACCTGTCGTTCCTTCCGAACCGACTATAAATACCTTTACCATTTTTAACACCACTGTATAAATATTCGTATCATATGAATATAATACGCTTTTTGTCCATTTATTTCAAGAATAATCCGCTTTATTATGGCATAATCTTTTCAGTTGATCTGGTACTAAATTTGTGCATATATACAGTCGTAGACATATTACACTAATTGCCGTGAGCCCGCGGCACACATCATATACAAATTGAATATATATTAGTTTGGACAAAAAACTCCACGGCTTACGCCGTGGAGTACGATATAAATAATATATTTTGTTCTTTTTGCACAGACATATAGGTCTGTATACATATTTCCCTTTTGTACCATGCAAAACAAAACCATTTTTACTGAGCCAAAGCTCTGTCAAGCCACACGGCTGTACACATATTTCCCTTTTGTACCATGCAAAACAAAACCATTTTTACTGAGCCAAAGCTCTGTCAAGCCACACGGAGGCTATATCCATTGCGGCATAAAGGCTGTCCTTCTCGCTGGTTTTGATGACGCGGTCACGGGATTTCAGATCCGGGTCGGTAAGCTGAAGCTGGACGGAAACTTTTGTTGCAACGTCAAGATCTTTGACCTTTTTGGACTCGAGCACCTGTAGAAGAATAATGTACTTATCTTCCATGCTGCCGTAATAGATAATGTTATCCTTGCGGCGCAGGGGGTGTTCTTTGTATTCAAGTGTTGTTTTCTTTTCTGCTGGCATTTATCTGATCCTTTCCGAGTTGCACCAAATTTCAATCTATCAAGAAATTCTACCATACACTTTTCTTATTGTCAACTTTTGTAATTAGTTTTTATATACTACCCCGTGTAGGCATGGCAAAAAGATTTATTATTTAGTGTGTTTTCGGCTTTGTAAGCGTTACTTCATGTTAAACTGTTACTTTTTCAATGGCTGTCTCCCATAACACCGCATTTTGTCATTGAATTTTGTCATTGAATTTCCCCTGCTTTTGTGGTATAATATATGGAAATAAATAGCCGTACATGGAATTAGAATTGATGCGAGGGAATTAGAATTGATGCGAGGGAATTAGAATTGATGCGAGGGAATTAGAATGGCTAACGTAACTAATACAACTATACCTAGAATGACCAAGGGAGCAGTTAAACAATATCTCTCTACCTGTACTTATGAGGAGATATTGGAGCTGCTTTTTTCATATTTTGAACAAAACAACATCGGTGGTTCAAATAAGATGAAAGCATCCTCTATGGTTGCTCTGCAAGAGAAGATGCTTGAAAAGAAAATATTAACTTCCTGCCCTCATTGTGGGTCTGTACACTATGTTAAAAACGGAACGCAGAAAAGCACCGGACTTACCTGCTTTAAGTGTAAGGACTGTGGCAAAAAATTTAATATTTTCACAGATACTATTTTAGAAAACACGCGCTGGTCCTGGGAACTCTGGGTTAAGGTTCTTGAGATGACTATCAATAATATGAGCATAGACGATATGCTCAATGTCTTAAAGAAGGACT
>Ga0209509_1002035_pt1 | contig 14053 bp, 16 predicted proteins | sample BioC13SIPDNA_FD_185743 | JGI IMG/M metagenome (GOLD analysis project Ga0209509, IMG submission 185743) | Anaerobic biogas reactor microbial communites from Washington, USA - Biogas_R1_A C13 SIP DNA (SPAdes) (version 2) | ecosystem: Engineered > Bioreactor > Anaerobic > Unclassified | place...
TGTCTTCTTGTGTTAAGTTTATCTATAAAGACAGGGGAGTGTGGGATGAGGGAGAAGTCCTTGGGGCTGATTATACTATTGGTAATGGTGGTTTTGGCATCAGGTTGCACCATTCAAAATCTGGATGAAGAAAAAACCAATTACTATAATTCCAGTTCAGTATTCTTTAACTATCCAGATACATGGGAGATTGCCAGAAGTATCGAAGTTGCTGGTGTAGAAGGGGTAATAGTTACTGATCCAACAGCAGGTAAGTACATTAACGAGTCCAGTACACTGGAAGAGTTAGAATCTTTAAATATTACCGAGGGCACGGCATTTATCTATATTACGATCCCAAAAACTTCAGAGCTTAATCTTAATTCCACGGTGACTGATGTGCAGCAAAGACTGGCCCAGAAGGGAGCTAAAGTCACAAGGAAAAGAACCACCAACGTCTCCGGGGTGGTGGCCAATGAAACCTCTTTAACCAGAACTAGTGAAGGAATCATCTCAGAAGCTAGGATCATTGCTTTTGAGAGGAATGATAACATCTACACCCTGATACTAATAACTGCTGGTAATAGCTATGAAAGTCAGAAGAAGAACTTTGATCTGATATTTAGTAGCCTGCAATTTACCTGAAAACCACTGATAACTTTTCTTGTGACTTATTTATGCAAATAAAATTTGGCACTGGATTTTATTTATAAAACTTTTAAAAAAAATGAAATTAATTGTTGATGACTCAAATCACTGCTACCAGTGGTAGAGCCACATGCAGCACTATATCCGCCGAGAAATGTGATATCATGGCGGATTCTAAACCTTTTTTCCAGTATAGCCATCCGAATATAATTCCACCCACTGCATTTAAGATTATCACTTTCATAACCAGTAGAGGTGTAAGGGTAGCTAGGGCCATGACCATTGGCAGGTGGCCCATACCAAAAATAAGTGCGGCTAAGATAATAGCTAACCACATACCGGTGCGGGTAGGATATCCTTCCTCTGTTTTTCTGATCTTAAAGATTATCCAGGTAATTAGGGTCATCAGGAATAATCTGAGGAGGATCTCTTCATTTATTCCACCATAAAATGATGAAAGGAGTCCTTGCCAGGCGGGGGGAGTTATCTGGGCCATAACAATACTGCTGGTCAGTCCGGTGGAGGAAAACAAATAGTCAATTCCTATTATCATGATACTGGCCAGGATACCGAGCCCAATTGAAATTCCCAGTACGGATTTTAAATAGTTTTTAACTTCCCTGCCCTCCAGCCATCCTTCCAGTATGGGTAGTTCCAGTCCAACCTTTTTAGAGAGTAACAGGCCAATAAATATGGTAACTGAGAACAGGACTATACTCTGGATAATCTGAGCAGCCAGTATGAAGTACAAGGGTACCGTGGAATTTTCCAGTAATCCTCCTTGAAGGGTGAGAGTATACGGCAGTACCGCCAGGGTTCCAAAGATACATGCACCCAGTAAAATTAAATACAATTTCCAGTTAACAGTATCTTTTGATATGAAACTTTTTTTCTTGGTTTTGCTCTTACTTTGCATATTAATCTCCCCCATAAAATTATTCTAATGAATGCAGCATCAGGTCCATGGTATAATCAATTAGCTCCTTATGGGTCAGATTGTTATTTTTCATGTGCAACTCCATTGTAGGGGGAAGATTTAACACATTTTGTATAGACAAAGCTAGAACAAGATTTGTTTTCACAGGGTCTATATCGGATCTAATGGACCTATCTTCTATCCCCTCTTGAAGTGCTTTTCCAAACAATGAAAAGCCTTCCATCCTCATTCTCTTTACTTCTTTCATTTTCGGCAGATCATGATTAAATGCAACGGGGTATGAAAGCCAGTTAACATCATAATAGCCAGGATATTCTTTATAGAATTTATAAAATGCAATCATGAGCATTTTAACCTTTTCTAGTCCTGTTTCGCCTCTATTATAATATTCTTTGAACATTTTGTTTAGAATCTGCGTACCTCTAATAGATATGGATAGATATATCTCTTTTTTATTTTTAAAATAGAGATACAATGTACTTCTGGCTAATTCACTACCTTTAGCTATGTCAGCCATGGTAATGTTTTCATAACCATTTTCAAAGATTAATTTCTCGGCTGTGTCGATGATATCTTTTCGCCGCATTTCTTTTTCTCTTTCTTTCCTGTCTGATATGGGCATTCCAATCCCTTCATAACGACATTTCTAAATTAATTGTCATTAAATAACATAATTTACCTTAATGTCATATAATGACACTATATGGTAAAATGTCCGAAGATGTATTTAAAGCTTCCCCATTTCTGGAGGTGTTGACTTAATAACTATTTCAGTTAAAAACTAATGAAAATTAGGTATTAACTAGTTTTATAACTAAACAAGAATCAATAATTAATCGTTGGGTTAGGAATCTAATTTTATGAATCCGCTCATCATTTAAAGGGCAGTCATTTATTCTCAGAGTAGATCATTACTATTTTCTCTCCATCTTTTTCGATACATGTATCTCCCATGCATCCATCAGCTTCTTTTACACTTGTTAAATGTTCCTTAAGGGATCTTCCATACTCATTAGGTGGAGCATAGGATTCATAGGTCCCATTATATTTTCCCGTTACCCGTAGTAGTATGGCATTACAGGTAGGGCAATCTTTTTCAGATTTCATCAACTTCCAGTAAGTTTCCTCATCATACACCAGTATCTCATCATTTAAAAGTTTCAGAACCCATTTTAAGGCATGGAGTTCTCCCATATTGTATCCAGTTTTTTTTAAGGGCTCCACGAAGTCAACCCTATTCTGTATAGCCTCTTTGACGTATAGCTCTTTATCCATCTTTTTCACCTCGCCTTTGCAGATCACAATTTCGAATAATTATTGAGCCAGGAGAAGCAGAATTCGCAATATTTACCTGGAAAGATGGGAACAATAGGATGTAAAATAGTTCATAGCCTGAATAAATGGAAAAATGCCTTATGTTAATATCCAATAACTGGTCCAGAATCAACTGGCAGATTAACCCCCAACCTCTTGTGGGAATTACCAATGAGAACAAAGCTTCCCCCCCATTTTCCTGTTGTTAACAATACTCAGTATCCAGGACAATATTTAGTATGATTTTGATGATTAATATATTTTTACATTGCACACGGTGTGAACTATCTACACCAACACTGCATACCTGGATTTTAGTGCATCTACAAGGTTAAAAGAACAATTACTAATCTTTTTACAGAAATATTCTGCTTTTTTTGGAGAATTGATCAGTAACATATCACTAACTATATATGTAATGATTAATCATATTATATGATAAGAAATAATAAAGTATTACCATAAACCCGTGTACTTAATATGTAATTTTTTTTATAAGCCATGGGTCCATGGTTCAGGTTACCAATAGTAGGGCATCGATCATCATCCTCACAACGTATACTGATGCCCTATTATTTTTATGTCATTAATACTTTTTAGCCTACTTTTGATTATCAATTTTTGCAGCACCTCTTAAAATGGCATTGAATTCTTATCAGGAGGTGAAAAACACCCATGGAAGAGTAACTGATGATAAATTTGTATCCATTGGTAAGGGAATTTTTTTTAAAGGTTGGCTCCGCCTTTAAATGACAACGGGGAAGGTGGATTCCGTAACTTATAGAAACTCATAGAATCATTTAGTATCATGAAACAGTTTCTAATCACCCCTGCAGCAGGTAAAAGACTCATTGCAAAAGCCCTGATGGAACATCCTGAAATTAAAAAAACACTTCGATCCGGCACCCTGGCAATCATCGCTGGCACCACCAATGGTTACGTGGCCGAAGAAATATTGAAAAGTATGGGTCAGGAAAATGATTTCTCCAGAAAAAGATTCTTCAGGGGAATTGTGCTGCCACCAGGGGCTCCTGTGAATCCGGATGGACGCTACGCTGATGACGCTGGCTTCCCAGGAGATGTGATAATCACAGATGGGGTCTGGGAAAAGGGAATGAGGATATTCGATGTGGTTGACTCCTTAAAAGAGGGAGACATCATCTTGAAGGGGGCTAACGCCCTTAACCTGGATCTTAAACAGGCCGCCATCTTCATCGGCCACCCCCAGGCAGGTACCATAGGCGCCGCCCTACCAGGGGTGGTGGGTAGAAGGGTGAGGCTTATCTTACCGGTGGGTTTGGAAAAAAGGGTGAGCAGTGACCTGAACGAACTGGCAGTGGAATTGAACCAGCCAGGCCTCAAGGGACCCCGCCTGTTACCAGTGCCAGGAGAGGTTTTCACCGAAATAGAGGCTATAAAATTCCTCACAGGGGCCAAGGCAAAGTTGGTGGCGGCTGGTGGGGTGGCTGGTGCTGAAGGATCCGTGTGGCTGGCCATTCCCAATAATGAAAAGATAGAAAAGGTTCTAAATGAAGTCTCCACCGAGTCCCCATTTTCTTTGTGAAGGATTAGATGAAGTCACCGGGGTGGTGGTCTAACCTGCAGGGATTGAGGTGGGTAGTTGCAAAGATCAGGCGACACTTTGCTTTTCACCCATCACTGATTCTGGTGGATGTGGTGTGCTCTTAAAGGTCCTCTTTATCGGTATTGATAGGAATAGGGGATGGTAAATGGTCTGACCCTTCCTGGCTTAGCTTGGGGTAAGCTCCACTACTTTTCCTCAAAGGATAAATATTAAAAGTAAATCCATTATAACTCCTACATGGATTCCATCTTGTTAGAGACCAATCTTTAACAGGGGACCATTAAACTAAGTTCAGATTATGTATGGTGAATATATGAGTGACGCTGATTCCAAGGTTAACAAAGAACTTCAAAAGCGTATGAAAGAGTTCAAAGCTGCCCTAAAAAACGAGGCCCAAAAACAGGAATTCCTTGATAACTTACCCCTCCTGATCCGAATAGAGGTATTTTTACCATCTACTAATCCAGAGGAGTATGTGAATGGATTATACCTGTACATGGGTGATGCTGAGGGAATAGTCAACGCGGAGTACTACTTTCAGGATAAAGATGAAGTTAAAATATGTTCTCTGTCTGGTAACGAGCTGGAAGTGGTTAAGGAACTTTTTAAAGATGAATTTGATGCGGAAATGGAATGAAAATAGGTTATTTGGTTATGTTACGATTTAAAAGCTTCTAATCCATTTATGGTTAATATAAGATTTGATGATCTTTTCAGGGCAAAATAGGGATGGGGGCTTTGAAATTTATTTGTTCTTTTATGAAAATTATTATAATCCAGGAAAATCATAAGATATGTAGAGATTAAAAAAATTGTCAGGAAGTTGAAAAATTTAATTAGCCATAAATAAGCAGATCCCACCCCACCCTTTTGGGTTTGAGTTATTTTAAGATAGATAGGGGTGGGAGTTATCCCAATTTTTTTTCAAAACCCCTGATTTTTATAACAATTGCAACGATTGGAGTGATAAAAATGCGTAGTTTTGAGAGGTTAACCTCTCTTAAAGATTACATACCATTAAAAAGGAGCGAATCCGGGGGTAAGAACATAGGCCTCCTGGTGGATGGTCCTAACATGCTCCGCAAGGAATTCAGTCTTAATCTGGATCTGGTGCGGGATATAATCGCTGAGTATGGGAACATGCGGGTGGGTAAAGTTCTTCTTAACCAGTACGCCTCTGATAAACTCATAGAAGCCATAGTTAACCAGGGATTCACCCCCATTGTGGTTGCTGGTGACACCGATGTCTACATGGCCGTGGAGGCTATGGAACTTATTTACAATCCTAACATCGACGTCATCGCCCTCATGACCCGTGACGCTGATTTTCTACCTATAATAAATAAGGCCAAGGAAAATGGTAAGGAAACCATAGTCATAGGTGCCGAGCCCGGGTTCAGCGCTGCCTTACAGAACTCGGCAGACAGTGCCATTGTGTTAACCCCGGAAGACAGCCGTAAAAACCACGGGAGAAAATAGACTGATTTTTGGTGGGAACAGTTTATGCTGGTCAACTCCTCACTGGATGAAATTAAAAGACGGGAAACAGCCCTGCACTACATCGCCGACTTGGTGAGGGAAAATGGCCGGGAAAAGCTCTACGACCTCACTGGCCTGGCCGGGGGCTTCCCCCTTAACCAGGATGACATCGACCTCCTGGAAACCTACGCCGGACCAGCCCTCTTCCAGGAGGATCTGGATTTCTGGGGCAGAAAACACCTGGGCGGTGAGAAGGTACTGGCTCTTAACCGCACCAGCAGCGGTATACTGGCTACGATACTGGCATTGGTGAAACCCGGCCAGGAAGTGGTTCATTATCTGCCTGAGAGGCCTTCCCACCCCTCCATACCCCGCAGCTGCCAGTTGATAGGTGCATCCTACCGGGAGCTGGCTGTGGGTGAGGAACTGGAATTAAGGGAAGGCACCTCGTTACTGGTCATCACTGGTTCCACCATGGACCACCAGGTGCTAAGTCAGGAGGACTTTAAAAAGGCCATGGGCATTGCCCACCAGCAGGAGGTACCGGTTTTGGTGGATGATGCCTCCGGGGCCCGGCTGCGCACCGTAATCTATGGACAACCCCGAGCCACTGACATGGGTGCGGATCTGGTAATCACCAGCACTGACAAGTTAATGGAAGGACCCCGGGGGGGTTTGATGTCGGGGAAAACTACTTTAATCGACTTTGTAAAGGACAAAGCCCACCAGTTTGGATTGGAAGCACAGCCACCCATCATGGCTGCTATGGTCCGGGCCCTGGAGAATTATAAACCCCACCATATTAAGATGGCCTGGGAAAGGAAGGACCACCTCTACACTCAGCTATCCCGGGACTGCTCTGGCCTAGAGAAAACGCCCACCGGGGTGATGCTCACCCCAGACGCTGTGATGGAACTTGTTAAGGCTAAAACCACACTAAGCCCCCAGGATGTGTCTATGTTACTGGCCATGCTCCTTTTAAGGGAGGAAAATATTCTAACCATCCCCGCCGTGGGGATGCCGGGAGCATCAGCCACTATACGCCTGGATCTGGCCTCCCATGATGCCAAGCGCCTGACTGATGGGGATATAACGCGTAGCTTACACCGGGCCCTGGAAACTCTTTCTGGTATGGTTGATGACTTGGATTCCTGCCGTAGACTGCTCTACCAGTAGTCCCATGTTATTGTACAGGTGAACACAGCTATGATAGAAATTGAAGGATCCTATGGGGAAGGGGGAGGAGCACTGCTCAGGGTGGCCACGGCCCTGGCTGCATTCACCGGCAGATCAATACACCTGGACCATATCCGGGCCAACCGCCCCCAAACAGGCCTCATGCCCCAGCACCTCCACGCAGTAAAAGCCATTGGCCAGCTCTCCCAGGCCCATATGAAGGGACTGGAAATTGGCTCCGAAGAAATCGAGTTCCATCCCGGAAAGATAGAAGGACAGGACATCACCGTGGATGTAAAAACTGCAGGGAGCATTAGCCTGGTACTGCAGGCAATCATGATCCCGGCTGTGAAGGCAGATTCACCCTTCAGAGTCACTGTCAGGGGTGGAACCGATGTACGCTGGTCCCCCCTGATGGATTACCTGAAAAATGTTACTTTACCACTCTTGGGCCTCATGGGATACCAGGCCCACTTGGAGATCGAAAGGAGAGGATACTACCCCCGGGGAGGGGGACAGGTAGAAATGATGATAACCCCCACCCCCCAACTAGAGCCCCTCACCCTCACCCAGCTCCGGGTGAAACGTATCAGGGGAGTTTCCCATGCCACCCGCCTGCCTGGCCACGTGGCCCGCAGACAGGCAGATGGAGCCCGGAAAATACTAGGTGATGAGGGCTACGATATAGATATCAGGGTGGAGGTCAACCAGGATGCCCTGGGCCCAGGCTCGGGAATAGTGTTATGGAGTGAAGGCCAGGGCCGGGTGGGGGGAAGTGCCCTGGGGGAAAGGGGTAAAAGAGCAGAGAAGGTGGGGGAGGAGGCAGCCCGGGAGTTGCTCTTCCACCTGGAGAGGGATGCCCCACTGGACAGCCATTTATCGGATCAGATCATTCCCTACCTGGCCCTGGCTGGTGATTCCAGGGTGAAGGTGGCCCAGATAACACCCCACACCTTAACTAACATTCACGTAGCAGAAGAGATTACCAGGGCCTGTTTCAGTGTACAAGAAAATAGGGATGGTTCAGCTCTGATAATGGTGGAATAACTCATTTTTTCACATTTATTACCTGCCAGCGGCTGGGATCCACAGTTCCCTGGCCTTTAGAAGTGTATGCACTTAGAATAATCTTATCTGACTTTTCAAAGCTTTCCAGAGGAATTTCTACTGTTAACTTGCTTCCATGTACCTCTGTTTTAAGATCTTGCAGTTTTTCACTTTGACTGTTAACCTTCAGGGACTTAGCCTGTCCCTGGTGGATTTGAATGTCCCAACGGCTTACAGAGCTACCCAGACCCACTATCCTGAAACAATAATACCCCGAGGCAGAGGGTGGTGCCGCAGTTTGGAGATACAGCCACAACTTGTTGTTTTGGACCTGGACGCCCACCTGTTTCAGGTCTAAGTTAGGAGGGGGGTTGTGATTATATTCCTGCCCAGCCGGGTCAGTGAAATAGAGAATCTGGGAAGTGTTCCCATCTAATTTCACGTTAAAAGTATCATAACTTGAAAACAATTCGTTTTTCCTGATGAAAGATAGTAAATAGGATGAAAGCCCTACCTGGGAGTGGTAACTCTTCAGGGCTGCTTCTTTGTTTCGTTCCATAATGGTGTTAATGGGGAAAACATTCCAGTTAGCATCTTCGAACTGTTCCGGGGGTAAAAGGCTGTATTCAGGGTTGTAAGTCCTTGGATAAGGCCATGAATAGGCAAAATGTACCAGATAATTACAGGTTTTGCCGGTGTAATTTAAATGGAGAGTAGTGTATTCTAGAAAGGCTTGTGCTGACTTATGATCCTCTTGCTGGTCGTTGCCATCAGGGTAGATAATAACCGAGGGTTGGAATTGGTTTATAATCTCCTCCAGGTCCTGTACTAGATGGACACCACATATGGTCTGGTTTTCTCTAAAGGCATAGGAACAATTCACCCTGGAACTCCCCTGGCCATTTAGGTAGGGGTTTTCCAGGTCCCAGTTATGATTGAAAAGGTAGTACAAGCTTCCATCAGGAAATCCTAAAAATGTCACATCTGATGGGTGAAGACCCAGAACACTGGTGGCGTTCAGGGTTTCATTGTGCCGTAAATCTGCCGTGCCTTTGTATCCACCATCAGTTAACACCACCACCCTGACTGGGATTTGGTGGAGGGTACAGTAATTTATAAGCCCTCCCGTGGCTATGGTCTCATCATCGGGGTGGACTGCCACGATCATAACCCGGTCTGCAGCTGTTAACTGCGGACCAGGAAGATAGGCCGAGGAAGAAAATGGTAACTGGGAGTTGGAGTACCATATGACTCCTAACAGGATAATTAGGAGGGGTATCAATAACCTGTATCGAGTCATCTTTAACTCCTTACTTTAAAAAGGATGACAAATATTATCTACATGTCTTGTTGGGGCTGGGAACGTATTAGTGTGGTAGGTGAATGCATTCCCCGGATATCACCTTCTTCAGGGTGCCATCATCCAACTCCAGTATCAGAACACCATCTTTGGTAATTCCCACCGCTTCTCCATAGACTGTGCGACCCTTCTTATGGACTTCCACGTATCTACCTATGGTTTTAGATAGTCTACGCCACTGGGATAGGATTTCAGGGAACTGGCCATCTTTGAACTGTTCGTAGAGTTCTTCAAAGTTTTTAAGGAATCTCTGCACCACTTCCACCCCGTAGATCTCCTTTTGCAGTTCCTTCTGTAGAGTGGTGGCCCCGTATTTTAGTTCTGGGGGGAAATCATCCAGATCCACGTTGAGGTCGATACCTATACCCACCACCACATACTCTAGGTTCCCCTTACCAGCTTCGGCCTCGGTGAGTATGCCGCAGACTTTTTTATCACCAATGAGTATATCGTTGGGCCATTTAATCCCCACATCCAATCCACACTCTGTCTGCAGGGTTTCAGCCACGGCCACACCAGTTAACAGGGTTAAGAGGGGAGCCTTGGCTGGGGGGATCTCCGGGCGGAGGATTATGGTCATCCATACCCCACCCTCCGGGGAAAGCCACCTTTTCCCATGACGACCCCTACCCCGCCTTTGCACCTCGGCGATGACTATGGTTCCCTCGGAGGCACCCTCCTCGGCCAGGTCCTTCGCCACCTGGTTTGTGGAATCCACCTCGGAGAAGAGGCGAATATCATGGCCAATGTAACTGGTATCCAGGCCCCTCTGGATCTGGTAGGGTAACAGACGGTTGGGAATCTCCACCAGTTTATATCCTTCCTCCGAAGATTCTATCACGAAACCATCCCCTACCATGGCCTGGATCTCATCCCGTAGTTCATCCACGCTTATCCCGGCCTGGGTGGCTAGTTCTTCTTCTTCCTGGTATTCTCCCGAAACCTGGTTGAGGCTGTTGAGGATCTTCTTTTTAACCATATCAAATCACCACTCTTCACTTTTTCCTAGCCACGTCATGGGCCATGTAACTGTTCACCGCAGCTGAAACCGCAGCCACCTTCTTGGAGGGGAGGAAGGTTGATCTCAATCGCTCCACACGGGCCTGGTCCTCAGCTATCACCTTCTCCATGTTGGCCATGATCTCCTTTTTGTACTCATCCACGAAGTGGGTGTGCAGCTTGGCCTCCTGGAAGTGGGGGCTGAGCATCATGGACTGGTGGAAGGGTATGGTGGTCTTCACCCCCAGGATAACGTACTCTGATAAAGCCCGGCGCATCCGGTTTATGGCCTCTCGGCGGTTGTTACCCCAGGATATGAGTTTGGAGATCATGGAGTCGTAGTAGGGGGGTATGGTGTAGTTCATGTACACCCCACTGTCCACCCGCACGCCCAATCCACCTGGAGACCGGTAACCAGTTATCTTCCCAGGGTTAGGGGCGAAATCCATCAGGGGGTCCTCGGCGTTGATACGGCACTCGATGGCATGTCCCCGTATCATGATATCCTCCTGCTCCCAGTTAAGTTCCTGGCCTGCCGCCACTTTAAGTTGCTCCTGGACCAGATCCACACCTGTCACCATCTCGGTGATGGGATGCTCCACCTGGATCCGGGTGTTCATCTCCAGGAAGTAAAATTCACCATCAGAGTAGAGAAATTCCACTGTACCGGCGTTACTGTAACCAATGGATGCTGCTGCCCTCACCGCAGCGGAGCCCATCTGCTCCCGTAACTCGGGGGTCATGATGGGTGAGGGTGACTCCTCAATTAACTTCTGATGCCTTCTCTGGATGGAGCACTCCCGGTCAGCCACGTGTATGGTATGGCCCCCTTCATCGGCCAGGATCTGGAATTCGATGTGGCGGGGTTCCTCGATGTACTTCTCGATGAAGACTGTGGAGTCTCCGAAGGCTGATCCAGCCACGGATTGGGTGGATTCCAGTGCCCTGAGAAGTTCGTCCTCTTCGTAGACGGTGCGCATCCCAATACCACCCCCACCAGCAGAGGCCTTTACAATAACTGGATAACCAATGGCACCAGCTATTTCCTGGGCTTCATCTGGGTCGGTAACCCCCCGACTGGTTCCAGGGACCACCGGGACCCCTGCTTTCTCCATGAGCTTCCGGGAGATGATCTTGCTGCCCATATCCCGGATGACGGATCCAGGAGGGCCGATGAGTTTCAGGCCGTTTTTCTCACACTCCTCACCAAACTGGGGGTTTTCCGCCAGGAAACCGTAACCTGGATGTATGGCTTCGGCTCCGGACTTTAAAGCAGCATCTATGATGTGTGGGATGTTAAGATAACTCTCCGCAGGGGAGGGTCCCCCGATGTAATGGGCTTCATCGGCGTATTTGGCAAAGAGGGAGTTATTATCGGCTTCGGAGTAGACAGCCACACTCTTGACGTCTAATTCCTTGCAGGCGCGCATCACCCTTATTGCGATTTCGCCGCGATTGGCAACCAAGACCTTGTTAAACATGATATCTTCCTTTATGGCTTTGGCAGGTTTTTTAATCCACCAGTTAAACTTATTAACTTTTAATATGGTTCTAACTATATCTGATTATGGATTTAAACCTAACTCCCCAGTTCTTTAAACCTATAAGAAGGATTTGAATATAGAAATACAAGTTGGTAACATGTTCACTAAAAAACGTCACCTGGAAATGGCCCTGCAAGACGTACCCGGCCATTCTGATCCTGATCCGGATCGGGAGCAGTACCTGACCCCAGCCTCCATTGCCGCGGATCTGGTCTGGAATGCAGCCACCAATGGGGATGTTGCTGGTCTTAAGGTCCTGGATTTGGGCTGTGGAACCGGAATACTCTCACTGGCCGCATCCCTGATGGGGGCCCAGGAGGTGGTGGGGGTGGACGTGGATGAAAAGGCCATAGAGGTAGCTCGAAAACAGGCAGAACGCCTCCACGTCAAGGTCCGCTTCCTAGCCCTGGATGTGGATGAATTTGAGGAAGAGGGGGACACAGTCATTATGAACCCCCCTTTCGGTGCCCAGAGGGCCCAGCACAGGGAGGCTGATCGACGCTTTTTAAGGAAGGCCCTGGATCTGGCACCGGTGGTGTACTCCTTCCACCTTAAAAAGACCGAGCCATTCCTGGAGAAACTGGTGAAGGCCCTGGATGCTAACATAAGCCACCGCTTCTTCTACTCCTTTCCCCTACCCCGGATCTATCACTTCCACCAGGAAGAGCAGCGTATGGTGGATGTGGTGGTGCTGCGGGTGGAGCGGAGTTGATGGGGGCCTAATAAGAAGTTGAGAGATGTGTAATCCATTCACGCCACTGGGAAGGGTCGCTGATGACTTGATGGTGCAGATGAAACTAGTTGATATGCCCGGTGGAGGTGAATATTATATTGTAATTTCCATGAAAGTGGAACCTCCATTAGGGTGGGTATAAATATTTCCACCCCCTTTTTCATAAATGGTCCAGCACACTATTTCACCTAATTTCACCCTATTTCAATTAAAAATTTAATAAATCTTACATACATTGTAAAGGGAAGGAACAACTACCCCTTCTGGAAAGTCTAGGGGATGTGAAAAATAATGGAAAAGAGCAAAGAGACTCCGGTAACTAAAGAAGTAAAGTCTCTACCAGTCTTCGCTGTTTTCACTCATTGTATCAGTGATTTCTTTGATTTTATCCTTCATATTCGGTGTGATCTGGTTCATAATAGGATATTCAGCAATATATCAGTTGAGCACATTGATTATCAATATGAACAATGAAACTGCGGCGATTGTGAATTCAGTGGCTGGTTCAATCACTACCATGGGGGCCCTGTATCTGATTATTATATGGCCTATAGAAGCCCTCATAGGGACTTTTATACTAACCGCAATTGTGGCCCTGCTGTACAACTTCTTAGCACCCCTAATTGGCGGTATTAAACTAGAACTCCAGTGAAAAAAATATTGAACACACAGGATAAATTGAGGTGATATTATGGTTGAAACACAACAAGCCAGTGGCGGAACGATGATAGCACTTGCCATCATTATAGGGCTGTTAATCTGGATATTCCCCCTGCTGGTATACTGGTTTGCCTGGTTAGCAGTATTCATGCTGTTAATTGGGGGTATAGCTGCTTTAGTAGTGAAGTGAAAGAAACAGGGGTTTGAAATAAAGCCCCTTACTTTTTTTATGCAATTCTTAAACAGTTCAAGGCAATTACCCTGGGAAGAATCAACCCGGAAAGTTATCCCTGTTACAGGGGATATGGGGATTAAAGAAGAAATCATAGGGAAAGAGGTTGTGGATGTGAAGGCCCTAGTAGTTGGCCAGGTAAAGGATGTGGACATTAGATCTTAATATATTATATATTGGAGCAATTTTCCTAGCTCCACAAAACTATATTACCCAATATATATAGACCATAAAAGATGGAAGAACCTCAGATCTCCATCTTTATACCATCCTCATTCCTAGGGGAATCAAAAGATTTAAAAGTAAGAACCTACAAAGTAGGGCTGATTAGCAGATCAGCAGCCCTATTCCGTGTTAATC
>Ga0209509_1002088_pt1 | contig 13843 bp, 7 predicted proteins | sample BioC13SIPDNA_FD_185743 | JGI IMG/M metagenome (GOLD analysis project Ga0209509, IMG submission 185743) | Anaerobic biogas reactor microbial communites from Washington, USA - Biogas_R1_A C13 SIP DNA (SPAdes) (version 2) | ecosystem: Engineered > Bioreactor > Anaerobic > Unclassified | place...
TTATGGTGGGACACAGTAATATTGCCGCAGGCGTGACAGAGATAACCGTCCCCTATTGCATCTTGTCATCGCGAGCGCGCAGCGCGTGGCGATCTCTAATTACTTAAATCAAACACCAGGTTTTCCTTTTCAGCCTGCCACTCATAGCTCACCACACCATGACGTTGCAGATCGTCTAAGGGTGCTACCTTAAAATCTCCCACTTGCTTAGTGTAAACGTGTACCGACTTGCGATCAATAAGATAGGAATCATTAATGGAGTTATAATCCACCGTATGCCATGGAGCCTTATATTTTGTCTGTAACAGATTTAACAGATTACGATATTCCATATAGAATTTCCCGTCAATTATCCAATAAGGCCAGGTGGTTTGATCTCCATTTACTTTCAACAGGTTCCAGGCTTCTTCACTGTCTTCACCCGTAGTAATTACTACCTGGCGGTTTACTGCATCCCAGCGCACGTCAGCATCTAGTGCTTCTGCTACCAAGCGAATAGGCACCATGGTGCGGTCATTTATGATCTGAGCAGGAGTATCACCTGCCACTTCCTGACCATTTACTATGATCTTTATAGGCTCCAGCGCTAGAGCAGTTCCGGCTCCCATCACCAAAGCCAGCACTAGGGTCACAATCAGCCAATTTTTAACCTTCAATATTTACACCCCTTTTTTTGTGTACATAAACTCAATAGCAATATTAATATGCCCTACACCCTATTGTTTAGACAGCCCGGCTACATAAGCCCAGGGCTTTTCCAAAGCCATTATTAAGTAAGTATGCTGATATGCCATCTGATCTAAATCCAGTCGAGCTTTGTCAGCTTCCAATTCGGCCGTGCTCATCTCCACATCGCTAACCATACCAACCTCATACATAAGCTTTTTCAGAGTGAGACTCTGCTCCGCTATGCCTAGAGCCTGCTCCTGCATTTTATAGCCTTCTTCCAATTGCTTTACCGAGTTGTAGAGCGTCCTCAGCATATATACCATCTGGCTGCGAGTATCAGCCGCAGAGAGTTCCGCAGTTTTCACATCGATTTTCTCTGCCGCATAAGGATCCCGGGAAGGGTTCATCCAATTATACAGATCTAATTCCAGCGCGGCCAGATCAACACTCTGCTCCGTCATCCAAATGTTGGGGTCTTGGTTTAAGACCCGGCTGATATGATTCTCTATATTTTCAATATCCAACGGTTCAAAGCTAGGCTTATCCAGCAGTGCTGGACGTTCAGCAATATTTATTCCCAGCAGGTTATTAAAATCAGTATAGGCTTTATCCAGAGCCGTTTGAGAGTTTTCCACCGCTAATTGCGCTGTCTCATAAGCCGAATTGCCAATCCCATATTGAATAGGGCTGGTCATTCCTAAGGCCAGAGATAGATTATTAATCCTATTCTGCAGCTGGGCATTGGCCAGGGATTTATGGCTATGCTCCAATTTCTCCTGAGCCGCAATAAGGTCATTATATTTCTGCACTACTGACAAATACAGCGCATCTTCTGCTACCTTTTTACTTTTCACTGCCATTTGGTAGGCAGTATCCGCCATAGCCGCGGCAGTAAAGGTAGTGGCGGCTTCCGTAGGAGTTGGCCCTGATGGTGTATAGGTAACCTGATCTAAACGAAATTTCTTTACTTCCTCAGCCCGGTCAACTGCCAACTCAGCTTGTTTCAAGGCTCGGCTATTTTTGGCCGCCAGATCGTAAGCCTCCTGCAAAGTCAACTGTCTTTCTCCGGTCTGGTTATCTGTATCCTGTGCCAGTGCGGCCGGAGCAAGTAAGGCCATGAATAACAGCATTGCCAGCAGCACTGCAATTCTCTTTTTCATATGTACAAATCTCCTTTATATCCAATATTAAGCTGTGCAAACATTATAACGCACCCCCGACCCGCCAGTCAATTTGCTTTCACCGTCTCATTGCACCCTAACGGGTTCTACAGTCATTGTTATGAAAATGAGTTTTGACTGTGTCACTTTGTGAAATAGCCCTCGTCGTGTCATCGCGAGGAGCGAAGCGACGTGGCGATCTCTATCTGAATCCACGATTAAGTCTACAGATTGCCACGTTTTCCGCTCGTAATGATATGGAAGATGGCTTCTGATTTTGTCATTGCTGTGAAAACACCTTCCGCTGTGTCATCGCGAGCGAAGCGCGGCGATCTCTACCACCATCTACGGTTTGAGCTTAGAGATTGCCACGCGCTACGCGCTCGCGACCTAAGACTAATTCCCGAAGGGACGGCAATCAGTGGTACCCGCAGGGTGCAATGACAGTCTTAAGGGTGTTTTCATTCATCGTGGCCTGCATCACAGGTGACAACTGCGAGGAGCGTAGCGACGCGGCAATCTCATACTCGGATCGGCATCTTACTCATAACCCTCAATCACCAAACTCTGCTGAGTCCCATCCCAACCAACATTAGCTCCCCATAATTCTGCAATTATTCTTACCGGCAAGACGGTTCGCCCTTGATTTAATATCACTGGTTCAGCCATGCTATATTCGTCTCCATTAAGCAAGTAAGAGGTACTACCAATAGTAAATTCCACACAGGTCTCCCCCTTAACCATACTAACTACCTGCTTTCCACCGTCCCAGACTACTTCTGCACCCAGTAATTCAGCTAGATCCCTTACAGCCATATAGGTCTGCCCATCAACCAGATAGGGAGCCATCTGCAGCTGCCCAGCCTGACTATCAACTCGATAAATAGTTGAACCAATTTTTAATTCTACTCTACCTTGGTTATCAGGAGCCGGAGTCACGCACTCGGCTGCCACTTCCCTGGTGATATAGTTGCGGCCAGTAAAGTCAGATTGAACCAGGGCACTGCCTCTCAGGGTAACCAGGATGCTCCCCTCCGGCACTGTTCGGTCTGCAGTATAAGCAATACTGGATATCTCAATTTCCGATGCCTCCGAACTGCTGGCTACTACAGGAATGCTCAGGATAGCTCGGTCATAGTAAGGCGTCCCTAACTCTAGGTCTCCACTGCTAACCTGAACCTCTGGCAACCTGGCCCAAGTTAATCCGGCAGGGAGTTCCAAAGTAATGACCGCCGATTCTACCCCATCAACAAAACTGTTAATAGCCCCAGCCTGCGACTCGGTTATGATCAGGGATCGAGCCGGCTGGTTTTGCTGGCCTATTTTCAGCGCAGATATCTGCTCTGTATCAATACCAGATAGATCCTCTGGTTCGGCAGCCCAGACTGAACCAGTTATACAAACCAATATCAGAATCGACACCAACAACACAACAGCTTTCTTCATAGGGTATTTCCCCTCCCATGATAATAATTGCCTACCACTGTTTATAGAATACGTCAGTTGCCTTTAGATGACTAGATAAAAAACCGGACCTCCGTAGAGGTCCGGCTGGCTGGTAAGTAAGAACTTATTTCTGAATCAAAACTGTTTGCGAAGATGCATCCCAGCCTACTACTGCGCCGAATGCTTCAGCCACAAAGCGGGCCGGCAGCATGGTGCGGTCATTAGCGATTTCGGGAGCTACATCAGCAGTCTTGGCTTCGCCGTTTACAGTATAGCTGGTGCTGCCAATGGTGAACACTACGGTGGTGTCACCCTTGGTCAGGGTCACGGTGCGAGCTGCATCATCCCATACTACTTCAGCGCCCAGGATTTCGCCCAGATAACGCATCGGTACATAGGTGCGGTCGCCCTTAATGTAAGGAGCTACGTCCATAACTTTGGCTACTCCACCAGCATAGTAGATGTTAGAGCCGATGCGGAACTCGCCACTGCCAATAGTCTCACCAGGAGCAGGAGTTACACAGTTAGCAACAACTTCTTTAACCACGTAGTTGCGGTTGGTGAAGTCAGACTTTACTACAGCGCTTCCAGCGAAGGTGGCTTTCATTTCACCCTCAGGAACGGTGCGGTCAGCGGTGAAGGTTACATCAGAGATTTCGATCTTGGATGCCTTGGAACTGGAGGTCTTAACCGGAATGGTCAGAGTGCCAGCGCTTACGGAAGCGGTTCCAAGTTCCAAGTCACCTTCAACAACTTCGATAGTGGGAATTGCGCCCCAGTTTACGTCAAAGGGTAGAGCTACAGTCAGTGCAGAATCACCAGTGCTGTCAATGGCTTCAGCTTTGGTCTCAGTAATTACAATGTTACCAGCAGCTTGCTTCTGGACACCAATCTTGATGTCTTTAACATCAGTGGTTGCACTGATAGGAGCTACAGCAGTTCCTAAAACGATTTCTTCACTGATACCGGCATTGCCCCAAATCTTGGCAGTGATGTCACCGGTGAAGTTGGCAGCAACTTGTACCTTAGCGTCCTTAAGTTCGATTTTGCCTTTGTTGCTACCGTCGTTCTTAATAACTATTTTAAGGGTGTCAGGATCGTTGGCGAGAACACTAATTGAATCCTCTTTCGTTATACTACCGGTTGTATTCATCCATTCAGAAGAGACATCCTTGTACTCTTTTGCGTTAGCATCATAATCACGATACCATCTAACACCGGAAGGCAACTCTACATAAATAGTACGGCTGTTCAGCAGGGAACCTTTAAGCAGTTCGTTGAATGCGAAGGTGGAAACAGTCTGTTCATTGCGTCCGGCTAATACTTCAGTTTCCGGATCGTCAACTACTATTTCTATACCATAGTCAGCATATTTACCGACAACCACACTGTCAGGAGAGACATTGCTGACACCACCAATGGTCACGGCTATGTCGCCAAAATCAGCAACCGATTCGTCAACATTGATTTTACCTTTGAATACCCATATCTGAGGAGTTGTCACTGTGTCAGTCGCTTCGGAAGCTCTATTGAACTTAACAGTGCGACTGTCAGTGCCTTCAACCTTAGTAAAGGAAGTGATACCACTACCCATTACTGTTATTGCCGCATCATCTGCCCATGAGAAGCCTCTGGGTAATTTTAGACTAAAGTTGTCTAAAGCTCTAGCTTTATTCTCTCTGAAATTAATTTCAGCTGCCTTTTCACTACCGCCACCAGTAACAGTTATGCCGTCACCAGCTAAAACGGAAACAGCACCAGAACCAGTTTTAGCTACCTGTACAACGCCATCAGCAAACACACTACCGGGCTGAGCAATAATATTCGCATTGATAGCTTCTGGGGCTCCGTTAGGTACTGTTGAGTTTAAGTTAAGGGCAAATTTAACTTCGGAAACTAAATTCGCACTATATACCTTAACTACAGCTTGATTGTCGCCATCGTCTGATCCAGCAACTTCAACCTTCAGATCCCCATCAAAATTTTCAGGAACTATAGGGTTGGCTGTTACCTTCAAATCATCGAAACCCGCTGGTAGTTTGACTATAAACGAATTACCAGTCTCATTTTTAGGAAGGTTATCGAATTGAACGATTATTGCACCAAAATCTTTGTCTGCCCCGGTCGTTACCAGCGGCACATGGGTTGCACTATAACCAGTAGCTGCGCTAGCAGTACCCAGGCCAGCAAACATGGTCATAAGCATGGCAAGAATTAATACTAGTGATAATTTTCTGCTTCTTGCTTTTAGCACGTGTTTTCCTCCTTTACTTACTATGTAAACTACTAAATCAAGGTGTTCGACTACTAGGTCATCTGTTGCTGTTAGTACTAATTCCCCCTTCCTGTTAACTTCCGCTTTATAACAGGTGATCAGTGGCGGATTATTATATCTTAGCCATGACTTCCACCACTAGATGAACATGGCTGTTACATAAGACGACATTATTCGACAAATTGTTCCTGTTGTTCATCGGGATATTTATCCAAAATTGTCATTACCGTGAATATGGAACCTGCTATGTCATCGCAAGGAGCGTAGCGACGTGGCGATCTCTTTGATGAGCGGAAAACAGCAATCTATCAGGCGGGAGATATATGACTTGTCGGAGAATGAGAACTGAGAAAGATATTAAAAAACCGGGCCCCGAAGGAGCCCGGTCTGTTGGTTCTAGAAACCTATTTCTGAATCAGAACAGTCTGAGTAGCTGCATCCCAGCCAACTACAGCGCCGAATGCTTCAGCCACAAAGCGGGCCGGCAGCATGGTGCGGTCATTAGCGATTTCGGGAGCTACATCAGCAGTCTTGGCTTCACCGTTTACAGTGTAGCTGGTGCTGCCAATGGTGAACACAGCTGTGATGTCGCCCTTGGTCAGGGTTACGGTGCGAGCTGCATCATCCCATACTACTTCAGCGCCCAGGATTTCGCCCAGATAACGCATCGGTACATAGGTGCGGTCGCCCTTAATGTAAGGGGCTACGTCCATAACTTTGGCTACTCCGCCTTCATAGTAGATGTTAGAGCCGATGCGGAACTCGCCACTGCCAATGGTCTCGCCAGGAGCAGGAGTTACACACTCTGCCACAACTTCTTCAGTTACATAGTTTCTGTTAGTAAACAGTGCCTGAACCACAGCGTTACCAGCGAATTCAGCAACCATGTCACCCTCAGGTACAGTGCGGTCTACAGTATAAGTGATATCAGAGATCTCAATCTTAGACGCTACAGAACTGGAGGTCTTGATTGGGATTGTCAGATTCTGATCTTTGGTAGAAATTGTACCAAGCTCCAGGTCACCTTCTATAACTTCAACAGTAGGAATGTTACCCCAATATACATTAAAGGGTAGGGTCACAGTCAGAGCAGTTTTTGAGGTACCTACTTTATCTTCGTAAATTGAGCTGGCGATAGCCTCAGCTTCTGCCTCTGTAATCACGATATTACCAGCAACCTGTTTCTGCAGACCAATCTTGACTTCTTTCAAATCAGCCTCGGCAGAAATGGGGGATACTACCTTACCAATAATTACTTCCTCATCGATCCCGGCATTGCCCCAGAACTTAACCTTTACGTCAGTTCCGTCTGCAACATTAGCGGCAATATCGATCTGAGCTCGGTTGATTTCCAGAGAACCTTTAGATGTTCCATTTTCGTCAATTACTATTTTCAAAAGTTCCGGTTTGTTATCATCAATTTTCGGGAATCCAGCAGCGTATTTTACGCCACCGTTTGCAGGTATATTCCAATCGCCTGATTTCACCCAACGGAAGCCTTCAGGAAGTTCCATATATATGGTGCGACCTTTAAGCAAAGAATCACCAATTAATTCTTCGATCTTCAGATCGGACACATACTCAGCTTTACGACCAGCTATAACCTTCTTCTCCGGATCAGCAACCTTCACTTCAATGCCATAATCAGCATATTTACCAATAACGACACTGCTGGGGCTGACGCTGCTGGCTCCACCGATAGTCACTTCGATGTCGCCAAACTTGGCAACTGATTCGTCAACAATAATCTGAGTGGCCTCTAATTTCCAAATTGAAGCCTTCTCGTTCTCTGCGCCACGGTTAAACTCTAAAGTACGTGCGTCACTTTTCTTAAATGTAATATCGCTCTGATTAGCGTTAGCCAAGGTAACAAATGTAGTAGCACCTTCATCCCATTCAAAACCTTGTGGAAGCTTTACAGTTATCGTCTTATTTCCCTTTAACAGAGCACTGTCCTTGTTCTCTCTGAAATAGATGGTTAATTTCTTCCCTGTTTCTAGTCCTCCTCCGGTAACGGTAACTGCGTCACCGGCCAGAGCAGTTACTGCTTTACTGGATGTCTGAGCTACTTGGACCATTCCATCATCAAACACGCTACCAGGCTGTTTAATCAAGGTAGCATTAATAGCTTCCGGTGCACCAACCGGAACAGTAACGTTGTTCAGATTCAACGCAAATTTAACTTCTTGTATTATTCCACCAGTATTATTACGTACTAAGATGTTAGCTTGATTGGAACCGCCAACTGCATCATATAATGCAAAAACCTTGAAATCAACTGAGGTCGGGTCGGGCTTAATAATAGATGCGTTTGCCAATTGAACACCGTAAACATCTGCAGCCACAATACCAGTTAAGCCTAATCCTGCTGCATTTTTGTAATCTGCTGGATTACTTGTAAAGGTCGTTGCAGAGTATTTGAAATTAGCTGGCAACTTAATAATGAATTGGTTAAAAGGTGTAGCAGGTAAATTATCAAAGGATACCATTACTGCACCCAGGTCATGAGCTTTGTCATCAGCAGGTACTATTGGCACATGGGTTGCACTGTATCCGGTAGCTGCGCTGGCAGTGCCCAGACCAGCAAACATGGTCATCAGCATGGCCAGAACCAGTACCAGAGAAATTTTTCTACTTCTTGCTTTTAGCACTTTTTTGCCTCCTTTGTTAATAAGATATAATTCCTAGGTGTTCTACCTTAAAAGGTCACTTTCAGGTTGGTTCATATTCCCCCTCTCTGGAATAAAGGTTTCTACCTAGGTGATCAGTGAAGGTTTTTGTATCCCAGCCACATAATATACCTTCACTAGATAAATATGGCTATACATAAGACGCCAGTATGGTGAAAAATGTTCCACATTTTTCTGCTATTGTTTCTTTCTTTTCCTCTGGTGTTTGCTGCACCCTTAAAAAAACCAGAGCAAAACTCCGGTTGATTTAAGCTATCACTATTAATTTGTAAGCAGTTTATTCTTCATTCTGATTTAGATAATCATCCGCCTGGTCAAAGATATTCTGCAGCTCTGTATCTATTTGTAGGCGAGGCCCCACCCAGTAAGGATGTTCTATGTTAACTCCTGCAATTTGATTCATCAGACTCTTTTCAAGAATTTGGATCTGGTGCGCAAACTCAATTGACACGTCTTCCCGCCCAGCCTCCAGATACTGCTGACTGGCATCCCACCATAGATTGGCAATATTTTTGTAAACCACTATATCATTGGGACTAGCTTTAATAGACTTCTGCCCTAAACTAATAAGTCCCTCCGTGTGCCCCAGTCGAGCCGCATTGTCAATCAGTATGGTCAGGCTTTTAATATCGTATGGTCTCAGCTCACCAGCTCGGTCAATATCTTTAACCGCCTGGCTCCGTATCTGATTAGCCTCAGGGAGACTCTGCTGATGCAAGAAGGTGAATATATTAGTATAGACTGTAGTCAGACTGGTTAAATAATGTCCATTGCACGGATCACTCTTGACAGCCTGATTATACTTAAGGGAAGCTTGGTTCAGCAGTTCTACCTGCTTGTGGGCATCAGTCTCTTGGCTCAGTTCCAGCACAGCTTTTTCTGCCTGGCTAGCCTGGTTCATAGCGTATAAATACCGGCTGCCGCTCACCAGCAGCAGCGCTACCAGCAAGCCAGCTACTCCCATCTGCACCCAAGCATAGGCTGGTTTTTGCATACTGAGAGACTGGGGTACTGGTAAGCTTTCATCATATAAGCTGTTCACTAATGCCAACAATGACCACAGAACCATACACATAGCCGGTAAAGACAGGTCAAAGTCTATAGCAGCATGGGCCCCCAGAGCCAGAGCTCCGCTGGCAATTCCCCAGGATAATATCCAGTGGCTTTTATCCTCCTCTTTCCGTTTAGCCTTGTATATTCTGATTACATAAAAAAACAAAATAAGCCACATAGCCAAGAAAGCCAACAAGCCAACTGTCCCGGTTTCAACCCACACCTGCAGAAAGTGACTGTGGGTTTCAGTGGTCCAATAGGAATAGTTTTGGTATTGCCGGTAAAGAGCTTCCCAACCTCCGGCCCCGGCACCAATAATGGGATGGTCTTTAACAATCTCCACTGCACAGCGCATGAACTCCGCCCGAGCAGTATAGCTGGAGCTTTCCAAATTCAATAAACCAGAGATTTCTTTAGCTACATCGTCAGACTGTACCACTTGGTTTCCAAGGGCTAATATGCCCATAACCGCAACCACTGCAAATACTGCCGTAATAGCTACCGATGCCAGGCGCTGGCTCCGCCAAACCTTTTCAATTCCTTCCCAGACGAACATTCCTATTACAGCCAGCAAAACACCTAAGCCCACATAGATTAAAGCTTGATTAGGATCGGCAGCCGCTATAGCTACTGCAAATCGGGAATAGATCATCACGGCTGTTCCTATCGCCAGGCCAATATAATAAACGGACTTGAGCCTGTACACGCCTGGCATGCCTATCAATAATAGCAGAGCTCCGCCAATCAAAATTATCCAGGCTCCCTTGGAAAGCGCCCCCAATACTGCCACGGCCATCAAGTAATTAGCCAGGCCGTATATTACTTTTAGCCAAATACTTTTCTCCTGCTGGACTAGGGTTACTCCAATTAGAATCATAACTGCTAGGTAGGCCGCCATGGTATTACTGTACTGCAGGGTACTCATGATCGCTCCACTTACATAAGCACCAGGGTAGTCGGAGTATCCTATTGCAGCCAGGATACCTATCAAAGCGACTACTAAGCCACCCGCTAAAAGGAATTTCAACATCTCCCTGACCAAGCTATAGCTGCTTGCTACCCGGGTAACCACCCAATAAACCATAAAGTAGTTTAAAGCTTTTAAGAAACCGTAAATAGCATCTCCCTGCTGTACCGCTCCCACCAAGGATAGCAGATAAGCTCCAGCATAAGCCAGGATAGCCCAGTCCAAGGGGTTACGTAATAATTCGTAGTCTTTGTGGCGTATACGATCAAAGAGTACTAGTGAAAATACTATTGAGGTAATAATGTGGGAAACAAACATCTGCTGATTAAAGAAAAGGCCACTAAAAAGAGGAGGATAAAATATTAACAGACCTGCCAGTATAAACAGAACTGGCTGCCACCAGTCAGGTTTTTTCGGTGTTATTATTACTTCTCTAGATTGTTTTGCTGCCTTTTTTCTCTTTTTACTCATGGTGTTCTCCATTTCGACATTTTCAAACTAGAATCATTGAAAGGTTCCATACTTGTGAGGATTTATCCTGCCGGCGAATACAATAAAATACAGGGAGTTTTAGCATTATAATACAACATCCCTGTCAGCGAACATCATTTGTGTCGGGACGGCAGTTCGTACTAGTGGGCGGTTGCTGTGAAGTGCTTTGCTCAAATGTCATTTCCAACAATAGGTTCCGAGCGTGTCATCGCGAGGAGCGAAGCGACGTAACGATCTCATTTCTAATTCCAGTAACTGAAACTTTAGTTTCCGTGCTATTCAGCTAATCACCACTTCTACTCAGCCATGCACGGGTCATAGAGATTCGCTCTCCTACTTCAGGTGGCACCTCTAAGCCCTTTTGATTCCAGGTACGATTGGGATTAAGACGTTTTTCCTGCTCTTCCACCATTTGCTCAATTTCACCTAATTCCTGGGCTAATTCCAGCGCCCGTTCATGCTCTCCCATCTGCTCATAATAATGATAACCTTGCCACAAGACCTCAGTTAGCACTTGATAACTGCTAGGTACCAGGGGATTAGCCTGAATAGCTGCCTGGGCTTGGGATTGCATTTCGTGCACATTCCCTAGTAGGGCAGCGGCTTCCACCAAGCGTATTCTAATACGCAAATCATTAGGGGCTAACCTCTGGGCATACTCCATAGCGTCCTTTGCAGTTTGGTAAGCCAGTTTAGCCGCTACTGGATCCTGCTGCAGTTGCACAGCGTATTCCAGACCATTCAGATGAGCCCATTCCGCTTGATATTCAGCATTCAGTTTATTCCAGGCTACCGCTTTACTTAGGCTTTCTTTAGCCCGTTCCCGCCATAATCCTTGCTCGGCAATGTCGGATGCAGCATTTAAGTTCTTCAGATGGGTCACTCCTTGCTGAGCATAACGCTCCCCCAGGAAAAACATAACCCCGCTTATCAGCAAGACCCCCGCCATTATGATCACCAGTACTTGTCCAATTACCGGCGAAAAAAAGCTCCGTTCATAGGCAGGCAGATGAATTCTACTAGCACAGTCCAGCAGTGCCAAGCCCACCCAGAGTAAAATAAACACTGCTGGTATGGACAATTCAAAATCAATTAAAGAGTGCGTCACTAGAGCAGATATCCCGCAGAGCACCGCCCATATAAGTATCCAGTTTCTTTCATCCGTCTTCTTACGCAGGCGTAATACATAGACCACAGCCAACCCTAATATGGCTAACCAGCTAATAAGCCCTAAGGTGCCCGACTCTATCCACACCTTCAAGAATTGATTGTGAACATCAGCTGTCCACAACAAACCGTCCTTATACTGATGGTAGAGTGCCTGCCAGCCCCCTGCTCCAGTCCCATTTACAGGATAGTCCTTTACAATCTGTAGGCCCCAACTATAGAAATCGATTCTACTGGTATAACTACTACCACCTAATTCTAGTAATTCTTCAACTTCAGTATCTATTGATTGTATTACTGAATTGGCTACATTTTCGCCCCATTCTTTTTCGGATATGGTTGGAAATATGAATACCACTATAGCCAATAACATGGCTATCAGTAAAGCACCGGCCATTGTCTTTAATTTGTAAGCTCGCGGTACCCCTACGAACAGTAACAATGCGGCCATAGCACCAGCCAACCAGGCTCCTTTGGAATAAGAAGCAATAATAACCGGTATGAGAAACATTATCACCAGAAGGTAGAACACTTTCCAGCCCTCACGCTGCTCCCTAAGCCACATACCCACGGCTACCAATGCACAAAAAGATAAATAGGATCCTAAAGCATTCTGATACTGCAGGGTGGATCTGATAGCATGTCCATTCCAGGCATCAGGATATATAGGCAAACCCATAGCTGCCAGCACCCCAATAGCAGCCACTCCCAGACCAGCTGCCAGTAATATTTTAACTATATATTCTATACCCCGCCAGGATTTTACCACCCGACTAATTATCCAGTAGATAGCTAAGTAATTCAGTATCCTCAGAAAACCATAAAAAGCCTCCCCCGGGTGAACTGCTCCGATAAGCGAAACAAAATAAGCCCCGGTGAATGCTAAAGCAGCCCAATCTAACGGAGTTCGAGGAAAAACGAGCTCTCTAGACTGCCACTGTACAAACGCTATCAGTCCTAACACTAGAGCAGTTGCAATATGCATGATATACATTTCTGGATTAAAAAATAGCCCCCGGAAAAATGGCGGTAAGAATACTAGCAACCCGGCTGCAATGAAAGTTATAATCAGCAGATTTCGATTTGTTTCCTCGAGAGGTATCTTATCTTTGGAATTCTTTCTTGAGGCCAAGGTTCTTCCCCTTTTCCTATGATGATAAGTTTATTTTTATTTTAATACTACAGGTTGTAAATCCCTTCGTTATTGTGAGTCATCTAGTCCAGATTTAACACATATTGTCATACTGCGTCAATAACTAGAAAAGACGCCCTAAGAGCGAGATCCTCAGGACGTCATAATTCCTTGTTCTAATTATTGTGCCGTAAAACCCTATTTGGCATTACTGGGTTTCTCATTAGCAGTATATATAGCCGTTACTACTCCTTTATCGAAATCAAATACTATGCCTTTGCTCTGCGTATTGTAAGGAATCACCGTATCATAGTAAAGCACATCGGAGAAGTTTTCTGGATACTTATTCCCTCTGGGATAAGCTTTAATAACTGTTTCTAAAGTGTCTCCAAGTTTAATACCTCGGGCAGTTTTCCCATCTTTTTTTAACTGAGTCTTAGTTGATGATGCCTTGGCCCAATTAGAATCTGATTCGGCGGGGAAGTCCGTATCTTTCAACAACTCATAGTTGGTAATAGAGATAACACCACTGTCATATTTTACAAAGTAACCCATGGATTCAGATACAAAGCGAATAGGAATCATAGTGGAGTTGTTAATGATTTTAGGAGGGACATCCATGGTTACAGTCTGAGAATTAACTGTAGCCTGGTTGTTACCAATCTTCATAGTAAGAGTAACGTCCTCTTCCTGGAGGTTATGACCCAAAAGGGTAATTTTTTTATTGGGAGCATCCCACTGTACTTCATAACCCAGAGCATTCGCCACCTGGCGAAGAGGAACAAGGGTTCT